>LFIK01000337.1_pt1 | contig 34809 bp, 36 predicted proteins | sample 643401 | NCBI WGS metagenome assembly LFIK01 (sample SAMN03777447, study PRJNA286221) | soda lake metagenome | biome: soda lake; feature: Kulunda steppe; material: water; isolation source: sample T5-Br brine of Lake Tanatar-5 | place: Russia: Kulunda steppe | collected 2010-07
TCAGCGTCCGCATCTTCGCTGTCGCCCTGAAGCTCGAAACGCAGGCCGAACTCGACCGAAGGGTCGACGAAGGTGCTGATCGCATCAAAGGGAATATACAGCGGTTCGGGCGCGTTGCCGAAATTGAGCGTGATCGCGAAGCCGTTGTCGTCCACCGCCAGATTGTCGAACCAGTGCTGGATGACCAGCGTGATCTCCTCGGGGTAGCGGGCGCGCAGCCAGTCGGCCATCTCCATCTCGGGGTGGGTGGTGTCGACGGTGATGAAGAAATGATGGCTCCCGGGCAGCCCGTCACGCGCCACGCGTAACATCACCTCGCGGATGAGGCTGCGCATCGCGTCGTGCATCAGGTTCCCGTAGTCGATCATCTGCGCCATGTGCCGAACGTCCCTCCTGACCTTGCACAATAAGCGATTCCCCCCCGATTGAAAGGGGCGGGTCGGGGAAAACGCGGCCGCCCGGGGCGGCGGGCGCCGCTCACGCGCCCAGTGCCGCGACACCGGGCAGCGTCTTGCCCTCCATCCACTCCAGGAACGCGCCGCCGGCGGTCGAGACATAGCTGAACCCTGCCGCCGCGCCCGCGCGGTTGAGCGCCGAAACCGTGTCGCCGCCGCCCGCGACCGAGGTCAGCGCGCCCTCGGCGGTCAGCCGCGCGGCCTCGCGCGCGCAGGCGTTGGTGGCGGTGTCGAAGGGCGCGATCTCGAACGCGCCCAGCGGGCCGTTCCAGACCAGCGTGCGGCACGTGCCCAGCAGCGCGATGATCGCGGCCTGCGCCTCGGGGCCGGCGTCAAGGATCATGGCGTCGTCGGGGCAGGCGTCGGCCGCGACCACCTCATGCGCGGCGCCGGCGGCGAATTCGCGCGCCACCACCACATCGGACGGCAGGTGGAGGGTGCAGCCCGCGTCAGAGGCCTGCGCCATCACCGCGCGCGCGGTGTCGGCCATGTCGTGTTCGCACAGCGATGTGCCGACCGGGTGTCCCTGCGCGGCAAGGAAGGTGTTGGCCATGCCGCCGCCGATGATCAGGTGATCGACGCGGGTGATCAGGTTGCCCAGCAGGTCGAGCTTGGTCGACACCTTCGCCCCGCCGACCACCGCCGCCACCGGGCGCACCGGGTCGCCCAGCGCGCGGTCGAGCGCGGTGAGCTCGGCCTCCATCAGCCGTCCGGCGCAGGCCGGCAGCTGGTGCGCGATCGCCTCGGTCGATGCATGCGCGCGGTGCGCGGCCGAAAACGCGTCGTTGACATAGAGCTCGCCCAGCGCGGCCATGGCGGCGGCAAGCTCGGGGTCGTTCCTTTCCTCGCCCGCGTGGAAGCGGGTGTTCTCCAGCAGCACCACGTCGCCGGGTGCCATCCCGGCGACGGCGCGCTTGGCGGCGATCCCCACGCAATCCTCGGCGAAGCCCACGGGCTGGCCCAGCGCGGCCTCCAGCGCGGGGCGGACGATGGCCAGCGACATCTCGGGGACGCGCTGGCCCTTGGGGCGGGCGAAATGCGCCAGCAGCGCAACCTTGCCGCCGGCCTGCGTGATGTGGCGGATGGTGGGCAGCACACGCTCGATCCGCGTGGTGTCGCTGACCGCGCCGTTTTCCACCGGCACGTTCAGGTCCACCCGCACCAGCGCCACCTTGCCGGCAAAGTCCATGTCGTCGAGGGTCTTGAAAGCCATCGCAGCCGCTCCTTTCCGGTTCGAAGACCACTTGGTGCCAGGGATGGGCGCAGGTCAATGCCCCCGGCAGATCGCCAGCGCCGCGTCGATCTCGGCGTCGGTGGTGTTCCATGAGGCGACGAGCCGCGCGGTCTCATGCCCCGGCGCGTCGGGGTCGGGGCCGCCGTAGAACCGCACACCGCCCGCGCGCAGCCCTTCGGCCATCTCCGCCGGCCAGCGCGGGAACAGCATGTTGCCGTCCACCGGGTGCCGCAATTCCACGCCGTCGATCGCGCCAAGCCCCTGCGCGAGCCGCGCCCCCGCGCGGTTGGCGCGCGCGGCGAGGTCGAGCCACAGATCGCCCTCGAGCCACGCGTCGAACTGCGCGGCCAGATAGCGGTGCTTGGACAGCAGATGCCCGCCGCGCTTGCGCCGCAGGTCGAACTCGGCGGCGCGGGCCGGGTCGAACAGGATCACCGCCTCGGCGGCCATCAGCCCGTTCTTGGTGCCGCCGAGGCAGAGCACATCGACCCCGGCCTTCCAGCTCAGCTCGGCCGGGGTGGCGCCGGTGGCGACCAGCGCGTTGGCGAAGCGCGCCCCGTCCAGATGCACGCCCAGCCCGTGGCGGTGCGCGACGCCGGCCAGCGCAGCCAGGTGCTCGGCGCTGTAGGCGGTGCCGCATTCGGTCAGCGTGGTCAGCGACAGCGCCGCAGGCTGCACCTGGTGGACCGAGCGCGGCGCGCGCGACAGTGCCCGGTCCAGCGTCTCGGGGTCGATCCGCGCATGCGCGCCGTCCAGCAGCGAGAGCTTCGCGCCCCCGGTAAAGAACTCGGGCGCGCCGCATTCGTCGACCTCGACATGCGCCAGCCGGTGGCACCAGACCGCGCCCCAGGGCGGGGTCAGCACCGCCAGCGCCAGCGCGTTTGCCGCGCTGCCGGTCGGCACCAGCCGCACCTCGGCCTGCGGGGCCTCGAACACCGCGCGCAGCCGATCGGTGACGCGCGCGCTCAGCGCGTCGTCGCCATAGCCCGGCACGGCGCCGTCATTGGCGCGCGCCAGCGCGTCGAGCACCGCCGCCGGAACGCCCGAGCCGTTGTCGGATGCAAAGCCCATCACGGCACCTCGTCGATGATGTGGTCTTCCCACTCGTCCTCGGGGACGGTGAATTCGGGCACCGCCAGCCCGCGCACCGAGATGCCGGCCGCGTGCACGCTGTCCGGGTCGCCCGAGATCAGCGGGTGCCACGGTGCCAGCCCGCGGCCTTCGTGCAGGCGGCGATAGGCGCAGGTCTCGGGCAGCCAGTAGGCGATTTCGGGCAGCTTCTGCGGGGTCAGCACCACGCATTCGGGCACCAGTTGCTTGCGGATGGCGTAGTTGCCGCAGCGGCAGCTGTCGGTGTCCAGCAGGCGGCAGCTCAGCCGGGTGAAGGCGACCTCGCCGGTGTCGGGGTCCTCGAGCTTGTTGAGGCAGCACTTGCCGCAGCCATCGCACAGCGCCTCCCACTCCTGCGGGGTCATGCGCGTAAGCGGCACGCGCTCCCAGAATCGGTCGCGCAGGCTCATGGGGCCTGTCCCAGGATGCTCAGCGGCGGGGCGTCGGCCAGAACCGCGCGGGCCTGCGCGCAGTCGCGCTCCATCTGACGGGTCAGCGCCGCAAGGCTGTCGAAGCGCTCTTCGCCGCGCAGGAAGGCGATCAGCGCCACCGACATGTGCGCGTCATAGAGGTCCCCCGCGAAGTCGAACAGATAGGTTTCCAGATTGGCCGCGTTCTCGCCGAACATCGGTCGCACCCCGATCGAGGCGGCACCGTCATGGACGCCGCGATGCGGGCCGCTCAGCACCTCGGCGCGCACGGCATAGACCCCGAAGCGCGGCGGGTGCAACCCGTCAATGGACATGTTGGCGGTGGGGTAGCCCAGGTCGCGGCCGCGCTTTTCGCCGTGCAGCACCGCGCCGTCGATCCGGTGCCAGTGGCCCAGCATGGCGGCGGCGTCGCCGGGGCGGCCGTCGGTCAGCGCGCGGCGGATCGCGGTCGAGGACACCGTGCCATCCTCGCGCCCCAGCAGCGGCGCGATGGTGACATCGAAGCCCAGCGCCGCGCCCAGATCGCGCAGCGCGGCGGCGTTGCCCGATCGACCCTTGCCGAAGCAGAAATCCGCGCCGACAACGACATGCGAGACGCCCAGCCCCTCGGCCAGCACCTCGCGCGCGAAGGCCTCGGCGCCGAGCTCTGCCAGATCCGGGCCGAAGGGCAGTTCATAGACGATCTCGACGCCCAGCCGGGCCATACGGTTGGCGCGGGTCTCGGCATTCATCAGCCGGAAGGGGGGGGCGTGCGGCGCGAACACCTGGCGGGGGTGGGGTTCAAAGGTGACGATCCCCAGCGGCGCGCCGTCGCGCCGCGCCAGATCGATCCCCAGCGGCGCGCCGTCGCGCCGCGCCAGATCGATCACCGAGCGGTGGCCCAGATGCACGCCGTCGAAATTGCCCATGGCGACCGAGGCTCCGCGCAGATGCGCGTCCACGCCGCTCCAGCCCCTGACGATCTGCATCTGCCCCCATGCGCGAGGGTGCGGCCCCGCCTCAGTCGAACTTGCGGCTCGGTGCCAGAACCAGCGCCTCGCCCTTCAGGACGGTGGTATCGCCCACGGCGCAGCGACATTCAAGGGTCACGCGGCGGCGGGAATGGTCGATGGCGGTCACCGTCACCTCGGCCAGCACGGTGTCGCCGGGGCGCACGGGGGCCATGAATTTCAGGCTCTGGCCCAGATACACGGTGCCGTGGCCGGGAAGCTGCTCGCCGATCACGGCGGAAATCAGCCCCGCGGTCAGCATTCCGTGCGCGATGCGGCCTTCGAAGATGGTGTCCTGCGCGTAGGCATCGTCCAGATGCACCGGGTTGCGGTCGGTCGAAACCTCGGCGAAGAGTTCGATGTCGCGGTCGGTGACCTGCTTTTGCAGATACCGGCGCATGCCGATTTCCAGATCCTCGATGCAGATCGTGCCGCGCGGCAGATTGTCGTTCATCGCGGTGTCGAGCATGGCGCGGGCTCCTTCGGGGGCGGGCTGGCGGGGGCGGGTTGGGTCATGTTGCGGTGCAGCATAGCGCGGGGCGCGCGCCCTCGCAACCCCGCCCCGCAACAAAAAGCCACCATGAGGCAGAATTACGTAATTTTGTTGCTCAGCGAAGCCGCCCCATGCTCAGCACCGGGGGCGTGTCCACCCCCGCCAGCCAGTCCGCCAGCAGGTCCGGGTCCGGGTGCTCGGGATCGTTGCCGAAGCGCGCAACCTCCAGCCCGCCGGTGATGAACAGCGTGTCGATGCCTTCGCCCATGCCGCCGGCGATGTCGGTGGCGATCCCGTCGCCGACGGCCAGAACGCGGTCGGGGTCGGTGTTGATGCCCAGCGCGGCAAGCTTGCGGCGCGCGAGATCGTAGATCGGCGGGTGCGGCTTGCCGAAATAGAGGCTCTCGCCCCCCATCTCGGAATACAGCGCGGCCAGCGCCCCGGCGCACCACACCCGCGTGTCGCCATAATCCACCACGATGTCGGGGTTGGCGCAGAGCAGCTTCAGCCCGCGCGCCTTGGCCGACAGGAAGCGGCCGCGATAGTCGTCGGGGTGCTCGGTCTCTTCATCGAAGGGGCCGGTGCAGACGATCCCCTCGGCGGTGTCGAAGTCCACGCGCTCGACCGGGTCGAAGCCATCGGGCAGGTCGGTGAAGAAGCCGTCGTCCTTGGGGGGGCCAAGGTGCCAGACCCGGCGGCCCACCGCGCCGCGCAGCATCGCCTCCTGCGAGGCATCGCCCGAGGTCACGATCACGTCCCATGCATCGCTCGGCACCCCGAGGCCCGCGATCTGCGCTTCCACCCCCGGGGATGGGCGCGGCGAGTTGCTCATCAGCACAACGGTGCCCGATCCTGCGCGAAATCGCTGCAGCGCCGCGACCGCGTCGGGCCAGGCGCGGGTGCCGTCATGCACACAGCCCCACAGGTCACAGTAAAGCACGTCGTATTGCGCGGCGACCTCGTCGAGCGTGTCGATGATGCGGGTCATGGGGCCTCCGGCCGGAACAGGCGCACGGGCGCCCCTTCGCGGGGCGGGTGCGTGGGTGGGATGTTATTTTGCGGGGAGCGCCGGCAACGCTGGCCGGGATGCTCAGACCTTCAACACGGGGATGATCTGCTTCTTGCGGCTCATCACGCCGGGCAGCACGACCGCGTCGCCTTCGGTCGCCGCGTCGAAGGATTTCGCCGCGATGGCGCGCACACGGTCGTTGGGCAGCAGGAGCGTGGCTTCCTCGTTCAGGATGTCGACCACGAACATCAGCACCTCGTCGGCGCCGTCGGCGGCGGCGACAGCAGGCATCGCCGCCATCAGCCCCGCCTTGCGCTCGAGCACCGGGCCGGGGGCGGTGGTTTCCAGCACCGACACCCGCAGGGTCAGCCCGCCGACATCGAAGCTTTTCGAATCGACGCGCAGCAGGTCCTCGTCGCTGAAGCCGCCGACATCGGACTTGGCGGCGAACATCTCGGCGGCGTAGTCCGGGATCTTGACGCCCAGATCCGTGGCCAGCGCTTCGGCCAGCTCACGGTCGTGGTCGGTGGTGGTGGGCGAGCGGAACTCCAGCGTGTCCGACAGGATGCACGACAGCATCAGCCCCTTGACCCAGGTCGGCATCCGCGCGGCGTCGCCGCCCATCAGGTCATGCATCAGCGTCGCGGTGCAGGCCAGCGGGCGGACCGTGATCTCGATGGGGCTTGTGGTCTGCAATCCGCCGGTCAGCTTGTGGTGGTCGATGATCGCCTCGATCTGCGCGGCGCCGATCGACGCGGGAAGCTCGGCGGGGTTGTTGGTGTCCACGATCACCACCGAGGTGCCGGGCGCCACATCGTCGATGATCTCGGGCGTCTGCACGCCCCAGCGCTCCAGCACGAAGGCGGCTTCGGAATTGGGCGCGCCCAGCAGCACGGCGCGGGCGGGGGTCGCCTTGATCTCGGACAGATACCACGCCCAGATCAGCGGCGATCCGGTCGAGTCCGTGTCGGGGGTGGTGTGTCCGAAGACGAGCGTGGTCATGGCGGTCCCTCGCGCTGGTTGCCTGCTGTTGCGCGCCTTGTAACGCCGCGCTGCGGCGATGTCACGTGGCCGCGCGTTGCCGTGGTCTTGCGCTGCGTCTATGCTGGGCGCGCAGTCGGGGCAGGGGGCGTGATGCAGGGCAAGGGCAAGGCGGGATCGGGCGGAGGCTCGGGTCGGGGTGCGCGCGATCTGCGGGTGCGGGTCAAGACCGCGCGCGGGCGCAAGCTGTCCTCGACCCGTTGGCTGGAGCGTCAGCTCAACGACCCCTACGTGCAGGCCGCGCGGCGCGAAGGGTATCGCGGCCGTGCCGCCTACAAATTGATCGAGCTGGACGACAAGTATCGTTTCCTGCGCCCCGGCGCGCGGGTGGTCGATCTGGGCTGTGCGCCGGGGGGCTGGCTGCAGGTGGCGGTGGCGCGCGTCAACGCGCTGGGCGAGGCGCGCGGCAAGCCGCAGGGCCGCGTGCTGGGCGTGGACCTGCAGGAGGTCGACCCGGTCCCGGGCGCCGAGGCGCATGTGCTCGATTTCCTGGCCGAGGGCGCGGATGATACGGTGCGCGGCTGGCTGGACGGGCGCGCCGATGTGGTCCTGTCGGACATGGCGGCGGCAAGCTCGGGGCATCGGCAGACCGACCATCTGCGGATCGTCGCGCTGTGCGAGGCCGCGGCCGAGTTCGCCTTCGACGTGCTCGAGCCGGGCGGCACCTTCGTCGCCAAGGTGCTGGCGGGCGGGGCCGAGGGCGGGCTGCAGGCGCGGCTCAAGCAGCGCTTCGACAAGGTCGCCAACGTCAAGCCCCCGGCAAGCCGCGCCGACAGCGCCGAGAAATACGTGGTCGCCACCGGGTTCCGGGGCGCGGGGGCGGTGGAATGAGCGGCGGCGACGTCAAGCCGGGCGAGCTGCTCCTGGAGGGGGTGATGGCTTCCGATGCCACGGTCGCGTTCATCGGTTGCATCCGCAGCGACTGGCGCGCGGGCGACTGCCCGACCAACCTGCGGATCGCACGCGCGCGCGGCGGTGGTGGCGCGCGGCTGGAGATCGACGCGCCGTTCCGCCCCGCGCTCGAGGGGCTGGAACCGGGGGCCGGGCTGGTCGTGCTCTATTGGCTGGACCGGGCGCGCCGCGACCTTTTGCGCCAGCACCCGCGCCACCGCGATGCGCCGATCGGCACCTTCGCCCTGCGCTCGCCGGTGCGGCCCAACCCGGTGGCGATGGCGGTGGTGCGCTGCACCGCGCTGGATGCGGGGCGCGGGGTGGTCGGGCTGGACGCGATCGATGCGCTGGATGGAACACCGGTTCTGGACATCAAGCCGTGGCTGGCCTCGGTCGATGTGCTCCCCGAGGGGGGCTGAGCGCCTGTGGCCGACGGTGGAGGGGGGCGCTCGCGCCCCCCGCCCGGCCTGCGGCCGAGCCCCCCCGAGGATATTTTCGTCAGGATGAAGGGGGCGTGGATCAAGGCAGCATGAGCGGGCGCCGCATGTCCGCGCAGCGCCGCCGCAGCACGGCCGGGTAAAGCCTGTGTTCCATGTCGCGCACGCGTGCGGCGAGCGTCTGCACGGTGTCGCCCGGCAAAACCGGCACGCGCCCCTGGCCGAGGATCGGTCCGGCATCGAGCGCGGCGGTCACTTCGTGCACGGTGCAGCCCGCTTGCGTGTCGCCGGCATCGAGCGCGCGCTGATGGGTGTGCAGGCCCGGGTATTTCGGCAACAGCGACGGGTGGATGTTGAGGATCCGCCCCGCGTGGCGGTCGACGAAGCACGGCGTGAGCACGCGCATGAAGCCGGCAAGCGCGATCAGGTCGGGGCGGTGGGGGGCAAGGGCGGCGTCGAGCGCGGCTTCGAAGCCCGCGCGGTCGGCGCCGAAGGGGCGGTGATCGACGCAGGCTGCAGGGACACCGAGCGCATCGGCACGCGCCAGGCCGGCTGCGTCGGGGGTGTTCGACACGACCACCACCGGGCGGGCCGGGTGGTCGCGGACCATCGAGCGCACCAGCGCCTCCATGTTGGAGCCGGCGCCCGAAATCAGGATGGCGACGCGCCGGATCACCCCAACTGGCCGCGCGTGCGCACGCCGTGCCCCGGCACGATGGTGCCGATCCGGTGGACGGTTTCGCCCATCCCGGTCAGCAATTCGGCCAGTGCATCGGCCCGGTCGGGGGCCACGACGAGCGCCATGCCGATCCCGGCGTTGAAGCTGCGCAGAAGCTCTGCCTGTGCCAGGCGGCCCTCGGTGGCCAGCCAGCCGAACACGGGCGGCAGCGGCCATGCGCTCAGGTCGATCTCGGCGCTCAGGCCCGCGGGGAGCACCCGCGGCACGTTGTCGGTCAGCCCGCCGCCGGTGATGTGCGCCGCCGCGTGCACCCCGCCCGCGGCGAGCGCCGCCAGCACCGGACGCACATAGAGCCGCGTGGGCGTCAGCAGCGCGGCGCCGAGGCTCTGGCCCGGCGCGAAGGGGGCTGGCGCGTCCCAGTTCAGCCCGGTTTCCGCCACGATCCGGCGCACCAGCGAATAGCCGTTCGAATGCACCCCGTCCGAGGCCAGCCCCAGCACGAGGTCCCCCGCGGCGACGTCGCGCGGCAGCGCGGCGCCGCGTTCCAGGGCGCCCACGGCGAAGCCGGCAAGGTCGAAATCGCCCGGCGCATACATGCCCGGCATCTCGGCGGTTTCGCCGCCGATGAGGGCGCAACCGGCGTTGGCGCAGCCGGCGGCGATGCCGTCGATCACCCGCCCGGCGGCCTCCACCGACAGCTTGCCCGTGGCGAAATAATCCAGAAAGAACAGTGGCTCGGCACCCTGACAGACCAGATCGTTGACGCACATGGCGACAAGGTCCTGACCGATCCCGCCCAGGTCGTCGGTGTCGATGGCGATGCGCAGCTTGGTGCCCACCCCGTCGGTGGCGGCCACGAGAATGGGGTCCACATACCCCGCAGCGCGGAGATCGAACAGCGCGCCGAAGCCACCAAGCCCGGCCATCGTTCCGGCACGGTCGGTGGCGCGTGCGGCGGGTTTGATGCGCTCGACCAGCGCCTCGCCCGCGTCGATATCGACGCCCGCCTGCGCATAGGTGAGCCCGCCGCTCGTGGTCTCGTTGCCGCTCATGGACCCACCCCCTGCCCGGATTGCGCTGCGCTGCGCGGGCGATACAGCATGCTCGGGTGCCCGGCAAGCGGGGTGCAGCCTTGACGGGCCCCTGCAATCTGCTAGCACGACCTCGGCCGGGCCTGTAGCTCAATTGGTCAGAGCAGAGCGCTCATAACGCTTTGGTTGGGGGTTCGAGTCCCTCCGGGCCTACCACAACTTGACAGCTGTCAGCTCTGGCTCTCGGTCAGGGGTGCGCGGGTGCGGGCGCCGCGAATGGGCGCGGGTGGCGCTTGTGCCCGCCCGCGCCCGGGGTGTCAGAACGACCAGACGCGCGCGTCCCCGGACAGCATCGCGCCTGCCATCGCCGGGGGTTGTGCCACGCCGACGCCGTCGATCAGCGCGCTTTCGTCGGCGCCGATCCCCGGAAGGTAGATCGCGCAGACCTCGACCGTGACGCCGGCGCCCATGAGCATCTGCATCATGCCCTGCGGGCTTGCGTCGCGCGGGGGTTGCGGGGCGGTGGCGCTTTCGGGCGCATCGGCCAGCGCGATGTCGCCGCCGGGGCCGCAGAGCAGCATGTGCACGCTTTCGCCCTGTTCGACGGCCTGCGCGGTCAGCACCATCGCCATCAGCTGCGTCTGCGCGTTTTCGCTCGTCACAACGGTCACGAGCGACGGGTTGTCGTCGGCCAGCGCTGCGGTGGCGAAGGTGGTGGCGGCGAGGGCGGCCGCGGCGACCCCTGCGAGGCGGTAGGTCATGACGTCTCCTGACTGGTTCAAGCGGTTCGCGCAGCCTGCGCTCCATGTTCACATATTCAAATAAGGCATTGTGTCGCACCCGATGCACCCCGGCGATGCCACGGGTGTTGTCGCAGGCCGGTTGCGGGTTACAACCTCGATCACCGCGCGGCATCCGGTCTTCGCGCGGCCTGACCCGAAGAACGAGGCGCCCGACCCTTGGCCAAGCTGGACCTGAGCGCGATCACGAAGTCCTTCGGCGCGACGCGCGTGCTCGACCAGGTTTCGCTGTCGGTGCCGGACCGCGAATTCGTGGTGGTGGTGGGGCCGTCGGGTTGCGGCAAGTCCACCCTGCTGCGCATCGTCGCGGGGCTGGAGGCGGCAAGCGCGGGCGAGGTCCTGCTGGACGACCGGCCCGTGAGCCAGCTGTCGCCCGGGCAGCGCAATGTGGCGATGGTGTTTCAGAATTACGCGCTTTACCCGCACCTGACCGTCGCGGCCAATATCGGCTTCGGCCTGCGCCGCGCGCGGATGCGCCGGGCCGAGAAGCGCGAGGCCGTGGCCCGCGTCGCGCGGCTGCTGGAGATCGAGCCGCTGCTGAACCGCCGCCCCGGGGCGCTGTCGGGCGGGCAGCGCCAGCGCGTGGCGATGGGGCGCGCGATCATCCGCAACCCGGCGGTGTTCCTGTTCGACGAGCCGCTGTCGAACCTCGACGCGCGGCTGCGGATGCAGATGCGGTCCGAGATCCGCGCGCTGCACCGCGCGGTGCCGACGACGACGCTTTACGTCACGCATGACCAGATCGAGGCGATGACCATGGCCGACCGCGTCGTGGTGATGAATGGCGGCCGGATCGAGCAGATCGGCACCCCGACCGAGGTCTACAGCGCCCCGCGCACCACCTTCGTGGCGGGGTTCATCGGCATGCCGTCGATCAACATGATCCCCGCGCGTTACCGGGGCGACGCGCTGGAACTCCCTTCGACCACGCTGCCGGTGCCCGCAGCGGTGAAGCCGCGGCTGGCCGGTCACGCAGGGCGCGACCTGCTGCTGGGCCTGCGCCCCGAGCATCTGGACATCCGCCCCGGCGGCGACGGGCTGGTGGCCGAGGTCGACCAGATCGAGCCCACCGGCAGCGAGACCTTGGTCTATCTGGACCACCCCGCGATGCGGCTCAGCGCCCGCACCGCGCCCGACACCGCGCTCAGCCCCGGCATGCAGGTGGGCCTTCGCCTGCTGCTGGAGCGCGCGAGCTTCTTCGATGCGGAGACCGGGCTCAACCTGGTCCCGCCCCCTTCCAACCTGACAGGAGAGCTGACCGCATGACGATTTCCCGCACCTCGATCCTGACCGCCGCGCTGGCCACCGCGATGCCCGTCGTCGCATCGGCCGAGGATCTGATCACCCGCAACCGCGTCGGCCCCCCGGACGCCGAGAATTCGCTGACCTTCCGGCTGACGGCGTTCGACCTCTACAGCGCCGACGACGCCACCGCCGAGGCGTTCCGCGCGTTGTTCACCGATTTCATCAACGACAACCCCGGCTGGCGGATCGACACCCAGCTGCAGACCGGCGCCATCGCGCAGGAGCAGGCGCGCATCGTCGAACAGGCCCGCGCCGGGCGCGGCCCCGACTGCGCGATGATCGACAGCTCGCAACTGGCCACCTTCAAGGAAGCCGGGCTGCTGGCGCCGATGACGCCGTTCTTCACCGACGACGAGATCGACGACCTGTTTCCCTTCGTGCGCGACGGCGTGACCGACGCCGATGGCGACGTGGTCGCGTGGTGGTGGTTCACCGATCTGCGCGTGCTCTACCGCGACACCACGCTGGTCCCCGACGCGCCGCAGACATGGGCCGATCTGCAGGAGGCCGCCGCCCAGGTCGCCGAAACCGGGCTCGAAGGCGTGCTGTTCAACGCCGGGCGCGATGAAGCCTCGGCCTTCGACTGGCTGGGCCATTTCTGGGCGCAGGGCGGCGAACTGGTGGATGAAGACGGCCGCCCGGTGTTCTTCGAGGGCGAGAACCGCGACAAGTTCCTCGCCGCCGTCGCGTTCTACGCCGATCTGGTCGACAGCGGCGCCGCGCCGCGCCGGGTGACGGCGCTGGCAAGCTACGACGACCTGCTGGCCTCGGCCGCGGCCGGGTCAACGGGCATGTTCATCGGCGGCAACTGGATGTATGCGCAGATCCGGAACACGCTGGACGCGGACGCGGCGGCGAACTGGGCGGTCTCGCCCCTGCCGGGACCGACGCCGGACGAACGCGCCACGGGCACCGGCGGCTGGGCGATCGCGGCGCTGAGCGACGACCCCGCCAAGGTCGAGATGTGCGCGGGCATCGCGCGGCTCTATGCCGGCCCCGGCAACGCGTTCCAGCGGCTGCTGCCGACCTCGGCCTCGCTCTATGCGGAGTATGAGGAATTCGCCGGTCCCGAGTTCCAGATCTTCGCCGAGGCGCTGGAGGACGGGCAGGCACGGCCGGGCGTGCCGATCTACCCCGAGATCTCGAACCAGATCCAGATCCTGCTGGGCAACGTGCTGTCGGGTTCGGCCACGCCCGAAGACGCGCTCGACGCTGCCGCGGCCGAGGTGATGGACGCGTTCGAGCGGATGTAAGGCCCCCGCACGGTGACCGACACGGCAACGCGCCCCATCGCTGACGCGCCCCCTCGCACCACCGGCGCGCGCGGGGGGGTGGCGGCGCGGCTGGCCTCGGGGCCGCTGCCGTGGCTGTTGCCGGCGGTGGCGATGCTGGGGCTGTTCTACCTCTATCCGGTCATCGAGGCGGTGCGGCTGGCCTTCACCGATGCGCGGCTGTTCGACACCGAAACCGCGTTCTCCATGCGCTCGGTCAGTTCGCTGGCGGGCAGTTCCACGCTGGGCACGATCCTGCGCAACACGCTGAGCTATACGGTCGCCAGCGTGGTGGGGCAGATCGCGCTGGGCCTCGCCATCGCGCTGCTGGTGGTGCGCGCCGAACGCGCGCGGCTGCGCGGAACGCTGGTGTTGCGGACCATCGTGCTGGCCGCCTGGGTGATCCCGGCCATCGCCAACGGGATCATCTGGCAACTGCTGTTTTCCGAAGCGCCGTTCGGGGCGATCAACTCGGCGCTGCGCATGGCGGGCGTCGCGCCCGTGGCGTGGCTCTCGGACCCCGGCAACGCCATGCTCTCGGCGGTGATCGCCACCATCTGGCAGGGCACCGCGTATTCGATGATCCTGCTCTACGCCGCGCTCAAGACCATTGACACCGCGCTCTACGAGGCCGCGGCCATCGACGCCGCCCGCCCGTGGGAGCGCTTCTGGTTCATCACCCTGCCGCATCTGCGCCCCGCGCTGCTGGTCAACGCGATCCTGATCCTGATCATGACGCTGAACATGTTCGACACGATCCTTGCGCTCACCGGCGGCGGGCCGGGGCGCGCGACCGAGATCCTGTCGCTCTACGCCTATGGCACCGTGTTCCAGAACTTCGAGCTTGGCCGCGGCGCGGCGCTGTCGATGCTGCTTCTGGTGATCTCGCTCACGCTGACGGCGCTGCTGACGCTGCTCTTGCCGCAGGAGCGGCGCTGAGATGGTTCGCAGCCGCGCCGAGCGTCTGGCCGATCTGGCGGTCTATGCCGCGATGCTGCTGCTGGCGGCGGCGTTCCTGCTGCCGGTGCTGTGGCTGGCCTCGCTCGCCGTGCGCACGCAGGCCGAGGTGTTCCTGGGCGCGGCGCGCTTCATCCCCGAGGCGCCGACGCTCGACAATTTCGCCCGCGTGCTGCGCGACGGGGGGTTCCAGACCTATATCTGGAACACCATCAAGCTGTCGTCGCTGGGCGCGGCGGGGGCGGTGGCGCTGGCCGCGCCCGCGGCCTACGCGCTGTCGCGGATGCGCTTTCGCGGCAAGGGCGCGGTGATGCTGGGCATCCTGTCGGTGCAGATGGTGTCGGGGCTGGTGGTCCTGATCCCGCTTTACCGCTTCATGGACCGGCTGGGGCTGCTGGAGTCGCATTTCGGCACCACGCTGCTGTATATCGCCGCCGGCATCCCCGTTACCGTGTGGCTCTTGAAGATCGCCTTCGACACCGTGCCGCAGACGCTCGACGACGCGGCGGCCATCGACGGGCTGTCGCGGTTCGAGACCTTCGCCATGATCACCCTGCCGCTGGCGCTGCCGGGGCTGGTGTCGGCGTTCATCCTGAACCTGATCCTCAACTGGTCACAATTCCTGATCCCGTTCATCATGCTTACCGCCGACGAAACCTGGCCGATATCGGTGGCGATCTTCCGCTTCGCAGGCTCCACCAGCGCGGCGACAACGCAGCTTCTGGCAGCGGCGTGCCTGCTGGCGATCCTGCCGGCGCTGGCGATCTTCATTGTGCTCCAGCGCTGGATCCTCGCGGCGCTGATGGCGGGCGCGGTCAAGCAGTAGCGCGCCCACAATATGCGTGTTCTGCATGTTATTCCCCGGTATTCGCATTTGACAGCGGCATTCCGCCGCTGTTTCATACGCGAACGGGATGGAGGACCCCAACATGCATCTTGCACGCTTCCCGCGCTACAGGCTCGGGCATTTTCCGACGCCGCTCGAACGGCTCGACCGGCTGAGCGCCTTTCTCGGCGGCCCCGAGATCTGGATGAAGCGCGACGACTGCACCGGGCTCGCTTCGGGGGGGAACAAGACCCGCAAACTGGAATTCCTGTTGGCCGACGCGCTTGCGCAGGGCGCCGACACGCTGGTCACGCAAGGCGCGACACAGTCCAACCATGTCCGCCAGACCGCCGCGGCGGCGGCCCGCGCGGGGCTTGCGTGTCACGCGCTGCTGGAGCGCCGCGTCACCAACCAGGGCGCGGACTATGAAACCGCCGGCAATGTGCTGCTGGACCGGATGATGGACTGTCACTTCGATTTCCGCCCCGAGGGGCTGGACATGAACGCCGAAGGGCAGGCCCTGGCCGACGAGCTGCGCGCGCAGGGGCGCAAACCGTATTTCATCCCCGGCGGCGGGTCCAACCCCGTGGGTGCGCTGGGCTACGCCGCCTGCGCCGAGGAGCTGGTCCATCAGGCCGACGCGCAGGGCCTGCGGATCGACGCCATCGTTCACGCCACCGGCAGCGCCGGCACGCAGGCGGGGCTGGTGGCGGGGCTGTATGCGATGAACGCGCCGATCCCGGTCACCGGCATCTCGGTCCGTGCCCCGCGCGAGCGACAGATCGCGAACGTTCACGCGCTCGCCGCGCAGACGGCCGAACTGCTGGGTGCGCGTGGTGCGCTGCCCCGCGACCTGGTCGACGCCCATGACGACCAGGTCGGACCTGGCTACGGCCAGCCCACCGACGGCATGGTCGACGCGATGCTGCTTCTCGCGCGCCTCGAAGGGATCCTGCTGGACCCGGTCTATTCGGGCAAGGGCTTCGCCGGGCTGGTCGCGCTGATCCGTGCCGGCGGCTTCCGCAAGGGGCAGCGCATCGTCTTCGTGCACACCGGCGGGTCGGCGGCGCTGTTCGCCTACGGCCATCTGTTCAACAACCAGAAGGCTGCCTGAGCAGCCCGCGCCCAGATCACCAGAACACAACTAGGAGGAGCAAATGTCACACACCGTCCTGAAGGCGAAGTCCCTCGCGCTCGCCGCAGCCAGCGCGATGGCGCTCATGTCCACCCCGGCGCTGGCCGATTTCCCCAGCGGCACCATCACCTATCTGAATCCGTTCAGCCCCGGCGGCGAATGCGACATCGTCCAGCGCATGCAGCAGAACCCCATGCAGGAAAAGATGGGCGTCGACGTGGTGATCGAATACCGCGAGGGCGGCGGCGGCGCCGTCGGCTGGTCGCATGTCAAGGATCAGCCGGCCGACGGCTACACCTTCGCCTGCTTCTCGATCCCGCACATCATCGCGCAGCCGATGACCCGTGATGCGGGCTACGAGACCGACGAGCTGCACGTGCTCTACACCTACCACTCGACCCCGCAGGTGCTGGTGGTGCGCAACGACAGCCCCTTCGAGACGCTCGAGGACTTCATCGAGGCCGCGCAGGCTGCGCCGGGTTCGATCACCGTGGGCGGCACCGGCACCGCCAGCGGCAACCACCTGGCCACCGTGCGCCTGATGCGCGCCGCCGACATCACGGTGACGTGGATTCCGTTCCCCGGCTCGGGGCCGACGATCCCGGCGCTGCAGGGCGGGCACGTCACCGCGCTGATGACCAACTCGACCATGGCGGTGCAGAACTCCGATCATTTCCGCCCTCTGGCCGTGGCCACCGAGGAGCAGATCGACATGTTCCCCGGCGTGCCCACCTTCCGCGAGCTGGGCTATGACGTGGTCGAGGCGATCTATCGCGGCGCGCTGGGCCCGCGCGGCATCCCCGAGGAGAACATCGAGGTGATCGTCAGCACGCTCGATGAAATCAACCGCGAGCAGGACGAGCGCAAGCAGGAGATGGGCTTCCAGCCGGTCTTCTACGGTCCCGACGAAAGCGCCGAGCTGATCGAGCGGCTGAAGGTCGAATACGAGGAACTGCTCGGCGAACTCGGCATGCTGAACTGAGCCCGGCCGCCACGTCGGCGGCTGGCCTGACACGCGCCGTGGGCTGCAGGGGTCTCTGCGGCCCACGGGCTTCTTTCGGGGGGCTGGATCACCATGATTGACGACCTGCTGCGCGGCCTCGCCGCCGTCCTGACGTTCGATTCGCTGCTGCTGGTGGCCATCGGCACCACGGTCGGGCTGTTCGTGGGCTCGGTCCCGGGGCTGACGGCGACCATGGCGCTGGCGTTGCTGGTGCCGTTCACCTTCACCATGGACCCGCTCAGCGGGATGGTGCTGCTGGGCGCGGTCTACACCTCGTCGATGTTCGGCGGCGCGTTCACGGCGATCCTGATCAACACCCCCGGCACGCCCGGCGCCATCGCCACGACGCTCGATGGCTACCCGATGGCGAAGAACGGCAAGGCCGAGCTGGCGATCCTGGTGGCCACGGTGGCGTCGGTCGTGGGCGGGCTGATCGCGGTGATCGCGGTGATCGCCATGGCGTCGCCATTGACGGATATCGCCATCCGCTTCGGGCCGGCACAGTATTTCTGGGTCGCGGTGCTGGGGCTGAGCCTGATCGCCGCGCTGTCCACGGGCTCGCTGTTCAAGGGGCTCCTGGGCGGTGCGCTGGGGATGCTGATCGGCACCATCGGCATCTCGCCGCTGGGCGGCGAGTCGCGCTTCCTCTTCGGGTATTCGCAGCTTCAGGGCGGGGTGCAGCTGCTGGTCGCGCTGATCGGCCTGTTCGCCATTCCCGAGCTGATCCGGCTTGCGGTCAGTGCCACGAAATCGGTCGATGTCGACTATTCGCGCGGGTCCGAGAGCCTGCTGCACGCCATTTCGCTGACGGTGCGTCGGCCCTGGAATGTGCTGCGCTCGTCGATCATCGGGCTGGTGATCGGGATTATCCCGGGCGCGGGCAACAATGTCGCGGGGCTTGTGGCTTACAACGAGGCCAAGCGCTCGGACAAGAATCCGTCGAGCTTCGGCAAGGGCAACGCGCAGGGCGTGGTCGCGTCCGAGGCCAGCAACAATGCCGCCGTCGCGGGCTCGGTGGTGCCACTGCTGACGCTGGGGGTGCCGGGCTCGCCGCCCGCGGCGGTGATGCTGGGCGCGCTGATGCTGCACGGCATCCGCCCCGGCAGCGCGCTCTTTGCCGAAAGCGGGACGCTGGCTTACGGTTTCATCCTGTCGCTGGGTGTCTCGGCGCTGGCGCTGCTGGTGGTGGGCGTGCTGGGCGGACGGCTGATCTGCCGCGCGGTCTGCGCGGTGCCGGTGACCTATCTGGTGCCGGGCATCGCCTTCATGTCGATCCTGGGCGCCTATTCGATGCGCAACAGCATCATCGACGTGTTCATCATGATCGGCATCGGCATTTTCGCCTATCTCGTCCGCCATATCGGGCTGCAACCCGCGCCGATCGCGCTGGGGCTGATCCTGGGTCCGATCGCCGAGCAGGGCTTTTCGATGTCCATGCTGCGCGGCGGCGCCGTGCATGATGTGCCGGCCTATGCGCTGTTCGACAACTGGATGTCGTGGGCGCTGATCGCCATGGTGTTCGTCACGCTGTTCTGGCCGATTCTCCAGGAAGCGCGGCGCAAGAAGGCCGAAGCCGCAGAGGGGTCCGAGTGATGGCGCGCCTGTTCAACACCGACATGATCGCCGGGCTGATGGGGCTGGTGGTCACCTATGTCTTCTACGCCGCGCGCGGGGCCAACTGGTCGCCGCTCAGCGCGCAGTGGCCCAACGCGATCCTGGTGTTCATGGCGATCGTGTCGCTGGCGCTGATCGTCAAGGCGGTGGTCGCCGCCGCGCCGGACCCGATCTTCGACGAGGGCAACCCGTTGCGCATGGTCTGGGCGATGGGGCTGCTGGTCGCCTGGGTGCTGCTGCTGCCGCGGCTGGGCTACATCCTGACCAGCGTGCTGATGTTCTACGCCATGTGGTTCGTGGTCGGGCAGGGCGTGTTGCGCGAGGAGAACGATTTCCGCCAGTTCCCGGTGCTGTCGCATCTGCGCGCCATCGCGATCGCGGCGGCGCTGGCGGTGGCAAGCCACTGGCTGTTCTCGCGCATCCTGTTCGTGCCGCTGCCGCGCGGGCCGCTGGGCTGGTAGGCCGTCCCCGTGCGGCTGGAATGGATCGAGGACATCCTCGCCGTCGCCGAGGAGGGCTCGTTCCAGGCCGCCTGCGTCAAGCGCAACATCTCGCAGCCCGCGTTTTCGCGCCGGATCGCGCAGATCGAGGCAAGCCTCGGCGTGGCGCTCTTCGACCGCAGCGCGCGGCCGGTGCGCGTGGCGCCGCATGTGCATGACCAGCTCGACCGCATGCGCGAGCTGGCCGAGGCGATGCGCGACCTCGGCGTGGCGCTGCGCGACACCGAGCGGCTGCGCCGCCGGCGGATCGTCATCGCCTCGCAGCACGCCATAGCGGCCACGCTCGCCCCCGAGATCGTGGGGTGGTTCGCCGATCTGGACATCGACACGCGGCTGCGCTCGGCCAATCGCGACGACTGTCTGGCGCAGATCATGACCCGCCGTGCGGACATTGCGCTGATCCATGACGTCCCCGAGACCGAGGCCATCCCCGGTGCCGATTTCCTGGACCTGCTGCAGATCGGCACCGAAACGCTGATCCCCGTCTTCGCCACGCAGCGGCTGGACGCGCTCGACGCCGCCTGCGCGCGCGGCGAGGTGCCGCTGATCGCCTATCCGGCCGACGTGTTCATGGGGCAGGTGCAGCGCAAGGTGATCTTCCCGCGGCTGTCGACGGTCGGCGCGGTGCGCGCGCGGCTCGAGACCGCGCTGACCCTGTCGGCGCGCGAGTTCGCCCGCACCGGCTTCGCCGTGGCCTGGATCCCCGAGCCGCTGGCGCGCGACGACATTGCCGCGGGGCGGCTGTCGGATCTCAGCGCGCGGCTGCCGGCGGTGCGCATGGCGCTGATCGCCGCGCGGCTGTCCGATGCGCTCTCGCCGGTGGTGCAGGATGTCTGGGCGCAGATCGGGCAGATGGCCGCGCCGGGGCGGTGACGGCGGCGCTCAGCCTGCCAGCGCGCCCGCCACCGCCTCGACCGTGATCCAGCTGATCCGGGTATTCGATTCGACCGTCACCCCGGCAATGTGCGGCGTGGCGAGCAGGTTCGGCGCGCCCTCCAGCGCCGAGCCGCCCGGCAGCGGCTCGTCCGCGAACACGTCGAGCGCGGCGCCGGCGAGCTTGCCGTCCTTCAGCGCCGATGCCAGCGCGCGTTCGTCCACGATCCCGCCCCGCGCGGTGTTGATCAACACGGCGTCGGGCTTCATCGCCGCCAGTGCGTCCGCGTCGATCAGGTTGCGCGTGGCGTCGGTCAGCGGCACGTGCAGGCTCAGCGCGTCGGCGGCGCCCAGCAGCTCGGGCAGGGCGGCGCAGTTGCGCACCCCCTTCCATGCCGGGTGGTCTGCGGGCAGGAACGGGTCATGCGCGGCGATCTCCATCCCCATGGCGCGGGCGCGAGCGGCGGTCGCCTGCGCGATGGCGCCGAAGCCCACCAGCCCCAGCGTGGCGCCCGAGACCTCGAGGCCCATCATCCGCTGGCGCGGCCAGCCGCCCGCCAGCACCTCGGCGCTGCCCAGCCACGCGCGGCGGCGCAGCATCAGCACCGCGGTGATCACGTATTCGGCGACCGAGATCGTGTTGCCGCCCGTGGCCGGGAACACCGCCACATCGCGGGCCTTGCACGCGTCCAGGTCGATGTTGTCCAGCCCCACGCCCAGCCGCCCCACCGCGCGCAGGCGCGGCGCGCCGGCCAGCAGTTCGCCGCGCACCTGCGTGCGGTTGCGCACGATCAGCCCGCGCGCCTCGGCCAGCGCGCCGGCCAGCCGCGCGGGCTCGTCCACCAGCGACGGGTCGTAAGTTACCGCAAAGCCCTGTTCGCGCAGCCAGTCGACCGCCGGTTCATCCATGAATTCGGAAATGACGATGTCGCTCATGCTGTCCTCCTCATGCCGCCGAGGCCGCGGCGGCGGCCTCGCGCAGGTCGATCACCCGATGCGTGCGGATCGAGCGCTCCGCCGCTTCGCCCACCAACACCGACCAGTAGCCATCGGCAAGCGAAACCTCGGGCGCGCCTGCGCCGCTGCGCACCAGATCGCGGAACCGCGCGTGCTGGTAATAGGTCGATCCGTGGTGGTCGCCCGCGCGCAGGATGCGTTCGTCGACCTCCACCACCTCGCGCGTCTCGCGCTTGGTTGCGCGGTCCGAGATCACGAATTCGGAATGCCGCTCCTGTCCGTCGGGCGAAAACCGCGCCGGGCCGGGCACGCAGGCGTCAAGCCGCGCGCGCTCGCCGGTGACGGACACCACCTCCTGCCAGTGCGACCCTTCGGCGAACATGCACAGCTCCAGCATGGCGCGGGTGCCGTTGGCGAAATCGACGGTGACGAAGGCGTTGTCCACGATATCGGGGGTGCGTCCGTCATAGCGTTCATCGCGGTGGTTCACATCCGCGCCGCCGCTGGCATACACGCGCACCGGGTCCGAATTCAGCAGAAGCCGCATCAGGTCGAAGAAATGGCAGCATTTTTCGACCATGGTGCCGCCGGTGCGCGCGTTGAAGCGGTTCCAGTCGCCGACCTTGGACAGGAACGGAAAGCGGTGCTCGCGGATCGAGACCATGCGCGGGGTGCCCGCCACGCCGTCCGCCAGCGCGGCGCGCAACCGTTCCACGGGCGGCATGTAGCGGTATTCCATCGCCACCCAGACCGGCGCGCGTCGGCCCCTTGCGGCCTCCATCAGCGCGCGCGCGTCAGTGGCGGTGGTGGCCAGCGGCTTTTCGCACAGGATCGCCGCGTCGGTGGCCAGCAGATCGCGCATCAGCTCCAGGTGCAGATCATTCGGCGCGGCCAGCACATAGGCGTCGCAGGCCTCGGCTTCCAGCAGCGCGCGGTGGTCGGCATAGGCCGCCGTCCCGTCGCCCGCCAGTGCCTGCGCCTGCGCGCGCATGCCCGCGTCGGGGTCGCTCACGGCGGTGACGCGCGCGCCGTCGAGCAGCGCGATGTTGCGGATATGCTCCTGACCCATCATGCCGGAGCCGATGATGCCATACCGTATCGGGGTCATCCCGTGCCTTCCTTTCGGTTCGTTGTGCGCGCCGGGTCAGTTGAGCGTCAGCCCGGCATCGACGATGAAATCCTGCCCCGTCGCCCCGCTGCTGGCGCCTGAGGCCAGAAACAGCACCATGGGCGTGATGTGGCGCGGCTCCAGCCGGAACTTGAGCGCCTGTTGTTCCAGGAACTCGGCGTTCTTTTCCGGCGTCAGCCACAGCCGCGCCTGCCGGTCGGTCAGGATCGCGCCGGGGACCACCGAGTTGACGCGGATCCCCTGCGGGCCGAGTTCCGCCGCGAGCGAGCGGGTCATGCCGCTGATCGCGGCCTTCGACGTGGTGTAGCCCAGCATCCCCGGCCGCCCGCGCATCCAGCTGATCGAGCCCATGTTGATGATGCTGCCGCCGCCTGCGCGCGCCATCCACGGCGCCACGGTCTGCGCGGCGAAGACGTGGTGCGACAGGTTGGTGGCCAGACAGTCGCGCCAGTAGTCGGGGGTGAGCTGCGCGAAATCATGCCGGTCGTCGCGCGCGGCGTTGTTGACCAGCACGGTGAACGGCGCCACCGCGTCGGCGAGCGTGGCGATGGTGCCGGGCAGGGTGTCGAGGTCGCGGACATCGGCGCGGGCGAACCGCGCGCCGGTCTCGCGTGCCAGCGCCGCGCCTGCGTCGGCGTCGATGTCCACGAACCCCACGCGCGCGCCCTGCGCCACGAAGCCGCGCACGAATTCGGCGCCAAGCCCGGTCGCGCCGCCGGTGATCAGCACCGCCGACCCGTTCAGCGACGGGAAGCGGGCAGGGGGGGTGTCGGTCATCGCTCAGCCTCCGAAGCGCGGCTCGGGCAGGCCGGGGGTGTCCACGCGCATCGCGAAGATGTTGCCGGCCTGCGGCCAGTCGGCAAGCTCGGCCTCCGGCCGCCCGTGCCGGGCCGAGGTGACATAAAGCGTGCGCAGATCCGGCCCGCCGAAGGCGCACATGGTCGGGCAGCGCGCGGGCACGGGGTGCTCGGCGAGGATCTCGCCCGCGGGTGACAGGCGCACCACGCGCCCGCCGTCGTAGAGCGCGGACCAGTAGCAGCCCTCGGCATCGACCGCGGCGCCGTCGGGGCGGCCGTTGCCGTGGGGGAACTGGTGAAAGACTTCGCGCGCGCCGGGGGTGCCGTCCGCGTCCAGCGGGTAGCGGTAGATCACATGCGCCGGCGTGTCCGAATGATACATCCACCGCCGGTCGGGCGAAAAGGCCAGCCCGTTCGACACCATGATCTCGCCCTTGACCTGCGTGCAGGTCAGGTCCGCGTCCACGCGGCAGAGCTGCGCGGCGGGGCGGTCGCGCGGCTCATGGATGGTGCCGGCCCAGAACCGGCCCCAGGCGTCGGCGCGGCCATCATTGAAGCGGCTGATTGCGGTGTCGGGCTGCGGGTTGGCGATCAGCCGCTCCTTGCCCCCGCGCGCGTCCAGCAGCCACAGCCCCGAGCGCAGCCCGGCGATGAACCCACCGCCCGCGCGCAGGGCGATGCAGCCCACGTTTTCGTCCATCGCCAGCGTGTCGTTGCGCCCGGTGGCGGGGTCGAGGCAGTGGATCGCCGGGGCTTCGATATCCACCCACCACAGGCGCCGGGTGTCGGCGCACCACAGCGGGCATTCGCCAAGCGCGGCCTGCGCGGTGTATGCGGTTTCGAACGTCATTCCGGGCCTCAATACGCAGCCGACGGGCCGGCGGCGGGGGCGTGGCCGCGCACGCCCGCGGCCGCCTCGCGCGCGGCCGTCATCAGCAGCGCCAGGTCCGAGGCGATGGCGACATAGGAATAGCCCATGTCGATATAATCGTGCACCATCGCGGGCGTGCCGCCGACGATCCCGCAGGCGATGCCGGCCTCGCGCGCGGCCTCCGCCGCCCCGCGCAGCGCGTCCTGAACCTCAGGGTGGCCGATCTGGCCCATGTGGCCCATCGATGCCGACAGATCGCCGGGGCCGATGAAGATCGCGTCCACCCCGTCGAGCGCGGCGACTTGCGGCAGCAGCGCCACCGCCTCGGGGGTTTCCAGTTGCAGCACCACCGCGACCTGGTCGTTCGCGCGTGCCAGATAGTCGGGCGCGGTGCCGAAGCGGCTGGCGCGGTGCATCGCCGCGACCCCGCGCGTGCCCTGCGGCGGATAGCGCGTGGCGGCGACCGCGGCGCGAGCCTCGTCCAGCGACTGGATATAGGGGAACATCAGCGACCGCGCGCCCGCGTCCATCACGCGCTTGACCATCACCGCATCGTTCCAGGGCACGCGCAGCACCACTTCGGAGGGCGTGCCCGACAGCGCCTGGAGCATCGCCGCCGTTTGCGCCACATCGAGCGGTGAGTGCTCCATGTCCACCAGCACCCAGTCGAAGCCCGCATGGCCCATCGCCTCGGCGATGATCGGGCTGGCGGACATGATCCAGGTGCCCAGCGGCGGCGTGTCGTCGCGCAGGTGCAGCCAGCGTTTGAAGCGGTTCTCGGTCGGTGCCATTGCGGATCCCTTCGTTCAGAAGATTTCGGGTTCGGGCTCGTCCGGCCCGCCTTGCAGGATGTCGAAATCGCAGCCCTTGTCGGCCTGCGTGACGTGCTGGCAGAACAGCGCCGTGTAGCCGCGCGCCGAGCGTGGCGGCGGCGGGGTCCAGGCGGCGCGGCGGGCGGCAAGCTCGGCCTCGGGGACCATCAGTTCCAGCCGCTTGGCGGCGACGTCGAGCACGATCTCGTCGCCGTCGCGCACCAGCGCCAGCGGCCCGCCCACGGCGCTTTCGGGAGCGACGTGCAGCACGCAGGTGCCGTAATGTGTCCCGCTCATCCGCGCGTCGGATATTCGCACCATGTCGCGCACACCCTGCGCCAGCAGGTGCTTCGGGATCGGCAGCGCGCCCCATTCGGGCATCCCCGGCGCGCCCTTGGGCCCGGCGTTGCGCAGCACCAGCACATGCTCGGGCGTGATCCCGAGGCCGGGGTCGTCGATCCGCGCCACCAGATCGGCATGGGTGTCGAACACCACCGCCGGGCCGCGATGCCTGAGCAGATGCGCGCTGGCGGCGCTGGGCTTGATCACCGCGCCATCAGGCGCAAGATTGCCGCGCAGCACCGCCAGCGCCGCGCGGTCGGTCACGGGGCGGTCGAGCGGGCGGATCACCTCGTCGTCGTAGCACTCGGCGCCTTGCAGCGCGTCGGCGAGCGTTCCGGTGACGGTGCGCGCGCTCAGGTCCAGCCGCGGCGCGAGCCTTGCCAGCAGCGCGGGCAGGCCACCGGCGAAATAGAGATCCTCCATCAGCTTGTCGCCGGCGGGGAAGATGTTGGCGATCACCGGCACCTCGGCCGCGGCGCGGTCCAGATCATCCAGCCCGAAATCGACGCCCGCGCGCCGCGCCAGCGCCACCAGATGCACCGCGGCGTTGGTGGAGCCGCCGAGCGCCATGAACACCCGCGCGCCGTTGTCGAAGGACGCCCGGCCGAGCACATCCGAGGGGCGCAGGTTCTCCCACACCATGTCCACGATCCGCGACCCGCAGGCCGAGGCCATCCGCGCGTGCCCCGAATCCGCCGCCGGCACCGACGAGGCGCCGGGCAGTGTCAGCCCCATCGCGTCCACGATCGAGGTCATCGTGGACGCCGTGCCCATGGTGTTGCACGTCCCCGCCGAGCGCGTCATGCGGCTTTCAAGATCGATCCAGTCGTCGCCCGTGATCTCGCCCGTTCGCAGCTTGTCCCAATAGGCGCGCGTGTGCGTGCCCGCGCCCAGCGTGCGGCCCTTCCAGCGCCCGTTGAGCATCGGCCCCGCGGGGCAGAAGATCGCGGGGATGTTCATCGAGATCGCGCCCATCAGGAGCCCCGGCGTGGTCTTGTCGCACCCGCCCAGCAGCACCGCGCCGTCGATGGGGTGCGAGCGCAGAAGCTCCTCGGCCTCCATCGCCAGAAAGTTGCGGTAGAGCATGGTCGTGGGCTTGACCATTACCTCGCCCAGCGACAGCGCGGGCAGCTCCACCGGGAAGCCCCCCGCCGCCCAGACAGCGCGCTTCACGGCGCCGGCCCGGTCGCGCAGATGCGCGTGGCAGGGGCTGAGGTCGGACCAGGTGTTGAGGATACCGATCACCGGCTTGCCCAGGAACTCCTCGCGCCGCAGGCCCATCTGCTGGGTGCGCTGGCGATGCGCGAAGCCGCGCATGTCGGCCGAGGCGTACCAGCGCTGGCTGCGAAGCTGATCGATGCTGCGTTTCGGCACGGTCCCCCTCCGTGATGGCATGCGTCGGCATACCGTCTTTTTCTGCGTTGCGCAGTGTCGCAAATAATTCAGAACGCTGCAACCAAAGATGCGCCGATCGGCACCCGGAATCACCGACTCGCGGCTGCCTTCTCTCAACTCTCTGTTAAAGCTCGATATAATCAATCAATGCCAGCATTGACAGGTGTTCGCGGTGATGTTACCAATTTCGTAGCGCTGCGAAATACCGGAGGAGCAGCGCGTTCGCTGGCTCAGGGGAGGGGCGGCATGGACCCGGTCATCAACGTTCTGAACGTGGCCAACCGCTGGACCACGCGCGTCGCGGGCTACGCCGCCACGGTGCTGCTGTTCGGCATGCTGGGCGTGGTGATCGTGCATGTCTTCTACCGCTACGTGCTGGGCGACAGCTTCGGCTGGACCGAGGAGCTGTCGCGCACGATGATGGTGTGGATGGCGTTCCTGTATTTCCCGACCGCGCATCGCTACGGGATGAATGTCAGCCTCGATATCTTCGTCGCCGCGATCCAGGATCGCCCGGTCATGCGCTATGTCGGGCTGCTGATCGAACTGGCGGTGTTCGTCATGCTGTGCGGCGCGATCTGGCTGGGCTGGGGGCTGATGTCGCGCGCGGGCACCAGCTTCACCTTGGCGCTGCGGCTGCCGCTCAGCTACGTCTACGCGATCATGCCCATCGGCTTCGCGCTTGTCGCGCTGGTGTCCTTCGAGCGCCTGCTGCGGCTGATCGGCAACATCTTCCACCCCGGCCGATACGAGGTGAACGTCTTCGGCTCGTCCACCGGATCGGAGGCGTAAGGCATGACGTTCCTCTATATCTACCTGTTCCTCGGCCTGCTGATCATCGGCACGCCCATCGTGTTCGTCATGCTGCTCGCGCCCGGGCTGACGCTGGTGTTCGAGGACAACCTGCGCTTTCTGAACCTGCTGGTGCAGCGGCTGTTCGCGGGGATGGACAGCTTCCCGCTGATGGCGCTGCCGTTCTTCATCCTTGCGGGCGAGCTGATGACCGCGGGCGGCGTGACCAGCCGCATCGTGCGCTTCGCCGAGACCTTCGTCGCCCACCGCAAGGCCGGGCTGGGGCAGGTGTCGGTGTCGTCGTCGATCATGCTGGCGGGGGGCTCGGGCTCGGCGGTGGCGGATGCCTCGGCGCTGGGCGGGGTGATGATCCCCGGCATGCACCAGGCGGGGTATACCAGGTCGTTCTCGGCGGCGATCACCGCGGCCTCGGCGGTGCTGGCCTCGATCATCCCGCCCTCGGGGCTGATGATCCTTTATGCCTTCATCATGAACGTGTCGGTTGCGGCGATGTTCGCGGCCGCGATCATCCCGGGGCTGATGATCGGTTTCGGGCTGATGGTGGTGGTGGCGATCGTGGCGCGGTTCCGCACCTTCCCCGACCCCGACGCGCGCGCCTCGTGGGCCGACAGCTGGGAGGCGGGCAAGAGCGCGTTCTTCCCGCTGCTGACCCCGGTGATCCTGATCGGCGGCATCGTCGGCGGCGTGTTCACCCCGACCGAGGGCGCGGCCGTCGCGGCCTTCTACGCGATGCTGCTGGGGCTGTTCATCACGCGCGAGATCAGCCTGGTGCAGCTGTTCCAGGTGTTCCAGAAGGCGGCGCTGAAATCGGCGATCATCCTGCTGCTGGTGGGCGCGGCGGTGTCGTTCGCCTCGCTCGTCAGCCTCAAGCGCACGCCGCAGCTGGTGTCGGACCTGATCCTGAACGTGACCGCCGACCCGCTGCTGCTGTTCCTGCTGGTGGTGCTGCTGCTGCTGCTGATCGGCACGATCATGGACGCGGGCCCCGCGATTCTGATCCTTGCGCCGATCCTTGCGCCGGTGATGATCGGGGTGGGCATCCATCCGATCCACTTCGCCGTGGTGATGTGCGTGACGCTGATCATCGGGCTGATCACGCCGCCATTGGGGCTCGTGTTATTCGTGGTGTCAGGCATCTCGGGCGAGCGCATCGAGCGCATTTCCTGGGACCTGATCCCCTACTTCCTGTTCGAGGTCGCGGTCGTCGTGTCCCTCGTGCTGTTCCCCGAGACGGTGCTGTGGCTGCCACGCGCGCTCGGATATATCTGACAACCAACCCAAGGGAGGACCCAAGAATGCTGGACCTGAAGAAGACCGTTTCGACCAGCCGCACGGCGCTGATGGCGGGTGCGGTGGCGCTGGCCGGGATGGCCGCACCGCAGGCGCTGGATGCAACCACGCTGAACCTCGTGTTCCTGGCCAACGAGGAGGACCAGGAATACGACGCCGCGCTGGTGTTCAAGAACTTCGTCGAAGCCCGCACCGGCGGCGAGGTCGAGGTCGACATCTTCGTCGGCGCGCAGCTCTGCGGCTCGGCCAACGAGTGCTTCGAGTCGATGCGTGCGGGCGTGGTGAACATGTACACCGCCACCGCGGGCGGCGCCTCGGCGATCTATCCGGCGGTGCAGGGCATGGACATCCCCTATGCGCTCAGCTCGGACCGGGTGGCGCAACTGGTGCTGCAGGACCAGGACTTCACCAACTTCATGCGCGAGCGCATCCTGGAATCGTCCAATGACGATATTCTGCTGCTGGCCATGACCCAGACCGGCGGCTGGCGCAACTTCGCCACCCGCGACCGCCCGATCCGCACCCCCGAGGATGTCGAGGGCGTGCGCTTCCGCACCATCGAGTCCGAAATCCAGCAGCGGCTGGTGCGCTCGATGGGCGGCTCGCCCACCCCGATCCCGTGGCTCGAGGTCTACACCGCGCTGCAGACCGGCGTGGTCGACGGCACCAAGAACTCGATCTCCGACATCGCCAACATGAACTTCCAGGAGCAGCTGCAATACATCACGCTCGACGGGCACGCCTACATGGCGTCGATGTGGTTCATCGACAACCCGACCTTCCAGTCGCTGAGCCCCGAGCACCAGCAGGTGGTCCTCGATGGCGGCGCGCTGATGTCGACGGTGCAGTTCGGCATCCAGCCCCGCAAGGAGCTTGACGCCTACGCCAAGTGGCTCGAGGCCGGCAACGAGATCATCGCGCCGTCCGAGGAGGACATGGAGCTGTTCCGCGCCCATGCCGAGCCGATCCGCGAGTGGTATCTCGAAGCCTTTGGCGAGGCGGGCGAGGAGTTCCTGGCCGAGTTCGAAGCCGCAGTCGCGCGCGCCGAGGCGCAGGTCGACAGCGACCGCGGGTCGGCCATGCGCTGAGCCGCGTTGCGCGCAGGACAGGTGAAACGGGGGGCGCGGTCAGTCGGGGGATTGATCGCGCCCCTTTCGTTCAGCGAGGAAGGGGCGGCAATGCTCGAAGGTCCTCGACCGACCGAAACCGGCGCGCGGCCGGGATGTCCGTTCCGGCCGCGCGCCGGGATCGTCGATGCGCCGCGCATCCGTGCCGCGGGTCTGCGCATCCGGCGCGGCGCTGCGCAATCGCGCGACACCGGGCCTGTGCGGTCGGTGCGCATGGCTGCGGTGGGGTTGCAGTTTCGCGCAGCGGTGGCATGGGATGCGGTGTCCCGGGCCTGCGCGCCGCGCACGGTCCGGGTATGGGCAGCGACGGAGGCCACGGTATGAGCGAAGCACGCGGGCGGCGGTCCACGCAGCGCACCACCATGTCCGATGTGGCGCGGGTGGCCGGGGTGTCGCCGTCGACCGTCTCGCTGTTCCTGCGCGACCCGGACGCCGTCTCGGCCCGGCGGCGCGCGGCGGTGCAGCGCGCCATCGATGCGCTGGGCTACGTTCCCAACCGCATGGCCGGCGCGCTGGCGGCGGCGTCGACGCGGGTGGTGGGCGTGATCGTGCCGTCGCTGGTCAACTCGTTCTTTTCGGAAACCGTGAGCACGCTGCAGATCGCGCTGATGGCGCAGGGCTACCAGATTCTGATCGGGCACACCGAATACGACCCCGCGCGCGAGGAGGAACTGGTGCGCACCTTTCTGTCATGGTCGCCCTCGGGGATCGTGCTGACAGGGCTCGGGCACAGCCGCGCCACCCGGCGGATGCTCGAGGCGTCCAGCGTGCCGGTGGTCGAGATGTGGGAAACCGGCCCCCAGCCGATCGACCTGATGGTGGGGTTCTCGCACGCCGATGTCGGGCGGCTGCAGGCGCGCCATCTGATCGAACGCGGCTGCACCCGGATCGCGTATCTGGGCGCGCAACTGGGGCTGGACGCGCGCGCCGCGCAGCGTGCGCAGGGCTACAGCGACGTGTTGAACGCGCATACCGGGCTCACCGCCCCCGACATCGCCGAGGCCCGCGCCCAGAGCGCCAGCGCCGGGGCCGATGCCTTCGCCGCCCTGATCGCCCGGCGGCCCGATCTGGACGGGGTGGTGTTTTCCAACGATATCCTTGCGCTGGGCGCGCTGATGGAGGCGCGGCGCCGCGGGATCGACATCCCCGGCCGGGTTCGGATGATCGGGTTCGGGGGCCTGGATTTCGCCTCGGCCGAGGTCGCGGACCTGTCTACCATCGACCCGCCGCGCCGCGCCATCGCCGAGCATGTGGCGCAGATGCTGCTGGCGCGCTTCGACGGACGGCCGACCGAGGAGCGCGTGATCCTGGACCCGGTGCCGATCTATCGGCGCAGCACCGCCGCCGCCGCCGCCCCGGTCACTGCCGAGGCCCGCGCAAGGTGATCCGCGTGCGCTGTGCGTAGCGCGCGCCGGGGCGCAGGATCGCCGAAGGGAAATCGGGGCGGTTGGGGGCGTCGGGCCAGACCTGCGGCTCCAGCGCGATCCCGGCGCGGGCGGGCAGCGGCGCGCCGTCATGGCCGATCACCCCGTCCTTCGGCAGCGTATGCGCGGTGAACACCTGCAAGCCCGGCTCGGTGGTGGCAAGCTCCAGCGCGACGCCCGTGCGCGTGCTGTCCAGCCACGCCACGGGGCGCAGCTCGGTGCGCGCGCTCGACAGGCAGAAATTGTGATCGACCGCCGCGCCGCGCAGGCTGCGCGGGGAGCGGAAGTCGAACGCGGTCCCGGCCACGGGCTGCGGCGCGCCGGTGGGGATCATCACGTCGTTGACCGGCAGATAGTGCTCGGCGGCCACGCGCAGCCGGTGCGCGGCGGTGTCGGGGCCGGAATCGAGCCGGTAGAAGCTGTGCTGCGCGAAGCTGCACGGCGTGGCGCCGTCGGTGGTGGCGGTGATGTCGAAGGTCAGCGCCGGCCCGGCGAGGGTAAGGGTCAGCGCGACCTCCATCTGCCCCGGAAACCCGCCCTCGCCATCGGGCATCACCAGCCCCAGCGTCAGCCGCTCGGGCGTGTGGTCGCGGATCTCCCACAGCTTGTGCGCGCTGCCCGTGGCGCCGCCATGCAGGCAGTTGCGGTCGTGGCAGTTGCGCGCAAGGCGGTGCTCGGCCCCGTCCAATGAGAACCGCGCATCGGCGATGCGATTGGCGAAGCGCCCGACCAGCGCGCCGAAATACGCCATCGGACCCAGATACGGCGCCAGCGTCGGCGCGCCCAGCACCAGCGGATGCGGCACGCCCGCCAGCCGCAGGTCCTGCACGATGGCGCCGAGCGTCAGCACCTGCACCTCCAGCGCGTCGTTGTGCAGCCGAACGCGGTGAACCGCGCGCCCGTCGGGCAGGGTGCCGAAATGCGCGATCATGGGGTCCTCGGGGCGCTGGGGTCAGACATCGGCTTCATACCGGGCGGCCTCGGGGTTCACCCAGGACAGGCGCAGCTCGATCGGCGCGCCGGCGTAATCCAGAGCGACGCGGCGAATGTGCAGAAGCGGGGTTCCGGGGGCAAGCCCCAGCTCGTGCGCGCAGGGGCCATCGGCGGCGGTGGCACGCAGGATTTCGCGTGCACGGTGGACGGTGGCGCCGTAATCGGTCTGGTAGAGCTGATACAGCGTGTTCGGCAGGATCTCGGGCGTGGTTTCCAGCGGCCCGAAGCGCGCGGCATCGAGCAGGATGTGCTCAAAAAGGATCGGCGCGCCGTCGGCCTCGCGCGCGCGGGTGATGCGGATCGCCTCGGCCCCCGTGGCCATGTTCAGCGCCTGCGCGTCGGCGCTGTCGGGGACCATGCGTGCGCGCGCCAGCACGCGGCTTTCGGGCGTCATGGTCCCGCCATCGGGACGGCGCAGGTTGAAGAAGCGAAACAGCACCGCGTCGCTGTCATGGCTGGCGACCACCGTGCCCTTGCCCTGCCGGCGCTGGACCACGCCCTCCTGCGCCAGATCCAGCAGCGCCTTGCGCAGCGTGCCCACGGCGACGCCATAGTCCTGCGCCAGCCGCGTCTCGGGCGGCAGATAGGTGCCCGGCGACCACTCGCCCGACGCGATCCGCGCCATCATCAGGTCGCGCAACTGCCGGTGCAGCGGCTGGGGCGTGGGGCGGGCGGCCATGAGAGTGATCCTGTGTGCGCGGTGGGTCTTGACGAAGCTATAATATATAAACTATAGAGTTTTGCAACCGTGAGGGAGGACCGACTCAGCATGACGCGCATCCAGCTCAGCCCGACCGACGCAGCGACGCTTGCGCAGGACGCGTTCACCGCCGCCGGGATGCCCGCGGCGCTGGCCGCCTCTGCCGCCCGCGCGCTGGTCGCGGCTGAATGCGACGGGCTGCCCTCGCACGGGTTGGCGCGGGTGCCGTTCTACGCCGCGCAGATGCGCACCGGAAAGGTGGTGCCCGACGCCGCGCCGCGGCTGGAGCGCGACGGCGCGGTGCTGCGCGTGGATGCGGGTTTCGGGCTGGCCTTCGCCGCCATCGACGCGGGCGCGAGCGCGGCGCGCGACGTCGCGCGGGAGCTGGGCGTCGCGGTGGTCTGCATCACCCATTCGCATCATTTCGGCGTCGCGGGGCAGGCGGTCGAACCCTTCGCGCGCGAGGGGTTGGTGGCGCTGGCGCTGTCGAACTCGCCGGCCGCAATGGCGCCCTGGGGCGGCAACCGCGCGCTTTACGGCACCAATCCGATCGCCTTTGCCTGCCCGCGCGAGGGCGCCGCGCCGCTGCTGATCGACCTGTCGTTGAGCCATGTCGCGCGCGGCAAGGTGATGCTGGCGCAAAAGGCCGGCGAGCCGATCCCCGAAGGCTGGGCGCTCGATGCCGAAGGTCGCCCCACCACCGACGCCGACGCCGCGATGGCGGGGACCATGGTGCCCGCCGGCGGCGCGAAGGGCGCGGCGCTGGCGCTGATGGTCGAGCTGCTGACCGCCGGTCTGGGCGGGGCGCAGTTCGCGTGGCAGGCAAGCTCGCTCTTTGACGACAAGGGCCCGCCGCCCGATCTGGCGCATATGCTGCTGGTGCTGGACCCGGCGCGCTTCGCCCCCGGCTTTGCCGAGCGTGCCGAGGCGATGTTCGCCGCGATCGAGGCGCAGGACGGCGCCCGCCTTCCCGGCGTGCGGCGCTTCGCCGACCGCGCCACCCGCGCCGACACCATCGAGATCCCGCAGGCGCTGCACGACACGTTGCGCAGCCTTGCGACCACCTGACCCGTTCCGCATCAAGGGAGACCCCGCACCATGACCGCCACCACCCAGCCGCAACTGCTGGTCCACGACAAGGCCGACAATGTCGGCGTCGTCGTCGTCGAAGGGCTGACCGCCGGCACCGAGATGCTGTGCGTGTGCACCGAGGACAACAGCGATTTCCGCCTGACCGCCAAGGCCGACATCCCCATCGGCCACAAGGTCGCGCTCAAGGACCTCGGCGCCGGCGACACCATCATCAAATACGGCGAGGACATCGGCAAGATGGTCGGCCCGGCCGAAACCGGCGGCCATGTCCACACCCACAACCTGAAAACGAAGCGCTGGTAACGGAGCACCCACCTCATGGCTTTTGATTTCACGCAAGACACCGTCAAGGCATGGCGTCGCGAAAACGGCCGCGTCGGCGTGCGCAACCACGTGCTGATCCTGCCGGTCGATGACATCTCGAACGCCGCCTGCGAGGCGGTGGCGAACAACGTCAAGGGCACGATGGCGATCCCGCACGCCTATGGCCGCCTGCAGTTCGGCGAGGATCTGGACCTGCATTTCCGCACCATCATCGGCACCGGCGCCAACCCCAACGTCGCCGCCGTGGTGGTGATCGGGATCGAACCCGAATGGACCAGGCAGGTCGTCGACGGCATCGCCAGGACCGGCAAGCCGGTCGAGGGCTTCTGGATCGAGCAGAACGGCGATTTCGAGACCATCCGCCGCGCCAGCTGGAAGGCCAAGGAGTTCGTCCACTGGGCGACCGAGCTGCAAAAGGAAGACTGCCCGCTGACCGATCTGTGGGTGTCCACCAAATGCGGCGAGAGCGACACCACCACCGGCCTGTCGTCCTGCCCGACGGTGGGCAACATGTATGACAAGCTGCTGCCGCACGGGCTTTACGGCGTGTTCGGCGAAACGTCCGAGATCACCGGCGCCGAGCATATCTGCGTCAAGCGCGCCGCCACCCCCGAGGCCGGCGAGAAGTTCATGAAGACCTGGCAGGCCTATCAGGACGA
>LFIK01000338.1_pt1 | contig 34794 bp, 37 predicted proteins | sample 643401 | NCBI WGS metagenome assembly LFIK01 (sample SAMN03777447, study PRJNA286221) | soda lake metagenome | biome: soda lake; feature: Kulunda steppe; material: water; isolation source: sample T5-Br brine of Lake Tanatar-5 | place: Russia: Kulunda steppe | collected 2010-07
CGAACGCGAAGACAAGCGGTCAAGCGACCGGCAACCGCAGAGGTGGTCCCATCACTGAGAACCAGGTGGTCCCATCCCCGTGAGAAAACACCCCGCCAGGTGGTCCCATGCCCCTGGTGAGCGACAGAACGGCCGGCTGGCGCCCGAGAAGCGGGGGGGGCGAAACGCGACTCCATGGCTTTGGCTGTCAACCGAGGTGTCGGCTGCCGCCGCGGCGAGATTGAAATCGGCCCCGCTCCGCCGCGAGGTCGGGGTAGAGCAAGCCCACCCGCGAGACCGATTTGAGCCCGGCTTCATCAGCCGTGATCGCTGGATGATGATTCCCGCGTCCCGCGATTCGGTTAGCCGGAGTTCAACCAAGGGTCGACTGGCTCCGGGCCCGGCGAAGTCGGTCGTATTTCACGTCGCAAGTCTCCTGCCGCGCGCGCTGCAGATCGCGTCGCGATCATGCCGTCCTCGACAGTAAGTGGACAGCCAGCGGTACGCCGAGCCATCTGCAACCGTGCCCAGTGACGAGCGGTCAACTCGTCGTACGCCAGCAGGGAACCCGCGAAGGTCCGCACAGTTCCTCCGCCGTCGCTCAGGACGGGGTGTCACCGTCAAGTGCCGTGAACGTCGGTTGGGTCACGCGACGGTCGATGTGCTCGTACGTGCGGGCGAGCGAGGCTAGGTGCTGCTTCATCGCTCGCTTGGCTCCGTCCGCATCACCTGCCCGGATCCGCTCATAGATACGCAGATGGTCGTCCTCTACGTCACCCCAAAACTGTGACGGCGCTTGGTCCCGGAGGAACCGCGTCCGCAGCGTGACGAACAGCGGCTGGGTCAGGACTGGGAGCAGGGCGTTGCCGCTCAACTCGAGGATGGTCTGGTGGAACAGTCGATGCTCCTCGTACCCATCGTTGGAGGGATGGGCAGCTCGTTCCTGCTCGAGGATGGACTCGAGTCTCAAGAGGTCCGCCTCGGTTCGGCGTTCCGCAGTGAGTGATGCTGCGGGGACTTCAAGCATCTCGCGAATCTCCAGGAGTTCCTGGACGCTGACCTCGTCCGCCCCCGACAGCAGGCCGAGGGAGGTTTCGAGGTAGCGGGTGATCTGCTCGGGTTCCGGGTGAGCGATGAACGACCCGCCGCCTACCCCGCGGGTCGTGGATAACATGCCTTGGGAAGACAGCACCCGAAGTGCCTCACGGACCGTGGACCTGCTGACACCGAACAGGGTGGCCAGATCGGTCTCGTTCGGGAGCCGTGACCCGGGCTCGAGCTCGCCGCTGAGAATCAGGGTCCGCAACTGGTCGGAGACCTGCCGGTAGGCCGGTTGGATGCGCTGCACTCCGAGCTTGCTCCGTGTGTCCGCCATCGTCGTCGAGCCCTCCCGTCACACGCCGCTGTGAATCATGCTTTGCTGCTGCCAACGCGCCTTCACCCGAGTGTCGGCGGGTCGCCGAGGGCGAAGAGCATGGTGCTCTCCGTTCGCAGATACACCCCGCCGTCCGACCCAACGGCCGTCCACGCGAACCGGACACTGCCGCGCTGATCGCTCGTGGAGCGACGCTTGGCGAGCACCCCCATCCGCAGCCTGACAGTCGTCCCCACAACGACGGGTCGTTCGAACCGGACCTCGTCGAGGGCGATCAACCCCAGAGTGGTGTCATCGAATCTACCCGTCATCTCGGCCAAACCTCCCACGACGTACAGGACGAACTATCCCGGTATCAACGGTGGATCGATGCCGAGCGCCTCGCGCGCCCTGTCGTGGTCGGTGAACAGGGGATGCACATAGCCGCCGAGCCATGCGGCCATCGAGGCCACACTCTCGGTGATCGTCCGGCCCTGGGTCTCGATGACCTCACCGACCTGGAACTCTTCGAAGCTACTCAGCCGCCTCACCTACCCGTCGTAGACGAAGAACCCACGGCCGCTCTTGCGACCGAGAAGGCCCGCGTCAACCATCCGTGAGAGCAGCGGCGGTGGTGCGAAGAGCGGCTCCTTGAACTCCTCGTACAGCGACGTAGCGACCGCCTTAGTCGTGTCGAGCCCGATCAGATCGACGAGCCGCAGCGGGCCCATGGGGTGCGCCGCACCCTCGTGCATCCCGGTGTCGATGTCCTCGGCGGTGGCGAAGCCGGACTCCACCATGCGAATCGCGGACAACAGGTACGGCACAAGTAGCGCGTTCACGACGAAACCAGCCCGGTCCTGACACCGGATAACGCGCTTGCCGAGCTGCAGCTCCGCGAATGCCGTGACCTGCTCCAGGGCGGCCTGGCCGGTCAGCAGCGACGGTACGACCTCGACCAGCCGCAGCACCGGCACCGGGTTGAAGAAGTGCAAGCCGACGACGCGGTCCCTGCGCTGCGTGGCCATCGCCAGCTTCATTATGGGGATCGAGGAGGTGTTCGAGGCAATGATCGCGCTCTCGTCAGCCAGCGCACCATCGAGCTGACGAAACACTTCGAGCTTGACTGCCTCGTCCTCCAGCACCGCCTCGATGACGAGCTGGCGGTCCCCCAGCTCCGAGAGCGACGCCACGGGCGTGATCCGCTCCAAGGCGGCCGCTGCCTCCTCGGCATCGAGCTTGCCTCGCTCGACAGCACGCTCGAGCGAGGTGGCGATGCGCTGACAGCCGGCAGTGGCACGCTCGAGGTCCGCGTCGGCCACGCCCACCTGGGACCCTGCCCGCGCGCAGACCTCGGCGATCCCCGCCCCCATGATGCCGGCTCCCACCACCCCGACGCGCTCGAGCCGCACCCTCGTCTCTGCCTCCACGAGGCTCATCGCTTGAGCTGCGCGCGGAGCTCGCGCTTGAGAATCTTGCCAGCCGCACTGGCGGGCAGAGCCTGTTGGAACCGAATCATCTTCGGGACCTTGAAGCCGGCCAGCTCGACCCGGCAGTGGGCCAGCAGTTCCTCTGTGTCGACCTCGCCGCGCGGGACAACCACCGCCACGACGATCTCCCCCCACTGCTCATCCGGGAGGCCGGTCACCGCGGCCTGCGCCACCTTGGGATGTGAGAGGAGAACATCCTCGATCTCGCGCGGGTAGACGTTCACCCCACCGCTGACGATCATGTCCTTGACCCGGTCGACGATGGAGAGGTAGCCCTCCTCGTCCATCCGGGCGAGGTCCCCCGCGGTCAGGAACCCGTCGGATGTCGTGCAGGCGTCGGTCGCCGCCGAGTCACCGAGGTATCCGTTCATGAGGTAGGGCGACCGGCTGTAGAGCTCCCCCACCTCCCCGGGACCGACCGGCTCCCCCATCGGGTCCAGCAGCTTCACCTCATTGAGGAACCAGGCGGTCCCGACTGAACCGGGTTTGCGGAGCTGATCGGGCGGGCGCAAGCACGTCACCACGCCGGCCTCGGTCGACCCGTAGACCTCGTGGAGACCGATGTGCGGCCACATCCTCAGCAGCCACTCCTTGAGCGGGAAGGGCAACGCGGCAGCGTTGAAGTACATCGTTGACAGACGGGAGAGGTTGAAACGTCGCAGCTTCTCCTCACCGAGCGCCCGCATCATCTGCGCGTGCGTCGGCACGAGGAACACCGAGTCGATGCGGTGCTGCTCGAGGAGGGCGAGCGCTGCTTCGGGATCCCACTTGCGCAGCATGATCAGCGTGCCCCCGCAGTACGGCGCGGCGTACGCGAACGCGAAGCCAGCACCGTGGTACATCGGCGCGACGGCGACGGTGCGTCTGCCCGGCCCGATACCCCACTCCAGTGCCGTAGCAAGGAAGGTCAAGCACCGGGACCGGTGGCTGATCTGGACACCCTTGGACTTCCCCGTCGTTCCGGAGGTGTATGCCACGACGAAGGGGTCGGTCTCTGCGACCTCGACCCGAGGGTCGACGTCTCGGGCGGCCGCCAGCACCTGCTCGTACTCCTGGCCGATCGCATCGCCGTCGATCGACCAGACCGCCGTCAGCTCACGCTGCTCGGTGACGGCACCGACGACCTCGGCGAAGCCGACATCGCAGATTACGATTCTCGATCCCGAGTGGTCCACGATGTAGGCCATCTCCGACGAGGTCAGGCGCGGGTTGACCGGCACCATCACGAGCCCGGCCTTCGCGATACCTGCGGCGATCTCCGGGTACTCGAGCCTGTTTCCCAGCACGACCGCCACGCGGTCGCCGGTCTCCAGCCCCAGGTCGAGCAGGGCAGTGGCGACCCGGTTCGACCGCTCCCCGAGCTGCGCGAACGTCAGGGTGCGGTCGCCATCGATGATGGCGGTCTGCCGCGCACTCGAGATGGCGAACTCCCGCACGCCGTTAGCGATGTTGAGGGCAGCGCCGTTGTGGTGGATGGTCACGTTTCCGCTCCGTTGTGCCGAGGTCGTCGGTGAGCCAGCTGGTCAGACGACGGCGCCAGTCATGGCTGAGACGGCGTCATCGACACCGATGACCCAACCGAACCCGAAGCCGATCGTGACGAGCGCGGTGTCGTGACGGACCGCCTCCAGCTCGCCGCAGGCGTCGCCGACGACGAAGGTCCGGTAGTCCCGCTGCCCCGCGTCCCGAGCCGTGGTCTCCACGCACATGTTGGTGGTGACGCCGCAGAGGATGAGGTCACGGATGCCCATGCTGGTGAGTGCCGGCTCGAGTCGCGTCCCGTAGAAGGCGCTGTAGCGGTTCTTCTCGATGATCTCGTCCTCCGGCCGTACGTCCAGCTCATCGAGGAGCTCGGCATCCCAGGTTCCCGCTTCCAGGGACCGGGACTCCGCCAGGGCCGGCATGATCTCGGAAGTGAGCACACCGCCATCGCGGTAGTCGGGCCGGTAGACGAATCGGGTGTAGATCACGGGGATCCCCGCCTCCCGCGCGGCCGCGACCAGCCGCTTGGAGCCCGGCACGGCGGCCGCGAGCGCGGCGCTGTCGAGTCCCAGGGTGGCGAAGGAACCTTCCTGGTGGCAGAAACCGTTCTGCAGATCGATGACGAGCAGCGCCGTACGCGACGGCTCCGGACGAGCGTCCATTCCTGGGCTCCTTGGCTGGGGCGGGAGGGCGACGACCACAGGCGATGCCGGCCTCTCCCGGGACCGGTGCGGCCAACCGGCCGCGACCGTAGTCTAAATATCAGACGTATCCGGTCAAGCCGTCCCCTCAGATCCGGAGACGCTGGCTCGGGATGCGCGATCCCACAGGCGACGTCACGGAGGCTCCCCGTATCCGCAGGTCATGACGAGCGCCCGTCTCTACGCCTAGAGTCAGACACCTGCGAGGAGGGGCATCGTGCCACGTCGATACGTCGAGACACGCTGGGGCCAGGTCCACATCCGCGACACAGCGACCCCCGGGCCGGCCATCGTGCTGCTGCACGAGTCACCGCTCAGCTCCGCGGTGTACGAACCGGTCCTGCCGGGGCTCGGTCTCCGGCTGCGGGCGGTCGCGCCAGACACCCCGGGGTACGGGGCATCCGACGGCCCCGACGGCGAGGCCGAGATCAGCGACTACGCCGCCACGCTGCTCGAGGCGATCGATGCGGTCGGGCTCGAACGGTTCGCGGTCGCCGGTGTCCATACCGGCGCGTCACTCGCGATCCAGCTCGCGGTCCAGGCGCCCGAACGCGTCACGCACGCGATCCTGTCGGGCGTCCCACTCTTCGAGCCGGAGGTCCGGCAGCGATACCTCGATACCTGGGCGCCGCCGGTGCGCGTTGCCGCCGATGGCTCCCACCTCACCTGGGCGTGGGAGCGCTACGAGCGCATCTGGGGCGGACCACCCGAACTGCTCCACCTCGGCGCCACGACCCTGCTCAGCAACCTCGAGGGCTACCACCACGCCTACCAGGCCGCGTTCCGGTACGACCCCGAACCCGATCTGGCTGCTGTATCCTGCCCCGTGCTGCTGTACACCGCAGCGCGTGATCTGCTCATCGAGGCCGATGAGTTGGCGGTCGAACGCTTCCCCGAGGCCCGCTTGGAGCCCGTTCCTAGCCTCCGCGGCCAGATCCCACTGCGAGACCCTGAGGCGTACGTGGCGCGCGTCCAGCGGTTCGTGCTCGAGGGGCGATGAGCGTGGTCGGGCTGGACGCCTGCGGGGAGGGTCCAAGCCGGTGCGTCCGACCGTTTCCCGTCGGGCTGGATGCCCCGGTCAAGCCACCGGGCGCGGCGGCGACGCCGGGAGTATGGCTCTGACCTCGGCCTGGCAACCAGCCGCGACGGCCAGCAGCCCTGCCTCGCTCCCCGCCGGACCGACCAGCTGGATCGAAACCGGCAGACCGGTCCGGGCGCCGCTGCCGACCGGCACGCTGACCGCCGGGTGCCCCGTGACGTTGAAGGCAGCGAGAGGACGGATGAGGGTCAGGTCGCGCGGCGCTGTACGCCCATCCTCGAGTTCGACCCGGTCCGCCTCGACCCGCGGGGCGACCACGAGCTGCGCCGGTGTGAGCAGGAGATCGTACGCGCCCAAGCACCGTGCGACGCGCTCCCGCCAGACGTTACGGAGCCGCTGGGCGTCGACCAGATCAGCCGCCGTGAAGGTCGCGGAGAGGTCCAAGTACGCCAGCACGTCCGGCGCGTAGTCCTTCGGGCGCTGCTGGTACCAGCGCCGGTGGTAGCTGAGCGCCTCGGCACCGAGCAGGACGAGCGCAACGCCGACGGCCTCGTCGGGCTCTCCCAGGGAGACCTCCTCGAGGATGGCGCCAGCGGAATCCAGGGCCGCCAAGGTGGAGACGTAGGCCTCGCGGACCTCGGCCTGCATCCGGTCGTGGAGCTCGGCCCACAGGGCGATGCGCGCTCCCCGGGGTCCTGACAGCCCGGCGCCGGGCGGCGGCGTGCGCCTCGCAGCGCCCATCGCCTCCAGGACGACCGCTGCGTCCGCAGGCGTTGCGGCCAGAGGGCCGACGGAGTCCAGGCTCCAGGACAGCGGGATGACCCCGTCGAGGTCGAAGGCTCCGGTGGTCGGCTTGCAGCCGACGACGCCGCACAGCGCTGCAGGCTCACGGATCGACCCCCCGGTGTCGCTCCCGATCGCCGCACGCACGATCCCGGCCGCGACCAGGGCAGCGCTCCCCCCGGATGACCCTCCCGGCATGCACTGGGTGTCCCACGGGTTCCGGGTGGGCGGCGTGAGAGCACCGAAGGCGAACTCGTGGGTGTTGCTCCTCGCCACCACGACGGCCCCCGCCTCCTCGAGTGCCCGCACGATGGCCGCATCGCTCGTCGCGACGTTGTCCGCCAGGATGCGCGAGCCAGCCGTGTTCCGAACTCCCTGCTGGTCAAGGAGATCCTTGACCGCGATCGGTATGCCATGCAAGGGGCCCCGGTCAAGACCGTCCCGGAGCTCCGCAAGACGCTGCTCGGCGACGGCGAGGGCACGTTGGTCGAGGATCTCGGTGGTCGCATGGAGGAACGGCTCCCACGACCGCAGCTCCTTGAGGGTGGCCTCCACGAGCTCGACAGGATCGAGGTGACCCGCGCGCAGTGCAGCCCCCAGCGCTGCGATGTCCTCAGGCACGATCGGCCTCCACTCCCGACGGCGGCTTCGGGTCGCTGCCCACTGCGAGCGGGTCGAGCCCTGCAGGCACCTGCCCCGCATCCAGCTTGGCCGCACCCGCACGCACCAGCGCGAGCAGATCAGCGACCTCGGCGATGGGGGCGGGCTCCGCCGGTGGCTCGGCCCACAGCTGCTGGCTCATGCACCGAAGCCGATCGCCCGGCGCTCCTCGGCGCCGACGGTGTAGAAGCTCGCGACGTGGTGGCCGGGCGCAACCTCGCGCAGCTGCGGACGCTCGGTCTCACACCGGGCATCGTGGCGGTACGGGCAGCGGGAGTAGAACAGACAGCCCTCGGGCAGATCCGTCGGGCGGGGAATCTCCCCGGACAGTGTCAGGCTGGGCAGGGAAACGCCAGGGTCCGGGGACAGGGTCGAGGCGAGGAGCGCGAGGGTGTAGGGATGCTTCGGGTCGGCGAAGACCTGATCGGTGGGGCCCGTCTCCACCACCTGGCCGAGGTACATCACCGCGATGCGGTCCGAGACGTACCCGACGGTGTGGATGTCGTGCGTGATGAAGAGGAAGGACAGGTCGAGGCGCTCCTGGAGCTCCTGGAGCAGCGACAGGACCTGCGAGCGGACGGACAGGTCCAACGAGGAGGTCGGCTCATCGAGCACGACGAACTTCGGATCGGTCACGATCGCGCGGGCGATGCCGACGCGCTGTTGTTGGCCACCGGAGAGCTGCCCCGGGTAGCGGCCGGCACTCTCACGGGGTAGAGAGACGGCATCCAGGGCCGCAGCGACACGCTCACGGCGTTCCGCACGATCCATCTTCGGCTGGTGGATGCGGAGCGGTTCCGCGATGTTCTGCCCGATGGTCATACGCGGGTTGAGTGACTCGTCCGGCTCCTGGAACACCACCGTCAGCTCGGAGCGCACCGCGCGTAGTTCGCGTGCGTCGAGCCGGGTGAGGTCACGCCCGTCGAACTCGATGGTCCCAGCATCGGGGGCATAGAGCCCGAGCAGCAGACGACCGAGCGTCGACTTCCCGGACCCGCTCTCGCCGATGAGCGCGACCGTCTCTCCACGCGCGATCTCAAGGCTGACACCGTTGACGGCGTGGACCAGCCCTCCCGGGGTCTGGAAGGTCTTCGTAACGTCGTCGAGGCGAACGATCGGCATCAGCTGACCTCCGACACGGCATGGTCCGGCAGGTCGTAGAAGGTGGCCGCATGGTGACCTGGAGAGATCTCTCGAAGCGGCGGTTCCTCGGTCTCGCACCGAGGATCGTGCCGGTAGGAGCACCGGTCGTAGAACGGACAGCCGCGGGGGTAGTCGATCAGGTCGGGGATGCGTCCCTTGGCGACGACCAGAGGCTGGCCCGGCCGAGGCACGGCGTCCAGCAGCAGCTTGGTGTAGGGATGTGCCGGCTTCGAGAAGACCTCCGCGACGGGTCCGTGCTCGACGACCTTGCCGGCGTACATCACGATGACGCGGTTGCAGTACTGCGCGACCACGCCGAGGTCGTGGGTGACCAACAGCATCGCGCGTCGCTCGGCCTCCAGCAGCTCCATGGTCAGGTCGAGGATCTGCCGCTGCACGGTCACGTCCAACCCGGTGGTTGGCTCGTCGGCGATGACGAGGTCCGGGTCGAGACACATCGCGATCGCGAGGACCGTCCGCTGGGCCATCCCACCGCTGAGCTGGTGCGCATAGCCGTTCAGTACCCGTGAGGGGTCCGCGATACCGGCTCGGGTCAGCATCTCCCCTGCCAGATCCCGCGCCTGCGCGCGGGTCGCCTTCGTGTGTTCCGTGATGACCCTGCGGAACTGCCGCTCGATGCTCATCACGGGGTTCAGGGAACCGAAGGGGTTCTGGGGAACGAAACCAAGACGGGTGCCCAGGAGCCGTCGGCGGCGGCGCGGCGCCATGCTGAGGAGGTCGTCACCAAGGAACATGGCCCGCCCACCGACGACCTCGCCGGGGGGCCGGAGCAGCCCGATCAGGGACCGGATCGTGGCCGACTTCCCGCAGCCCGACTCGCCGACGATGCCGAGCAGCTCGCCTCGATGGACCGTGAAGCCCACCCCGTTCACGGCGTGGACGGTCCCCCGGGAGGTGTGAAATACCGAACGCAGGTCCTCGACCTCCAGCAGGGGCCCACGGCTTGGGTCGGACGCCATCACTTCTCCTCGAAGATCGCCATCACCCCGTCCGCGATCGCGTTGAAGCTGACCACGGTCAGGAAGACCGCCAGGCCGGGGCCGAAGGCCATCCACCACTGCCCGGTCGCCATGGTCTGGCTTCCGGCGCGGATCATGGCACCCCAGCTGGCGTCCGTCGGACTGGTCCCGATCCCAAGGAACGACAGGGCCGCGATCACCACGATCGCGTTCGCGGCCCCGAGGGAGGCCTGCGCGAGGATCGATCCGGAGATGTTCGGGAGCAGGTGCCGCCAGACGACGCGTCCGCGGGTCGCTCCCATGGCGCGTGCCGCTTCGATGAACCGACTCTCGCGGACCGAGAGCGCCTCGCTACGGGTGAGGCGGATGAACCGCGGCGCGTTGATGAGCACGATCGCGACCACGACGTTACGGAGGTTGTTCCCCGTCAGGGCCACGATCACGATCGCGAGGACGAGGAGCGGGAATGCCTGGAACACGTCCAGGCCGCGCATGACCACCTCGTCCCAGCGACCCTTGGAGCTCGCCAGCAGCCCGATGGGCACCCCGATCAGCATCGAGATCGCCGTGGCGACGAGCGCCAACGGGAGATCAAGCCGGCCGGCGGCGACGGTGCGAGAGAAGACGTCGAACCCGGATTGGTCGGTCCCGAGCCAGTGATCGGCGCTCGGCGGTAGCAGTCCAGCGGTCGGGGCGGGGCGGAACGGGTCGTAGGGCAGGGGTGCGACGAAGGCTGCGAGCAGGATCGCGAGCAGCACCGCGGTGCCGATCACGATCCCGAGGTGGTGTCGCGACCAGCGCAGCCCCGCGGTGACGACCGTGCCTGCCGTGTGCTCAGTCGTGCCCATCACGACCCTTTCGACGAGTAGCTGATGCGGGGATCCAGCGCGGCGACGAGGATGTCGAGGAGCACGTACGTCAGCAGGGTGACCGTCCCGGCTACCAGCACGAAGCCCTGGATCGCCGGGATGTCGAGGGAGAGGATCCGGGCCACCGCCCACTCGCCGACACCGCCCCAGGCGAACACGATCTCCACGATGGCAGCCCCGCCGATCAGCACCGCGAACAGGATCGCTCCATAGGTCATGATCGGGGTCCTCGCCTCGCGGAAGGCGTAGGCCCAGATGGTCCGCGGTGGGAGTCCACAGGCTCGCGCGAACTCGACCTGCCGGGAGGCGAACGCCCCGGAGAGAACGGCCCGCGCGGTCTTGGCGAAGTACGCCGAGTAGAAGACGCCGAGGGCCAGGGTCGGCATGGCGAGGTGCCGAAGGGCGCTGTTCACCAACTCCCGGTCCCCCGCGATCACGGCGTCGGTGAGCAGCGCACCGGTCACCCGGGGCGGACGCGTTTCCATCAGCCCGATGCGCCCGACCGGCGCCGGAGCCCAGCCGAGCAGGTAGAAGAGCACGTAGATGAGGACCAGGCCGAGGAAGAAGTCCGGGACGGACTGGATCACGCTGGTGAGCAGGCGACTGGCCCGATCGGCCGGACGGCCCCGGTAGTAGGCACCGATGCCCCCGATGAGCAGGCCCAGGATCGTCGCGAGCGCCAGGGAGGCGACGATCAGTTCCACGCTGTCGGGGAGCCGTTCCCAGATCTCCTCCAGGACGGGGCGCTGGGTGAAGAAGCTGGTTCCAAGATCTCCCCGCGCCAGGTCGGACACATACGCCAGGTAGCGCTGTCCAAGCGGCAGGTTCAAGCCGAGTTCGGCTTGGATCTCCGCGATCGTCTCATCGTCGGCGAGTCCACCGGCGATGGCCCGAGCAGGATCACCCGGCGTCAGGTTGACCAGGGCGAAGGTCAACGAGATGACGATGGCCAGCCCCAGCGGGAGCAGAAGCAGACGGTTGAGGGTGTAGCGACCGAACCGACCCACCTCTCGCACCTCCCTGCCGTGTTCCGACCGATCGATCCAGCGCACCGAGCGGTCTCTGTCAGGGCCGCTCGTGCCCTCCCGGGCGCCGGAACCGTAGCGCACCTGCGCCCACTGACAACCCCTCTTCCGCTCGACACCTGCTCGTTGACGAATACGTCCGATGAATTTACGGTTCGCGAACGCCGACGCTGGCGCGGCGCAGAGGGGCGGAGCATGAGCCACCGCAGGACCCGCGAGATGGCGCTCGGGTTCGGTCTCGCGTCGCTCGCCTTCGGGATCACCTTCGGGGTGGTCGCGAGCGCACAGGGGATGTCGCCAGCTCTGACGATGACGATGTCGTTGCTCGTGTTCGGTGGTGGAGCGCAGTTCGGTGCGCTCGGTGTCGTTACCGCTGGCGGCAGCCCGGTGGCAGCCATCGGTGTGGGGCTGGCACTCAACTCCCGGTTCCTGCTCATGGGCCTGCCGGTGGCCGCCCGCATGCCGCCTGGAGGCTTCCGCCGGCGCGCGCTGTTGGCGGGGTTGTCGATCGACGGCTCGCTGCTCGCGGCTATGGTCGAGCCCGATCCGACCCGCGTCGAGCGAGCGTTCCGGGACATGGGACTTCTCATCTACGGGGTCTGGCAGCTCGGGACCGCGGTGGGGGTGCTCGCTGGGGGCTGGCTGACCGATCCGGAGGTGTTCGGTGTGGACGCCCTGATACCCGCGGTGTTCCTCGGCCTGCTGCTGCCGCTGCTGGAGGACACACCGACCCGAGCTGCCGCCGTATCGGGTGCAGCAGCGTCGCTGCTGCTCATCCCGATAGCGCCGAGCGGCGGACCGGTCGTCGGCGGGGCGCTCCTCGGCGTCGGGGTCGGCCTGATGGTGGCCGCCCGAACGAAGGCATCGCCATGCTGACCTGGGCGAGCGTGTTGCTGCTCGGTGTCGGTTCCTACCTGCTCCGTCTGGCAGGCCTGGTCGTCATCTCCCACGGTGACGTCCCCCCGTGGGCGCGGGAGCCGCTGCGGTTGCTCCCCCCCGCCATCCTGGCCGCGCTGACCGTCTCGTTGCTGGTAGCCCCCAGCGACGCGCCGCTGGGTCCGCGCCTGGTCGGGGTACTGCTCGCGGGGCTCCTGCTCCTGCGCCGGACCTCGCTGGCGATCGCGATGCTGCTGGCCGCCGGCCTCACAGCCCTGCTACGCCTGGTGTGGATGTGAGCGGGCCCAGGGCGGCAGACCGCCGCAGCTCCGTTCGGTGGACGGCCACCACGTCCGGCTCCAGGGAGCGCAGCACGGCACGCGCTTCGGCCAGCTGCGCAGGCGGCTGCGCGGCGAGCACTGCCGCCAGGCGCTGGGCGGTCGCCAACGCGTCGCTCCCCTCCTCTGGTGGCAGGACGGCACCGACCGAGGCCAGCTCGGCTCCTGTCACCGCCTCCCCGGTGAGCACGAGACGACGCGCCCACGCCGTCGGCAGCCACCGCATCGCGTGGCCCGCACCACCGAGCATGCCCAGAGCCACCTCCGGCAGGGCCAGACGCGCCGAGGCGTCGGCGACCACGAGGTCGGCGGAGAGGGCGACGATGGCCCCCGTCCCGATCGCGGCACCGTGGACCGCCGCGACGATCGGTAGCGGCGCACCGTGCAGCGCCCCCAGCCACCGCACCGCCGCGTCGAGGAAGACCGGGTCATGGCGCGCGCCTACCTCGGCGCGATCGTGCCCTGCGCTGAAGTGCGGGCCCTCCGCCCGCAGCAGGAGCGCGCGCGCACCCGGGCACCAGCTCGAGGGCGCCATGACCGCTGCCGACAGGGCCTCCAGCATCGCGGCATCGAGCGCGTTGACCGGAGGCCGCGCAAGCGCGATGGTGCCGACTGCACCGTCCCGATCGAGCTGTATCCCCTCCATAGCCACTGGACCTCCGCTCGCGGCCGGGTCGTCCCCGGGCCGATGCCGTCGTTCCAACCGATTCTACGAGGAGCACCCGTGACGACCACGCTGCTACCGGACATCCTGTCCACACCCGAGTCCGCTGCGCTGCGGGACACGCTGCGGTCCTACCTGGCCGCTGCGCTGCCCTGGGAACGGGTACGGGAGCTCGACGACCAGGACCGCTTCCCGCGGGACGTCTGGCAGGGCCTCGGCGACCTCGGAGTCCTCGGTCTCGGGATCCCGGAGAAACACGGTGGCAGTGGCGGAACCGTGACTGACGCCGTGGTGGCCTGCATCGAGATCGCGCGGGTCTACCCGTCCCTGGCCGTGGACTACGTCCTGTGCGGCATGGTGGCACGGATGCTCTCCGACCACGGCACCCCCCAGCAGCAGCAACGCTGGTTACCGGGCCTGGCTGCCGGGGAGCGCATCTACGCCTATGGAATCTCCGAGCCGGACGGCGGCACCGACGCACTCGCGCTCCGGACCCGGGCCCGGGAGACCGACGAGGGGTTCGAGGTGAGCGGAAGCAAGCTGTGGATCTCGCTCGCCGGGGAAGCCGACGAGATCTTCACCCTGGTCCGCACCGAGGAGCCGGATCCACCGGAGCGACGTGCTCGCGGCCTGTCGGTACTCGCCATCCCCACCGACCAGGACGGCGTCACGATCCGCCGGATCCACCTGGCCGGGATGCGTGGGGCAGGCACCTGCGAGGTCGTGTACGACGGGGCGAGGAGCGATGCCGACCACCTCGTGGGTCCGCACGGACGCGGCTTCCACATGCTCCGGGACACCCTCAACGTCGAGCGCCTGCTGTCAGCGGGCATCAGCATCGGCATCGGCAGTGCAGCGCTGGAGCACACCGTTGCCTACGCCGCCGAGCGCGAGGCCTTCGGGCGGCCGATCGGTGGCTTCCAAGCGATCCAGCACGGACTCGTCGACGCAGCGACCGGTCTGGCCGGTGGGATGCTGTTGACTGACCACGCCGTCAAGGAGCTCGCGAGTGGCCGCGACGCGACCGCCGCGTCGGGGATGGCCAAGCTCGCGGTCGCGGAAGCGACGGCGCAGGTCGTGGACCGCGGCATGCGCGTCCTCGGCGGCATGGGGCTCGCTCGTGAGGCGCCGATGCAGCTGTGGTTCCGTGACGCCCGGCTCCAGCTGTTCAGCCCGGTGAGCAACGAGATGATCAAGAACCTGCTGGGTGAGGCGATGGGCCTCCCGAGGAGCTACTGAGGATGTTCGACCGGATCGCGCACCTGCTTCTCTTCAGCCCGGAGCTCGCACCGCTGCTGTCGCTGTACCGGGACCACCTCGGCTTCGAGGAACAGGACCGCACCAGGCTCGCGGACGACAGCAGCTACCACGAGCTGTGGCGGCTCCCCGAGGGCCCGCTCGAGGTCGTCACCCTCGGCAAACCCCACGCCTCCGGGGGCGAGCTCCGGCTCGTCCATGCACCGCAGCTCCCGCAGCCACCCGGACCCCGAACGATGGGATCCCCCGGGCCCTTCGCGCTGGATCTGTACGTCCGTGACCTCGCGGGGCTCCACCGGCAGCTCGTGGATGCCGGTCACCGGTTCCGCTCGGAACCGGTGACCTACGAGCTGTTCGGCACCGGCTTCCATGTCGACGAGGTCCTGCTCGAGGCTCCGCTGGGGTTCGTACACGCCCTGGTGGAGTACCTCCCCGACCGGCACCGGTGCCTCCTCGCCGAGGATCCCGACGCCCAGGTCAGCGAGTTCGTCGCAGCCATCACCGTGGTCGAGGATGTCGAGGAAGCGTTGACGACCCTCCGGGACGTCCTGGGGGGCCAGGTCTACTTCGACCAGCACTTCCGTGGCAACGCCGTCGAGCAGCTGATCGGCCTACCCGCCGGCAGCTCGTTCCGTACGGTGCTGGTGCGGGGCGCCGCTCGCCGCAACGCGCGTGCGGAGGTCATGGCGACCGTGGCCGACGCACCAGCCAGCCCGGCTCGGGTCCATCCCTACCTGCTCCACTCGCTCCCCGTCGACGACATCGAGGAGGCGATCCGCCGGCTGGGCGACCGCCACCCGGTGGTCGGCCCGTTGACGCCCTCGCATGGTCCGCATGCGCAGCAGCGGGTCGCGACCGTCTGGACCACCTGGGGAGCCGCACTCGAGCTGGTGGCACCGCGATGACCACGGCACGAGCCCAACAGCCCCGACGGACCTCGGCGTATCTCGCCGACGCAAGGAGCCTCGTATGAAGGGCTACGAGGTCATCGCCGATGTCCTGGCCGACGCTGGAATCGAGGTGCTGTTCGGGCTGGTCGGCGAGGCGAACATGCTGCTCGCCGACGCCTTCGTCCGGCGCCACCGCGGACGCTACGTCGCGACCCCACGCGAGGATGGCGCGGTCCAGGCCGCCCTCGGTTACGCCCACACCGGCGCAGGGGTCGGCGTGGCAACCGTGACCCACGGTCCCGGGCTGACCAACGCTGTGACCGCGCTGACCGAAGCGGTCCGCAACCGCGTCCCGGTGGTCGTACTAGCCGGTGACACGGCGCGGTCCGACAAGGCCAGCCTCCAGGACATCGACCAGGCTGCGGTGGTCGCACCAACCGGCGCAGGGTTCGAGGACGTCCGGGCTGTTGACCAGCTCGTCGACGACCTCCACCGGGCCTTCCGACGTGCCCGAGAGGAGCGACGACCCATCGTCGCGAACCTGCCGGTCGACCTCCAGGATGCGGAGACCGAGGCTCCAACAGCCGCCCCTGCTGTCCCGCGGTCGCCGCGACCCTCGGTCCTCGGCGACCTCGATCTCGCGCTGGGTGTCATCGCCTCCGCGTCCCGTCCGCTGCTGCTCGCAGGCCGCGGCGCGGTCCGCGCCGGTGCCCGGGAGGTGCTGCTCGAGCTCGCCGAGGTGCTCGGCGCGCCGGTGGCGACGACCCTGAAGGCGAAGGGCCTGTTCCACGGTCAGCCCTACGACCTCGGGTTGTTCGGGACCTTGTCGTCCGATCTGACAGGCCGGGTTATCGCCGACGCGGACGCGGTGCTGGCGATCGGAGCGGGGCTGAACCGCTACACCGCGGGGCATGGCGGGCTGCTGCACGGGAAGGCGGTGGTCCAGGTCGACGACGACGCGGCTGCGATCGCACGGTGGTCCCCGGTCACGGCAAGCGTGGTCGGCGACGCTCAAGACGTTGCCAGGACCATGACCAGCTGGCTACGGGACGCCGAGCACCGGCCACACCCGGGCATGAGAACTCCCGAGCTGCTCGCAGAGCTGACCGCCTGGACCCCGGGGTCGGAGTTCGAGGACCGCTCCACCGCAGATACGGTCGACCTGCGAACGTTCACGCTCGCCCTCGATCAGTTGCTGCCCGCGGAGCGCAACCTCGTCACCGACATCGGCCGGTACGTCATGGCTCCGCTGCGCTTCCTCTCGGTCACCGATCCCGAGGCAGCGGTCGCCCCGCTCGGGTTCGGCGCGGTCGGACAGGGACCGGGGACCGCCGTCGGCGTGGCCGTCGCGCGGCCGCACGCACCGACGGTGCTCGCGATCGGCGATGGGGGCCTGATGATGTCCCTCGCGGAGCTGACCACGGCCGTACGAGAAGGCCTCGATCTGATCGTCGTGGTCTACAACGACGGCAGCTACGCCGCGGAGTACCACAACTTCGCGCGGCTGGACCTCGACCCCGGGCTCTCACTGCTGCAGTGGCCGGTGCTGGCACCTCTGGCGGAAGCCTTCGGTGCCCGCGCCGTCACGGTCACCAGTCTCGATGACCTGCCCCAGGTGGCTGCGGCGATCGAGTCCCGCGACCGCCCGTTGCTGCTCGACGTCCGGGTCGATCCGGCGGTTCGGATCGGCTTCTATGACTGACGGGGCCCGGCCGGCCAGGTCGCAGGCGAGGAGACACGATGCAGGGGTTGTCGTACCGGTGGCGAGCCGACCGGGCTGCGCTCCCGGTGGCCGACCACCGCCGGCGGGCAGCGCGGGCGCTCCCCACCATGGTCTGGGCCTAGCTGGAGGGAGGCGCGGACGACGAGGTGACGCGCCGAGCGAACCGATCCGCGTTCGAACAGTGGCAGCTGCAGCAGCGAGTCCTCAACGGCGTCAGGAACGTCAGGCTGAACACGACCGTCGCCGGCGTGGAGCTCGAGCTGCCCGTGCTGCTCGCTCCGACGGGTCTGAGTGGTCTCAGGCACTGGACGGGCGAGCCCGCCGCCGCGCGGGAAGCCGAGGCTGCCGGTACCCGCGAGACGCACCTGTTCCAGCTCTACCCCTGGCGCGGTTCCGGCCGTGATCCACATGCCTTCACACGATCGGTGCTGCAGCGCGTCCACGCCGCCGGGTTCCACGCGTTGGTCGTGACCGTGGACAGCCCGACCTACCGAAACCGGGAGACGGAGCGACACGCCGGCATGGGTCTCCCCCTGAGCTGACCCCCACGCGGATCCTGGATGCTGGACGGCGTACCGGCCGTCGCCGACCGGGTCGGCGATCGCACCGAGGTGCTACTGGATGGCGGCATCCGTCGCGGCAGCGACATCGATCAGCTCGGACCGGCATGGCTAATGCCTGCGACCCGGTAGCCGGACGGTAGGGAGGGAGTGGCAGGAGCCCCGAGACCTCATCGGCCGGTCTCGGGGCTCCACACTCCACTCTCGAGGAGCGGGGGATTACGAGGCGGGACGGATGTCCCGCACCACAGGCGCGTATGGGGTGTACTGCCTGAAGCTCTCGATGTCGACCGTGTCGCTCACCGCGACGAGGTTCAGCTCCTCGAAGATCGGCACCCACGGCACGTCCTCCATGAGGAAGTCGTGCATCGCCCCGATCTGCGCGTCACGCTCTGGACCGAGCGGCAGGTCCCGGAGTTCTGCCAGCTGCGCATCGAAGTCCTCACTGGCGTAGCCCTTCCAGTTCTGGAAGGCATCGGTGCTGTGGTGCTCCAGCTGCATGAAGTACCACGTGTCCGGCACGATCGGCGTGTTCGCACCTAGCCAGGCCGTGAGCTGCCCCTCAACCTTGCGCTCTTCGAACTCGCTGGAGGAGGCGACCGTCTCGATCTCCACCTCGATACCGACATCACCGAGCTGGGACTCGAGCAGGACCGCGATCTGCTCCGCGTACGGACCTGGCCTCGTCAGGTTGATGGCGATGGGGAACGACAGACCGTCGGCGTAGCCAGCCTCCTCGAGCAACTCGCGGGCGCGATCCGGGTCGTAGGTGTACGGCTCAGGCGGCGCAGGCTGCGCAAGCGCGGACAGGATCTGGTTCCCGAGCACGCCGGCGAAACCGCGCATCGGACCCTCGACGATGGCCTCCCGGTCGATCGCGTAGGCGATCGCTTGGCGGACTCGCACGTCCTGGAAGGGCTCGAAGGCGAGGTTGAGCTCCAACGGGACGATACGTGGCGTCAGGAACGTGCGCGTCTGCACACCATCCTGGTCCGCGAGGCTCGCGAACTGGTCGGGCTGCAGACCCTGGGCGTACTCGACCTCGCCACGATTGAGGAGTTGGAGACGGGAGGAGGCGTCGGGGACCTGCTGCAGGATCACGTTGCCGTAGGCCGGCGGATCGAATGCCCAGTTCGGGTTCAGATCGATCTGGACCTGTTCACCCGGGGAGAAGCTGGCGACCTTGTAGGGCCCGAAGGTGGCGGAGTTGCTGCTGAGCCACTGCGACCCCCAGGGGTCGTCCTCCGTCGCGTTGGCCAGAATCTCCGTGGAGTCCAGCGGCGACATGTTCCACAGGGTCAGCACCCCGCGCACGTAGGGATTCGGCGCCGTCACGTTGATGCGGAAGGTCAGGTCGTCGATGACCTCGATCGGCTCCTCCGTGTCGATACGGCCCACGGACATCACGAAACGTCCCACGAAGTCGTTCTCGACGATGCGGTCGAAGGTCCACGCCACATCCTCGGAGGTCAGGGGGTTGCCGTACGGGCTGACGAGACCCTCGCGGAGGGTGACGACGAGGCTGCCGTCGGCCTCTTCCTCGTCCGATTCGACCAGGTACGGGTCGACGAATTCGAGACCGGTCAGGCCGAGCTCCTCCTCGCTGACCCCCGCCGGATCGACGAACTCGTACAGCGGCGCGCCCCAGACCGCTTCCACCTCGGTGCTGGGCGTGCCCTCGTAGACCGCTGGGTCGATGTTCGAGATCACCGTCGGCAGGGCCATCCGGAAGGTCCCGGCGGCTGCTGGCTCCTCGTCTCCATCGGCGCCGTCGTCACCATCGGCATCGGGGTCGGCGTCGTCCGTCGTCTCGTCCGGCGTCCCATCGTCACCGTCGTCGCCGTCGTCACCACCGCCGCATGCGCTCAACAGGAGCGCGAGCGCGAGTCCACCAGCAAGCAGGCGCCCAGGCCTACCTCGCTGCACGTTCCTGTTCATTCCCATCATGCTGCGATCCTCCCAGAGCACACGAGCACGGCCTGAACTCGCCGCACATTAGATTCATCTGACCTTTACGTCAAGAGCTGACCCCAAACCGTCGCGACATACCAACGGGCCTCCAACGGGGCAGCAGATGGCGTTGGTTCCCGCATCTGAGCTTCCGTCCCCGGATCCTGGTCTCGACTCGGTCGCATTTGCTCCCCGAGAGGGAGACATCAGATGTTTCGGACTCGGCTCGGTCACCGCGTCGGCCTCAGTAGGAGCGCGGCAGCCCCAGGGTGTGCTGCGAGATGTGGTTCAGCACCATCTCCGAACTGACCGGGGCGATCCGGAACAGGCGGACCAGCCCCCACATCGCGGAGATGCCGAACTCCGTGGCCATACCGTTGCCGCCGTGGGTCTGGATCGCCGCATCGAGCATCTGCTCGGTGGCTTCCGTCGCCGCGTACTTCGCAAGGTTGGCTTGCTCACCGCTGCGGTCCTGTCCCGCGTCGTACAGGGCCGCAGCCCGCGCCGTGGCGAGCCGTGCCAACTCCACGTGCACGTGCGCCCGTGCGAGCGGGTGCGCGATCGCCTGGTGCGCCCCGATCGGGACCTTCCAGACGGTCCGATCGCGGGCGTAGGTCGTCGCCCGATCGGTCAGATAGCGGCTGATGCCGTTAACGACCGCCGCGCTGCCGATCCGTTCGGGGTTCAACCCAGAGAAGGTGGCGCGCAGCCCCTCATCCTCGGTTCCGACCAGCGCGTCCGCGGGCAGCCGCACACTGTCGAGGTGGAGGGTGAACTGCCGCTCTGGGGACAGGATGTCGACCTCGATCAGGGACCGCTCCAGACCGTGCGCGTCGCTCGGCATGATGAACAATGACAGCCGTGCGCGGCCCGTGCCCTCGTCGGTCCCGGTCCGGGCGACGACGAGGATGGCGTCGGCGTTGTCGACGTGGGAGACGTAGTACTTCGTTCCGCGCAGCACCCAGTCACTGCCATCGCGGCGAGCGGTTGTGGTGATGTTGTACGAGTTGGTCCCCGCGTCGGGTTCCGTGATGGCAAAGGCCATGATGCGTTCACCGCTGGCCAGCCCCGGCAGCCAGGTCTGCTGCTGTTCCGAGGTGCCGTGGCGCACGAGGATGGCAGCGCACACCGCCGGGGACAGCGCGAGAAGCATCAGGGGGCTGCCCGCAGCGGCCACTTCCTCGGTCACCACCGCGAGCTCACGGATGCCCTGTCCACCGCCGCCGTACTCCTCGGGGATGTTGACGCCGAGGAAGCCGGCACTACCGAGCTCGCGCCACAACGCTGTCGGGCTGCGCCCGGCACGGGAGGTCTCGGCGAAGTACTCGAAGCCGAACGGCTCCATCAGCCGCCGTACGGCACCCCGCAGCTGCTGGATCTCGTCCGGCTCGTCCCAGTCCATCTGCAAACCTCCGTTCGTCAGGGCCGCCGGTCACCGACGGGCAGCAGAGCGCCGCTGCGCAGGTAGAGCAGTGCACCACCGTCGCTGTGCATCGGCGGCAGGGACGCGCCCTGCTTCGCGTGTACGTAGACCCCCTCCGGGCAGGCCCGCGCGCCGACGTCCAGCTGTCCTTCGAGGACGTACAGCTCGAGGTCGGTGGGCGTGTGGACGGGGGCGGCCTGCCACCCGCGGTCCAGACGCACCAGCAGGGTCTGGCCGCCGGTGTCCTCGTTCTCGCTGAGCACCTTGACCGACACTCGTCCGAGGTCCCACCACAGCGCGGCCTGGTCACCCCGACGTGCCGACCAGACCGAGCCCGCCAGCCATGGCAGTAGCCCGACCGGCTGGCAGCGCACCCAACCTCGCGGGCCCACGGCAACCTCGGAGTCGTCCGGATGGAGAGGGTTGGTCCCCGCGAGCTCATTCGGCTGGATCCGCCGCGACGTCGGGCCGCTGCCCTCGCCAGGGTCCTCGCCCTGGAACCCGAGGAGGGCGGTGAACCCGACCTCGGTCGCTGCGGCGTGGACGTAGCCGGGCGGACGCCAGAAGTAGTCGCCGGCCTCGAACGCGCCCTCGCCATCCAGTGTCAGCGCACCTTCGAGAACCAGGCACTCCTCCACGGAGTCGTGGTAGCCGTTCGTCAGGTCCCGGTACCCGGGCGCCACCCGCACCAGGTCGAGCCGGCGTGTGGTGGCAGCATCGTGGCGCAGCGTCTTCTGGTCGTAGCGACGGAACAGGTCCTCGACGAGCTCGCGCGGGCCGAGGTTGTCCCGGAAGGCCGGCGCCATGCGGCCGACCACCGCGAGACCGTTCTCCCACGCCAGCTCGGCGGTGTCGACGATACGCAGGTCCGTCCCGCTCATCGCACCACCACCACGATGACCGGGCCGACCGGCAGTGCAGGCAGGCGGCCGCCAGCCGGGACCGCCGCGACCGCATGGGTCGCGAGGTCGAATACTTCGATGCCCCGCAGTTCTGCACCGACCTCCACGGGCTCCGGGAGGGCATCCACGACCATCGACGTCCGACCCTCCTCCTGGGAGAGCAGCCGGGCACGACGTCCGAGCTCCGGGACCACACGTTCGTCGCGGTCGACCCAGGCCGTGGCCCGCCCGAGGTCGGTGGATGACCGGTCCGCCGGAGCTTCCTGCCAGTGGTTGGGTCCCGAGAACCACGCCCAGGTCAGCGCGCCGGTGGTCGACAGGGAGCCGGCCCGTGTGTAACCGGAGGGGAACCAGCCGTGGTCACCCGCCCCGAAGCGCTCGCCGCTCATCTCGAAGCGACCGGCCAGGAACAGCGCCTCCTCGGCGACGTCGTAGCTGCCGTTCCCGGGGCGGGACCAGCCGGGCGGGAACCGGACCAGCAGCCCGATGCCCGACAGGGTCGGCAAGCGGGCGAGCTGCACCGCCGGTGTCGAGGCCTCGATCGAGACCGTTCGCCACCGCAGCGCGCTGACCGGGGTCGGAACCACCGGGCCGCCGTCGCCCGCACTTGGGGGGCCCGTCATCCGGGGATCATCCCGGCGAGCAACTGATTGGTGATGACCGTCTTGAGGATGTCGTTGGTCCCCTCCCCGATCGCCATCAGGGGTGCGTCGCGGTAGAAGCGCTCGACCTCGAACTCCTTCGAGTAGCCGTAGCCGCCGTGGATCCGCATCGACTCGAGCGAGACCTTGATAGCGACCTCGGAGGCGAACAGCTTGGCCATGCCGGACTCAAGGTCGGCCCGCTCCCCCCGGTCCATCTTCGACGCGGCCCAGTAGGTCAGGAGCCGTGCGGCCTGCAACTCGGTGGCCATGTCCGCGAGCTTGAGCTGGATAGCCTGGAACTGGCTGATGGGCTGTCCGAAGGCCTCGCGCTGCTGCGCGTAGCCGAACGCGGCGTCGTACGCCGCCTGGGCGAGCCCGACGCTGCGAGCGGCGATGTTGATGCGACCGGTCTCCAGGGCGGAGAGGACCTGCTGGAGTCCGCGCCCCTCTTCGCCGCCCAGCAGGTTCTCCACCGGGACCCGGACGTCCTCGAGGACCAGCTCACAGGACTCGGTGCCCTTGTACCCGAGCTTCGGGATGTCCTTGGAGACGGTGTAGCCGTCGCTGTCGGTGCCGACGAGGAGCACGCTCATGCCCTTGTGTGCGGGCTCGGTCGTCGGATCGGTCTTGACGAGCACCGGCAAGGGGTTGGCAGAGCGGGCGTTGGTGATCCAGGTCTTCGTGCCGTTGACGACGTAGTGATCGCCGTCGCGCACCGCCCGCGTCGAGATGCCCTGCAGGTCGCTACCGGCACCGGGCTCCGTCAGACCGATGCCGGTCCGTAGCTCCCCCGTCGCGAGCTTCGGGAGGTACCGCTGCTTCTGCTCGTCGGTGCCGTGTTTGGCGATCATCCAGCAGCTGAGCGAGTGGCTGCCGATGGTGCCGGCCACGCCCATCCACCCGCGGGAGATCTCCTCGAAGGTCAGCGCGAAGGAGACCGCGTCCACCTCCAGACCACCGTACTCCTCGGGCACGGTGAGCCCGAACAAGCCCATCTGCTTCATCTGGTCGACGATCTCGACCGGTTCGCGGCCGGCCTGCTCCCACTCACGGGCGACCGGTCGGATCTCCTTGTCAACGAAGTCGCGCAGGGAGTCGCGGTAGAGTTGCTGTTCCTCGTTCAACGTGAAGTCCACGTGGGCTACCTCTCTCGGTTGGTCTCGGGGTCGGCCTCCGGCGGGCCGAACACGGGTAAGTAACGGCCGTCGCTCAGAGGACGCCAGCGCACCTGGACCGGCCGGTCGCAGGCGAGCTCCTCGTGGGGGATGTCCACGAGGTTGGTCGTGAGTACAGGCCCCTCAGCGAGCCGCACGAGCGCGACGACGTAGGGAGCCTCGAAGGCGCTGGGGTCGGGCGAGCGGTGCACCACGGAGTACGACCACACCGTGGCGTGCCCCGACGCCTCGACGAGCTCGAGCTCGTCACCGTGGCAGGCCAGGCACAACGTGCGCGGGTAGTGCTGATGGTGCCCGCACAAGCCACAGCGCTGCACGAGCAGGCGACACCCGCGGGTGGCTTCCCACCATGCGGATGTGTCAGGGGTGATCGGCGGTGCCCACTGGCTCATCCGTCCACCCCCAGCACAACGGTGGCGTGGGAGGACAGGATTCCGCCGGTGCCGTGACACAGCGCGGTCTCGGCACCGGGAACCTGGCGTCCGCCGGCTTGGCCCTGCAGTTGCCGGACTGCTTCGACGAGCAACAGCACGCCGTACATCCCGGGGTGGCAGTAGGACAGGCCACCGCCGTTGGTGTTCACCGGGACGGATCCGCCCGGCCGCAGGTGCCCCTCAGCGACGAACGCCCCTCCCTCCCCGACCTCGCAGAACCCGAGCCCCTCCAAGGTCAGGAGCACCGTGATCGTGAACGAGTCGTAGACCTCGACCACGTCGATATCGGCCGGTCGCAGACCCGCCCGCCCGAAGGCCTGCTCGCCGGAGTGGATGGCGCCGCTACGGGCGAGGTCGCGAGCCTGGGACATGCCGTGGTGAGTGGAGGACTCCCCGTGCCCGAGCAGCAGGACCGGCGGATGCGGCCCGGCGCGCGCCCGCTCCAAGGTCGTGACCACCACGGCGCCGCCACCATCGGTGACCAGGCAGCAGTCGAGGGCGTGGAGCGGGGAACTGATCAGCGGAGAGGACAGGACCTCCTCGACCGTCAGCGGCCCAGCCTCGTGCCGGTAGGCCGCCGGGTTGCGCAGCGCCCACTCGCGGGCGGCGACCGCGATCTCGGCGAGCTGCTCCGAGGTGGTCCCAAACTCGTGCATGTGCCGCTGCGCCGCCATGGCGTAGAACGACACCGGGCTGAGAACGCCGAAGGGCGCGTCGAACTGGGACTCAGGCTGGTTCGGGTCGTGAACACCCCCGAGCCGGCGCGAGCGGGCGGAACGTTGGTTGGAGGCGAAGGAGATCACGATCGTGGTCGCGTCTCCGGCCTCGATCGCACGCACGGCATGGACCAGCATGATCTCGAAGGACGACCCGCCCGCGAAGGTGGTGTCGGTATAGCCCGGGTCCAGCCCGAGGTACTCCGCGAGCTGGATCGCGGGGAAACGGGGAAGCCCGGTGGTCGCCAACCCGTCCACGTCCCTCAACTCGAGCCCGGCGTTCGCCACCGCCCGCGTCACCGCTTGGGCTTGGAGGTCGACCATGGAACGGCCCGTCACCCCGAGGTCGGACTCTGCAGCCCCTGCGATCGCCGCGAGCCGGGCCATCACCACACCTCCGCGACGGTGACGGCGTCCTTGATGGCCGTGCCGCCCGGGGCCTGGATCGAGTGCGTCACGGTGACCCGATGGCCATCGTCGCTGGGCTCGACCGCAGTGACGTCACCCGTGACCACGACCTCCTCGTCGGCGAAGACCAGCGTCCGGAACCGGAAGGACATCCGTACGACCCGGCTGCGGGGCCCTAGGGCGTCCTGGACGTGCTCGGCTAGCAGCGCCCCGAGCATCTGCCCGTCGACGATCGGTGCCGGCAGCGCGCGTGAGCTCGTGAAGGCCTGGTCGTAGTGGAGGCGGTGCCAATCCCAGGTCGCTCCGGCGTAGGCGACCAGGTCGGCGGCTCGCAGGGTGCGCCGCAGCTCGGGCAGCCGGTCCCCGACGGCGAGGGGGAAGGCAGCGCTCATGAGGGCAGCTCCTGGTAGAGCAGGGTCTCTCGGTTGCGGGCGAGCAGGATCCCGCGCTGGTCGGCGTACTCCGCGGTGGAGGTCACCACGATCAGCTCGGTTCCCTGCGAGGAGGTGCGTGCGGTGATGTCCTCGATGCGCCACGTGACGTGCAGCACGACGTCAGGGTGGACCGGCTCGAACAGCTCGTACTCGTGGCCTCCACGCAGCAGCCGGGTTCCGGGGATCTCGATGCCCCAGGAGTGGCCGATGTAGCCCTCGTCGTCAGCCCGTCCGTCGAGGTACTGGTTGGTCTCGCACACGAAGGTCGGTGGGGCCACCACCTCCCGGAACCCCGCTGCGCGGGCTGCGTCCGGGTCGGTGACCCGGAGGTCGTCGTCACCCACCGCGCGAGCGAAGTAGCGCAGGCTGGCACGCCCCAGCTCCTCGGGCGCGACGTAGGTCGCGGTCCGGCCGACGTTGGCAAGGAGCTCCGCGGTGAGCAGGCTCATGCGTCGGGCTCCAGCACGGCGAGCGCGTCGACCTCGATCTCGAACTCGGGCCGCAGCAGGGCCTCGCAGACGATGCCGGTACTCGCGGGCCAGGGGGCGCGCAGCAGCCGCTGCCGAACTGCAGCAACCTCGCGGTATCGAGGGAGACCCGGTGGCGTCACGTACTCGATGGTCTTGACGAGGTGCTCGGGACCGCCCCCGGCGGCCTCGAGCACCCGCAGCAGGTTGGTGTAGGTGTACTCGGCTTGGGCCGCGACGTCGCCGGCATGAACCGCCGTTTCGGTCTCCGGGTCGAGGGCGGCCTGACCGGAGAGGAACACCACGTCACCTCCACGCAGTGCCGGGGTGTAGGTGAGCTTCTCGTAGCGGCTCCAGCCGGGGTTGACCGGCACGAGCTCGTGGCGGGACGCCAGCACGTCCACCTGCATGAGCGCCCCCGGGTGACCCGCGATCGCCGGCATGACGATCCCGGTGGCGGCCGGGTAGGGAGCGGCGAGGTGCTCCTTGCGGACGCGGCCGGTGCGCTTGTAATCGGCCATCGCCGGCAACGACAGGAAGTCGACGGTCTTGGCGACGTTCGCGACGGTGAGGCCGAGCGCGGCGAGCTGACGGTCGAGGTTGCGGTAGATCTGCTCGGTCTGGGCGACGAGGTCCCCCTCACCGACCAGGACCCCCTGCTCGTCCACGGGCAGGAGTGAGGCGAGGTAGATGATGTCCGCGGCCGCTCGGGCCGGTGCCCAGGCGACCCGACCAGCGGTGTCGAAGCGCAGCGGCGCCTCGCTGGGGCCGGCGACGACCTCGATCTCGATCCAGGCGGCCGGACGCAGCAACGACCTGTTGCAGACGGTGCTCACCGCCGGGGTGTGGTCGCCGAACAGCTCGCCGCGGACGGCTTCGGCCTCGTGGTAGTGCGGCAGCCCGTCTACGGTGACGTTCTCGACCAGGCGGACCACGTCGGAGAGGCCCAGGCCGGCCGCCTCGAGGATGCGCTCGATCTTCGCGTATGCGGTCCGGGCCTGCTCGGCCATCCCGCCGCGGACGACGATGCGGCCGGCATCCGGGTCGTACTGGGACGCGGAGTGCCCCGAGAGGTAGGCGTGCTCCCCGTCGGTCAGCCCGAGCGAGAACGTATAGCGCGAGTAGTCGAACCAGGGGAACTCGGCGGGTTCGATCGGTCGGGTCGTCATCGTGCAACTCCTTGGTGAGCTCGCTCGCTGCGCGCGAGGTCGTTGACGCGTCGGACGAGGTCGCGGACCGAGCCACCCTCGGAGGGGTCCAGCAGGTCCTCGGCCAGCCGGCGTGCGTCCTCGCGGCTGCCACCGAGGTTGGAGGTGGCCTTGACGAGCAGGTCCGCGTCGGTCATCGGCTGTGCTGGTCCTCCCCGACTGACCGGTACGTAGCCTTCGAGCACGTGCCCGTCCTGTAGCTCCACCGAGACCACGCCGGGGGCAGCGGCGGCCGTGACCCCGACCTCCACCGCTCGGACCTCGACGCGGGCGGCAAGCGCATGCAGATCGGGACGGACGAGCTGCGCCGGGCCGAGGTCGTCGATGGTGATCGCGCCGTCGGTCAGCAGGGCGGCGAGGCAGAAGGGCAACGCGAAGCGCGCCTGATACGTGGTGTGCGGCTGGACCTTCTCGGATGCTGGCCCGGCGACGATCGGCACGCTGTCGGCAGGTAGGTCAACGACGACCCGCTGGATTCGTGCAGGATCGTCGATCCGGTCGAGGACCGTGGCGGCTGCGTCGAGGGCAGCGTGGGAGAGCTGGCAGACCGGATACGGCTTGATCGTGATCCGCTCGAGCTCCCACCGGGTACCGAGCTCTTCCAGCACCGTGGCTGGGTCCACGGAGCGACCCGTGTAGAGACGGAACAGCCCGGCCTCACCCTCGAGGATCGCCGGCGGTCCGGTGGCCCCGGCCGCGGCCAGGCGGGCGGAGAGGATTGCGTCCATGGCCGCGAACCCGGGGTGCAGTTGCTTGGTCGACGCTTCGGACCGCAGGAACTCGAGCGAGCCTGCGGCCCGGGAGCCCGCGATGCCCAGCGCGGAGACCACCACGTCCACCGACGCCCCCAGTAACCGACCGGCGACCACCGTTCCACCCATGACCCCGACCACCGAGGTCGCATGGAAGCCGCGGGCGTGGAAGCCGTGGGGGACGGCCGCGCCGAGCCGCAGGGTCGTCTCGTAGCCCGCGGCAGCCGCGACCAGCAGGTCACCGAAGGATGCGTCCACCTGCTCCCCGACCGCCAGTGCGACCGGAAGGACGACCGCGGTGGCATGCACCAGTGCGTCCGCGTGGGTGTCGTCGAAGTCGAACCCATGCACCAGGGCACCGGTCGCCAACGCCGCAGCCGGCGCCCCGATGCGGGCCTCGTCACCCAGCAACGTGGCCTCGGATGGGCCGCCCAACTGTCGTGCCACCTCGACGGCCGGTGCAACCACACCCCGTCGTGACGACGCAACGGCGTTGCCGATGCCGTCCAGCAGATGCCGACGGATCGCGTGCACGACCGGACCGGGCAAGGTCACGAGACCATGGGCGTACTCGGCGAACGATCGGCTCAGGCTCATGCGGCGGACCCGGGATCCTCGGTGGCGCCGAAGGCGCCGGCCTCGGCGAAGGCGGCACGGGTAGCGGCGTCATAGCCGAGCACGTGCTCGAGGATGTCGTCGGCGTCGGCGTTGCGTCGGGGCGCAGCTCGGTGGGCGATCGGTTCCTCCCCGACCCGCACGGGGCTTGCCACCTGCTTGATGGTCCCGAAGCGCTCATGCTCAGTCTCCACGATCAGCCCGCGAGCCAGCGCCTGCTCGTCACGTAGTGCCGCAGCTACGTCGTTGATCGGGCTGCAGGGGACACCGGCCGCGGACAGCTCGGAGAGCCAGGCCACCGACGGACGGGTCCGGAACCGCTCCTCGAGGAGCGCGATGAGCTCTTCGCGGTGCTCGCGACGGGCGGCGAAGTCGACGAAGCGCGGGTCGTCGGCCAGTTCCGGCCCCCCCACCACCTCAGCGAGGCGCGTCCAGAACTTCTCCTTCGCGCACCCGACGACGATCCAGTGATCCGCCGTCTCGAAGTTCTGGAACGGCACCAACGAGGGATGCGCGGAGTGGTGCGTCCGCTCCGGTACGAAGCCACCGTTGAGGTGCCAGGCGGCGGGGTAGTTGAGCAGACTGACAGCGGTATCGAACAGGCTCAGGTCGCAGTCCATCCCCCGGCCATCCCGGCGGGCGGCGTGGACCCCGGCGAGCACCGCGATCGCGGCGACGAAGCCACCGGAGAAGTCCACCAGGGACAACCCGCTCTTGGTTGGCGGGCCATCGGGCTCGCCGGTCAGCTCCATCCAGCCCGCCAAGCCCTGGATCATGTAGTCGTAGCCGGGGTCCTTGGCCCGAGGACCATCCGTGCCGTACGCGGACAGCGAGCAGCACACGATGCGAGGGTTGACCGCCTCGAGGTCCTGGTAGCGCAGCCCGAGCTTCGCTGGGACGTCGCCGCGCAGGTTCGAGTAGATGACGTCAGACCGCCGGACGAGGTCGTGCAGCACGGCGCGCCCACTGTCGGTGGTGATGTCCAGGCTGAGCGAACGCTTGTTGCGGTTGAACGCCTCGTAGAACAGGCTGTCCTCGCCCTCCTGGAACGGCGGGACGTACCGGCCGACATCCCCGCCAGTGCGGGGGTCCTCGATCTTGATGACGTCAGCGCCCAGATCGGCGAGGTGGACGCTGCCCCACGGGCCGGCACCGTACTGCTCGACCGCGATGATCCGGACGTCTTCGAGTGGTCGCACGGTGCCGTCTCCCTGGCAGTTCATGGCAGCAAGTCTAAACGTCTGATGATTAGCGAGCAAGCCCATCGTCTGAGGCATGGTGCTCGCGCCAGTCGGCACGCTCGGCGATCGGGACTTGCGCTGGCACAGTCCGTGGCTGCAGGCCCTCACGTTCGCCGCGCGCGACCAGGGCCAGCGCCTGCCGTCGGGTCGCCTCGTCGATCATCTCGGTGCCGAACAGCACTGCGCCGCGTCCCTCAACCTCGGTGGCATGGGTGTAGGCGTCCAGCAGGTCGACCGCCCACTCCAGCGCGTACTGGTCGACCCCAAACCGACGGTTGGCCACCTCGAGCTGCCCGGGATGGAGCACCCACATCCCGTCGAAGCCGATACCCCGGTACCGAGCCGCGAGCTCCTCGAGTCCGGCGAGGTCGTGAACCTGGACGTACGGCCCGGCGATGGCCTGGATGCCGGCTCTGCGCGCGTGCAGCACGAGGGTCGCGTGGACGTGGTGCCAGTGGTCACCGGGGTAGTCCGGGTGCTGGCCGCCGATCGGGAACGTAGGCAAACCGAGCGCGGCGGCCAGATCTCCGGGCCCGTAGGTGAGAACCTCCAGTCGTGGGGTGACATCGACGATCCGCGCGATGTCGAGCACACCTGCGGCGTCCTCGAGCTGCACCTCGATGCCGATCCGGCCGAGCGGCAGCCCGTGCTCCAGCTCCAGCTGGGACAGCAGATGATCGACGTAGGCGAGTTGCCCGGCGTCGCTGACCTTCGGCACCACGACGCTGTCGAGGTGGGCACCGGCCCCGGCGACCAGAGACACCAGGTCAGCGTGGGTACGGCCGGAGGCGACCCCGTTGACTCGCACGGACCCGACCATGTTGGGCGCGACGTCGAGGAGCGCGGCAACGACCGCACCACGCGCCTCGGCCTTCCGCTCGACGGTGACGGCGTCCTCCAGGTCGAGGATGACCTGGTCGGCTGGCAACCCGGCGAACTTGGCGAGCATCCTCGGTTGCGACCCCGGGACGGTGAGCGCAGAACGGCGCGAGCGTGGTGCGACGTCGCGCAGGGTGACCAGGCTCATGGAGGCACATCCCCTCGCGATCAGATGCTGAACAGCTCGAGGATGTTGGTCTGTGCGAGACGCGTCACCTCGGCGTCGACGAAGTGGGTCGGGGGGGTGAGCTTGATCGCGTCCGCCAGGCCCTCATAGCGCTCCAGCCCAGCCTGGACCTCGTCGAAGGTGCCGGCGAAGGTGAAGGTGTCCACCATCTCGTCCGAGCACGCGTCGATCATCCCGGCAACGTCACCCGCACGGAACCGGTCCTGGATGGTGCGCGCCTCGGACTCGAAGCCGTGGAATGCAAAGAAGTCGGTGTAGGTGCGCACGCTCGCGTAGAACGCCACGAGTCCTGCGGCCCAGCGCTTGGCCTGGGCACGGTCGGCGTGGGGGACGCAGCACGCGGAGACGATCCGGTCGACGGCCTCGCGAGGGCGGCCACTGCGCCGGAGACCCTCCTCCAGGTTGGGGAGGACCTCCTGCGACAGGTAGCGCGGCGAGCCGAGTTCGTGCGAGAGCCAGCCATCACCGATCTCACCGGCGGTACGCGTCATCAGTGGCCCGACTGAGGCGAGGTAGATCGGGATCGCGGTTCGTCGCGGCGCGAAGGGCCGCTCGTAGTTGCGGATGTTGACCGTGACCCAGTCCCCGTCCGCTTCAATCGGTGCACCGGTGTGGGCCGTGGCGATGATGCGGCGGATCAGCGCAACGGTCTCCTTGAGATGGGTGACCGGCTTGCCGAACGTGGCGTGGTGCCAGTCCTCGATCAGACGCTTGACCCCGGTGCCGAGCCCCAAGACGAAGCGACCGTCTGACAGGTCGTCGAGATCGAGGGCATGCAGGGCGGTGACCATCTCCGACCTGGCGAAGGCCCAGGCGATGCCGGTGCCGACACCCACCGTGGAGGTCGCCTGTGCGATAGCCGCTGCTGGCACGAAGGCCGAGCGGTGCAGCTCCGGCACCCAGACGCGTTCAAAGCCGGCATCCTCGGCAGACCGAGCGGCGGCGACCATCTCTTGGAGGGTGTCGCCCCAGGGACCGTAGGTCAGCCGCAGACTCATAGCGTCTGCTCGGTGATCGGTACGTCGGCCTCGGGGAAGATGCTCTTATCCATCGGTGCGTCGCGCTTGTAGACCATGACCTTGCGCTCGTAGGCGAGGCACACGTCGCCGTCCTGGTTCAGCCCTCGGGTCCGCGCGTGCACGATCCCGGCATACGGCCGGCTCGAGGACTCCCGCAGCGAAAGCACCAGGCTTTCCGCGTACAGGGTGTCACCGACAAAGACTGGGTGCAGCAGCCGGATCTTCTCCCACTCGAGGTTCGCCAAGGCATTCTGAGAGATGTCGATGACCGACATCCCCAGGACCATCGCGACCGTCAGGCCGGAGTTGACGAGCTGGCGACCGAACGTGGACTGCTCCGCGTAGTGGTCGTTGAAGTGCATCTGGTTCGTGTTCATTGTCAGCAGCGTGAACCAGGCGTTGTCTGTGCTGGTGATCGTGCGTCCAAGCGGGTGCTTGAACACCTCACCGACGGCGAAGTCCTCGAAGTAGCGCCCCAGTGATCCGTCCGTAGCAGTGACCATGCCCATCAGTGAGCTCCGATGAATGCCGGTTGAGCGTCGACAGGGGGGCAATCCTAAACATCAGACATTACCGAAGTCAAACGATTTGCGCTCCCTCGTTCGGCGCTACTGCTGTGGGAGTAGACAGACATCGCACTCGTCTGACGCCTCGAAGTCGACCTCCTTCGCGGCCAGGTACGCGTCGATGAAGGCCGTTGCGAGCCCGCTGCGGTTCGTCACGCTTGCGGCCGGGGGCCGTGACAGTTGCTCGCCTAGGAGATCGAACGCAGCCTCTTGGCCAATTCTCGACGGTTCAAGGACAGGGACGGGGACCTGCCGTTCGATGCGATCCGCGATTGGGGCCATACAGGTGCAGCCCAACAGGATCGCCCCGCAGTCATCCTGGCGTACGGCACGCAGGCAGTGCTCCGTGATTAGGTCGACGAGGCCCGCCTCGCTGCGAAGCATCCGTGCTTTCACGCCGGAAGCGGTACCAACCCGGTCCAGTTCTTCCTCGTCCGAGACGAAGTGCACAGCGGCGCATCGCTCTCCACCAACACAGGCGGCCAAGCGGCCTTCGTACAGGTACGCCATGGAGCGTGGCCAGACGGTGACGATGGAGAACCGCTCCGAAACCTGAGCCGCAGCGGCCAATGACGCCTCCCCGGCGCCAAGCACGGGGATGGTGGCACTGCTTCGCGCCCGCTCGATCCCGTAGTCGCCGAAGCTGTCGATGTACGCGGCGTCGCAACCTGCGCTCGTCGCTGCCTCAATGGCGGCGACCGTGGCGAGTTCGGCGAACAGATGGTCGTACGGCGTTCTTGCGAGGTGCCGGAACCGGAGGTCGAAGAGTTCGGTCCGGATGCCATCTCGGTCGGCCAGCGGGGGCCGCAACTTCGCATCCGAGTTGATCATCGCCAGGCGTCGCTGAGGAAGCATAAGGGTTCTCCCTGGGGCGAGGTCGGCCGCGAACGGCCGCTCGCATTGCCAGTCGCCCGTCGCGGGGCTTTCGCTGCCGACCATCCCACCGTCAGGAAGCTAGCCACCCTCTCCTCCGCGACCAACCAGAATGCAGCGGCGACTCTCCCGAGCCGGCGGCATCAGGATCGCTCCGGTGGAACCGACGCGATCCTGCCTAGTGCCGCGACCATGTCGTCCACGGGCACTCGAGGTGAGGTCGAAGCCAGGAGTGGGTCCTGACTGCGACCTGACGGAGCCCGCGCTTGTGGTCGGACACCACTTCTGCGCAAGCACCCGCATCGGCGATCCGGGAGCAGTTCAGCCATGGACGTTGTCGCTGAAAGGGTTGGGCGAAACAGGGCACCCGGTTTCACTTGGAGGCGTCGACCTGTAGCTCTCTGAAGGCGGTCGCGGTTGCCGCTGTGATACTGCCGACGAAGCCTGCGGTCTCGTCGGCGTGAGCGTCGTAGGCGGCCTGGAGGCGTCGCCGGATCCTTTCGACCTGGTCGTGGCGGCCGCGGGTGGCTTCGAGACGTGCCCATTCGATGTAGAGGGTCTCGTTGGGGTCGCAAAGCTTGAGGCCGGTGCGGATGGCGTGTTCGGCTGCCTCGTACTCCTGACGTCGTCGGTGTCCGGCGGCCGCTGCCGCGGCGGCGTCCTGGAGCTGGGCGATGGCACGTTCGGCGATCTCGCTTGCCCAGGACAGTGGCCAGCCTGCGAACGGTTCGCCACGCACATGGTCCAGCGCCCGGTCGAGGTATGTGAGCCGTTCGGTGCCCGTCACTGCGCGGGCGTGCTCGAGGTGTTCGATGGCCTGGTCGAGGTCGGTGGTTACGGGGCCGGCGAGCCGGATGAGGTCGGTCCGGTGCTGGCGGCGTGGGAGGAACGGTTCACCGTCCGGAGCCTGGCCGAGGGTGTTGCGGAGCTTGGTGAGGGCGGAGCGAAGCCGTTGGGAGTTGGGCGAGGCAAGCTGCCCGTTCCAGATGACGTCGTCGAGGCGTTCCGGGGTGACGCCGTCACGGTGGCTAGCGAGGTAGACGAGGATCTGGAGGGTCAGCGGCGCGAGCCCGGTGAGGGGTTCACCG
>LFIK01000340.1_pt1 | contig 34701 bp, 23 predicted proteins | sample 643401 | NCBI WGS metagenome assembly LFIK01 (sample SAMN03777447, study PRJNA286221) | soda lake metagenome | biome: soda lake; feature: Kulunda steppe; material: water; isolation source: sample T5-Br brine of Lake Tanatar-5 | place: Russia: Kulunda steppe | collected 2010-07
TAAAAGTAGTAAAGCAAGAGGCTCTGGTGTATCAAAATCTACGTATTTATGATCTGGTGATGGCAAAAATAACGTGATCCGGCCCCATAAATACTTCATGCGTAACCCATTCGTAATCATCCTCTTCATACACCGGCCGTGTTTCAGCTTCACCGTTTTCATCGACAGTCAGCATCCAGATACGCTGTGGAGAATCACCCCGTGCCTCCCAGCTATAAACCATCTCTCCGGAAACCCAACGGTTTGCCTGCAGATGATTGGCCCAGAACGGCACCTCCAGAAGTTTCTGCAGATCTCCTGATTCAAGGTCAACCATATAGAATGTGGAGAGTTCCTGATCATGACGCGATATAAAAAAGAGCCGATCCTCGTCAGCATCCAGCGCAAAATCGCCGCTCGGGTTCAGATCTTCCGGTAAATCGGTAACAACCCGGTCGTAGGTTGACGGATCACCCACGCTGCCATTTTCACTATCGGCCAGAAGCGTGCCCAGATCCAATTCAATTAACTGGTTTCCGCGAAAATGATACGCCACATTGGTTTCCCATCCCAGGTGAAGATTATTGCCGTCATCACCGCCGGTAACCTGCACAATTTCAAAATCTTCCAGCGATACCGCGTATGCATGACCGCTTCCCAGCCGATTGGAGCGAAACACGATATACCGCTCATCGGGCGTCCAGCTTGGATGCGTCTGGTAAAAGGTGGAGTTTGAGTAGCGCGCCGTGGTGAGAGAAGTAACCTCAAAACCGGTCACTTTATCCTCGTGGGTCAGGTGCTCTGATGCAAATCGCTGCCCAACCTCATCGGTTTGGGTGAGATCAAATGTCTCGTTCAAATGAGTGCGGTCTGAATAATCCACACCGTGGATGACCTGGGCTACGGCTGATTCTGAAAAGAAAGCGATCAGCAATACGATCGGAAGAATGGAGTGACGAAATGATAACATACAGTCAGGTTTTCTATTGAGGTTTGATTCATCACCAATTATAATGATGGCTATACTTCAATAGAGACACCCGAAATAGATTTCTACTCTATCGGGGGAAATGACGGAATCAAATATGACTACATTTGAGGCCATGGATTATTGAATTTCTGCTTCATTCTTGAAACAGAATCGAATCAGGGGATATACGTTTTCCGCTGCCTGCAGATCTGTATATTGCTTCAACAACTGCCAGGGACTGGAGGCTCTCTTCTCCCGAAACAATCGGTGTTTCATCATTTGACAAAGCATTCACAATTTTCTCATATTGCGCTTGATGATCAGCTGCTTTCACACCTGAAAGAGGACTCTCAGCACCTTTTTTGCTTTTCTCATCTGCTTCTGTTTCCACACCCTTTCGAACCAGCTGAAACTGATCTCCATCCAGCAGAACAGTTCCTTCGCTGCCATTAATTTCAAGGGATCGAGACTGTGCCGGAACGATCGAAGTAGATGCCTCAAATACTCCAAGCGCACCTGACTTAAATTTCATTACTGCAACTGCATTGTCTTCAGCTTCGATACCGGGATGTGTCAGCTTTTCAGTATAAGCTGAGAGACTCGTGATTTCTCCCATCATCCATATTAGGAGATCGACTGTATGAATAGCTTGATTAATGACAGCCCCACCCCCATCCATTTTTAGTGTGCCCCGCCATCCAGACTCAGAATAATACTTCTGGTCCCGATACCATTTCACTGATGCACGCACCATTATTGGGGTGCCAATTTCTCCAGCTGCAACAGCCTGTTTCATCTGCTGAACTCCATCGATAAACCTGTTTTGATAAATCACGGCAAGCTGTACACCGTTTTGATTGCAGTGCTTTAATAATTCACGTCCCCTTTCAACGGATATTTCTATTGGCTTTTCTATAACCAGATGTTTTCCAGCTTTCGCTGCTAATTTCCCGAAGTCGAGATGGGATCCGCTCGGGGTACAGATCGTAACCACATCAAGGCTGGTATGCGAAAGAAACTCCTCGTAGTCAGCATAAACCGGAACGTTAAACTTTTGTTTAAATGTATCTCGGTTAACCTCACTTCTGCTGCAGGCCGCTACCAGTTCTGCATCATCCAGGTTGTTTATGGCTTCTGCATGAGTGGTGGATATACTCCCAAGCCCTACAATTCCAATGCCTGTTTTTTTTGATTTATTCTTTGAAAATGTTGACATATAGGCTAAAGACAGATTACTTAGTCTTAATTATAGAGATAACGAAGATTGTGAAAATTTGATTACTCTACTGTCTGGTCGGAATAGATTTGAAACTGTTGCTCTATTTCTGCTGCTGATATAGTATCGCCGGAAACAATCCAAAATCTGTATCGAAGCTTCAGGGATTCATCCTCTTCTAAAGAGTAGGGTATGAACTCGCCAAATCGGCCGTATTTGCGCTCTGACATTTCAGATGGCCCCGGGTTTGAAGGATGACTCATATATGCCACAGTATAAGAATTTTCGTGGATTGAATATTGCATCGCATTCCATGGCACATTCTCCCACTCCTCTTCTCCTAATTCTTTATCGGAAGGATAGTGTGACCAATCACCGGGCCTGATAAATTGAGTTTCCCCGGAATGATCTGCCACGTATTGGGCGGCCCTGAACTGCACACCAGCATGCTGAAGATCACCTGCCAATTCAGCGGGGCCTGCAACTGAAGTTAGTTTTGTATGGAAATCAATAAAAAAGCTGTGATCGTTATACCTGAACGCTCGTATATCCCGCGTTTCATTTAACATCACATTACCGTCATGATCCTTCCAGTGAATCTGTACGATATGCCCTCCAAAAACTGGCCCGGCAATCTCCTCTTCGAACTCTTCGTGTTCACTTCTTTCTCCTTCATTCGCATGCCAGATATCCAGCTGTTTTTCATCAATCCTGAGCTGGTTATAACCAAAAAAGATGCCCCTGTGATGAGGATACAATCCCCCTAAACCTTTAGTAATTAATTCACCGGATGCGGGGTCAAATACATGGTGAAATGGTTTCTTGGTTTCCTCTATATTTTCAGTATCAAAAACTGGATGTTCGTACTGAATTAGAGGCTGACCATTGTGTTGTAACTGAACCGATTGATCCCCAGTACTTTGCCAGCTGAATTCAGTATCTGAACAGTTCTGTTCTTGATGGATTGTATATTCGATCGTCTCACCGGCCGGGAGCGTTGCCTGCCACCATACCCGAACTCCATCACTGGATAATGGTTCGGCCTGTGCGGGAATTAATTCACCGCCAGTCTCAAGGCAATAACTCCCAAATGCACTATCCATTTCAAGATCGACATGAGTTAGTACATTATTGAGATAATGGTCACCAGCAGTATATTCAAATGATTGATTATTGGTGCCTGAACAATTGGCGATGAAAATAAATAGTACGATAATTACTGAAAGTAATTTCATGGAATCTTTTGTTAAGATTATTTTTTTATTATTTCTTCACGCTTTGACAAGAAGAATCCCCAATCTATGTCAAATATCGATATCTGAACATCATGGATTCCACTTCCGTAACTTTCTATAACAGGCATCTAAATAAGAAAATAATAGTTTATCAGATACGCGGTTCCCATCCTTGTTCATAGGTACGACCCCACATACTCATAGCTTCAGAATCACCGATGATGCGCCCATTTCTGGTGTTTATGTTTAACGAACGGCCCATTTTCTGAGAAATATTTCCAAGATGCAGTGCATGCACGCTGATTTGTCCTTCATCTATAGGTGAATTCAGTTGTTCACCTTCACGAATAGCCATTGCAAAATTGTGAACATGTGCATCTAATAAACCTCCTCCACCTACTGTATCCAGCGGATCAACTTCTTCATCACGCATCACACTTTTGACCTCTTCGTTGTCCAGGTTATAGACTTTATAACCACCTCTGTCAATCATGATTGTACCTTCAGTACCGTGAAGTGTCGAGCCTCGTCCTTTATCCCAAAAACCAAATCCATTACAGCTTCTTCCTTCCCAGTTTATGGACTTTCCTTCAGGAAAATCATAGGTAACATTTTGCACATCATAAAATTCCCAGTCATCATCAAAATGGTAACGACCACCGTTTGAAGAAACTCGGTTAGGATGATCCACCCCTAAGGCCCACCGGCAAATATCATACTCATGGGTACCATTATTTAAAAGTTCTCCGGTACCGTATTTCCAAAACCAGTGCCAGTTATAATGGATTAGATTGTCACGATAGGGTGTTCTGGGGGCTGGACCTTGCCACAGTTCATAATCGAGCCATTCAGGCACTTCTGCAATTTTACCATTCCCAATAGGGCCTCTGGAATTAGCATAAAATGCTTTTGCATAATATACATCCCCAATAATTCCTTCACTGATATCCTGCATAGCTTGGATAGATTCAGAAGAAGATCGTTGCTGATTTCCCATCTGAACAACTTTACCATATCGTTGTTGCGCCTGTACAATCAGCTCTGCTTCCCGGGGATTATGACTGGCTGGCTTTTCTACATAAACATGCTTACCCGCCTTTAATGCCATGATTGTTGCAGCTGTATGCCAGTGATCCGGTGCTGCAATCACCAGAGCGTCAATATCAGGATCCTCAAGTGCTTTTCTAAAATCAGTTCCATATTCAGGTTTTCGTCCCTGTATTTCGCTTACTGATTCCGATAACTCCTCAAGTGGCCGACGATCTACATCAAAAATGGACTTTACTTCAGTTCCTTCTACCTCGGCAAAAGATTCAGCAAGTGCACTTGCACGGCCTCTGCCCCCCATTATTGCTACGACTACCTTTTCATTCGGTGCATTTGCACCCCTTGCGAATGTGAACGGGCCTGTAAGACCAATGGCGGCTCCCGTTAATGCACTTGTCTTTATAAAATCGCGGCGATTCATTCTTTTTTTCATAAATTAATATTTATGGTTTTAATCATTGATATATATGTATTTTCGTATAAGTAAATTATAGAATGCTATTCATAACCGGTCTTATGTTTTGTAGTCGGCTTTAGTAACTATCAAAATCAGAGGACATAACCATTCTATATACAATAAATAAAAATTTCAAACCAGATCTGACGGTCGTTTTTTATGTGGTTTCAGGCTCGTTAAACCCGCAATTTTAACCGGTTTTCCCGAAGCTGCACTTTTGCGGGCAGCAACACCTGTTAATACAGGCATAACCCCATCTCTGGTGCCTGCAGATTGATGCAGTGGATCGTCTATATATGGGTCTACAAACAGCTTATTCAGTAACAGAGGATCTCCTCCCCAATGACTACCTGAAGTAAAATCAACCGTTATTTTTTCCGATTCCTCACCAAGAGGTTTCAATAACCATTCCTGATGATTTTGAGAAGTTCCCCAACCGCCTTCCCTTCCTTCCAGACGCCCTTTGGTTCCTTTAAAGGCTATCCAATAGCCATCATGGTCCGTATCAGAGGTTAGTGAGTAGTAAAGAAATGCGTTGTTGGCATAGGTTACCAAAGCTGAGTGTTTGTCGTGTGAGTCGATGTTATGGCGGAATACGCAATTATCCCGAATATATCCGTCGTAATGCTCATTATCGGCATACATTTGTCGTAAATGGTCATTCGCATTAATATCCCAATGATAATCACATCTATCGGCGTGAGGACAGTTTCTGCAATTGGTTGATCTGAATGGGCCGTTCGATCCAAATATGTCTAGTGAATCCTTAGCGTATACTTCAACGGGGTCAGAGTCCAGAAACCAGTTTATCATATCAAAATAGTGAGTGTTTTTGTGCACCCAGAGAGTGCCACCGCGCTGGCTTTCACCATGCCAGCGCTGCATGTACCGTATTTGATGAGCATGATCGATATTCCAATGGAAATCAACCGTTCGGATATCACCGATGACACCTTCCATTAGTAACTCTTTCACTTTTGCTCTGTGAGGCGGATAGCGATAGTTTAAAGTCACAAATACATCATTCTCGTATTTTTTATCCGCATCGATAATTTGTTGGCATTTGTCTTCATCAATTGTGAGTGGTTTTTCACAAACCACATCCACACCATGCTCAAGACTTGCAATTATGCAATTGTGATGTTCCCAGTCCCAGGTTGTTACAACCAGTCTGTCAGGATCAGTTTTCTCCAACATTTCATCCAGATTTGTGAATGTTGGGCAACCAGCCCCCACATATCCATCAGCATATTCAAGCCTTCCGGGATTGGTATCGCATATTCCAACTATTTCAAGATAATCTCCATAACCTTCAACCAGCGTTCTTCCGTACATAACGACCCCACGAACTCCCATTCCAACTACCGCTACCCTCATTTTTCCGTCTCTCTTCAACCTTTTGGGCTTCTCCGGAGCTTTTGAAATTGTTGGCCCGACAAACATTGACCCTCCGAGTGCGGCGCTCGTAGTTTCAATAAACTTTCTTCTGGTAAAGTTATTCTTAGCCATATACAGCCGTTAATTTAGACTTGCAGTTTCTTTACATCAATCAACCTGTAGAAATTTATTAATTTCGTAAATTCACAGAGTTACCGGTGACTATTTCTCAATGAAAGAAGCTGATAATTTCGATAAAAAACAATTCGGATAATTTTAATCCTCTATAGCAACTCATTAACAAACTCAACATCCGTGTCTCACCTTAGAAAAGTTCGCGGAAAAACTTTGCCGGTAAAGGATCTATATCAACATTGCCTACGACTTCTTAGATTTTTCACAGTTTTTCTACTGCCCAAAGAATTCCGTTTGTAATCTTATCCATAAATATTTCCTCTTCAAAGACATCGTTATTGTGTCCAAGGCTTGTTGCAAATACCCTGGTACTGTTGATTTCATGTGTCCAGCTAACTGGATGAAACTCCTCTGTTTCCGGTCCATAAGCCCTCGCCAGTGGCTCTATTTTGCCCCAAAGCTGTTCAACGATATAGATTTCATCCACGGGAGTCATCCATCTGTCTGGAAATCCGCGCATTATCGGGTGATCCAGTGCAACGTTTTCCAATTCAAACTCCCGCTGACTTTCGTGCGCCATAGACTGAAGACCCATAAATTCAAACCAAGGGTCAGCAGGTTCTGCAAATCGATAGCTATGAACTGCAGCATGAATTAATACGGCAGGTGTACCCATATGGTTTTCCACGAAATGTGCCACAAAATCGGGATCTGTAACCCTACCAAATCCTGTATTATGCACCACAACATCATAATTTTCAGCCCAGTTTTCTTCTTTTAAAAATTGATACATGGTAGTCAGGCTCACCATCTCCTTCGTGGACAATTGTCCATTCGATCTGGTCGCCCAAACGTTTATTTACACCCTCAGTCAGCAAGCGTTCTTGTTCATCATAATCGTGCCACCCACCACCGGTAATTAGTAGAGCCTGAATCGGACTTTGCTCCTGAGATGAAAATGATAACAGGCTGAATCCAAAAATAAAGATGCAAATTAAACCAACTGACACAAATTTTTTGATTAACAAGGTGGCCATAATTATGGTTTTGATTGGTTTAATAAACTCACTATTCAAGATTCATTTTAACAATGAAATGCTAATAGCTTCCTACATTCTGTTTTCCATTTTGAAAAGGTGAGAATACATTAAATTTGACTTTACCGGTAAAACTATTTTTAATACTTTAAAAAATAATTTTAAAGATTCAATAATATACCTTTTATTCCAAGAGGTTTAAAAGTGGGGCAAATTAAGCAGGCAGATATGAGTAGTATACATACCAAACTTTGGAAGGTCTTCTTATCATCCATAATTGTTTTATTTATTCTGCAAGGGTGTGGTGATTCCAAATCTGACGAAGAGCATAAAACAATTATCCTGGCTCATGCCATGCACTTAACCCATCCGGTTTCGATAGCAATGGAACGGATGGCGGAACTCCTTGACGAATATTCCGATGGTCAATTAAAAATCGAGATTTACCCAACGGGTCAATTGGGGGGGGAACGCGAACTCCTTGAGCTGATACAAATCGGTACCATTGGAATGACAAAAGTTTCAGCCGGTTCGTTGGAAAATATTGTACCTGATATGCGTGTCTTTAGCCTTCCCTATCTATTCAGGGACAGTGAGCATATGGCCGATGTATTATGGGGGGATATTGGTGAAGAAATGCTAGAAACGGGTACTAAGTATAGATTAAAAGGAATTGCCTATTACGACGCAGGGAGCCGTAGTTTTTATACGAAAGACAGGGTGATTAATTCACCTGAAGATTTAGCCGGAATGAAAATAAGGGTTATGCCAAGTGCCATGGCAACAAAGCTTCTCCGAACGTTTAACGCCTCTCCAACCCCGCTTGCCTACGGTGAATTATATACAGCTTTTCAGGGAGGTATAGTTGATGCAGCAGAAAATAATCCCCCCAGCTTTTACACATCCCGGCACTATGAAGTCTGCAATTATTATATTCTGAATGAACATACTACGATTCCAGATGTTCTAGTTTTAGGTACACATGTATGGAATAGCTTGTCTGATCAGGAAAAAGAGTGGTTACAGCGTGCTGTTGATGATTCTGTAGAACTGCAAAGAGTACTTTGGGAAGAGTCGGTTGAAGAATCGTATAGAATTGTAGAAGAAGCCGGGGTCGAAATTATTCATCCCGACAAGGAACCATTCATAGAACAATCTTTACCCCTTTATGATGAATTTAGAGAAAACGACCCTGAACTATACAAGTGGGTTGAACGAATACGACAGGTCGAATAAATCAATTTCAAAAATTAGCTATCCGTGCGAAAAATAATTGACTCAATAGTCAGAAATACGCTTGTATTCCTTATGAGTCTGTTGGTACTGGCGGTTGTATGGCAAGTGTTTTCCAGGTACATCTTGAATGCACCCAGTACATTTACAGATGAGCTATCACGTTTTTTACTGATTTGGATAAGTCTTTTAGGAGCTGCTTATTACTCAGGAAAAAACGCCCATATTGCATTCACAATTTTCCCATCCTGGCTTGGCCCAGAGAATAGAAGGCGATTGAATATTCTAATTCATACGATCGTAATCATCTTCGTTTTGTGTGTGTTTGTTATAGGAGGCGGAATGCTGGTATACTATACCTTTACATATCTGCAACTTACCCCATCACTACAATTGCCCATGGCTGTAGTATATTCTATCGGCCCTATTAGCGGACTTTTAATCATCTATTATAAATTAAGCGACATCCTGGACCTGTTTAAATTAGATCCGGAAAAAATCAGCGAAACGAAACACTTCGACAAAGACGAATTTAAGGGATCAATCTAAATCGAACCTAATGGGATTAATTGAGATACTTACACTGGTATTAAGCTTTCTAATACTCTTGGCAATTGGAGTTCCTGTTGCATGGACACTGGGTATTGCAAGTGTTCTTACCATCCTTTTTAGTTTAGAGTCTACCACAGCTTTTGTCACAATGGCTCAACAGATTCTAACGAGTTTGGATAGTTTCACTTTGCTGGCCATTCCGTTTTTTATTTTAGCTGGCCAGTTAATGAATAAAGGAGGAATTGCTACCCGACTAATCGATTTTGCAAAAAATATTGTCGGGTCTTTACCCGGTGGTTTGGCACATATTAATGTTGTAGCAGCGATGCTATTTGGAGCCATTGCTGGATCATCCGTTGCTGCAGCTTCAGCGATCGGTAGTATTTTGGGGCCACGAATGGAGAAAGAGGGATATACCAAAGAGTTCGGGGCGGCAATCAATATTTCTTCATCTACCATGGGTTTAATCATTCCTCCCTCCAATATCTTAATTGTCTATTCACTTGCCAGTGGAGGAACATCCATCGCTGCACTATTTATTGCTGGTTATATACCCGGTATTCTTACCGGATTAATACTGATGGGAGTAGCCGCTATCTGGGCCATGCGAAAAAATTTCCCGCTCGGTGAAAGAAGCTCCTTTAAAGCACTATTCAGATCATTTGTAGAAGCACTACCCAGTTTATTGTTACTGATTATTGTTATTGGAGGCATAGTGGCTGGTATTTTTACAGCAACAGAAGCAGCAGCCATTGCAGTAGTATACACGCTTGGACTGGCTTTTTTCTATAAGGAAATATCCCTGAAAAGCCTGCCAGACGTACTTATGGGATCTGTGCAAACAACGTCAATTGTGATGTTACTGATTGCTACTTCTATAAGTATGTCTTGGGTAATGTCTTTTGGACACTTACCACAATCTATTAGTGAAGCACTTCTCTCACTAAGTGATAATAAGATTGTACTACTGCTGATAATAAATCTAATCCTTCTATTTGTGGGGATGTTTATGGATATCACTCCAGCAGTATTGATCTTTACTCCAATCTTTTTACCAGTGGTACTCGAGTTGGGAATCGACCCGGTTCATTTCGGGATCATAATGATTATGAATCTCTGTATTGGAATTTGTACACCACCTGTTGGAACGCTTCTATTTGTTGGCGTGAGTGTAGCCGGTACTACGATCGAAAAGGTGATTAAACCTCTGTTACCTTTATTTGTCGCTATGCTAATAACCCTGCTGTTAGTCACCTTCTGGGAAGATTTAAGCCTTGCTCTGCCACGCCTGTTTGACTTGATGTAAATATACAAACTGATGAACGTTTGATGTCGGATTTTAAGTACCCTCTTTTAATCTAAATTTGAACCGAGCTCAATTTATAATTTCAGAGATGAAAACATCAAAGACATTGCTATCTGACAAAAACAAATGAACCCAATGATCAAACGATCATTGTTTGAGCGAAGGGCGGTATCCAAAACTGTTTCAGCGCCCAGTTTCAATTCCGAACGAGCGAGTTCTGATTGGCCGACTCCCCCGAAAATTTTCGTAAATTATTCGGGGTGCCCTTTTTCCCCAGGGATACCTTTGTAGGGAGGTTCGTCCCGAAGCCTCGGGATGAACAGGGGAACGTGATAATTTATGATAATTTTCATCATAAACACCAACCTCATCATATTTGTATTGAAGTAGTGAATCATTGATTAAAAATTCAGCCGGCAACCGCGGGTTGTTAGTCAATTTTGAATACTTGATTGCAATTTTTAAATCTCGATTAATAAAAAAAATTTTATTAACCGAATTCAGATTTCAACATTCTTTCGACTCCATACTCCAGGCCGGTTATCTCAGCTAAACCTTTCATTCGCCCAAGAAGCGGATATCCGGGGTTGTAAGCATGTTCGACATCAGAAAGTATTCGCATCCCGTGATCTACCCGCATCGGCAATGCAGTGTCTTCCTGCGCCGCCTTAATACGTCTGTTCTGTTCAGTCAACAACACCTTCAATACTGCAAACATATCCACCCCACCAACAATGTGTCCGGATTCGTAGAAATCGAGATTTTCAAGGAGATGTGTATTTCTTAAATGAACAAACTGAATTCTATCTGAAAAACGTGTTACAATCTCTTCGATATTATTCTGCGGATTTACACTTAACGATCCAGTACAAAATGTAAACCCATTCGCTGGGGATTGAATACAATTTGTAATCCACTCAATATCTTCAAGCGTGCTTACAATTCGGGGAAGACCCAATACCGCCATGGGGGGATCGTCTGGATGAATTGCAAAACGAACTCCTGCTTTCTCAGCTTCGGGAATAATTCTCTCTAAAAAATATTTCAGATTTTCTCTCAATTTTACCTTGTCTATACCCTTATAAAGAGACAACAGATCTTTAAATATTTTAATCGGATCAGATTCTCCATCCAGTTTCAGCCCATCAACAAACCCCTGAGTTTTCAATATAATATTTTCAACAAGTCTCTTTCTGTCATCTGTTGTCATCTCTTTACCAATGGCCAATGCTCTTTCTACAACATCTGATGGATACTCATTTTTTGCTTCTTCTCGCTCCAATATGAAGATCTCAAATGCAACAAAACGTGCGAAATCAAAATATAACGAATCAGCGCCATTTGGCTGTTTGTATTCAAGATCTGTTCTAATCCAATCAATTACCGGCATAAAGTTATAGCAGACGGTATCAATTCCGCAGGCACCTAAATTCCTGAGACTCTCAATATAGTTGTCGATCAGCTGGTATCTGTTTTCACTGCCAAATTTTATCTCTTCAAGAACAGGCAGGCTCTCCACAACCGACCACACCATGCCCTTCTCTTCAATCAACGTTTTTGTTTTAAGAATATCTGATTTCTGCCAGATCTCCCCTTTCGGAATATGATGCAGTGAAGTTACAATTCCCTCTACTCCGATCTGGCGTAAATTATCGAGCGTAATCAGATCGTTTGTACCAAACCAGCGCCAAGTTTTTTGTAAAGCCATATAAATAAACGATTTTCTTAAATTGCTTGGTTATAAATTAACAATTCTGAACCCATAATTGGCAGACTACTCTTCGGGCAACCGGCTTAAATACTCTACTAAATCACGAAGTTCTCTTTTTGAAAGAATATCATCCATTGGTGGCATTCCCGATGGTGAATTCACCCGTTCAATAATCTGATCTTTTTCAATAACCTGATCCTCGTTTCGGCTGCGAATCGTAATGGTAGTTTCTGCCTCATCAATAAGAGCACCTTGCAGGATTTCACCATTCTCCAATGTAACTGATACAGTACCGTAGCTAGGAGCAACTCTTGCATTAGGATCTACCATTGCCACTAAAAGCTGTTTGCGTGAGAGCCGCTCCCCAACTTCCGTAAGATCCGGACCTACATCACTTCCCTCTTCATTTACAACATGGCAACGAATACATTGGGCACCACCATGCTCATAAAAAAGGGTTCTACCTCGATCTGAATCTCCTCCATACAACATTTCTCTGTATTGAGCTGCCACATCTCCAGAAGGTTTTTCGTCCTGATATTGATCCATCAGAGTCAATAAATTATCCCCTGAAGATTGTTGCGCCGCTTCTAACAGATCCAATTCTATTTCACTTGAGATTTCTCCTGCAATCAACATATTTAAATACTCTTCCAAAAGAGAATAGGCCGCTGGATCATCTATTCTTCCAAGTACCCGAAAAGCAGTTTGTTGATCATTAATTACACCATCCTCAAGCACAGTGGCTATCAGGCCAGTAATACTTTCAGCCGGGAGATCCAGTTCTGTTAATAAATTGAGGGCTTGTTCACGGACAGATGAGTGTTCGTCCCCCAAAGCCGTGTAGAAAGCTTGTTCAAGTTCTTCATATTCTAAATGATGAAGAGCCTTCAATGCAGAAATTCGTACTCTTGGTGACTCATCATTTACCAAAAGATGTTTAAGGTCTGTTTCCACACCTAAGAATTCAAGCCGGCTCACAGCTTCTATTGTGGCATCCCGAATCAATTCATTATCATCCCTCAACAAATCAGTGACCACTACATTCAGTGCCTGATGAGCATGTTCTAAATCATTCTCAATTTCTCCATGATATTGACCCGTAACCCGGTTCAAAACTGATGGACTTTCCCAAACGGAGAGCGCATAAAGTGCTTCTGCCCTTAACTCTTCGGAGAAAATATCCTGACCAGAAAATTGAGCTAAGCGCATTGCATCTTCTGCTTCTCCGTTAAATATAGCTGCATTGATAGCGCGTCGAACAAGCGGTTCATTCGTAAATTGAGTCTGTTCCAACATCCTTGAAAGACGTTCCAAAGCTTCCAAAATTAATCCGTCATCATTAATGGCGCGAGCAGCGTTTGTGACAACACCCTCATCTTCATCATCCAAAAAATGCGCTACTGAAGGGTGACCTATGCGTCCCAGTACCGCAGCAGCTGCAACACGTACGGCTGTTGATGAATGTGAATATAATTTTGCGACTTCATCTCCATCTCCAATACGTTCAAGTGCAATTACTGCCGCATGACGTAAATGATGATCTTCGTCATTATTTAATTCCAGCATCTCAATAATTGATTCCAATGAAGATTGATAGCTTATTCGTCCCAAAGCCTCTGTGGCATATAGCCGGACGCGCTTCACATCATCATATAACAATTGCATGATCGCATCTCCAGCCGGATCATAACGTACATCGCCCAGCATACGAGCCGTTTGAGCACGGATCTCAGGGGCAGAATCGTCAAGGAATTCAATTAATAACTCCATCACGCTCTCATCACTACGCCCCAATTGGCCGATTCCCCAAACTCCATGAATTCTTTGAAGCTGATCATCACCATGTTCAATCGCTTTCATCAAATGTTCTGTATCTGATCGATTGACCAATTCAAATTGTGCTTTTTGACGAACCCGCATATCCTTATGCCTCATGTAGTTTACCAGGTCTTCACCTGATTGATCATCAAATGAGCTGCTCAAAAGTGCTTTCATTTCCTCTCTAACAGAAACATAAGAATCCTCTGAGGATCCCATTTTCCATATTCTGCCTTCATCATTTGTAGGCCAACCCTCTATCCAGTCAGCAATATAGAGTGCTCCATCGGGGCCAAAACTCATACCTGTCGCTAAAATCCCCCTCATAACCTGCACATCCCTGCTAAGTTCATACGATGCGCCCTTTGGTTCAAGAGTGAAAGCATCAATCCCTGAATTTGAAGGAGAGCCTACAAAACTGGCAACAAAAAAATGATCCTCCCACTCTTCGCCCAATGCTGTTCCCGGATTATAGACCATTCCTGCTGGCCCATTATGGTATCGCGCTAACGGTGGTAAAAGGTTTGAAACCTGGCCTGCATAATCTGGGTGAAAATAGCGTTCATCGATCCATACATTATAGTTATTATTTTTAGGATCAGTGTATTTGCCAAATTGCCAGTCGATTCGCCATCCACTATCCGATCCATCAATCAGGTGAACCAAACGTTCAAACTCTCCAGGAAAATCTCCGTCATTATCAACGGTGATTAAGTTGCCGTATTTATCGAATGTAAATTCATGTGTATTACGCAATCCTGTCGCAAAAACTTCAAAATTACTTCCATCCGGTTCAGATCTGAGTATGGCCCCCTCTCGGATATTTTCCCATTGTTTACCTTCTTTATCAACCACATTCAACGCTATATCACCAATACTCCAATAAATCCGGCCATCCGGACCTGTTATTAATCCCGATATGCCATGACCGCTCATTCCAATATGGACTCCATATCCGTGGCTGATCGATTCTTTTAGGTCACCCATTCCATCACCATTTGTATCTCTTAAACGCCACACATCAGGAGCTGCGCCAACAAATAAGTCACCATTATGAGAAAGTACAGCACCTGCTAAATCCGAAATCTCATCGTTAAATCCCCTGTAGAAAAGCTGTGCCTGATTTGCAATTCCGTTTCCGGTCAGATCTTCAATAGTATATACCTCTTCCTGTTCAACTTTAAGATCTCTCCAATCGTGAATTCCATCTTGGTTATGATCCATCAACCAACTACTATTTTCATCACTTTTTGTAGAGTCAAGTTGCTCATGGAGAAATGCTCTTCGATCCTCGGTACTTTTCATTTTCAAGGACTCCGTGGTCCACTCGGGATGATTTCGAATATCGAGTGAAGATGTATACCTCCTGTGGGTTACTGTAATAATAGCTCGCCCCTGATCATCAATATCAATTGCCACCGGATCGCCAATTAATTGTTCTGATGCCCACAAATCTATAGAGAGGTTTTCAGCCAGATCTACATATAGATTTTCTTTTGTTCGTTCTGCAAATTCAAGCGCCTCGTCGTCACCAACATGGGTTATTTCGGGTTCCGGAAGTGATTTTTTACACCCATACAGGCCCCCAATCACAAAAATTATAAGGAACACTACTCCAGCAAACCAGAAACGACCAATCCAATATGTATTACTCAACTTTCTAAATACTTCTTTTAGGATGCATAATTTTCTAGAATAATATACACAATGGTGCCAAAGTATATAGCATACGTTCTATTTAAAAGCCTATTGAATTTCCTCCATCCACGGGTAAATTTACACCCGTTATAAAGCTCGAAGCATCAGATGCAAGATAAACAGCTGCATAAGCAACATCTTTTGCAGTACCCAGCTTTTGCATGGGTGTCCTCGAAAGTACTTTTTCTTTTCGTGCCGGATCCGAGTTAAATGCTTTGTATAACATTGGAGATTCAATAAAACCCGGGGCAATCGCATTAACTCGTACCCCTTTTGGTGAAAGATCTACAGCCATTGACCGTGTAAGCCCTAAAACGCCGGTTTTGGATGCCGTGTATGCGGTAACCTTTGGAATTCCATATATAGCGGCCATGGATGAGATATTGATAATAGAGCCTTTATTACGCTTCACCATCCGTTTTCCGATTTCACGCGACATAGCAAATAAACCATTCAAATTAGTCTGAAGGATTTTATCAAATTCTTTATCTGTCGTATCCAGTACATGCGTTTTTAGATTAATCCCGGCATTATTTACAAGAATGTCAACGGGACCATACTTTTGTTCTACTGTTTCAACAAAAACGGGTATTGAATCTAAATTTGAAATATCATTTACTACATAGTTTGCTCGCCCCGGTAATTTTTCACATGCTAATTTTAGAGTTTCTTCTCTGCGGCCTGTTATAATTACTTTGCAATTTAGCTCCGCAAATATCTGGGCTATTCCATATCCCAAACCTGTGCCACCACCCGTTATGACTGCAATTTTATCCGTGAGATCAAAATGGGAGTGTTTCATTATTACTGCATTAGTAGTTTTGTTTAGGCAGAGCCTGACGGTTATTGTAAGGCGTTAGAACTTTATTAGCACATTTTCCCGGATTATCGACTCATTGAGAAGGCTTGTGTCGTTAAATAATATTTTGTTTCCAGGTTTGTCCGCTCCCATTCAGGTAAAACACCGTTAATAAGTGTGTTCAGATATCGTTCTGTAACTCTTGTAAAGTGTTCCTCGTGGGTTTCTATATATTCAGATGGGATATTAATTTTCCACCCCAATTCCGTTTCTTCAGCTGTTAATCCTGAGTATTGGCCCTCTAAACTTTCAAGGGCATTCTGTAGTATGGATTCAAAATTTTCATGATCAGCTTCTTCGGTTGGTTCTACGTAAAGAGTTGCTACAAAATCCTGGTCTACATCCTGATAGATAACCAAATCTGCCAGACTCCCTTTCATAATTGAATAATGAGTATCTCCGCCATCAGGATTTGTAAAACCCCATTGTGCAGAGACTTTTGCGTGAACACCCCTTGTTTTAAAAACAAATTCCCCATTCGCGCTAACTTTTAGAACAGAATCTTCTACAACGTCCGACATTAAATAATCCGGAAAGTTCTCTTCTGTTGTGATCAACTCAAACTGAGAACGGGTCAGATCTGTATCCCAAACTCTGGCACTCACTACTTCAACACCATCATCAGGATTTTGGTAGTCAATAGGTTCTTCGGGAAAAGCCTGCCATAATGTTAGATCCACCAAATGAGTGGTAACATCCACAATAGCTTCACCCTGTTGATTAACATCAAAAAACCAGGAGGGACGAATCAATGTTTCACCCGCAACGGTCTTATAGAAAAAATGTACACTTTCTTTAATAATTGATGGATTATCCGGACTTCCGGGAAGGAGTTCACCAAACAGTTCCGGGATATGAGACAGCTCTTTTTGTAGAATACTGGTAATTTCGTGACGCTCTGTCATCATATCATTCAATACCAACCCCTGTGCGTCTGCGGTTTCCAGAGTCTGCTTTAACGTAGAAAATTGATCCGGATTAATGATCATTGGTTTATCAGATAATACATTAATCCCATTTTCAATTGCACTATTGATATATTCGATTTTACGGGCGTTATTGCCAGCAACAACCATTACGTTTCCTGATTGTTCCTCAAGCATCCTGCTTAGATAATCATCTCCGGTATACACCTCGGGATCCCAGTTTGTTGGATTATCATCCCGTGTATTAAATCGATTAACCATTGAAAGATAGGAATCAAGCTCACTGCCCTCAGGAGCATAAACTCTAACAATGGGATCAATTTGCGGATAATTATGCAGATGTATTAACCCAGCATGAAAGTGTCCTGGATTTAAATTTATTAGCTTCACCTCATTTTCTGCCCCTGTGAACTCTGCAGACGACTCCTCGTTATTGCAAGAAGAAACAAACAGTATGAGTGGTATAAATATCAAAAAAGTAAGTTTCATTTATTTTGAATTGTAAATATAATTTCAGTTTCATTTTAATATCTGTAGCATACGGTAGGATATTTAATGATTGGCCGTCTAATTCTATATTAGGCTTAAACGGCCAATCAAATCATACTACAGGTTGGAACATATCATGATGTACTACTATTTTTAGTCTATCTTCTTACAAGACCCGGAATTTGTGACGCTTTATATGGATGACGCTGAGGTCTTGAGAGCATTGCATTTGCCTCGTCATCATTTTTGAAACGTTCGTTTATAGGATCCCAATATAGCTTACGAGGTAATTTCATCGCAATATGTGAAATAAGGCATGCCGTAGTGGAGCGGTGAGAAACCTCAGCAGGTGTTGATGTTGCAGTTGTACGATTTCTGATGCAGCGTAACCAATTATGGTGATGTGATTCACCTGACTCGCCATATAATCGCATTGCATCTGACCCCAGTTCTGAAAGTAGTGATGCATCGCTGGCCTGCAAGGGGCCTTCTTCCACTGAACCGGTTCCAGGATCACTTGCTGTTACAGCACCACCGCCTCTTGTCACAAAAATCCACCCTTCATCTCCTTTAAACCGGATGCCATTTGGAAATACCTCCGGATCAGAAACTACCATCGTAACTCCGTTTTTATATTTGGCTTCTACTCTAAAATCGCCATGAACATCCCATAGCCCATCGTAATCTGGGTCATCAGTCGGGAATACTGCTTCAGCCTCTATTTCAACCGGTCCGGTATATTCGGTACCCATTCCCCAATGTGCAATATCAAGATGATGGGCACCCCATCCTGTAATCATGCCTGCAGAATAATTTTCGCAACGCAGCCAACCCGGACGTCCCTCAATACCTGCTTTAGTGTGTACCCTATCTTCTGAATAAGGCAGGTATGGTGTTGTTCCTAACCAGGCATCATAATCAAGACCTTCTGGCACCTCTTGTGGTCCTGGATTTCCTCCGGGTGGATCGTACGGAAGACCAATTTCAATAGTGTGTAGATTCCCAACTCTTCCATTACGAACCAATTCACACGCTCTTCTAAATGTATCGTTTGAACGTTGCTGGCTTCCTATTTGAAATACAGTACCCGTTCGGTGTAAAATATCATTCATAAGTCGACCTTCTTCGACCGTCAATGAGTGTGGCTTTTGTAAATAGATATCTTTTCCTGCCAAGGCAGCTTCAATTGTAGGCAACAAATGGGCATGATCAGGCGTGCTAATAATTACAGCATCTATATCCGACTCTTCAGCAAGCATCTCCCGGTAATCCTGGTATGTTTTTACCTCTACATAGTCTTCCGGGCGTTGTATATCTTCGCTGTTATAAAAGTTTTTTGCCCATTCATTCGCTTTTTCTACACGATTACGGTCTACATCACACGCTGCAACTAAACGAGTACCGGGGTCACTAAGCACTCCGGGTAAATCATGTCCAATTGCAATTCTTCCCCATCCAATTTGAGCAATATTAATGTTTTTGCTTGGAGCACGTTTTCCCATTACAGAGGAGGGTATAATCGACGGTGCCATAAACAAACCCGCAGAACCCAATATTGATTGTTTTAAGTATTCCCGTCTGGTTATCCCGTTTTTCTTTTTCATAATTTATATATTTTATATTCCGATTTAGTATATATTTTATATTCCTATAATGTGTAATTTTTATTACTTATTCATTCCTATATGAATCAAAATATTCACTGATTCCAGCATCATTATGATCTCCAGAATGGATAAGAACGCGGTATCTGAGTTCCACAATGTCTCCCATATCTAATACCGTACCGATATCTTCGTCTTCAGGCCAATATAGAGGTGTTGGAGAGAAAAATCCGTAATCTCTTGTAAACCAAGGGGAAGGGTACCATTCATTTGAAGGATGCTGCATGATGGTCATCCCTTCAATTTGGTCCCCCCTGTTCCCATAATAGGTCATCCAGGAAGAGGCTTTCCCAAAAGTTCCTTCCTCACCTTCCTCTCCTTCTGCATTTACCATACTCCCCCCATTTATAACCGCAAGATCAGGGTCCATCCGGCCACTAAACAGGGAGTGATTGGTTCTTTCAATTGTAACGTCTTGTAGCATCAGCAGACTAATATTAAAGTCTATCTGATAGATTTGATCTTCAGGTGAGGTAATGATTATCTGTCGCGTATCCTTAATCGGGGCATCAGCACCGGGACGAACCCATATATTTTCATTTACAATTGTAACACGATCATCCCCTTCTTCAACAATTTCAGTTTTTACAGAAATTATCTGTCCCTCTTCAAGACCTTCCTGCCAATAGTTTCCGCCGTTTACGTGATCCGCCCCGAAAAATAGTGAGCTATGGTGTGGAAAATCACTATTTCGTTTTGACGTTACACTGGCCCCAGAGGGTCCATTGACCGGATAGAAGTACGGGTACTTTTCATCCTGAGAAAACTTATAACTGGTAAAAAATCGGCCATCAATGTAGACATCAACCTTTGATCCGATTTTTTCAGCTGTTAGGGTTGATTGCGCTGCTGCATTATCTGGTAATGCAGAGAGTGTTAGAACAAGAATCAATACCGCGGAAGCTACTGTACTTATTAACTTACATGAGTTGCTATGACAGAATATATTCATATGATAAATTAATGGTTGCTATGCAATTATTTAACTCGTTTACCCTTAGTCCAGGCTTACAGGATTCACATCAATTTTGGGGGAATTTGCAAAATCGCTCCAATATCGATTGGCTTCGTTTTCATTAATTTCACCATCATAAACTAACATTCGATATTTCAAGGCATATGTTTTACCCGACTTCAGTTCCCAATCTCTGTCCTGGGCAGGGTTAAAGTTGATATATACATTCTCAACTCCCTGATTAGCTCCTTCCGGCCAGATTCTTAATTGTTCCGGATAGTTAAAATTAGAGGGGTTTGTCATAAATAAGATACCTGAGGTACCTTCTTCTACATCTGATTCTCCGTTTACATCAATCCATCGCGCACGAGTGGCATTGGCGTTACTTTTATCATACCCTTCAGACGTAAGGAGTGTTGTATTGTTATCATTCCAGGTTTCAGTTGCCCGTAGGCTAAAGCCCTGGTATCGATATTCTTTAATCGTAAGGGGCTCATCTGTTGCAGGGTTTAGAGTGGAGACAAAGTCAATCAGCCACACATTCTTTTCAGGATCAACATTCCAAACATTTACTTCCCATTGTTCATTAAGAGCTACTTTTTCTCCTGTCGGGCCTGTAAAATCCACATGATTATGCAGAGCTCTAAACCCGCCAAATACTTCGCCTTCATTTCTTTCGATAACCTGTTTTGCCTGCACAGTTCCCTGACCGTCACCAAGATTCCAGAAGTCTACTTCCCGTCCTTCAAATTCGGTGCGTGTCCAGGGATTCCAGATTCCATAGTGGTGATAATGATCTGGCGGCTGAATTCGACTGAGTACTTTTCCACCGGGAGACCAGATCGGATGAATGTAACCTCCGCGTTTAAATAACTCATCTACTCCGTCCGGTACATCTTTAAGGGCATATCTGTAATTTAAAACATTCTTTTCACCAATCTTAACCAGAAGGCTTTCCCCGTCATCATATACATTAACGGATTCGTTATTGGCAGACGATGCTCCACTAGCGTCGTCAACAACTCGCAGTTCAAAATTTCTTTCAGTATCTGGTTCAGTTTCTCCTTCTAGTATCCATGTCAACTGGTCTGGATTTCCCTGTTTTAGCTGTGATGTAATATAATTTTCGCTGCCATTGGTAACTTCTACCAGCTGCAATTGACCTTCATGCAGTTTTATGTGCACTCCGTTTAAACTTGCTATAACCGGAGTATTGTAAAAGCTTAAATCTCCGGAATTAACAGTTAACTCTGCCACTACATCAGATTGTGCGTGTACAACATTGACATTAAAAAAGAGAAGAAACGTTGTTAGAAGCACACCTGTTGGAAACAGACTCGAAATTTTTGTGATCGTTTTCATCATATAATCTTATATGCAATTATACATTAAATATAGTCCTACAAAATCTACCTCTGAAGATTATTTACGTCTTCAGAGGCAGAATATAGGTTAAGTAAACCGGTATGATTATTTAATATCCCGGGTTTTGCGGATAATCAGAAGCTGTTCGTGATCTTTGGTTGGCTGGAATGGGTCGCAACATATGGTGATCCTGGATGTTACCGGCTGCCGAAGCAGTATTATGTAAGCGAACCCTTTCGACCAGTTTTCCGGTTCGTTTTAGATCCATCCATCTTTTTTGCTCACCATATAATTCCCTGCCTCGTTCATCCAGAATAAAATCAATGTCAATATCTCCTGCGTTGACTAACATTTGATCTTCCTGACCTGGGTGGGCCGCTCGTTGCCGTACAGCATTAATATAATTTACAGCATCACCAGGGCGTCCATCCTGCAGAAGTGCTTCAGCTGCAAATAAATATGTTTCCGCAAGCCGATAGACTATATAATCACGGGAACCCATTGGCTCATTGACGGATGGTCTCTTAAAATCATCCACTTTTTTCAGGTTTGGAAACATATTGATTGGAAAGTACCAGTCGTCATCCGCATTATCTGCATTCCAGGTAAACAAGTTAACTCCCGGTAGGCGTCCTTCAATCTCATTAACATCAGCCTGTGTTAAAAACTCGTCAGTTATATAGATGGCGGTATCGCCTACAGCAGCTCCGTCAGGAATACCTGAAGTTGTATTAAAATGCCATGTATCCTGAAATGTTTTTTCATACCTGGCATCCTGGTCAAGCGGCCTGAAGTTCTCTAACCCAAAAGGAGTTGGACGGAATCGAATCCATGGACGGCCATAACCCGGTTCAAGTGCGCGATCTAAGCCATCATTAAAGGTTTCGTACCATGGCCTGTAGTGCATGTGGCTCTGATTACCTGGTGCATTGAGAATAGGATCTTCTGTATACTGTACAGCCCAGATTACCTCATCGTGCCGTTCGTTATCGTGATCAAAAACGTCTGCAAAATCGTCTAACAATCTGTGATTAAAATTGTTAATCACATCGTCTGCCAGAGTTGCCGCACGAGCAAAATCATCACTTTCTGCAAAATCAGTATACCCGCGAGTGAGTAAAACCTGTGAAAGCAAATGCATAGCTGCTGGTTGTGTAGCTCTGCCAAATTGACTTTGAGTGGCTGGAAGATGATCAATCGCAAACTGAAGATCGTCTTCAATTGCAGCGTAGATAACATCTACTGGTGTACGTTCGGCATCCGTTTCAACTCCAATTGTTTCATCAAGTGTCAGATGAACAGCACCAAAGTGCTCAACAAGAATGAAATAGTAGTGTGCCCTTAGAAATCGAACCTCAGCAATTTTGAGATCTTTTTCTTCCTGAGTTAGGTCTTCCAGAGCATCTGCACGATTAATTGCAGCATTTGTGGTGTTAATGGCCTGATAGAAATTATTCCACAGATGCCAGAAAGGAGAGGATTCTGAATTCATCTCTGCGTCGTAATTATTCATGTAATGAAAACCACCATGGCCCCCATTCGTGATAATATCAGTACCCATAACAGAGAGGTTTCCTCCCTGTTCTGTACCGTAGTATTGTCTGAGTAGTGCATACGAAGCGTTTACCGCATCCTGGAAACCTTCCGGTGTGCTATAATGTGCGTCGACGGTTACTCCTGATACAATTTCCTCATCCAAAATATCACATGAAACCGCTATCAGAGACATCAAGAAGAGTGCTGAAAATAAATATTTTAATTTTTTCATTGTTCTAAGACCTTTCGCTTAAAAATTTAGATTAACACCCATTGTAAAGAGTCGTGTAGTTGGACCGATTCCAGCTCCTATTACACCGTTATAAACCTCTGGATCAAGTCCGCCTTCCAAATTTGAGAATATAAAGGGCGTTTCAGCATTGACATATACTCGTGCTGATCTCATTCCAAGCGTCGTCAATACAGATGATGGCAGATTATAGCCAAACTGGATATTACGAACCTTCAGAAAATCACCGGAATCATAACCTCTTGATGAGCTATTCAGAGGGAACTCTCTGCTTCCGTCAGGCCTTGGAGTGTCGTTCGAAGGGTTATCGGGAGTCCAGTAGTTTACATTCAGGTTGTTATACCGTCCCTGAAGTGTACTGTTATTAACTTTGAACTCATTATAAATCGTATGTCCAAAGCTTCCGAAAAGTAGAACCGAAAGGTCGAAATTTCTGTATCTGAAACGATTGCCAATACCAAGATTAAACTTTGGCATTTCAGATCCTATAATAACTCTGTCCTCTTCAGTAATACTTCCACTTCCCGTTACATCTCTTACTCTGATTTCACCGGGTGATCTGCCATATTGAGCAGCTTCAGCAGCTTCATTCTCCTGCCATATGCCAATCATATCATAATCATACCAAACCGTCAGAGGTTCGCCGATAAACCATTCGTTACCAATGTCATCTTCACCTGCACCAAAAAGCTCGACAATACTTTCAGTGTTACCAAATAGATTAAAGTTTGAAGTCCAGCTGAAATTGCTTGTATGAACGTTATTTGTGTTCAAGCTGAATTCAAAACCCTCATTTCTTGTATGACCGATATTTTCCAACACAGAATTAAATCCTGATGTTACTGGAATTACTCTTTGTAATAAGAGGTCAGTGGTATTGGTTTGATAAACTTCAATGCTACCGGCAATTCTGTCTTCCCACAACCCAAAGTCTAATCCAAAGTTTAAGGTTGCAGAAGTTTCCCATCTCAGGTCAGGGTTTGCCAGAGAAGTCGGTCTGTATCCAAAACCCGGGCTATCTTGAAAAGAGTAAGCCGTTCTGCTCAGGCCTCCTCTTGTCTGATAAGGATTAATCCCTGTATTTCCTGTTAATCCATAACTTACCCTGAGTCGCAAATCGGAAAACAGACTTTGATTGGCCATAAATGACTCATCGCTTACTCTCCATGCAAAAGCCGCAGAAGGGAAAAAGCCCCATTTTTGACCTTCAGAAAGTCTTGATGAGCCGTCATACCTACCGGTAAGAGTGAACAGGTATCGATCTAACAGTCGATAGTTGACACGTGCCATATAAGACATCAAGCCCCATTCTTCTAAGTTACTGCCTAAACCTTCAATAGTCTCCCCAGAACCAATGTTATGAAATCGCTGAGTTTCATAAGGAAGACCTGAAGCTGAAATATTAGACCACTCTGTTCTTGACTCCTGAACACTAAACAACCCAGTTATATCTATTGAATGGATGTCAAAATCTTCTGAGTATGTAAGTATATTTTCAAAGGTATACGTAATTTTACGTTCGTGTTCTTTTTCAGCAAACGCAGAGCCTAAGCCTCGTGCCCCGGTTTCACTGCCCTGGAACAATCCACGTCTCCAGTCCTGGAAATCTGGACCGAAATTCATCCTGTAATTCAGATTATCGAGAATGTTTAAATCAGCGTAGATGTTGCTAAAAATACGAGTTCGCTCCCTTTCATCTATATACGCTCCATCCACTAAATCGGCAAGAGGGTTTAAGATTAACGGATCTGCACCCGGTCTTAAAATTAAGTTTCCATCGTCATCATAAGGTTCTGCAAGTGGATTTGTAGCTAAGGCTCCTCCATATGGATTTGAACCCCAATTTTGCGTTTGATTTGACAGCTGAGTTGAAGTTCCAACCCGTAGCCTCTCGGACACCCTGTGATCGAGATTTAACCGGAACGTGTTTCTGGTAAAATCCTGGGTTGTAATAACTCCCTGATCATAAAAGAAGTTACCTGAAATTGAAAACTGTGTACTTTCGCTTCCTCCCTGAATTCCCAGCTGATGATTTTGCTGAACTCCTCTATCCAGTAGTTCATCAACCCAATTCGTGTTAACTCCTCTTTGAACTGCGTCAAGTTCAGCCGATGTAAAATCTCTGCCCGCAGCTTCTTTCATTTGTGCAAATTGTTGACCATCCATCATATCTGGTGTTGCCATCACCGTCCGAAGGCCCGTGTGACCGGCGTAAGAAACAGTTGTTGGGTGGTCACCACCACGGTTTGTTGTAATCAAAATAACGCCGTTAGCTCCTCTTGAGCCATAAATCGCTGTAGCTGATGCATCTTTCAGCACTTCCATCGACTCAATATCACTTGGATTAATATCATTGACTCCACCCTCTAGCGGAATTCCGTCCACAACATAAAGAGGATCATTCGAAGCCGTTAAAGATCGCCGGCCTCTAACCCGGATTGTAACACCCTGACCCGGCCGATTTCCTGAAGAAAGAGCCATCACTCCTGCTGCCCGACCCTGTAAAGCTTGCCCGGCATCAGTTATAGGTACTTCCCGGATATCCCGGCTTGAAACAGATGCTACAGACCCTGTAATATCTCTGCGTTCGACCGCTCCATATCCTACGACTACAAGTTCTCCCCCTTCAATGGCTCTTGGTGTCAATATTACTTCAATTTCACTACGGCCATCTATTGGTACTTCTAATGTTTCGTAACCTATATAAGAAAATATGAGAGTTTCATTTGGTGATGGTGCAGTCAGTGTAAACTCACCATTAATGTTGGTAGATGTACCCTGCTCGGTCCCCTGAATTAGGATACTAACCCCTGGAAGCGCTTCCCCGTCATCAGCAGAAAAAACAGTACCACTCACTGAATGACTTTGTGCAATTATCGATTGACTCAATCCCGCTAATAAAATCCAGCCAATTAAAAAATAGAAAAAGCGACTAGCTATTATATTCATATGATTTATGATTAAAGAGTAAAGTTTGGATCAATTATTTAAGACTTATTTCGAATTTTAACGAAACAGCAACTATAGCTCACAATAGAACAAACAAGCGCTTCCAAAACTTTAACAAAATTTTAATAAACTTACTAACCAAGTTTATATCCAAGTTGTGCAAACGTTTGTTCATCGATCTCTAAGAAACCAAACCACCACGGGAATGCAAAAAAAGATTTTTTAAATTTACAATATTTTACATAATAAAATATCATTTTCTTTTATTTGATTCACCTTCAACGTGCTTTAAAGCACATAAAATGTAATTTTTTTCTAATTGAGCCAGCTTCCCCAAAAACGTTTCAACACTATTTCTCGGCTGATATACCCTAAAACTCCCTCTTCATTTCTAAGTCACAGTATACACGGCAACTTGTTAAGTTTATGTAGAATACACTAATTCTCCACGTGCAAAATTAGAATTTGGCTGTTCAGTATTTAATTTTAAATTCAATTTGATTTCATGAGAAATAAAATCGCAATCTGTTTTGGAGCAGAAATATCAAACGAAGTTCTGCTTATTGGCCTGTTTTATTTTGCAGATGCACTATACAAGTCATTAACATGGAGCAATGACTTCTTATCCTTTGAGTTGGTTATGAGTTTCGAAATCCTGATGTATAAATGAATATTATCAATGAGTATTGTAAAAAGTACTTCCCACTAATTCTGATACCAATCGCTTTTCTTGGTTGTACCCGGTCTGCAGATCTTGAGTGGAACGAAGAGTCGTATTATAAGTGGGCTGAAATTTCACCGGGTCTCTTCGGGTCCGACGGTTTCAGAATGCTTCAGGAAAGGCATACCAATATCAATTTTATCAATACTCTTACAGAACAGGAAATCGACGAAAACAGGCATTATCTGAATGGCTCCGGGGTTGCTGCTGGTGATATAAATGGAGACGGCCTCGTAGATCTTTACTTTGCAGGTTTAGGTGAAAATAACAAGCTTTTTAAAAACCTTGGCGGCATGAAATTTGAAGATATCACGGATCAGGCAGGGGTTGCTCATGAAGGCTACTATTCTACCGGGGCAGTATTTGCTGATGTTAACGGAAACGGGCACCTGGATTTACTGGTCACATCGATGCATGACGAGATAGCCCTTTATGTGAATGACGGAAATGCGAACTTTACACGCCAAGAAAATAGTGGGTTGGGTAGTGCAAATGGTAGTTTAACGATGACTCTTGCCGATATCACAGGCAACGGATATCCTGATCTGTATGTAACAAATTACAAGGAGAAATCGGTTAAAGACATCTATACTACCCAGCAGCTGGATTGGGCTAATATCTTATATGAACCGCTCATAAATCCTGATGATGAGTACACTTTAATCCCGCCTTTCGATCAGCACTATGAATTGATAAGACATGATGGCGCTCTTACAGCTATTTCGGAATTAGGCGAAGTTGATGAACTTTACTTTAACCGGGGCGGCAGTTTTGAAAAGGCAGAACAAACAAAAAATATCTTTCTGGATGAATATGGTGAACCGTTCGGATTACAGCCTGACTGGGGATTATCCGCAAAGTTTCATGACTTAAATAACAACGGCTTGCCAGATCTGTATGTTTGTAATGATTTTCATACACCAGACCGGATTTGGATGAATCAGGGGGACGGCACATTCAGTGCAGCATCATGGCAGACATTTCGTAATTTGAGCTATTCATGCATGGGGGTTGATTTTTCAGATATCAACAAAAATGGCCGCCTCGATATCTTTACAACTGAAATGCTGGATCCAGATCACGAAAGACGTCTGAGTCAGGCAGGTTCTGAAGATCCGGATCCTATTCGAATTGGTGAGAAAAAAAATCGTCCTATATACAATCGGAACTCCCTTTTTCTGCAAAGAGAAGATCATACGTTTGCAGAGATCTCTTATTTCAGCGGTACGGAAGCAACGGGATGGTCCTGGGCCACAAGATTCATGGATATTAATTTAAATGGTTATGAGGATTTAATTGTCACTACCGGTTATCTCTATGATATTCTCGATATTGATGGACAGTTTACCATGATGCGTAACCGGCGCAATTTGGATGAGCATTTTTTGGAGTTTACAAAACTGGTTAACCCATTGCATCAGCAAAACAGAATTTTGAAAAATAATGGCGATATGACATTTACAGATGTCAGCTCACGATGGGGTTTTTCAGAATTGGATATTTCACACGGTATGGCATTTGCAGATCTGAATAATAATGGTTCTCTGGATATTATTGTAAATCGAATGAATGATAATGCGCTGATCTATGAAAACAGAACGAAATCACCAAGAATAGCTGTCAGATTAAAGGGAATCAGCCCAAATACCCAGGCTGTAGGTGCAAAAGTAGAACTCTCCGGCGGACCGGTACATCAGCAGAAAGAGATTGCCATAGGCGGTGATTACGTATCCGGTTCAGACCCACTTGTTGTTTTTGCCGCAAACTTGAATAATGACTCGCATGAAATACATATACGATGGCCGGATGGTTCACGATCTTTGATTGATGGCGTCAAAGCAAACCGGATTTATGAAATAGACCAGGCTAATGCAGAATTTCTTGATAACTATTCGGTGGAAAGAAGTGAACCGTCCTCCCCTATGTTCACAGACTTGTCGGATGATTTAGATGTGATACATCATGAAGAGCCTTTTACTGATTTTGAAATTCAACCACTGCTACCCTATAGATTGAGTCAGCAAGGTCCGGGAGTTGCCATGATTGATCTGTTTCAAAAAGATAAGGAGAACATTTTAATGGGATCTGGCAGAGGTGGCTCTACAACTGTTTTAAACGTTGAGAATAGCGGGAATTTCGAGAAACTTGATCTGGAAAAGTTGAGTGATATTGCCCCTGGTGATCAAACGTCTATTATCGGGTGGGGTGAACATGATTATACACGGGTGATTGTTGGCAGTGCCAACTACGAGCAAGGAAGTTCAAATGCGCCCTCAGCATACTCCTACAAGGTTTTTGAAGACGGCACGATAGAATCCGGTAGTATTCCCGGAATTTTTTCGACTACCGGTCCAATCGCTGCAGCTGATATTAATGGTAATGGATATCTGGATTTCTTTATTGGCGGAAGCTTTAAACCGGGACAGTATCCTCTTGATGCAGATTCAAGAATGATTAGAAACGACCAGGGAACACTAATGCTTGACCCTTTAAACTCACAAACTTTCACTGATATAGGATTAGTTACAGGCGCCGTTTTTGCTGACTTCAACCTGAATGGTCAACAGGATCTTCTCATAAGTACAGAATGGGGGACTTTGCGCCTTTTTGAAAACAATAATGGATCCTTTACTGAAGTCACAGAAGAAATGGGACTCAATAAATGGTCGGGTTGGTGGCAGGGTGTGGCTACTGGCGATTTCACGAACAACGGACTTCAGGATATTGTTGCAACAAATATTGGTTTGAACACACAATATCAACTGAAAAACGACAGGCCAATCAGAATATATTTTGATGATCTTGACGGGTTCGGCAGCATGGATATAATTGAAGCCTATTCGGATGACAGTGGTAATTATGTTCCGCGAAGAAAGTTGTACGAATTCCAGCAGCAACAAATAAACCTGGACAGAAGTGACAATCACAGGATGTTTGCAAGATCTACCTTAAATGAGATTTTAGGAGACCGTTTCGATCAAATTGCATTTAAAGAGATCAATACTCTTGAACATACGGTATTTATTAACAAGGGGGATCACTTTGAAGCCCATCCTCTCCCAGCGGTCACTCAATTCTCAGCTGGTTTTCATGTAGGAGTTGCTGATTTTGATAATGATGGAAACGAAGATATTTTTATAAGTCAAAACTTTTTCTCGGTTCCTAAAGATCATCCCAGAATGGATGCAGGCAGGGGCAAAATTCTTCTTGGTGATGGAGAGGGGAATTTCAAACCTCTGAGTGGTACCAAAAGCGGTATTAAAATCTACGGTGAACAACGGGGCGGCGCTATCGGAGATATCAAACAAAATGGTAAAGTTGATTTGATTGTATCTCAAAATGGAAACAGATTAAGGGTATTTGAAAATCAGGTTGAAAAATCAGGTCTTAGAATAACGCTCAGGGGATTACCATCAAATAGAAATGGAGTAGGGTCAACAATTCGCCTGATATACGAAAACGGAGAAAAAGGGCCGACCAGGCACATACAAAGCGGTGCTGGACATTGGTCACAAAACAGTCTTACTCAGGTACTTGGTTTTCAAGATAGTAGTGTGGCAGAAATTGAGATTATTTGGCCAGATAACACTCATCAAACAGTTCCAGTTGAGGAAAGTCAAACGAATTACGTAATAGTTCATCCGGAAGTAGATAATTAGTGTACTGACTTTCTAGTGTCTTTTTTTAACAATTTTTAATGAAATTAAATAAATTATTAATACAATTGGTTTTGTTGCTTTAGAATAATTAATTCGAGCCATGTGTTTAATAAATTAAACTAGATCCCTGATGGGTAAAATAAAAAAAACGACAATAACCGATATTGCCAAAGAGCTAAACGTAACTGCATCTACCGTATCAAGAGCGCTAAGAAATCATCCCAGAATAAGTGACGCCACAAAAAAAGCGGTCTGGGAGCTGGTTGAAGAGATGAATTACCAACCCAATAATATTGCCACTGCACTACGAAAAGGAAAAAGCAATATCATTGGAGTTATAGTGCCCACATCTGACCGTCAATTTTTTGCTTCCATAATCAGAGGTATTGAAGAAGTAGTTCGTGGGAAAGGGTATAATTTAATTATTTGTCAATCAGACGAACAAACTGATAAAGAACAAAAAAATATAGACGCACTTTTACGCATTCAGGTTGATGGAATCATTGCCTCTGTTGCCAAGGAAACCAGAGACTATTCATACTTTGAAAAAATTAACAATCTAAATGTTCCGCTGGTTCTATATGACAGAGTTGGAGAAAATATTAATGCCTGTACAGTTACGTCTGACGATTTTAACGGCGCCTATAAAGCTGTCACTCATTTAATTGAACAAGGCTGCACAAAAATTGCCCATTTCGCTGGCCAGCAACACATCAAAATATATCAGGATCGCCTGAATGGATATTTAAAAGCATTAAGTGATCACAATATTGAGAGAGATGATAACCTGATTATTGAAAATGATTTGATTAATGATACTGATCTGGTGTTAAAAGCAGGATATGATATGACATATGATCTTTTTTCAGACGTTGTTATACCAGATGCAATTTTTTCATCAAGTGATTTTGCTGTATTAGGAGCTATAAAAGCGCTGAAAGAGAAACAAATATCGATTCCGGAAGAGGTAGCACTTATTGGGTATAGTAATGATTTTTCGTCATCTGTTGTTGAACCTGGTTTATCCTCTCTTGATCAACAACCAAAATTAATGGGCAATCATGCTGCAGAATTATTTCTTGAACAGATTGAAAGTGATGAAGTACCATATACTCCAAAAAAGAAATCTTTAGACCCTAAACTGATGATTCGTAGCTCATCATCTATTCAACATTTAAAGGCAAAACCCCATGTATAATTGCTATTTGAATATCTAAAGATTACAGATTAGCATGTTCTCAACAAACCGGGTTTGAGACGGCAATAAACGCGTACACCACATCATATGGTGCCATCAATTATCAAGAGGGCTTCTATTCTTTATTGAGCTCATGCTTTGATTAGAGATAGTAAAGCACTTCTCTGTAAATTTTATGTTGCACCATATCATTTAACAGAACCTGCCACTTACGGCATCCCGATATAGTGCGTGTAATTATGCAGTCTGGGATTAGGCAGGCTTCTGTCGGGCTCTTCGTAGCTGCCGGCATACTCATCGCCATTGCCGTAGACGTAGATCCAGCGGGCGTTCCATATGAGGACTTCTGAACGTGGATCACCGAGTATATCAGCGTGTTGTGCACGTTGTGCTCTGTTTGGAAGATCCAGGTCGGGAAACGGAAATTGCGCAACTGTTCCGCCGTACCCGTCACGCAGCTCAGGTTCTCTGTCTGCCCCTCTGCGGTATGCCAGGATCAGATCACGATCATCCTGGTCCCAGTTGCTCATCCTGGAAATGATGGAGAGCCAGCGCTCCGGGCCTTCATCGGTCCGTTCCTCACGCCAAAGTTCTTCACCGTCATGCGAATAAACAATGATGCGGTCCTGCCCCTCAAGACTTCGGTCTGTTCCCCGATCGAGTCCGACCACCTCCTTTGTCTCGGTATCCGGACGGAAATTTCCAACAATCATATGCTGTGCATGACGGGTCGGTTCAGTCCATAAAATATCTCCTTCTACATTCAGCACATTAAATGTTGCCCCACCGCACATTGCCACGGCGATCTCCAGGCTGCCATCTCCGTTCAGATCTAAAATACCCACTCCATCAGCGTGTCCCGGCAGATCGGCTTCCCAAAGCACCTCGCCATCATGTGCAATCAGAGCGTGCCCGATCACCAATTCGTCATATCCGTTTTGACTTACATCGTGCGGTCACGGATAATGGCCTACTGTTCCTTCATAGGTCCACATCACGCTAAAATCTTCCGGATCGAGTGCCCAGACCTGTGTATACCGTGTTTTCACGACAATATTACCGCGATGACCGTCACCGTTAAAATCGGCAAATGACATCCCGTCTCTTGCATCTGAGTGGGGAATCTGGCCAGTTCGGATCAGCTCGCCGGTTCGTCCGTCAAGAATATGAATTTCATCACCATCAATAAATACCACATCCGGATTACCGTCATTATTCAGATCGTGCACCTGGATCGGCATGTCGTGGTAGATAGCTTCGTGCTCCTCGTTCGGCTCACCTCGCGACCAAAGAATATTCCCTTCGATATCCATGGCATAAATCGTACCTACATTCTGCATCTCGCCGGGACGCTGGGCAGCAACAACCAAATCGAGCCGGTTATCGCCTGTAAGGTCGGCAAGCCGAACCTCATTCCACCATTCGGAACCGGTTATCTCTTTGAGGTCGAGTTGAGAGATGAGTTCAATTTTGTTTCCTTTATCATTAATATTTTCACCACCTTGAGCTGGTGAACAGCCTATTGAAAGTGCAATTATAACAGTTACAGAGATCCAGATTTTATTACGAATGATCATTGAGTGAATTTTAGGTTGTCTGTGATTCAGGAATCAGATAAGTATCACACATCATTTACTGAACTAAATATTTGAAAGTGATTGATTGTCACTATGTTTTTAAAATGTAACTACAGTGGAACTGATTTTACTCCGTACTTAATAAGAGCGGAATAGAGTGAGTTTCTACTCTAATTTGTCTCACCAATTTTAAATACTCCTTTCAATATTTGAGGTTTACGACCAAAAATTCTTTGTATCATACTATTTAGATTGCGTCAAACTTTGGAGGAGGAGGTTTGACCGGTTTTTTCAGGTTTGAATTCAAACTGTGATGAATGATTACAACCTCACTTCTTATAAAAATTTAAAAAGATAGATTTCAAGTTAATACTTCTCGGCTGATTTGAATATACTGAAGATATTGTAAGATGGAGGGTATTAGCGTTTTGAGTAAGTCACTTCGAACCTAAATCAAAACAAACGATCTGTGTTTATCATTAACACCTCAACTTTTGCTTTCAATTTGATCTCATTCAAAATCTTATTTCTATCATTTTCCGGACTTCTGCTGCTCTCCTGCAAAAGCCATGAATCCGTTCAGCAAATCAGCACATCATCCATGGAAATTGAATGGAAACTGAACTCCAACTTTGAACCCGACAACAAACTGAGCGCTACGCTCAAGCTGATCAACAACGGAGAGGAGCCGCTGCCTGCGGATGGATGGGCGCTTTATTTTAACTCCCTGCGAATTCTGGATACCGAAAGTTTCCCCCCTGAGTTTACAGTTTCTCACA
>LFIK01000341.1_pt1 | contig 34688 bp, 27 predicted proteins | sample 643401 | NCBI WGS metagenome assembly LFIK01 (sample SAMN03777447, study PRJNA286221) | soda lake metagenome | biome: soda lake; feature: Kulunda steppe; material: water; isolation source: sample T5-Br brine of Lake Tanatar-5 | place: Russia: Kulunda steppe | collected 2010-07
AGTCGTAGAGACCACCGGCCGGCGACTCCCGGGGGTGTATCTGTCGCTGCGGAACGTCGCCACATCGACCTCCTCACCGGAGGAGGCGATCTTGACGACACCGTATGCGGCGCCGACCAGGTTGACCGTCCCCAGCCCGTCAGCGGCGTCGGCGATCTTCTCGGGGGTGGCAGCGGTAGCTACATCGAGATCGGCGGTTGGGCGGCCCAGCAGGGTGTCGCGGACCGGGCCGCCAACCACGAACAGCGGTGTTCCTTGGTTGGCAAGCCGGGTTGCGAGCGGCCCGAGCACCGGGTGCCGTTCGCATCTGGCACGCAGACCGTCCAGCGGTTCACAGAACATGGGAACCTCTCTTGTTGGGTGGAACCACTCGTGTCGGCCCTGCCGGAGAACCAACCCTTTGCTCGTCTGACGGTGCCGTCACAGTGGAGATGTCGAGCGAGACAATGAGAGACATTTCAGACCGGTGCAGGGGTTCCTCGACTCCTCTTCCTGCACCGACGCGGCGCCGCCCTCACGGTTGCCGCAGCGAGGCTCCAGCAGCCAGGTTCGCCGCCACGTCCTCCTGCGTGGCCGTTGCGCCGGCTCCTCGGAGCCCGCTGCTGTTGAGACTCACCGGCCGGGCAGACATCTGCCCGGCCGGTTCCGTCTGCCTCTGCCGCCACCTCCACCTGCGTGACGGTGACCAGACCTCGGCACCGTTCCCGCCCTTGCCATCTGCCCGGCCGCGCCGACGGTCCACATCCCCCAAACAGGGGAGGTCAGATGGAAACCGATCCACGTTCCCGAAGGAGATCCTGTTGCCTGCACGTGTCAAGACCCCCACACCGATCCACGTCGCCCCGAACGCGGGGCCGTTCAAGCCCTCCTATCCCGACAACGGGTTGGAGGTGCCCAGACGGTTCACCTCCGAAGGCGCCGACCCGTTCGACGGGTTGGCGTTCACCACGACTGATGTGAAGATCACCGACGCGACCGGGGCGACCATCACCTCGATGGATGGGGTGGAGGTGCCGGCAAGTTGGAGTCCGCTTGCCGCCAAGATCCTCGCCTCCAAGTACCTCCGTAAGGCAGGGGTGCCCCAGTATGACGCCGCGGGGGAACCGATCGTCGATGACGATGGCAACCCGGTGACCGGGCCGGAGACCTCTGCGAAGCAGGCGGTGCTGCGTATCGCGAACGCCTTCACCCTCTACGGGCAGCGGGCCGGCTATTTCCGCTCCCAGAAGGACGCCCTCGCCTACCGTGACGAGCTCGCCTACATGATGATGGCCCAGGTCGGTGCGAACAACTCGCCGGTCTGGTTCAACGTCGGGCTGCACGAGGCCTATGGCATCGAGGAGGACCCGGAAGGGAACTGGTACTGGGACCCGGAGACCGGCCAGACGGTCCAGTCCCCGCACAAGTACTTCCGTGCCAACGTCAACGCCTGCTACATCCTCGGTATCGACGACAACCTCGTCGGGGACGGCGGCATCTTCTCCACTATCGTCAACGAATCTCGCCTGTTCAAGGGCGGCTCCGGTGCCGGTGGGAACTGGTCGAAGGTGCGTGCCAAGGGTGAGCAGCTCACCGGCGGGGGACAGTCCTCCGGAGTGATGAGTTTCCTCAAGGTCGCTGACGTCGGTGCCGGCTCCATCAAGTCCGGCGGCACAACCCGCCGGGCGGCGAAGATGGTGATCCTCGACGCTGACCATCCGGAGATCGAGGAGTTCATCTGGTCGAAGGCTATCGAGGAGGAGAAGGTCCCCTTCCTCGAGCAGGCCGGATACTCGACCGCGTGGAACGCTGAGAACGGCGCCTACGCGCAGCTCTACTATCAGAACGCGAACCACTCGGTCCGCATCCCCCGCGGTTTCATGGAAGCACGTTACAACGGCGAGGGGTTCGACCTTACCTGGAGGCGTGACGGCACGGTCGCCAAGACCGTCGACGCCGCAGATCTGTGGCACCAGATCGCAGAAGCGTCCTGGCGTTCCGCAGATCCGGGCCTGCAGTTCGATGACCTGCTCAACGACTGGAACACCGCCGCCAATGACGCGCCGCTGCGGGGCTCCAACCCGTGCAGCGAGTACACCCACATCGACGACACGGCATGCAATCTTGCGTCGATGAACCTGGTGAAGTTCGAACAGGACGGCGTGTTCGACGCGGAGCTGTTCCGCCACGCCACCCGGCTGTGGACGATCACCCTCGAACTGGCGGTGGTGATGAGCCACTACCCGTCCGAGGCGGTCGCCCGTAACAGTTTCGAGCACCGCACCCTGGGTTTGGGCTACGCCAACATCGGGGCGCTGCTGATGCGTTCAGGGCTGCCCTACGACTCCGACGAGGGTCGTGCGGTGATGGGGGCGCTGACCGCCATCATGCACACCACCACCTACGCGACGTCCGCGGAGATGGCCGGTGTGGTCGGACCGTGTGCCGCATACGAGCGGAACCGGGAGCATGTCCACCGGGTGCTGCACAACCATCGCCGGGCCGCCTACGGCTCCCGTGCGACCGGTTCGGTTGGGGAGTATGACGGGCTCACCGTCACTCCGGACGAGATCGATCACGAGGTCCTGGCGTCTACCGAGTTCGCACACCTCTCCGATGTGGTTCTCACCGCTGCGGACGAGATGGTGCACCTGGCAGACACCTACGGGGTCCGCAACATGCAGGCGACGGTGTTGGCACCGACCGGCACCATCGGGCTGCTGATGGATTGTGACACGACCGGGATCGAGCCGGACTTCTCGCTGGTGAAGTACAAGACGTTGGCTGGCGGCGGTGCCGTCAAGATCGTCAACCAGTCGGTGAAGGTCGCGCTCGAACGGCTCGGCTACACCGACGCGCAGGTGGGCGACATCGTCGTCCACGTGATCGGCACCGGCACGCTTCACGGTGACACGCCGGTCAGCGCGTCTGCGTTGGCTTCCCGCGGGATCCCGGCTGAGGCGATCGCGCGGGTTGAAGAGCAGCTCGATGCGGCGATGTCGCTACGCAGCGCGTTCCACCCGGCAGTGCTTGGTGAGGACGCCCTGGTTGCCGCCGGACTGAGCCTCGACCAGGCGCAGGACACCGACCTGGACGTGCTCGCCGCCCTCGGGTTCTCCCACGAGGAGATCGAGTCCTCGTCCAACGTCATCTGCGGGTTCCAGAACCTGGAAGCTGCCCCGCACCTCCAGCCCGACCATCTGCCGGTGTTCGACTGCGCGAACTTCTGCGGGCCGACCGGCACCCGGGCGATCTCCTGGAAGGGGCATGTCGGCGCGTTGGGTGCCACCGCCCCGTTCCTGTCCGGTGCTGCGTCCAAGACGGTGAACCTGCCGTCCCAGGCGACGGTGGAGGATGTGGAGGCCGCACACGACTTCGCCTACCAGCGGGGTGTGAAGGCGGTGGCGATCTACCGGGACGGTTCGAAGCTGAGCCAGCCTCTCACCTCGGAGTCGAAGAAGACCGATGTGGAGGCCGGCGAGGACGGCGAGGTGCGGATCGTCGAACGGGTCGTGACCGAGAACGACGTGCCTCTGGGGATGTCACCCTCGGGTTGGTACAACGGCCATGGCCGTCCGCCGAAGTTCCGTCTGCCAGGCAGCCGGTCTGCGCGGGTGGAGAAGTTCGAGATCGGCACGTTCGACATGTTCCTCACCACCGGGGAGTATGACGATGGGACGCTCGGAGAGATCTTCATCGACCTTTCCAAGGAGGGTTCGACCCTCAAGGCGATGTGTTCCGCGTTCGCGACCGCAGTGTCGATGGGGCTCCAGCGTGGTGTCCCTCTCGAGGAGTTCGTGGAGAAGTTCCGCGGCCACCAGTTCGAGCCGAACGGCATGGTGTCCGGCCACCCGAACCTGAAGATGGCCAACTCGTTGCTGGATGCGATCTTCCGGCAGCTCGGTTACCGCTACCTGGGCCGCACCGAGCTGGTGCAGGCACCGGACACAGGTGTTGCAGCCGGCCAGCAGGCTGCGGCCACACCGCCGGCTTCTGCGCTACCTGCTCCTGTCACCACAACTGCCGGTGTCGCCGGTGCGTTGACCAAGACGTGCGGTGACTGTGGTGGTACGATGTATCAGAATGGCACCTGCTACCTTTGTAGGGGCTGCGGGTCAACGTCCGGGTGTAGTTAGGCATCAGAAGCATCAAGATAACACGCGAGTAGCAGCTTCGAGAAGCTGATGCACGCCCCCGCACCGTGTAGGTGCGGGGGCGTTGCGTTGCGGTCTGCCGCCCAGCTGCGGGTGGCCACGCTGCAGACCCGGGGGTTGGCCGCTGTTGCTGCAGTGGTTGACCACCGGTTCTGCGGCGGGCTGGACGTCACTGAACTTCGGCGGTGAGTCGCACACGCAGGCGTCCTGTGTGCTCTGGTCGCATGCACATCGCTGCCCCGCAAGCGTGAAGCCTCGTTGCCTGCACAGACCGAACCAACACCGTTACACCTACTACACTTCACGGAGGGGTTCTCGGTGACGGTCCTGCGCTACACCACCCCGGAGTCACTCGGCCTGTCGCCCGAACACGAGCTCTCGCAAGGGGACGTCATCGTCGGGGTGACGCCAGAGATCGTCAGCCTTCTGCGCACGGTCATCGAGAACGTGACAGCGGGCCGCCCAGTGACGCTACTGGCATCGGCGGAACTGCTCACCACCACCCAGGCAGCGAACGCTCTCGAGATCTCCCGCCCCACACTCTCCCGCCTCCTGGACGAAAACGTCCTTCCTTCCATAGCGGTCGGCGCCCACCGGCAAGTTCGCGTCGACGCAGTCGCGGCGTACCAGCTGCTGCGCGAAGCGCGCCTGTCGAGCGTGGAGTTCGACAACGCCGTCGCCGCGATGCGTGGCGCGGGAGTGCGCGACTCCGACTTCGATACCGTCACAGATGAGGGCGTCTCCGACGAGGCCGCCGAGATCGCCACCGACGCACTCGCGAAGGCATTCGCTGCGGCAGCGACCAGGTGACCGAGCACCTCCCCGTCGGCATCTGCGACGCCTCCGTGATCATCAGCCTTGCACGCGAGCAGCTGCGGTTCGCGCCTGCGTCGCCGAACAAGGAGCCAGACCTGATCCTGTTCCCGCACGCAGATGACAGGACCCTGCCGCAACACGGGAGCTACTACCGGCAACACCCTCTGAGAACCTCGCAGCAGGTGGTTGCGGGTTCGCTCAGCCCCGCACGCTCTGGGGGAAGGAGGGTGCTGTGACAGTCCGGTTCGTGATGGGCGCCGCTGCAGCGGCGATACTGCTGGTGTCCTGTGGTGGGGAAGAAGCCCCGGAAGCACTTCTGGAGCCCCCTGCGGTGACAGGCGAGGACCTCCCACCGCTCCAGCCGGCGTTCTCCGCCGACATGACGGGGGACCGTTCCGGCACGCGTGACCCGGCCTTGGGGTTCCCAGCGCCGACAGTGACCGGGGAGCTGCTACCCGGCGGCCGGATACAGGTGCCCGACGACGTCGAGGGGCCTGTCGCGCTGCTGTTCGTCGCCCCCTGGTGTGAACACTGCCTGATCCAGCTTCCAGAGGTAGTGCACTGGCAGCGGGGTTCCGGGGACACACTCGAGGTGGTGACGGTGGTATCGGCGTTTGCGGGCGAGGAGGGGGCGCCCTGGTGGCCGCCCTCGAACTGGGTGGCCGACGTGGGGGTCAGCTCCCCGGTGCTCTACGACGTCGAAGATGTGGTGGCTGCCCGGTTCGGGATCGAAGAGTTCCCGTCCTGGACGCTGCTGGGGGCCGACGGCGAGGTGCTGCTCCGGCACGTCGGCCGGCTCCGCTCCAAAGATCTGGATGCGCTGGCAGAGGCGGCTGCCAGCAGCAGGTGAGCTGCACCACGGGCGGGTCTGTGGCGGGTGTCGTCTCCCTGGTCTGCGACACAGCCGGGTAGCTGCGGGGTCTGGTGGTGGGAGCAGCTGGACAGCGGCTGCTGGACCTGGACCACTCTTGGCTGGGGAAGGAGTTGTTGTGCACGAGCGGTTCGCCCAGCGGCGGAGTAGTGTCGCCGCTGAGCGTCGCCATCGCCGGGTGCGCCGGGCGGTGCAGGGAGCCGCGGCTGTTGCACTGGCCGCCGCGGCCATCTGGGCTGCCTACAGTCCTCTCACCACGATCCAGGACGTGCAGGTCAGCGGGCTGCACCGCCTGGAACCGCACAAGTTGGCAGCGGATCTGCCGATCCAGCCGGGGGTGCAGCTCCACCACACGCTTCTGGAATCCGGCGCGGCACAGCTTGCCGAACATCCGGCCATCGCTGCAGTGACCGTCTCCCGCCCGGATGCGGTCACCCTGCGTTACGAGGTGAGCGAACATCCTGCCAACTACGTCCTCCGAGCCGCAGGAGGGGAGCAGGAACGGGTGGTGACCGCAACCGGGTATGTGATCGCCGACCAGCGGACTCCGGCGGATCGGAAGTTGCCGGTAGTTACCGTCGCCGGACAGCTACCTGCAGTGGCGTCGGAGCTGGATGCGGCCGGGCGGGCTGCCATTGACCTGCACCGCCAGCTGCCCGCCGCTGTCGCGGAGGCGACAGTGGCGATCGACGCGGCCGACCCGGCAGATACGCGCCTGCAGCTCGACACGGGTGTGGAGGTGCATGTTGGCGGGGTGGAGCTCATCGGAGCGAAGATGGCCGGTTTCGCGGCGGTGGCCGACGACCTGGAGCGCCGCGGGGAGGGGGTGGCGGTCGTGGACGTGCGGGTACCGGACATGCCGACGGTCCGCGCCCCGGGATGAACGGACTGCTGACAGGGCAGGGCGTGTCCGGACCGGTCTCGTTATCCGACCTGTGAGGTGCTGTGCGCGCCATCTCCCTACTGTCCAAACTGGTGCTGCTGCTGTTGACTGTCGCCGCAGCGGTGCTTCTTGTCGTCGGGCTGCTGCTGCCGGCCGCTGCCGGGACCACGCAGCTGGTCCGCTGGGCAGAAACGTCGATGTTCGATGTGCCCCCACTTCCCGACTCGTTGGCGCCCCCGGCGGAACGTTCGGTCATCTACGCGGCTGACGGGAGCGTGCTAGCCACCTTGCACGGGGTGGAGAACCGGCGGCTGGTCGATTTTGACGGCATCCCTCAGGTGGTCATCGACGCGGTCACCGCCACCGAGGACCGCAACTTCTTCGAACACAGGGGGGTGGACCATCTCGCTATCGTTCGGGCGGGGCTGACGAACGTGCAGGCAGGGGAGGTCGCTGGCGGTGGTTCGACCATCACCCAGCAGCTGGTGAAGATGATCGTGCTCAGCCCGGAGGTGTCCCTCGACCGGAAGATCACAGAAGCGATCTACGCGGCCGAGCTTGAGGAACGCTGGACGAAGCAGGAGATCCTCACCGCCTACCTGAACGAGGCGTATTTCGGGCGGGGCGTCTACGGGATCGACACCGCTGCAGAGTTCTACTTCGGGGTCTCTGCAGCGGAGCTGGAGGTTGCACAGGCAGCGATGCTGGCAGGGCTGCTCCGCGCACCGGAACGGAACAGCCCGGTCAACGATCCTGATGCAGCCCTGGCGCGTCGGAACATCGTCATCGGGCAGATGTATGACGCCGGGCATCTCTCTGCGGCAGAACGCGACCGTGCACGGGACCAGCCACTCGGCGTCGATATCACACCGTTGGCTGCACCTGAGGAGCCGTTCTTCGTCGAGTGGGTGAAGCAGCAGCTGTTCGATGACGCCCGGCTTGGGGACGACCGGCAGCAGCGCGCTGCTGCGGTGTTGCGTGGCGGTCTCGAGATCCACACGACGTTGGACCCTCATCTGCAAGAGACGGCAGAGGCGGCGCTTGCAGGGTGGCTACAGGACCCGGAGCGTGACCCGATGGGGTCGCTGGTGAGTGTCCGACCAGAAAGTGGGGCGGTTGTAGCGCTTGCGCTTGGCCCAAAGACGTTCGGGGAGTGTTCGCAGGACGAGATCGACGAGCTGGGGTTCTGCCCCCGCACCAAGGTCAACCCGGCTGTCGCGGGCGGTGGCGGGTCGGGCCGGCAGGTCGGTTCGGCGTTCAAGCCGTTTGTGAACGCTGCAGCCCTTGACCAGGGTATCCCCGCCAGTTTCAGCACCTCTACCGGTTCGGGGCAGCGGATCCCGGGCTGCCGGGACGGTTCGGGTGACTGGTTTCCGACCAACTACGCCGGCGGTGGCGGCGGTGTCCGGGATATGAGCTGGGCGGCGACGGTGTCGAACAACGTCTATCACGCGAAGCTTGCGGGGCTGGTCGGCCCGAACCGGATCGCCCAGACTGCCTTGCAGCTGGGGGTGCGTTCCGATCGGATGCGTGAGATTGCGGGGCTGGATGATGAGGATGCGCGGGCGTTCTGCTCGATCTCGCTCGGATCGGTAGACGCCTACCCGCTAGATGTGACTGCGGCATATGCGGCGTTTGCCAACGACGGGGTGGCGTGTGAGCCGTATGCGATCACAGAGGTGCGTGACCGGACGGGGGAGGAGGTGTTCACCAACGATCCGATCTGCCAGCCGGCGCTCGACCCGGCAGTTGCCGCGGAGGTCAACGAGCTGCTGCAAGGGCCTACCGGGCCGGGTGGGACCGCTACCGCCGCGGCGCTGGATCGGCCACATGCGGGGAAGACGGGGACGACCAACGATTGGCGGGACGCGTGGTTCGTGGGCTACACCCCGCAGCTGGCCACCGGCGCCTGGGTCGGGTTCGAACAGCCGGCGGCGATGCGGAACATCTCGATCGGTGGGACGGCGTGGAACAGTGTGACAGGCGGGACGGTTCCTGCCCGGATGTGGCGGGATTTCATGGTGCCTGCGTTGGATGGTGTAGAAGCGAGCGACTTCTCCCCGCCCCAACCGGCTGCGACCGCCCGTGTGCCTGACGTGCAGGGGATGAAACTGGCGGAGGCGACCGAGGCGCTCACCGTTGCCGACCTGCGGGTGGAGACTGACCGTCGGGCGAGCTGGCGGGCGGACGGGTTCGTCTACGACCAGTCACATGTTCCAGGCGCGGCGGTGCCCTACGGGGCGGCGGTGACGTTGACGGTCGCTGACGGTTCCCTCCCTCCGCCGCAGATGTTGGACGTGGTGGGTCAGGATCGGGCGGCTGCGGTTGCAGCGCTTCGGGAAGCGGGCTGGCAGGTGACTGTCGAGCGGTTGCGGACCGCACGTCCGGAGCGTGATGACACGGTCGCGTCACAGGCACCGCGTGCGGGGGTGACCCCGGATGGGCCTACGGACCTGACAGTGACGATCCAGGTGTTCGAGCATCTGGCGGCGGAGACGCCGCCGGACGGTGGGGACGACCGCGGCGGGTTGTCGGAGGGCGGAGAGTCGGGGGGCGAGGACAGCGGTGACGCTGCCGGCAGCGGGGAGGAGGACGCCGGCAACGGGGAGGAGGATGACGACGGGGAGGGATGAGTGTGGATGTCCGGGGCGGCGATCAGCCCTGCTGCCCGGAGGAGGTGCGGGCAACACCGGCGATGATGCCGAGCGCGCCGAGGGTCGCCACCAGCGAGGAGCCTCCCACACTCAGTAGCGGCAGGGTGACGCCGGTGATAGGGAGCAGTCCGGTGACGGTGGCGATGTTGAGGAGTGCCTGGCCGACTATCGCGCCGGTGAAGGTGAAGGCGACGAGTTTGGCGAACGGGTCATCCGCGCCGGCGGAGATGCGCAGCCCGACACGGAGCAGATGCGCGAACAGGGCGAGGACTGTGACTGCGCCGATGAAGCCGAGTTCTTCGCCGACGACAGCGAACAGGAAGTCGGTTTCCGGGTTGGGGACGTAGTTCCATTTCGCGGAACCGGAGCCGAGGCCAACCCCGTGAAGCCCGCCGTTGCCGAGAGCGAAGAGTGATTGGGTGAGCTGGTAGCCGTCGGTGTCGGCGAACTCTTCCGCGTGTAGCCAGCCGCGGATCCTGCCGAGACGGTAGTCGGCGGTCATCACGAGAACCGTGGCAGCGGCGGCTAGTGCGGCGGCCCCTCCGGTAAGCCAGCGCCAGCGCAGCCCTTCGTGGTAGAGGATGAGGAGCACGGAGAACGCGGCAAGCAGTGCGGTTCCCAGGTCGGGTTCAAGTAGCAGGAGAACGCTGACAGCTGCGAGGAGGGGCAGTGCGGGGATGAGCAGGTGGTTGGTTCGTGTGGCCAAGTCCATACCGAGTTCGCGTTTGCGGATGAGGATGTGTGCAAGCCACAGCACGAGGGCGAGTTTGGCCAGTTCTGAGGGTTGGACGGTGAAGGGTCCGAGCTGCAACCAGCGGCGTGCACCGAACTCTGCAAGCCCGAGGCTGGTGTGCACAGCTGCGAGGGCTGCGAGCGCAACGCCGAGGAGCGGCCAGGTGAGGGCGCGTAAGCGTGCGGTCCGGATCGAGGAGGCGAGGAGGAAGACCGGGGTGCCGACTGCCGCCCAGGTGAGTTGGCGTCGGAAGGTGGCGAACGGGTCCCCTCCGGTGACTGCCGCGTCGACGAAAGAGGCGGAGAAGCTCATCAGCAGGCCGAAAACGACGAGGATGATGGTGGTGGCAGTAAGCTGTGTGGCGTCGCCGGCCCAGCCGGCGGTAGGTGGCAGGAGCCACGGGTGCCGTCGGCGGGGTCTGGCAGCGCGGGTGTGGGGTGTCAGGGGAGCCTCCGTGATGCCCGACGGTGCACCTGCGGGTGGAGGCGGCAACGGGGGTGCCGCCGGGCCACACAGGTGCGCCTTGCGGAGCGCTACCCGTTGTCAGGGAACTCTTCGCGCCGGTCGGAGAGGGCGGGGTCGATGTCAGAGATGGTGGCGACGAGCTCGCGGGTGATCCCGTCCACGGTGCCAGTAGCCGTCACCTCCCAGTCGCCGCCCCCGAGGTTGTCGGTCACCTTCCAGACGAAGCTGCCGTTCTCCACCTCGCCGACGTCGTTGAGGCCGGTGCTCACTGACGTGCCGGAGCGGATCTGTGCGAGTGCGTGCTGGAGTCCGGTTTCAGCAGCATGGATGGAGAGGGTGAACCCGGCGTCGAACCTGGCGGTGTTCTGGGTGAAGACTGTGGCAACAAATAGTACTGAGGCGGCCCCGCCGACAAGGAGGGCGACGAGGAGGGCGAGCACGATAGAGCCCCGTCTGTCGGTTGGGCGGGTGCAAGGTCGCATCGGACGCTCCTGTGCCGGGGTAGGTGGTTGTGTGAGCTCAGTCGTTGTCTGTTGCATTCACCTCGTGGCTGGAGGTGTTGCCGACGGTGATGGTGGTTGTGACCTCGACCGGGCGGTCCTGCCCGTCGAGCTGCTGCTGGAGGGTGACCACGACCCGGTGCGGTTCACAGCCGCCGGTTGAGCCGACCTCACATACGGGGCTCCCGCTGTCGTCGAAGTAGGTGAACACTGGCTGTTGGTCGTCTACGTTGCTGAGCGTTGCGAGGAACTCTCCTCCACGCCGGCCCGCTTCACCGGTGCCAGGGTCGGTGGTGACTGCCCGGACCAGTGTTCTGGTGCCGCCGCTGTTGCCGGTCACTTGCCACTCCAGCCGCCGGCTGCTGCCGTCCCGTTCCACCTCCGCACCGAGTTTGGTCGCAAAGGCGTCACCTGTGTCGAGCAGCAGCGGGTCAGCTACCCGCAGGTCACGTCCGATCTGGGAAACAGCAAGCTGCAGGTCGGACAGGGCACTAGCCCGTTCGGTGCCGATCCGTGCGGTGGTAAGCCCGGAGTTCAGCCCGGCAAGGGCGATCCCGCCGACGATGCCGACGAGGATGAGGACGACGAGCATCTCCGGCAGGGTGAAGCCAGAACGGGCGGGTGTGCGTGTCATCATCATTCACTCTCCGGCGCGGCCCGGTATGCCGATGCACGCGTTTCGCGTCGCTGGTCGCCGGGCCCGTCCCACAGCACCACGGTTGTAAGCCGCCTGAGGCTGTCTCCATCAACACCCTCGATGTGGCGTTTCAACGTGAACGTGTCCCCACCCGCCGAAATCGTCTCAACCGCGTCGAAGCCCCCGGCAGCCTCAACGGTCCCCGACGGGTCATCGAACGTGTCTTTCCAGGCCTCGTCCTCAAGGTCCCCGTCGATGCCGACCTGCGCCCAGTCGGCGGCCTGGAACGCGTCCAGCGCCTCGTTATGGATCGCGGTTGCCCGCAGGCGCCGCTCCGCATCGCCCACCGCGGCAAGTGATGTGATCAGCGTCTGCGCCAACGCCGTCAGGATGATCGCCATCAGCACGAGCGCCACCAGCAGTTCCGGCAAGGTGACCCCGGAACGTGGGGCGGGCACGGGGGAGCGGCGCAGACGATTCATACACCTCACTGTTCACCCACACCGCCCGGCGGCAACAGGGCGCTACACCGGGCAGACCTGAGATCCTCTCAGCTGTCGCGGGCAGCCCGGACCGTGTCGACCGGGAGGAAATAACACGCCCGGTCCGGCACACCGAAGCCTTCAAGCAGCTGGTCCAACGCCCGGCTCACCCCCAGCTGCTCGATCCCATCCAGGTCCGGATACGCGGTCAACAGCGCCTCCAGCACCGCGTTCCGCCACGCCCCTGGTGGCACGAACGTGTCGGTCGGGTGCGGCTGACGGATCGGGAGCTGACCACCTTCCTGATGCAGCAGCCGTTCGTAATACCTGCCATGCACCTCATGATCCACCAATGCCGGCAGGGCGACCGGTTCGCCCCGTTCAGGGATGTTCAGGAAATCGAGGATGCGGCTGACGACCTGGGCGGCCAGCAGCTGCTCCGTTTCCCGAAGCGCGAACGCTGCCGCGTAGAACCCGACGATGCCATTCACCCAATGTGACCGCTCCACAACCGACAGCACCTGCCGCCCGGCAGGCGTGAACGGCGGTGGGGGCGGTGTTGCCATCGTCACACTCCTCGCTGCCCCCAGTGTCGGCACGGTTGTCACCCCCCGCTTCGCACCAACACTGCAGGTATGCCGACACCCGACAAGGTTCCGGCTGCAGGTGACCTGATACACCCTCACGTTGCCGCCCTCGCGGCGGCAGCCACCCGCTCACCTGCGAGGATGTCCGACGCGCTGGCACAGCTGGAGAACGCCGCCGCCGCCGCCCCTGGCTGCGTCTGCACCACCCAGCGTCGCTGTGCCACCTGCACCTACAACGCCGTTGGCAGCATCCTCCGATGGTTCTCTGCACCTACAGACGACCACGAAACCACCCCTGGGCAGCCGTCACAGCCCAGCCTGCTCGCCGAACTGGTAGCAGAATATGCAAGCTCTGCTGACAGGAGCTACGAACACACGTTGTTCCGGCAGGTCAAACAGTTCGGCCCACGCCGAACCGGCAAACTGGGTGAAGACTACGTCAAGCGGTTCTTCACCCGGCTCGGTGCCACCGTCTCCCCGCCGGAGAACGCCGGGCATGACCTGCTCATCGACGGGGTCCGTGTCGAGGTGAAGACTTCCACCATGTGGCAGGGCACCGACATGTTCCGTTTCTCCCAGCTTCGCCCACACGCCGACCTGGAAGCCTTCGCGCTCCTGGCGGTCGCCCCCGACCGCGAACGGCTCTGGCTGGTCCGCCGCCAGCAGCTGCTCGACGCCGCAAACGGGCAGCACACCGGAAGAACCGCGAAAGAGACCCGCTGGATCCAGGTGACCAACACCGCCCCGCCCCGATGGTTCGGACGTGACCTGATCCGTCACCCCGGCGGCGCGCAACGCCGGCTCCACACCGTAGCTGCCTGCACAACCACCGTGGCAGCCTAACCTCCGTAGCCGCCCTTCGGGGCGGCTACGTGCTGTTTCCACAAGCTCCTTGCAACCTCGGGGAACCCCGTCACGTTCGGCGACGATGACGGCTTCTCACCCTTGGCACATCTGGCAGGGGCGTGGCTGGCCAACCAACGCCCACGATGAGGAGCAGTTCATCACGGCGTTGCGCCACCGCGCCGGCCGCGCACCGCGCGGCTCGTTCGCACGTGCCAGTGCGGTGATGGTCATCACCGCACTGCGGTGCGGCACCGACGCAGACGCGCTCCTCACACAAGGACCGGGGCTACAACCAGCCAAACTGGTAGCCAGCTACGACCGGCTCGAGGCGTTGCGTGCCGCCGCCGCAGACGCATGGCACACCATCGTCACCGACCCGCGGCCCGAAACCCTGGCGGCGCACTACCAGCAAGCGGCAGCGCTGCTGCCCGTCCCCCTCTCCCGGCTCGCTATCGCCATCGCAGACGTGCCCGAACAGGCAGGCTGGCTGGTGGCCTCGGTGGACGAGAAGGTCCGACAGCTGCAAGACACCTGTGACCACATCTACACCCAGCTGGAACAGCACACCTCGGCAGGCAGGCACGAAGACGCCATCGAACTCGGCACCCGCCTGTTCGACCCGACAACCGGCAACTACCTGTTCGCAGAAACCTACTTCCTGCCCCGCCGGGTCGGCGAACTCTCCCCCCTGCGGATCATCGACCTGCTCGGTGAACGTCGCGACGACCCGAAGCTGCTGTGACGATGAAACGCCCGCCGCTGCGCGAACGTCTCACAGCAGCCACGCAGCTGCTGCGCCCCCGACCGCTCCCACGTCGCACCGCTGCCGCCACCACCGCCGCCCTCGCAGCTACGGTCGCCCTCGCCGGGATCCTCGCCCTCGCCAACCCCGCCAGCATCGGGCTCACACCCTCCGGCCTGTTCACCATCTACCTGCTGTGGGCACTGCCGCTGGTCGCCGCCTGGTGGGCCGCACCGCTGGTGGGCCGGTGGACTGCTGCAGCGGCAGCCGGGGTGCTGTGGGGCGGGGCAGCGGTCGCCCTTGCCCGGTTCACCGACGCCTGTGGGACCGGGGCCATCCCCGCCCCGTGCTCCTGGGCGGACGCCGCACTCTTCGGTGGGGTGCTCGCCCTCATCCCACCCCTCGGGTTCGCTTCGATCGTGCCGCTACGGCTGTCCTGGCGCGCAGTGAGACAGCTCCGGGAACAGCGGGAAGGGAAGACACCATGAGGATCCAGATCACCTCCGGTCCGTCCTACGCCATCAGCTACGTGCACCTGCAGATGGGGGAGCAGCTGGTTGCAGAAGCGGACGCGATGGCGGCCCTGTCCGACGGGGTGGAAGCGTCTGCCGGGGTCGGCTCCGGCGGTGTGGTGTCTGCCGCGATGCGGAAGTTCCTCGGTGGGGAAACGTTCTTCGTCGGTGTCTACACCGCCCGTGTGCATGGCGCGTGGGTGGCGGTCAACCCGCCGTTGCCTGGAGACATGACGTGGGTGACCGTCAGCTCCGACTACGGGCTTGCGTTGACCTCCGGCGCGTATGTCGCCTCCTCCATCGACGTCGACATAGATACCCGGTGGGCGGGATTCCGGAACGTGGCGCTTCGCGAAGGGGCGACGTTGCTGCATGCGACGGGAAGTGGCGCCTGCCTGTTCGCATCCTACGGGGGGCTGCAGAAGTTCCAGTTGGATGCGGGCCAGTCGATGATCATCGACGCCGGCCATCTGGTCGCCTGGCAGGACACCCTCAACATCGAGGTGGGGATGCTCGGCGGACTCGCCAAAGCGGCGGTGAGTGGTGAGTGGCTGGTTGCCCGGGTGACCGGACCGGGAGACGTGTGGATGCAGACCAGGAAGGAACAGCAGCTGGAAGGGCTGCTGCTGCCCTCCCGGAAACAGAACACCTACCCACGTCGCGGGGTCACCTGAGCGCAGCGGCTTGCGTCTTCCCGGCGGCGGGAACGGTCCGGGGTTCACCCCTCCGAAGGACCATCCATGGCAGCCGCTTCCCCCACCACCTACGACGCATCCCAGCTTCAGGTGCTCGAAGGGTTGGAAGCGGTCCGCAAACGGCCCCACATGTATATCGGCTCCACCGACTCGCGGGGCCTGATCCACCTGCTGTGGGAGATCGCGGACAACGCGGTAGATGAGGCGATGGCAGGCCACGCTGACGAGATCACCGTCGACCTGCATCCTGACGGGGCGGTGGAGGTTACCGACAACGGCAGGGGCATCCCGGTAGACGTCAACGCGAAGACGGGCCTGCCTGGCGTCGTCCTGGTGCTCACCAAGCTGCACGCCGGCGGCAAGTTCGGCGGCGATTCCGGCTACAAGGTCTCTGGTGGCCTCCACGGTGTCGGCTCCTCGGTCGTCAACGCGCTGAGCGACCGGATGGACGTCACCGTGTGGCGTGACGGCAGAACCCACCAGATCAGTTTCCAGCGCGGGGAGCCCGGCCATTTCGACGGTGACACCTTCACCCCCTCAACCACGCTGCACACCGCTCCCGGTAAGAAGGGCCGGACCGGGACGCGGGTGCGCTACTGGGCGGACCTGGAGCTGTTCACCGACGACGCAACCGTCGCGACAAGCAAGGTGCTGGAACGTGCCCGCCAGACCGCGTTCCTGGTGCCGGGGTTGACGATGCGTGTCCGCGACCGTCGCGGCAACGACCCGGTGGAGGAGACGTTCCGGTTCGACGGCGGCTCGGCAGACTTCGTCGAGTTCCTCGCTGACGGGGAACCGCTCTCCCCGGTCCTGACCTTCCGTGGTCAGGACAGCTACACCGAACGGGTGCGGGTCACCAGCCCGGACGGCACCGAGACCCGCGAGGTTGAACGCACCTGCGAAGTTGACGCGTCGATGTGTTGGACCAACACCTACGACGCGACGGTCCGCAGTTTCGTCAACATCGTCTCCACACCCAAAGGTGGCCGGCACGTTGAAGGGTTCGAAGGTGCCGTGTCCCGGGCGGTGCGGGACGCGGTCGAGGAGCACAACATCCTCACCCGCAAGGAACGGGACGACGAGAAGACCGCCATCTTGAAAGATGACGTGTTCGAAGGGGTCGTAGCCGTGGTGATGGTCCGCCTGCCAGAACCCGGGTTCGAAGGCCAGACCAAGGAAGCGTTAGGCACCGTCGCCGCCCGCGCCATCGTCTACCAGGTCGTCAAAGCGCAGCTGTCCGAGTGGCTACTGGCCCCCAAGAACAAGACGAAGGCGCGGACGGTGACCAAGAAGGTTGCCGACGCGATGCGGGCCCGGCTTGCGGCCCGCAAGCAGCGGGAGACGGTCCGTCGTAAGCAGGCCCTGGAATCCTCCACCCTGCCAGGGAAGTTGGCCGACTGCCGCAGCCACGACCTGGAACGTTCGGAGCTGATGCTGGTAGAAGGTGACAGCGCCATGGGGAGCGCGAAGATGGCGCGCGACTCGGAGTTTCAGGCGCTGCTTCCGCTGCGCGGCAAGATCTTGAACACCCTCCAGGCAACCGAGTCGAAGATGCTCGACAACAAAGAGTGTCAGGCTATCGTCACCGCGGTCGGTGCCGGCTCAGGGAGAACGTTCGACCCGGACGCGATCAGATACGGCAAGGTCATCCTGCTCGTAGACGCCGATGTGGACGGGTCCCACATCCGCTGTCTGCTCCTCACCCTGTTCCACGAGTATATGCGGCCGCTGCTGGAGGAGGGGCGGGTGTTCGCCGCGCAGCCGCCTCTCTACAAGGTGGAGACCGCAGGTTCCGGCGGGAAGAAGGGGGAGGTGTTCTACGTCTACAGCGACGAGGAACGTGCGGAGCTGCTCGCCACGCTCGAAGCGGACGGCAAGAAGGTGAAGTTCACCCAGCGGTATAAGGGGCTGGGGGAGATGAACCCGGAGCAGCTGGCGGAAACCACCCTGGACCGCGGTTCGCGGGTGCTGCGCCGCGTCACCGTCGAGGATGCTGACCAGGCCCGGGAGGTGTTCGAGGTGACGATGGGACCCAAGGTGCCTCCACGCAAAGAGTTCATCGAGGCGATGTCTGCTGTGGTCGACGAAGGCGACCTTGACGTGTGACCGGGACATGTCAACGTCCCCTGTCGCACGGTCCTTGGAGTGCCTCGATCACTTGTGGGGAAGGCGAGGGTCCGAATGAGAGGATCAGGGGACGTTGCAGCTCTGATGGTGCCCGACGTGTGCGGGCGGGCATACAGGTGCCCGCCGGTTCACGTTCCCGCAGCCGCCTCCGTTTTGGCGGCCATCACCAGGTCATACACCTGGTCCCACGATGTTGCCCGTGGGCCGGGAAGCGTCCGGTTGTAGGGCTGGTCGAACACGATGACCCGTCCCCCTGCTGCCCGCAACGGTGCAACGTTGGACGGTGCGTCATCGATGTAGATGTCTGCACCGACATCGGGTTTGTCGCCGATGAAACACAGGTCGCGGTAGGGGATCAGGCTGGGGCGGTCCCGCCCGGCAGCATGCACCTGCTCCACGCTGTGCCCATCGAGCCAGGAGATGGTGGAGGCGACTGTCTGCTGGTGGAGGCCGTTGCGGAACAGCCGGTGGGTGATCACCCGGATCCACACCCCCTCGTCACTCAGTCGCCACAGCGTGTCAGACGCGCCGGAGATCAGCGGGAGCCGTTCGAACAGGCCGTCGGCGACCGCGTCCGCGTGCAGCTGGGTGAACTCCTCCCGGCTGTCGATGCCCCACGGGGCGAAGTTGTGGTAGTCGTGCAGTTCGGGCACATCGGCGGGGTTGCGGCCTTTGCGGCGGGCGACATACCGGCCGAAGCCGAGGTGGTAGTCGGCACAGACCCCATCAAGGTCCACGCCGAACACGAACGGGCGGTCCACGGTCCACATCCTTCTCTGGGCGGAGCTGAACTGTCCGGCGGCCGGCGGCGGCGGCACTACAGCTGTTTCACCCGGATCCGCAGGGCGGTGACCGTGTCCTGTAGTTCCGCATCGAGCGTTTCGAGGAGCTGCTGCCGGTCGTAGGTGAGTAGGTGGGCGGTGACCGCATCACACGACACGGCTAACGTCCCATACCGCAAGCTGTCAACCTCGACGTCGTAGCCGAGGTCGCGGAACCGGGCGGCGGCCACCTGTTCGACCGTTGCGCGGGTGTCTGCGGAGGTGAGCCCGAAGCTGGACAGCAGCCCTTCGACGCTGCTGGCGAGGTTGCCGCCGTGGGGCTGCTGATCTGACATCACACACTCCTGGTCGGTGTCGAACATGGAGCACCGGCAGGTGGGGGCAGCGGGTCAGAAGATCGGGCCGCTGCTGGCACCGGCAGGTGGCCTGGGCCCGCGGCCTGCGGGGGTGTCTGAGCGGGCGTCGACGAACCGGCTGCAGGGGCCGTTGAACGACAGGGGGACGGTGCCTGTCGGTCCGGAGCGGTGCTTCTCGATGATCAGCTCGGCGGCGTCTGAAGGGGCGGCGTCGTTGTAGACCGCGTCGCGGTAGATCATCCACACCGCATCGGCGTCCTGTTCGAGGGACCCGGATTCGCGCAGGTCCGACAACCTTGGGCGTTTGTCTGGTCGGGCATCGACGCCGCGGTTGAGCTGGGAGAGGGCGACGATGGGCACCTCGAGTTCCATCGCGGTTTCTTTCAGGCTGCGGGAGATCTCGCTGACTTCCTGGTTGCGGTTCTCTTCCCGTCGGGTGGAGGACCCGTGCATCAGTTGGAGGTAGTCGATGAATACGGCCGCGAGCGGGCCTCGGCGGGACACGCGGCGCAGTTCGCTGCGTAGCTGCTGGACGGTCGCTGGTGGGCGGGAGTTCATCAGGAGCGGCAGTTCCGCGATCTTGGCGGCGTGTTGAGCGAAATCGCGTTCGAGTGCTTCCGGTATCCGTCCGGTTTTCAGTTCGTTCAGCGGGATGCCCGAGTAGGTGGCCAGCATCCGGATCGTCAGATCTGTTGCGGTCATCTCATAGGACGCGTAGTAGACGAGGTCGCCGGTCACTTCACTGATGTGGTTGGCGATGTTCAACGCGATCGCGCTCTTGCCCATACCTGGTCGGGCGGCGATGAGGACCAGCTGTCCGGGCTGCAGCCCGTGGGAGAGCTGGTCGAGCCGCGAGAACCCGGTCGGGTGGCCGAGCAGGTCCCGCGACCGGGCTTTTTCCAGGTGCTGTTGGGTCTCCGCGACCGCCTGTGCCATGGTGATGAGCGTGTCGGCCCCGCGGGGTGCACTTACCGCGAGCACGGCAGCTTCGGCGTCGGAGAGGACGTCGTCGGCGTCTGCGTCGGGGGCGAGCGCGTCGGTGGCCATCTGCCATCCGGCCCGCCAGGTGCGGCGCAGCCGGGACTTCTTCCGCACGATCCGGACCCAGTCGCCGATGTGGCCGGTGGGGGCCGCACCTTCCTGCAGGTCTTGGAGATACGCTTCCCCGCCGGCGGTGTCCAGTTCGCGTCGCAGCCGCAGCTCTTCGGCGACGGTGATGGTGTCGATCCCGCCGTGGCCTGCGTCCACGCCCTCATAGGCGGCCCAGATGGCGGTGTGTGCGGGGGTGCCGAAATCCTCTGGGGTCAGTTCGGCGCTCAGATCGATGAACAGGTCCGGGTTGACGAGGACGGCTGCCAGCACCGCCCGTTCCGCTTCGAGGTTGCGCAGCTCTTCACGCGGAGGGGGTTCGGTGCGGGTGTGGTTCACATGCGCCTCCGGAGTTGTGGGATGGTGACTGGTGCCTCCGCTGCCCGGCTGTCATCCAGGGGTGCGCGCCTCGCGCGCCGGCTACGGGTGGAACTGCTGGAACGTTGGGGACAGGAGCCAGGCGAGTGGCCAGGCGGCGGCGAGGAAGGGGAGGAGTGGCAGGGGTGTGGCCCCGAATCCGCCGGGGTCAGGTGCGCCTCGTTGGTGCCGGGTGGCACGGATGACGGCGATGGGGAGGCCGAGAACGCCGGCGAGGAGCAGCACATACATGCCAAGTTGCGGCTCTGTGGCGAGGAATGCGGGGATGGTGACAACGAAGGGGAGGAATTTGGTGTCTCCGCCACCCCAGCCGGGTGTTCCCCGCCGTCGTAGCATCAACGCGCGGGCGATCCCGACGACGAGGACGACGCTGACGGTCGCGATACCTGCCGCGGCTACCCCTCCGGCCAGGTCGGCCTGGTAGGTGACGGCTACCCCGACAAGTCCGACGGCGAGGGCGGGGGCGGGGAGGGGGAACGCGCGGTAGTCGAGCAGGTAGGTGTAGGCATCAACGGTTGCGACGTGGAACGAGAGCCACAGTAGTGCTGCGACCGTGAGCAGCGCAGCCCATGTCGCGGCCGGCACCTGTGCTGCGAGCGGCGGGAGGAGCGCTCCTGCGGCTGCTGCTGCGGTGGCTGCTGCCGCCCGCCGCCTCATGGTTGCCGGAAGGACGGGCCGCCTGAGGGGCCGATCAGGGTCGCCGGTCACCTCCGGGTCTGCGGCGGCGGTGAGGGTGGCCCGGTCGTCTGCGAGCGCTGCGACGGTCCCACCGAGCTGGTAGGTGACGAGTTCCTCGACGGTGGTCTGGTGCGGGTCGAGACGGTCGGGTTCGTGCCGACGTCGGGCGAACGTGAGTGTTGCTGCGCCGAGAGCGGCGCCTGCCAGCACGCTGCCGATCGTGGGGCCGCCGCCCGGTGCGGTCGAGAGCGCCCATGCGGTTGCGACGCCGATGGACACGGCGAGGAGGAGGACGGCGGCACCGCTGAGGAGCGGGGAGACGGTGCGGGCAAGGCTGACCGGTCGGCTGCGGTGCCAGGCGAGTCGGCGTTCCGCTTGCGTTCGGACCCGTTCCAGCACGGCGGTGTCGCCATCGCCGGTGGGGTCTGGTTGCCCGTCGGTGTAGGCCTGCTGCCGTTCCGGGTGGGTGAACTGGTCGGCTGTGACGAGGTCGTCGAGGAGCGGGCGGCATGTCGGGTGGTCGTGCAGCTGTTGCAGGAGGGCGCGTTCGGTGGCCACATCGACATCTACCGGCTGGCGCGCGGAGCGGGACAGCAGGAACGGGGTGGTGAGCCAGCCGAGGGCGCCGCCTGCGACACCGGCGGCGATGATGGTGAGGGTGGGAGGTTCCATCTGTGTGACGGTGCCGGGGTGGCCCCAGTTGCAAGCAGCAGGCGGCGCACGTGTGTGCGCCGCCTGCAGGTCTGTCTTCGAGGTGTGCAGCAGTCAGGTGTGACGGGGGGACTGAACTGACAGGTGACGCGGGTGCGACACGGTGTCGGGTGATCCGTTCCGCCGCCGCTCACGTTGCGGCTGCCGGCCTTAGTCGTCGAGGATGCCGGTGAGGGCGGCGTTCACGTCACCGTAGGCTGCCGCGAGGGACGTGTCCGCTTCGAGCCAGCGTCGGGTAGCGGCGCGGGCGGCGTCTTCAGGGACTTTGACCCTCCCTCTGCCCTGTCCGAGCTCTGCCGCGAGGCTGGGTGTCCGTTCTGCTGGTGCCCCCAGCAGTCCGTAGCGTCCGATCGCGAGCCATTTCTGTGGTTCGCTGAGCTCGTGGGCGTGTTCGGAGAGCCGCTGTTCGGCCTGCTGCAGCTCGGCTTCGGAGAGGCCGTCTGCCTCATGGTCCTGGGGGAGGACGTCGGCGAGGCTGGCGCTTCCCTCCTCGTCTCCGACGGGTTTGTCGATGGAGACGTGGATAGCGGCGTTGAGGATCTGGTCGATCCGGTAGCTCGAGATGCCGGTGCGGTCTCGGACCTGTTCGTCACAGGTGGCTGTGTCTGCTTCGTGGGCCGCCGTGGCGGTTCGCCGGAGCAGGTCTCCACCGATGGTGGTGTGCCGCGCGAGGGCTGCCAGGTCAAGGCTGCCGGTTTCGGTCAGGTGTGCGCGGACGGTGCGGACCTGCTCGATGGTCGCTTTGGACGCTTCGTGCAGGCTGTCGACCGTCACCGGCGTGCCGTTCTGGCGGAGCTGTTCGGCGAGGGTGAGGACCTCTTGGCGTCTGGCGACGGCTCGTTCCGACATCGATCGGAGTGACGCTTTGTCGCGCAGAACACGTTGCGCGGCTCCGCGGAGGGCCTGTTCGACCCAGGTTGAGAGTGCAGAGCGCCACGGTTCCCAGCTCATCCAGCGGCTGGCCACCTCGGCGTTCGCTTCCCGTTCGAGTTCTTCGCCCAGTTCGCTGTCCCGGTCGCGGAGGGTGCGGATCGCTGCTCCGGCCAGGCCGCGGTTCAGTTCGAACGACAGGTCGCACAGCGCGGCACGGGCGCTGTGGAGATGGGCCTGGTCGCGGTTGTTGAGGCTGTTGCCTGCTAGCTGTTCGTCGATGCGGAGAACTGAGAGCCGCAGGACGGTGTTGCGCCGGTCGTCTCCTCCCATCCGCGCCAGCCGCCGCTCCAGGTGGTGGGGGATCTCCCACGTTCCGGTCTCGGGATGCTGGATGGCGCCTCGGGCGCGTAGGGTGGTGCCGACCGGGTCGGTGGGGTGGTCCGGGTCGATGACGTGCCTCAGGGTGCGTGCGGTGAGCAGGCGTTCAGCAGCGTCGTTCCCGCGGGTCAGCCACGCCGGTGGCTGCCGGACGGTCAGGGTGGGCAGTGCCGACAGTGTGTCGACCAAAGGTTCCTCCTCGTCGGTTCCAAGGAGGGACTGTCGGCGCGGTGTGGTGGCCGGCAAGCGGCCGGGCAGTGGCTGCCGCCGGTTGGGCGGGGCGTGTGGGTGGGGGGACGGTTCCTGTGGGGTGGGCCGATTGGTGACGGCTTCTGGCTGGTGTGTGACCGGGTTCGTGCTGGTTGCGTGCCGCGGTTGTGTGCCTCCGGGTGGTGGCAGGGGTACGCCTGGTGCAGCAGCCTGGGGTGACGCCACCAGCGGTAACCGCAGCCGAGATGACCTGGTCGAGGTAGGGACTTTTCCGGACGGACGCACACGGAGGGGGAGACGCTCCGTGTTCGGGTAACCAGCACCGTTTGGAAACGCTCGTTGATGCGTGGTCGGAGGAGCCGAAGCCTTCTTCACGAAGCCACACGTGGGGCGGCACCGCCGGGGGGCGTTAGGTCATCGATACTGACATTTCGGCTGCGTCTACTGACATCCCTACTGACACGTCCACCGCGTTGCTGACAGGTCTGCTGCGTCGCGACAGGGTTAGCGTCCGCTGCGGACGATGCGGTGATAGACGATCGGGTGCCCGAGTTTGCTGAGAGCTTTCGTCTCGATCTGGCGGACCGCTTCGCGTGACAGGCCGAACGCTTCCCCGATAGACGCGAGGCGTTGGCGGGGCTCACCGTCGAGGCCCCAGCGTCGGGTGATGACGTGGTGTTCCCGCTGGTCGAGTGCCGGCAGCCCATACCGGATCACCGCCGACACCGACATCGCGGTCAGCACCTCGTTCTCCACATCCTGCGTCTCGTCAGGAAGCAGATCTCCCAGTTCACCGTCCGAGTCGTGATCACCGACCGGCGCCGACCAGCTAGTCAGCGCCGGTGCGTTCCGGATGCGCCGCACCTGCTTCAACGTCAGGTCCGACACCATCGCAACGTCCTCATCCGAAGGCTCGAACATCTGGTCGTCGCCTCGCAGCTCCCGGACCGCGTCCTGCACCGCCTTCCGCTTCTCGAAGTCGCTGGGCTGAAGCACCTGATGCTCCAGGTCACGCACAGCACGGAGCACCTGCCGCTTGATGGGCTTGAACGCCCACACGGCGAAGGAGCTTTGGTCCGGGTCGTAGGTTTCGATCGCGTTCGCCAAACCAAGACGTCCTGCCGCTTCAAGGTCCTGCCGGTCCTCCGGCGACGACCGGCGGGCGAACTTGCCCACATACGAGCGGACCAGCCCGAAGTTGAACTCGAAGATCTCTTCGTTCTTGTCGTTCAGCGCCCGTTCCAGCCGGCGGCGTCGGGCGCGGAGCCGTACCCGCTCCTCCGACGTCGCATCGCCGGCTGCAAGGGCGGACACCACCTCCTCAAGCTCTTCACGCAACGCCTGCCGTTCGTAGAACAGCTCGCGGTTCCTGACCGCGTAATCGACGTTCTGCTGGCGGGGCTCTCGGGCACTCACAGGGCGGACCTCACTGGTCGGGTCGGGCAGGGTGGGGCAGTGTGGCGCACGGCAGTGACACCGCAGCGTGTAGCGGCAGGCACGCTACGTTGCGGCGGTGCGGACGGGTATCCGCCAGATGGGGGGTTCTCGCCCAGTGTCGGACGGCTGCCGGCTGCTGTGCGCACAGTTGGCATCTCACGCCGCTCCTGCGTCGGTCAGCGGAAGCTGCGGTGCAACTTTGGGTCCGACGACCGCTTCGAGGAGCGATTCGAGGGTGACTTCGGGTGCTGCGGTCACCCCGGCGGTGCGGTCACCGGCACCGGTCTCGTCGAACACCTGGTCCATCAGCGACGCTTTGTGCGACACCCGCTGCCAGATGCCTTCTTCGATGGTGCCACGCAACGTCAGGTTGATGACCAGGTAGCGGTCACCGGTGCCATCGACCCGGTGGATACGGTTCGAACGCTGCTCGAGCCGTGTGGCGGTGTAGGGAAGGTCGGCGTTCACCAGCGTCGAGCAGGTGCGTCCCAGGTTCAGCCCCTCAGCGGCCGCATCGGTGCACAGGAACGCGGTCACGTCCTCTCCCGGGTCGGTGAACCGCCGGGTTGCGTCGTCTCGGGCCGCCCGGCTGGTGTCGCCGGTGTAGGTCACCAGCGGCACACCGTCCTCTTCGAACCGTTCGGCGAGCAGGTCCACCATCGTCTTGAACGCGGAGAAGATCACCACCCGTTCCCCTGCTGCCCGCAGCTCGGCGACGAACGCGCGCAGCTGTTCGACCTTCGGCCCGTCCGAGCGGGGCACCAGCCCGGCGTCTACCAGGGTGCGGGCTGCGGGGGAGTCGCTGCGGTGCAGCAGCTCGGGGGAGGAGCACAGCATCCGCAGCATCCCGACTGCGGTCATCTCCGCGGCGGAGGAAACCTCGTCCCAGCCGTGCACGTAGCCGAGTGCCTGGTTGCCGTCCCGCCGCTGGGCGCTCTGTTCCAGCTCGTCGCGGGCTTGCTGGTGGACGCGCCGGAGGAGGGAGCTGTAGGCCGCTTCGGTGACGTTGAGAGGGAGGTGCTGCACCCGCAGTGGGGGCAGGTGCTGCGCGACATCGGTTTTCAGCCGGCGGAGGAAGTGGGGCGCGGCCCTGCGGGCAAGGTCGGTGAGGTTGCGGGCACCTTCGAAGCCGCCGAACCGGCCGGGATACATGTACCGTTCGGCGAACTCGCCCCAGCGTCCGAGAACACCGGGGTGGGCGAAGGAGAGGACCCAGTAGAACTCGTCGGGGGCGTTCTCGATCGGGGTTCCTGTCAGCGCTACCCGGGCCACTGCGGCCTTCCCGAGTTTTCGGACCGCTTGGGAGGTGTTCGTCGTGTGGTTGCGGATCCGGTGGGCTTCATCGACGAGCAGGATCGCCCCTTTGGCTGCCGGGGTGATCTGCTCAAGGTCCCATTCGCGACGCAGCACGTCGAAGTGGACGATGACCCATCGCGCTTCGGTTGCCGCCTCGTAACCGCGGCGGCGTTGCGACTTGTCACCGTCGATGACGACGATATGGTCGTCGCCGGTGAACCGGACGATCTCCCGCTCCCAGTGGCTGCGCACGCCGGCGGGGCAGACGACGACGACACGTTGACCAGACTGGCGGTTGGCCAGCAGTTCGTAGGCGGTTGCGATCCCGGTTGCGGTCTTTCCCAGTCCGGGCTGGTCGGCGACGACGCCGCCGTTGCGGGCGGTCAGGTAGCCGACGGCAGCACGTTGGAACGGGAACAGGTCGAGGAGCAGACCCTCCGGTTGGAACCCGCCGGCAGCACGTGACAACTCTCCGCGATACACCTGTTCTGAGAGCGGGTCGGTGAATGCGACCTGGAGGCCTTGGGAACGCCAGCCGGCGACCGGATCTCGGGTGGGGAAGTAGTGGTCGAACGCCGCTTGTGCCTGACGTCTCGGTTCGTCGCCGCCTTCCTGGGTGCGCAACTTGAACCTGCCATCGCGGGCGTCGAACGCCACGGTCAGTGGTGCGGGGGTGAGCAGCTGTTCGGGGTCGTCGAGAACCCCGGCATCGACCAGTTCCCCGAGGGCGACTGCAGCCTGGGGCGCATAGGTCAACGCCTGCTGCTTCTTGGAGTATTCGGCGGTGGTCACCGCCGTCAGCCGGCTCCACAACCGGTCGTCCCGCCATGCGGTGTGCACCACGAACGGGCGGGACCGCCCCCCGGGGCGCACCAGCGCCTCCCGGCACGGTGCAGGTGCTTCGCCGGGGGTGAGGAGGGTGTCGGGATGGTTGACGACCAGCCCTTCGTAATGCCACGCCCGAAGCTGTTCCAACGTCTGGGCGCACAGGTAGGCCATCCATGTGCGGGATGCGGTCTCGAAGCGGGCATAGGGCAGCTTCCGGGCCCGGTTGATGAGCGTCTCGTCCCGTTGGAACGCAAGTCGGATGAACTCACCTTCGCGGGTGAGGTAGACGGGGCGGCTACTGGGAGTTGTAGGCATCCACCAGAGGGTTGGGCGGGAACAGCCCGGCGCACTGGACCGGTGCACGCATCCGACGGCTTGTCAAGGCGGTGTCCTCGCAACTGGCTGGGGGTGGTCGCCCGGGTTCCGACACTGCCGGCATGGATATCCGCGAGGCGACCCGGTATGGCGCACCGGTGGACGATCTGCAGGCTGCCGTCGCGCCGCTGCGGGCGCATGCGGCTGCCGGCGGCGTCCTCCTCACCCCTTTCGAACGTCTCGATCCGGTAGATGGGGCCGCTGCGGTGGTTGGGGCTGAGCTGCTGCTGTGGGCGGTGGAGGGGGACACCCTCGGTGTGCTGGGGAGGCGTGGCCGGGCGGTTGCAACCGCCTACGCCCGGTTGTTGCACCGGGCCGCCGGCCGCCCTCTTCCCGTCGGCCACAACCTCGGCCCTGCGCCGTCCCTGCCGTTGCCTCCGCACCTGCTGCGGGAGGTGCGCCAGGTGGCGGCCCAGGCCGGGTGGCTGCTGCCTGACGCTGACGTTGCCGAGGTGTTGGAGCGGGCTGCTGAAGATCTCGGCGGTGGGGATGGCGGTGGGCCGGTGGCGGTGTTGGCCGACGCGTTGCTGGCGTCACTGCCACTGGTGGAGTGAGGTGCGCAGCTCGCCCAGCGCTTCGCGTTTGGCGCGGCGGAGCACGCTGGTGGTCATCCCCGTCCGTTGGGACGCTTCGGCGAGGGTGCACTCCTCGAGCACGAGCAGCTCAACCGCTGCCCGCTGCTGGCTCGGCAGTGTCGACACCGCCGTCCGGAGTGCATCAGCAAGCACTCGGTCCTCTACCAGAACGCTCGGGTCGGACCCGTGGTCTACCAGGTGGACGGTGGGGTTGCGGACCGGTTCCTCACCGTCTTCGTCGGGTGGGGTGAGGGGGCGGGGGGCCTGGAGCCGTTGCAGCTCTTCAAGCTTTGCGAGCGACAGGTCGACCGCTTGGCACACCTCGGAGGGTGTCGGGGTGCGCTGCAGCTGCTGGGTGAGCGTTTCTACGGCGCTGTTGACCTTCCGCAGCTGTGTGGATGCACGTTTGGGGATCGGTGACTCGGCCCGCATCCCGTCGCGGATCGCCCCGTTGATCCGATACATCGCGTAGGTGGAGAACGCTTCCCGTGCGGGGTCGTAGCGGTGCAGCGCCCGCAGCAGCCCCAGGTAGCCGTGGCTGAACAGATCATCGGGGTGCACGTCGTCGTAGGTGCCTGCAGCGACGGTCCGATCGACCCGCAGCCACACGAGGCGGTAGTGCTTGAGGCTTTCGAACCGCACGGCCGCATCTGCGAGTGCGGCCCCGTCAAGGCCGCTGTTCGAAGCGGTCCGTGCCGTCTCTTCCACTGCGGTCCGTGAAGCGGTTCCCGGACGGGGGCTGCCCCGCAGATAGGACGTGCGAAGCGCCGCATACACCGTCCCGTCCGCCAGTTGCCTCTGGAACGCGACCCAGCGCCGCGCGGTCGTCACCGCCTGGACAGTGGGGGAGGAGGGGTAGGTGGTGAGGAGTGCGGCGACCGGGTTGTCGCTGTCAGCCGGCTTCGCTCCGGTTCCGGCCTCCAGCGCCCGAAGTTGTGCGTCGGTGTCTCGGACGGGGACCGGTTCGGCGACGCCGAGGGCAGCTCCCACAGCTTCCTCTGCCGCGACAAGGTGGGTTTCAGCGATCCGTTCCAGCGCGCCGGTGAGGCTGTCGAGCACGACGGGTTCGCTGGGGCCGGGGCTTCGGGCGGCAGTAAGTCCGGCGGCGACGGCTTGGGAGAGGTGGGTGACGTTCGCCTGCCGGAAGGGGGTGAGCCGCACCGCTGCACGGCAAGCGGCCGCGCTCCGAGCGATGTCGCGCGCGATCTGTGGTCGGTATCCGGTCTCGACGGTGTAGTCCCGCCAGCTGACCGTGGAACGGTTCGTTCGCTGCATGCACGACACCGTGCGGGCAGCGGACCCGGGGGCAACGGGGGGTGGGTGGGGCGGCGCGGGTGGGAAAACCCCCCAGATGGTGGATACCGGTCGTGGGTGGGCGTCGAGGCGTGTTGGAGGCGGCACGCCGTGCCGCTGCCGGGCCTGGGGCCCGGCATCCACGACCGAAGGATCGGTTGTGTCGATAACGAGGGAAAACACGCCGGCGGTGCGAGGCTCGGTTGCTCGCGGGCAGGCGTTTCGGAACGAGAAGTTGCGTCCTGCTGCCCGGGTTCCAGTCAGCTGGTTGTCTGATGGCAGCACGTTGGGGCTGTCGCTGCCGGTGCCACCTGAAGCGGCGACCTGCAGCTTCGATGAGCAGTGGCGCCCATGGGTGCGGGTCGGGATCCGGCTTGCAGGTACAGCGCTGGATGGCTCTCCCCAGTTCTCGCTGTCCATGCGTGGGCGGTCTGGGGGGAAGACCGCATCCCAGGTGCTGCTACTCGCACCTGCCTGCTTGCCTGCGGCACTGCTTGGCGGGCTGGTCGCGATCCGGAAGTCGGCGGCTCGTTCGCTGCGGGGAACCGCCCATTCGGCTGCGAAGCTGCTGGTCCGTCCGGAGGGGGAGACCGCGACGCTGCTGGTAGACGTCCCTGCGACCACCGCTTCCCGCACCGGCGGGGTGACGGTGCCGCTGCCGGCCGCGAGGCGAGCTGGGAACCTGTGGCCCATCTGGATGGATGGGGCCTATGCGGCGGTTGGCGGCTATCTGCTGCACCATGACTTGTTGGACGGTGGGTTGCGTGCGCCGGTGGCGGCGGCGATGACCGCTACCGCGGGATCTCGCCTGCAGAGCTGAGAGACATCTTCGATGGGGACGGCACACTGCCGTCCCCATCGCTGTGTGTCACCGCCGCTGCTGCGGCACGCATCCCTGTTCGGGCCGTCCGGCGGGGGTGGTGACCGTGTGTTGGTCGAGGACGCGGCGCGGGTAGGTCACCGTTGTCCCATCAGGGCGCCGGACCCGGACGAGACGGTCGGTCGCTTCCAGGAGCGTGCCGAGGGCGGCGCCGGTGCTGGTGCGCACCACTGTCTCCTCGGCCGCCGTCCTCCCGCCGTCTCCCCTGTCTGTGTGTGGGTGGGTCCACTCGACCCGCAAACCGCCCTGGTCGCCCGGGTCGCCGAGCACTTCGATCACTGTCCCTTCCAGCCTGGTGTGGCCTGCTGCCGCGACGCGGGACGCGAGGTTGCGGGGGAGGTAGCCGACCGTTGCGTCGTCATGCCGGGCGATGCGGAACGCGTTGGGGTCGTGGGCGTTGTCCGGTTCGTGGACACACCGCACCGGTTCGCCATCGGTGACAGTCGCCGCCGAACGGCGGTAGTTGGAGATGCCTCGCACGGGCGCGACGAACGGGAGGGGGAGGGTGGTCATCGGCTGCTCCTTGTCACCCAAAGGGTGGGGCAGGGCCGGGGTGCGACACAGGAACGCAGCGCCGGCGGGTGCCGGCGCTGCGTTGATGCTGCCTTACGGGGTCGGTTGTGGGGGCCAGAGCCCCTGTCCAACCAGGAGCGAGAGGCAGTCGGTCAGGTCAAGTCCGTCCGGTTCAGCCGGTTGCCACTCCCCGTCGATGAGGGTTGAACAGCGGCACTCCTTCCGGAGGAGCTCATCGAGGTGGAACAGCCGCTGGTGGGGCGGGTATCGCCACGTGGCGGCGAGGCAGGAGGACCGGTGGGTGCCGGCGACCGGGACGTCGAGCAGTTCGAACAGTTCGGCCCGCTCTTCGGCGTTTCTGATCCCTTCACTATCACCGTCGAAGCAGATGACCAGCTGCAGCTGCCGGAGCGCTTCCAACGCTTCGTCGCTGATGGCGGCCCCGGTGCCTGCGACCGCACAGACGGGCAGCCCGAGGGTGCGTCCGGCTGCATAGTCCTTCCCACCTTCGACGACGGCGACGGTGGCGCCGGGGTGTTCTGCGGCATACCATTCGAGGAGCGCCTCCCCGAACCCGGGCTGTTCGGCGATGCCGACAGCGTTCATGGTTTTGGGGGGAACTTTCTCGTGCAGTTCCCCGTATTTCGGGGGACGTCCCAGTTGTGCGGTCAGCCGGTCTTTGGTGGCACCGATCTCTTCTTCGAGTTTGGTGCTCGCCCGCACCTGGAAGGTGCGGGGGCGCCCTTGCCGGTATTGCATCTCGACGACGTTATGCCGGTCGGACACGGTTCGCCAGTAGCGGCGCCGCGGGGGTTTGTCCTCTCCGCGGTCTTTGATCCAGCCTGCCCGCACGAGCAGGTCGAGGCCGAACTCGGCTTCCATCGCCTGCCACCAGGTGTCCGGGTCGGTGACCTGGAAGAAGCCGATGTTGGCGATGACCTCCGGGTCGTGACCCCAGCGGGCGTAGTGTTCACCTGCGGCACTGATGGATGCCCCCGGTGCGGTTCGGGCGAACTCATAGGTAACGATGACCTCTTCGGGGACCTCGGCAAGCGAGGATCCTGCAAGGGTGAGGTCGACCGGTTCGGGGGGTTCGAACCCGTCGGTGTGTTCTCCGAGGAGGCGGGACACCGCGTCGGTGAACGACAGGTCGCCAAACAGCTGCAGCAGCCCGATCGCGTCGAGCATCACGGTGCGGGTTTCGTCGTGCGGCCGGTCGGCGCGGCCGGTGCAGGTGCGCACCGGCCGTTTCCGCTCGCCGTCCTTCACCGGACGGAACCGGGTCCGGCAGGTGGGGCAGATCCGGTGGCTGTCATGCGCTCGGCACTTCACACACGTCCACCCTGGGGTGGCGCCCTCGCCACCGAAAACCTTCACATGGGGGGTGGTCTGCCGGCATCGGCTGTCTGGGCAGAACACGCCGGCAGGAACGTCACGGTCTCCGTGGCGTTTCATCGCTACGAGGCCGAGCAGCTGGAACGCCCACGCGTAGCGGACACGTGCCGCATCGGCACGTTCCCGCCTGTCCCCCGGTGGGGGAGGGGTAGGGGGCACGTCTTCTCCTTGTTCGTTTCCCATCACGGTGGGCGCGGCAGGCGGTCGCCAACCCGGACGGTGTCACAGCTGCTGTCGCGCGCCGCAGGTGGCGCGCCGCGAGGGTGCGGCACGGTCTACGTCCGGCTGTTGCACCGACCGGTTCTGCCCTCACGGTGCAGCGAGGACTATCGCCAACAGAAGGAGTATCCGTGGCGACGCGCACGCTCGCCGTCCCCTTCAGGGACCGCGAGGTTGAGGTCGACCTCCACACAGACACGGCCTCTGCGGTCGCCGCGCTCGCGCGGTTCGTGGAGGCTGCTGGACGCTACGACGATTTCCGGGTCGGTCTGGACACCGAAACGGACTCGTCGAAGCTGGAATACACCGTCAAGAACCCGGGGCCGCTGCGCACCATCCAGGTGGCCGGTTCTGCAACGGTCGAGGATGGCAGCCGGTTCACCCGCGCGCACGTGCTCGACATGCGGGACGTTGACGCCGCCGAGATCGCACCACTGCTGGCGCGTCTGCCCGCATACGTTTGGAACATCGATTTCGACTACCGGGTCCTGGCACGTGAAGGGGTGTGGTTGCGGGATGTCCGCGACCTGCTCTACACCGATCTACTGCTGCGGAACGGCAAGACCGGAGCCTACTACCGCGGACTTGCGGCTGCCGCCCGGCAGTATCTTGGCGTCGAGATCGGGGGGAAGGGCACCACCCAGGTGTCCTACGACAGCCGGTCTGATCTGACCGACGAGCAGGTCGGCTACGCCGGTCTTGACGCGGTGGTCACCGTCGCTCTGGCGCCACCGCTGGAGGAAGCGATCGCCGCCTCCGGACAGGAGACCGCGAACGAGTTGGAGTGGCGCGCATCGCGTGGCCGGATGGTCATGCAGCTGCGTGGCATCGGGTTCGAGTTGGACCGCTACACCGAAGCGCTCTTCGACGTCGAGGAGCGCAGAGACGCGGCTTTGGCCCGTATGGCGCAGGTGTGCGGCCGGGGGAGAGGGACGTTGGATCTAGGCAACACCGGTTCCAGCCGGCTCCGCCCGCCGTTCAACCCCGACAGTCCCGCCCAGGTTCTCGAGGCGCTCAACACCTACGCCAAGGACGACCTTGCCACCTTCTTCGCGTGGTACGACCCGGTGTTCCTGCCCTCCTGGGCGCGGTCCAGTGGCGGGGAACGCAAGCTCGGTGACCACGAGTCGGCAGACAGCCAGACGTTGACCCTGATCGTGAACCAGACGGGCAATGAGCTGGTCAGTCAGCTACTGGAGTATCGCAAGTGGGCCCAGGTGTTGAAGAACTTCTCCGACGAGACGTTCGCGGAGTTCGCCAAGGTCGATCCGACCACCGGCCGGCATCGCATCCACGGCACCTTCACCCAGTTGGGAACCGAAACCGGACGCTGGTCTTCCAAAGACCCCAACATGCAGAACCAGCCGAAGTTCACCAAGCCGTTCTTCACGCCCGACCCGGGCAAGCTGATCATCCAGGCGGACTACTCGTCTGCAGAGATCGCACTGGTGGCGTATCTGGCTGGCGACGAGTCGGTCGCTGAACCGTTCCATCTCAAACGGCTCGCATCACGTGCCGCCCCGTTCAACACCGGCGGGCTGACTGCAGACAGCGGGGTGGACGAGTGGAAGCTGGTTGCCTCACAGATGAAGGTCGGTGGGGCCGATCTGGGCAGATACGCCGACCTGGAACTCGACACGCTCGCCGAGCGCCTCCAGGCTGCCCACGGTGTGGAAGCGGACCCGCACGGGTCCACCGCACTGAAGATGTTCGGCTCCGCAGAAGGTGACAACCGCAAGGCCGCCAAGGGTGTCAACTTCGGCATCAACTACGGCCAAGGACCTCGCGCGTTGGCGTTGGGGCTGACCGAACGGGGCACGATCACCACCCCGGATGTCGCGAAAGAACACCTGGAGAGGCACGCCAAGGCCCATCCCGGACTTGCCGCCTACCTTCAGGAACGTGACGAGCTGATCGCCCAGATCGCGAACAACCCGGTGGTGTGCGACTGGAAAGCGACCTTCGAGCTGTGGAACGTCCACCGCGACCTGACAGAGGTGCGGCGGGAGCTCGCCGACCTGCCCTACAAGCCTGGTCCGGACGACTTCGCAGACAAGATCGTGGAGCTGCTGACCGCAGGACGTGACTTGCGGGCGTTCCACCTGCCCCGTGAGGGTGGAGAGGGGGAGCGTGACACGCTCAGGGCGCAGTTCGAAGAGCTGGTCGCCTGGGCACTGCAGTTCGATGGCGCCATCGTACTCCAAGCGTTGACCGGTGAGGAGCAGGACGCAGGTATCTCCCGCCCGACCACGCCGGTGGAGTTCACCTCTGCGACGGTGTCTGGCCGGCTGCGCTACTATCAGCTGCCGACCACCTCGATACTCACTTCCCTGGCGACGACGTTGGGGACCGGCAAGTCCGGGACGATGCGGGCACAGCTGCGTGAGCAGTTCGCCCAGGAGCACGGCCTCACCCTGTCCCGTCCGGGCCGGGGAAGCCGTCTCCAGCCGTTGTCTCGGGATGCGTTGAAACGGCGGCTGGCTGACAAGGACGTGCTCTACCAGTTCGTGAAGTTCGTCCTCTCCTCCGCGCCGGCCGAGGTGCAGCACAAGCTGCTTGCTGACGCGTATCGTGATGTGGTCATGGGGCATCGGAACCGGTTCCGGAACCATGGCGTCCAGGGCGGGGTCGGCGACATCGTCGAAGCGGCGATCGCTGACATCGCAGACATGTTGGACGAGTATCCCGGCGCCTGGCTGGTGTGCACGGTGCACGACTCGATCGTTGCCGAGGTGCCCG
>LFIK01000343.1_pt1 | contig 34535 bp, 33 predicted proteins | sample 643401 | NCBI WGS metagenome assembly LFIK01 (sample SAMN03777447, study PRJNA286221) | soda lake metagenome | biome: soda lake; feature: Kulunda steppe; material: water; isolation source: sample T5-Br brine of Lake Tanatar-5 | place: Russia: Kulunda steppe | collected 2010-07
TGCGGAGCAAGGCCGGAGCCCACGCTGTCCGCCCTCTCGCGGAAATTGTGGACCCCGGACAACGCTTCGCGTTTCCGGGGAAGCGATAAGGGGCGGATGTCGCGTGAAAAAATACAGTTGCCGGGGATGAGATAGGGGACGGAAATCAGGGGTGCGCACATCTTCATTCCTGAAGTCGATACCGGTGCGTGAATCCCGTAGGCTCTATTAAGGGGACGAGGCGCCGATGGATTCATCGGCATGGGCGAACAGGCGCACCACCGTACTGGGATCAAGGCGGTCGGCGCAGAGTTTTTTGATCCGATCGGCGGCCTCGGCAAGTCGTTCCGGCGTCCGGTCCGGTTTGCGGCGGCATTTCACTTCGACATATGTCGATGCCCCATAAACCGCGACAATCGGCGCATGCACGATCACCTGAACTTGATCGATCGGCGTATTGAGGCAGTCCGACACAAGGGCAGCCAGATCGTCGGGCGCGCCCGACCACTCTTCGGCCACCGGCCGCATGGAATGAACGATAACAAACGGCACTATGGCTCTCCCGTCGATGCGAAGCTAATGCGTACTGCGATCGCAGCGCCACACCATCGTATCGACTGGACCACCGCACGGCCAGCGGAAATACGGTCCTGCCGGAACCGGAACCGGCGGAAAAGCCGCTAATTGGCGCGGAGAACCCATTCTCTTGGAGCCGGGCGCCATGCCTCGGCTTGGCGGTCGGCCTCGGCGACTTGTGCCGCCGACATCGTCCGGGCCGCGCGGCGAAGTTCGGCCGAAGCCTCGGTCGAACCAAAACGCGCCGCCAGGGTCAGCCATTTATGGGCCTCGACCGGGTCGGCTGCCACGCCACGTCCCTGGCGATACTTCATACCAAGACGATATTGCGCTTCGGCAGAAGCCTGCTCGGCCGCAAGGCCGTACCATCGCGCGGCCTCGGTATGGCTGCTGCTGACGCCATAGCCAAGCCGGTATTTGTGCCCAAGGGCAAGTTGGGCGCCGCGATCGCCCGCTTCGGCGGCCCTGAGATACCACCGCAAAGCTTCCTCGTGGTTCTGAAGCGTGCCCCAGCCCCGCTCATACATAACCGCGAGGTTGGTCCAGGCGAGCAAGTGTTCCTCTTCGGCGGCGCTGCGATACCAAGAGAATGCGGTTCTGTGGTCCTGTTCGACGCCCAAGCCCTGGCGATACATGTTGCCCAGATTGTTCTGTGAGGGAACATGGCCATCGTCGGCCAAGGGTAGCCAGATTTGGACAGCACGGGCGTAATCGCCTTGGCTGTATGCCTGCATCCCGTCGTGGAATCCATCGGCGCTGGCGATCGTTAGGGATGAAAGAAAAACAGAGGTGAGCGCGGTCACCATCAACAAAGCACGTCGCGATTTTTTGATATGCATTCGAAGTCATCCAATTTGCCACACGACTCGGCTGTATTGTCAGGAATTACACTTGGTCGTCAATTGCAAATCGGTACAAAACGGATCACCCAGGGCATTGGTTGGAAATAAAAATAGCGCCACGAGCGCAATCAGCCATTCCCAACCTGCATAGCCCCTCCCCCGGACTACACGTAAAAGCTTAAACTTGACAGCGCGCGCCTACTCAGACGACGCTGACGGCCGCGCATCACACGCCATCAATCGCAGCCGGAACCGTCAACCATGCCCGAAGAAAAGCCCAGCAGCCACGACATGCCGACATCCGATCGAAAGGCCGAAAAGGCCGCCCGCGAAAAGGTCAAGTCGATATCACTTGGCGCCATTCTGCTATGGGCCGGGGCTGTTTGGCTGACAGGTCTTGGCTGGGCCGCCGCTCTGATCGGCGTCGGCGGCATCCTGATCGCCGAGCAGCTGGTTCGGCAGCGGTTCCAGTTGAAGGCCGACCGGTTCTGGTTGGGCGCCGGGGCGATCATCATGGCCGGCGGCGCGCTTACCTTGGCCGGTATCGATGTGCCGATCGGGCCGGTGCTGCTGATTGCTGCTGGTTTGGCCGTGCTCTCAGGCGTTTTCGCCGCCCGCTCAACCGATTGAGGATGAGACGGCGGGCGCGCTACGGCCGTTCGAAAACGCCGACCAATTCCACATGGGTGGACCAGACAAACTGGTCGACCGGCGTCACCAAGCGAAGCACATAGCCGCCATCGACAAGCGTACGGGCATCACGGGCAAAGCTGGCCGGATTGCAGGAAACGTAAGCAATTCGTGCGACATCGCTGACGGCCAGGGTATCGACCTGCGCCCGCGCCCCGGCCCGAGGCGGATCCAGTACGACCGCGTCGACACCGCGCAGTTCCGGCACCGACAGCGGATCGCGATAGAGGTTGCGCAGGGCCGCATCGAGACGCACCGCCAGACCTGATCGCCGGGCGGCGGCATCCAGTGCCGCGACCGCCTGCGGTTCAGAATCGAACGCCCGCACTTTCATGGCCGGCCGGCCAACAGCCAGCGGCACCGCAAAGGTACCGATGCCGCAAAAAAGATCGACAAGATTGGCCGCATCGCCAACGGCCGCCCTAACATGGTCGGTCAGAATGGCCTGCCCTTCGGCGCTTGCCTGCAGAAAAGCGTGTCCCGGTGCATGAACGGCGATGCCGCCCAAATCAACGATGCCGTCGCGCCGGTGGGCCAGCGGTTCGACATCGCCCTCACCCGTGCGCCAAGCAAGCCGGGCCAAGTCCCATGTCTCGGCAAAGGCAGCGAGGCGTTCCCGGTCGGCCAAGGCAGGCTCTCGGGCCGCGCCGACGACCACTTCGATCCCGTCATCCAAACGGGTCAACGCCAACGACGCTTCGTCACCGACGTCGGCCAAGAGACTGGACGCCAGTTCCCGAAGCGGGCCGACCAGCGCCGCCAGATCGGGATGCAAGATCGAGCACGACTCCAGATCGACGATCCGCGCGGTTCCCCGTTCGTTGAAGCCGGCGACGACCCCACGGCGCAGCCGGCGCACCGACAACACCGCCCGGCGGCGTGTCGCGGGCGGCGTGCGGACCACCGCCGCGACGACCGAGCTGTCCAAGCCGTGCCGCCCCAGGGCCGCGACGACTTGCTCGTGCTTCCAAGCGTCATAGACCGGGTCCGACAAATGCTGCAGGGCGCAACCGCCGCAGGGTCCGAAATGCGGACAAGGCGGTTCCGCCCGGCCGGGTCCATGGCGCAGCAACTCGATGGCGTCGGCCGACAGCCGATCGCCATGATCGGCAACCGGACGCACTCGGACGAGATCGCCGGGGGCCGTATGCGGGATGAAAACCGGCCGGCCCTGCCATTCGGCGACCCCATCCCCGAAACCCCCGACACGATCGATCGACAACTCCAATATCGGCTGGTTTTCAAGGCGCGTGATCTTTGAGGATTCAGCACTGCGATTGCGGCCTGAATTTCCATGCGGCGATGCTTTGCGTCGCCGCGCGCCACGATGCTGTCGATTTTTGTCCATGGCCCATCAAGTGCCAGATACGCCGCACCGGCGCAAGCGCTCCGCAACCGGTCGCCGGCAATCAAACGGGGATTCGCGACACCTGTTTGGCTGCCTCGAACAGCACCGTTGCCGAAGCGGTCAGGGCGCGACGCTCGTCTTCGGTCATTTTCGGATGCAAAGTTGAGATAATGCCGTCGGCGCCGACCACGCGAGGCAGCGACAACGCCACCGGTCCGATACCGAGAACCGACGATTCCACCCTGGAAACCGTGATCACGGTACGCTGGTCGCTGGTGATGGCACGCGCGATATGGGCGATTCCGGCCCCGATGCCGTAATATGTGGCGCCTTTGCCCTCGATGATCGTATAGGCCGCCCGCCGGACCCCGGCATCGATCGCTTCGTGATCCGCCGCCGTCAGCGGGCGGCCGATCTGATCGGCATAATGGTCGACCGGCAAACCGCCGACCGTCGCGCCGGACCAGTGTAGAACCTCGCTGTCGCCGTGCTCGCCCAACACATGAGCATGAACCGATTTCGGCGACACTGTCAGCCGACTGGCCAATAGCGACCTGAATCGCGCAGTATCCAGAACCGTGCCTGAGCCGATCACCCGATCCGCCGGCAAACCCGACACGCTCTGGGCGACATGTGTCATGATGTCGACCGGGTTGGTGGCCACGATCAGGATCGCATTCGGCGCCGCCTTAAGGACGGCCGGCACCACCTCGGCGAACACGGCGGCATTGCGGTCGAGAAGCTGAATCCGGGTTTCTCCCGGCTGTTGATTCACGCCTGCGGCCAGAACGACGATGCCGGCCCCCGCCAAATCGCCATAACCGCCGGGATAGATATTGATCGGGCTGGCGAACGGCGTGGCGTGAATGATGTCTTGAGCCTGGGCCTTGGCCATGGCCTCGTTGCGGTCGACCATGACGATGCTGTTGCCGATTCCCTGCATCACCAGCGAGTACGCGGCGGTCGCCCCGACATGGCCGGTACCGACGATCCCGATTTTCATGTGTCGCTTTCCTCCTTATTGAACGCCGCATCCGGGGTGGGGGCCTCTGGAACAACCTGTCAGAGAAATATTAACCAATTGGCCCCAGATTGTCCTCATCCGCGATTTACCCCTTTTGCCTTCCCCCTTCGATAGGCGGGGACCGACAGGACCGGTATACGACATGCAGGTACAACAATCCCTCACCCTGATGCGTCAGGCGATTACCACTCTGTTCAAACCACCGGGTTCGGTCGGCGGGGCCGAGGGAGCAGCGGCCGCCAGCGCGGCCGAAAGCCCCGCGACCGAGGCTGCCGTGCCGAAACGCAAGGGCGCCGCGCCGCTGCCGCCGGGCGTGGTGGGCTTCATCGCCGAACGGTTCCATTTGCCCGAAAGCACATTGGGAATACCGCGCGGCTATTTCATCGACATCAGGGTCTGATATCCACTCAATGCGGAGCCCTTGCTCATCACTCGGCAAGATGCATGTTGTAGGGACGCAGCAATCCCTGATCATTAACATCGCTGGCCCCGCATCATGACAGCCTCCGACGACATCGCGACCGGCCCGACCACGCGCCGCATTCCGCCGGGCGACGACCGCGAACGCCTCGTCTGCGACTCTTGCGGTTTCGTCAACTACGAAAACCCCAAATTGGTGGTGGGTGTGGTTGCCGCCATCGACGACCGGATTCTCCTCTGCCGCCGCGCGATCGAGCCCCGGATCGGCTTTTGGACGCTCCCGGCTGGTTATATGGAACTGAACGAAACCACCGAGGAAGGCGCTCTGCGCGAAGCGTGGGAGGAAGCGCGCGCCCGGTTGTCACTCGACGGCCTGATGGCAGTCTATAACATCCCCCGCATCAGCCAGGTCCAACTGATCTATCGGGCGCGGCTTCTGGATGCCGACGTTTCCAGCGGCCCCGAATCGGCCGAAGTCAGCCTGTTTCGATGGGACGACATCCCTTGGGATACGATCGCCTTTCCATCCGTCCACTGGGCATTGCATGAATTCCAGGCCCGCAGGGGACAGCCACTGGGTGCCCCGGCCGGCGTGCCTGACGGCGCCGCCGGCGGGCTCTGATTCTGGGTCGCCCCCAACACAGGCGACAATCAATCGGCACCCAGGCCGATCGCAACCCCCCATGGATCGGTCAGTACCAACCGATCGGCCTGCAATTCAACGGCCGCACCGCTTCGGCGTGCCCGGTCGGCGATCCGAGCGCGGATGCCCTCGTCCGGCACCAGCAGATCGACCCGATCAAGGCCGGCCATATCCGCCGATCGCGGTCCGGCTGACCGGTTGCTCCAGGTATTGGCGGCCATTTGGTGATGATAGCCGTCAGCGCCGAAGAAGGTAGCGCCTGCAAAGCGGCAGGTCACGTCGAAGCCCAATGCATCGCCGTAAAAGAGTTCCGCCTGCGTCAAGTCGCCCACCCGGAGATGAACATGCCCGATAAAGGCGTTCGCGGGCATACCCGTCCATGCGCCTTCGCCGCCCGCCGCCACGAGATCCGGCAGATTGAGCGGGTCGTTCGTCATCGCAAACCCGCTGTCGCCGCCATCCCATTCCGCCAGAGGGCGGTCGGCATAGATCTCGATGCCATTGCCTTCGGGATCGGCCAAATAGACCGCTTCGCTGACTTTGTGATCGGCGGCGCCGGCTAGACGAATGTCGTTTTGCGATGCAAAGCCCAGCCAACGGCCCAGATCGGCACGCGTCGGCAATAAGAATGCCGTATGAAACAGCCCGGCCGTCCGTCGATCACCAGGGACAAGGCCGGGGTCGCCGACCAGTTCCACCATGACGACTCCGCCGACCCCGAGACCGAGATGGCCCGGCGCTTCCTCGATCACCGACAGCCCGAGACTGTCCCGATAAAACGCGGCAACCAGGGGGAGATCGCGGACCTTCAGGCGAACACGGGCGACCCGTATCGTCGTTGCGCTCCAATCGAAATGGCCCGTCGGCCCAGCCAAACCCGATATCATGCGAGAAATCCTTCGTCACAAGGGTTGGCGCGCGCGGCCATAAACCGGCGCCCCATGCCTCAATATATGTCATTGCCGATAAGAGTATAATCCGCCACAAAAGAAACAGATTGAAGCCATTTAAGAATCAATGGCGCCTATAACAGCGGCGACATCAGGCGAGCGGTCGAATCGCGAAACCGGACGATACGCCCCAATTGGCGATAGGCCTCGGGGTCGAATTCCCGGCAGTCGTCCAGGTCCTGCTCGAACCGGGACTCAAGCTCCTCCGCCCGCTCTTTGTCATACAGGACAGCGTTCAATTCATAATTGATCGTAAAGCTTCTTGTGTCGATGTTGGCCGAGCCGATCGAGCAAATCTCGGAATCGACGCTGATCGATTTTGCGTGAAGATATCCTTTTTCATACAAAAACACCCGCACCCCGGCCGCGACGATATCGGCGAAATAGGTATTGCCCGCCCATTCCGGCAAGGCCGTGCCCGATGCCCGGGCGCTGACCATGACCCGGACATCGACGCCTGACAGGGCCGCCAGCTTCAGCGCCTCGGAAATGGTGCCATCGGGCACAAAGAACGGCGATTGAACGAAGACCCGCTTTTGGGCCGTGCCGATCATAAAGGCATAAAGCTGCCTGATCGCCGCCCAGCGCGAGTCGGGCCCCGATGTCAGGATCTGGACCGGGACGCCGTTGTCACCCGGCGCCCGCCCTGGTTCCGCCATTACCGGGAAATAGGCAGGGGCGAACAGGTCTTCGCTGACCGCGTTGTACCAATCCACCATGAAAACCGCCTGCAACATGGACGCGGCCTCGCCCACGAGACGAAGCTGGGTATCCCGCCAGAACGCGAAATCAGCACCGCCATCGAGGTGTTCCTGACCGACATTCATGCCCCCCGTATAGCCGATGGTCCCGTCAATGACGGTGATCTTGCGATGATTGCGGTAGCTGATCGTATGCAGTCGATAGATCGGCGAGGTCGGCGCCACATGGACCCCGCCCGCCTTGAGATCGCGCAAATAAGCGGATGTCAGATATCGAAACGAGCCGAGCGCATCGTACAGCAGCCTGACTTCGACTCCTTCCGCGGCCTTGGCGATCATGATCGCCTTCAGCTCTTCGGTGAACGCGTCCGCCCCCCAGATGAAATACTGGTGATGGATGGAATGCCGGGCCGCTTTCATATCGGCGATCAGGCTGGGATAGAACGTTGCCGCATCGTGCTGGATCTGAACGTCGCGTGTACGCACGACAGCGGAATTCGAATTGCGCCGGACCAGCATCATCAGTTTCCGGCGGCTGACGCTGCCGCCTTCGAGATCAGCGATTTCGCGGTCTTGCCGGGCGAGCAGAGGTGCCAATAACGGCGCCGAACTTTTCTCAAGGCTCTGCCCCAGCAGCTTTCCCTCGCGGCTGAACGCCTTTTGGTCGCGGCCGAAAAAGAAATAGATCACCAAACCGAAACCGGGCGCCAGCAGGAACGCGAGCATCCAGGCCAGGGTCGACTGCGGCCTCCGGTTCTCGGATATCAGGAAGATGCCGGTGACCACGGCATAAGCGCCAACCAGACTGGCCAGAATCGAGAAAGGAAGCTCCATCAGCAGAAGTCCCCAACCGGGAGAAAGGCCGGTCTCATAACGGCAATGTCGCCTGGGTCAACCAAGCGCGGGTTTCGGCGTCTTCGATAACCGGCGCAAGCGTTTCGCGCACACGGGCGTGATACGCATCGATCTGAGTCCGTTCAGCGGCCGACACCAAGCCGATATCGATCAGGTCGCGGTCGTAGGGCACCAAGGTAAGCGTCTCGAACCCGTGCATGGGGCGCAGACCGCCCTCTAGATGTTCCGGCGGCGTCACCGCGATCAAGGTCTCGATGCGGATGCCGTAGGCACCCTCGATATAAAGGCCCGGCTCATTCGAGATGATCATCCCCGTCTCCAAGGGGGCGGTTCCACCGGTCTTGGCGATGCGTTGCGGCCCCTCATGGACACTGAGATAGCTGCCGATGCCATGGCCCGTCCCATGATCATAGTCCAGCCCTTGGGCCCAAAGCGCCTGGCGTGCCAGGGCGTCGATCTGTGTCCCGGTCGTCCCGGGCGGGAACCGCAGCGCCGCCAGCGCCAAGTGCCCCTTGAGGACCAGGGTATAGTGCCGTTTCATGGCTTCACTCGGCGTCCCCAGCGCCACCGTGCGGGTGATATCGGTGGTTCCGTCGAAATATTGACCGCCGGAATCAACCAGATACAGCGTGCCCGACGCGAACGGCCGGCTTGTTTCCGGAGTCACGCGATAATGAACGATCGCGCCGTTCGGTCCGACCCCGGATATAGTGTCGAAGCTGGGGCCGTCATAGCCATCGGTCTCGCGCCTGAAGGCGCCGAGGCGTTCGGCAGCCGACATCTCGGTTATCTTGCCGGCATCCGGATCCTGGCCGTCAATCCAGGCCAGGAACCGGCAAACGGCAACGCCGTCGCGGATATGGGCCTTGCGGGCGCCGCCGATCTCGGCCGCGGTTTTACGGGCCTTGGGGACCGCACAGGGATCGCGCTGATGGATCACCGTCGCGCCGCCATCCCGCAACCGTTTGTCGAATCGGACCGGATCCTGATCGGGGTCGAGCATGACCCGCCGACCCTCGGCGGCCAAGGCATCAAGCCGGACATCGATGTCCAAGGGCGTTCGGATCGCCGCCATGTCCGCCAGTTCGGCCGCCACATCCAAGGGCAGTTTGCGGGCATCAAGGAACAACGTGGCCCCACCATCGGCACGAACTTCCGCAAAGGCCAAGGTTACCGGCGTATTCGGCACATCGCCGCCGCGCAGGTTGAACAGCCAAGCAATACTGTCGGGCGCACTCAGGAACACGCAATCGGCCCTTGCCGCCGCCAGGGTCGCTGTTAATTCACCGAGCTTATCGGCGACGTCCCGACCGGCCAGCGATGTCGGATGGCGGCGAACCGGCGCGATCGGCGCAGGCGGCCGTGGTGTCCAGATTTGATCGACCGGGTTGGGCTCGACGGGCACAAGTTCAATATCGGCATCGGCCAAAGCCGACTCAATCCGGCGGATTTGATTGACGGTATGCAGCCAGGGATCGAAACCAATACGCGCCCCCTGGCCGACCTTTCCGGTGATCCATGCCTCCGGCCGCTGCTCGGCGATCGGGCAGCACGCGATCAGGGCCGGATCGGTCTGCTGACGGCCTTGCAAAGTGTATCGCCCATCAACGAACAACGCGGCGGACTCCGCCAGGACCACTGCTATCCCGGCGGACCCGCTGAATCCCGTGAGCCATGCAAGCCGTTCCGACCGTGCCGGCACGGCTTCGCCCTGGTGTTCATCCGCCCTTGGGACGATAAAACCGTCAATCCCCCGATCCGCCAATTCGGCACGCAGCGCCGGGATCCGTTCTTCGGCCGGCATCTCGACATTGCCGCCCACGGCGACCCTGCCGCCCCCCCCGGTTTTGGACCCGCCTGTATCCGGCCCACCTGTATCCGGCCCACCGGTATCCGGCCAAGCCAAGAGCCGCCGCCTAAGGGTTTCCAGATCCTGGCGTTGATCGGCGGACAAGCCGGACCCGGCAAGGTCCGTCCATCCCAGCGGATCCAGCGCGGCTGGCGCCGCCGACACGCCCGCCATCAAGGCCCTCAGCGCATCGGCGCCGCCCGGATATGAAAGCTGGGCGGCAACCGCTGCCAGCCGCGCATCGATATCGTCATGAACCACAGCCTTCGCCCCTTGCGGTCTATATGCTGTCGCCGAGGCTAAGGACCGGGACCAAGGTTTGGCAAGGCCTGCCTACCGGTCTTCATACCTACCAGTCTTCGTCGTGGCCCGACGCGCGGGTATAATGAAGCTGCTGATGCAAATGGATATTGACCCGGACCCCAATCCAGAACGCCGGAACCGTCCGATCGCCCACATCGCCTTGGGCGGCCGATTTGATCTGGTCGACACCCCAGATGTCGGGCGCTCCCTGCAACACCCCGCGCGCCATCAAACGCTCGCCGGCAATGCGATAGCCACGACCGTCTTCGCGTCCGGCATGGCGCTCGTAGACCCAGGATTCCGGGGTTGGGTAGTCGATTCGCGGTGTGACGCCGCGGGCCCGGATATCATAGGGCTCCACATGGATCGAGGCATGGTCGCCGTAACAGAACACCGCTTCAGCGCTGAACGCCTTGTGCAATGATCGGTCGAGATTGGGGATCTCGCCTTCGTTTTCGCCATAGGGCGTCACGGTGCGGGGAAAGCTGGTCGACAGGCCGACAATGAAGATTTCGGGCACCTCATCGCGCAAGGCATTGATCGTCGTCACAATATCGCGGGCGAAATCATTGCCGTTGATTTGAGTGATAAAACCCGAATCAATGAATATCGTAGCGTTGGTGGGCGCATCCAAAGCCGTGATGATGCCCAGCGCCAGCGCCCGCCCCCAGTCGTTCGGCGGAATTCTAAGCCCGATCGACCCATGCGCGCGCTCCAGCGCCAAACCCTGCTGAACGATCGGCCGCAACGCCCGGCCCATATGGGCCTGCACCATCGGTATCCCACCGGGCATGGCCGCGGCAACCTCGCGCCACGCGCCATAGGCGTCGTCCTCATCAAAGGTTCGATAGAAGTCACGGGTCAGCAGAGCCCGGTCCTTGCAAATATCGGCAAAGAATGGCCGTCCGCCCAATATCTCGCCAATACGGTCGATCGTGCTCGTCATCGTGTCCTGGCGCGGCCAACGGCACAGGCCAACCAGTGGTGTCAACTTGTCTTTGTCGGTATCGGGCAGGTTGCCGTAGCCGAGTTCCAGCTCGGACCTTCGGGTCCTCAGAGCCGGAAAATAGCCGTGCTCGGAAAAAATGGCCGTGGTCATCGCGTCGCTGCCCTCACTTCCCCGTAACCTCATGTCGCGCGGAGGAAAAAAGGAGAATATCCGCGCAATAAACAATCTATGGTGGCGGATTGAGGATTGCCTCCTATGGACGGCGATATCAATTCTTTTTTTGGTGGGCGATGATTTGCGGCGCCCTGGATCGGGCTGACGCCAATCTTCAGGGAGCCAGGGCGTAGAACCGATAAATCCGGACATCGCCGGTTTCGATCGCTGCGACCCGCCGCATCCAGCGTTCGGCCTCCTCCACGATCATCGATTGCACGGCCGAACTTTTCTTGCCCAGGGCCACCAGCGGCTCGGGTATTTCGCTCCACGCCCCCAGGATCATGGATCGATGCTTTTCACTGATATCCTCGGTAATCCGGATATCGAATCCCAATCCAAACATCATATCAGTATACTGTGAGATCGACCAAAGCTGAGGATGGGGTTCTTCTTCGGACAGCCACTCGCGGACTTTGTCATGGGGTTTCTGACTATGCTTCAACACATAATCGGTAAAGCACAAATGTCCTCGCTCCTTGATCGAACCGCGAATGAAATTGAAGAGGTTTTCTTTATTTTTTATCTGAAGAAAGACTTCCTTTGAGAAAATGGCGTCGTATTTCTTAGACGGCGCAAGGTTGTCAAAATCTCCCTGCCGAATGGCCGCCTTTTTTTCGATACCCACTTTGCGCGACCGCAGCATGCCGGCATAAGCAAGCACGGGATCGTCTTCCATCCCCTCGACCCAAGCGCCGGCCTCGCGGCCCATATAGCGGGTGACCCCGCCCAAAGCGGCCCCGATATCAAGGACGGACTTTTCGTTGTCCAGCCCCATGGGCTTGATCAGGGCGGCAATGTGATCGGGTGTCGTCGGAGTTATATGCCCCTCGCCGAACACAGCTTCGTTGACTTTGATTCTTTCGCGCGTCCAAAAGGGGGAGATCTTGCCGCCGGTGTCGTCCTCTTCCTGTTCGGAGGCCTGAATCAGCGGCTTCTTCTGCTTTTGCTGAAGGGCGCTGAGGTCATAGCCTTCCCACCAGGCCCTGACCTTCATTTTCCAGTTCAGGTTTTGCAGGGCAGTCATCGGTTGCGCGCTCTCAGGAACTTTGGGGGTTGCAGGTTTTTGCTTGCGGGCTGGTCACGGCTGCGGCCGAATACGCGCCCCCAATGGCACGAGGCCATGGCGTCGAATTCGACCGCTCTATCAGTCTAGCCACTGATCGGTTAATGCCGGGTAAAGCCATCGGAACCGATCGGAAACAAGGCCATGCCGGCTCCCCGTCAGACGACCTCACTAAAGGGACGCAAGGTCACCCCGGCTTCTTGAAGCCGCGCCTTGATCAGGCGCGCGGCCTCGACGGCGCCGGGCGTATCGCCATGAACGCAGATCGTATCCATGGCCACCTTCATACGTTTGCCCGAGGTGCTGACGATCTCGCCCTCGGTCACCATCCGGACGACACGGTCGGCGGCCTGCGCCGGGTCGTGAATCACGGATCCGGGCTCCTTTCGCGACGAAAGATTGCCGTTATCCTGATAAGTCCGGTCGGCATAGATTTCACGCGCCATCCGCAGCCCCGCTCGATCGCCGGCGCGTTCATTCTCGCCGAGCGGCATCACAATATAGATCAAATCCCGGCCGACCGATTTGATCGCCCGGACAATGGCGGTGGCCAGCTCGGGATCCTCGTTGGCCATGGTGCCGAGAACGCCATGGGTTTTGACATGGGTGACCGGATGGCCGACCGCCTCGCCGACCGCCAGCGCGGCGCCGATCTGATAGACCAGGATCTTTTCGATGTCTTTGGGATCCTCGCCGACAATGCGGCGCCGGCCAAACCCCCAGAAATCCATCAAGCTGGGATGCGCCCCGACGGCAACACCGTTCGCTTTCGCCGTCTCGAAAGTATGATGCATGACCAGAGGGTCGCCGGCATGAAACCCACAGGCGACATTGGCCGACGTCACAACGCCCAGCATCTCATCGTCATTGCCCAATTTATAGACACCAAAGCTTTCGCCGAGGTCTGAATTCAGATCAATCGTTGTCATAAACCCTCCTGATTCTGGCCGCTCGCAATCTAACCTTTCCTGGCTTCAGATTGCCGTCGAGCGGGCATGGCCGGCAATACAGGCCGTCACAGCGCTTTGATTCAGCCACATCTCAGGGCATGCTAGCACGGACAATCGGGGCCGACATGACACGGCGACCGACGGCCCCAATCGACACCCCTTGGCATCTGCCTTGCGAATTGGCATGCTCATCCCATGGCATGCTACTGGTATACCATGAAGCCCCGACCAACGGCGATGCCCGAAAAGGCCGATCGGGGAAAACAGAGTAAGACGCAGGAGGCAAATTTATGAGTACCGAATCAACGCTGAGAAACCGCACCGGTATGGCTGCCGTGTTGACGGCCGCCATGCTCGCCGCAGGCGCGGGAACCGCCAATGCGCAGACCACCTGGGATATGGCCATCGTCTGGCCCGAAGGGAATTTCCACACTCAGAATCACCATCAATTCGCCGAGGCCGTCGCCGAAGCAACCGATGGCGAAGTGCAGATCGAATTGCATCCCGGTGGTGCGCTTGGCCTCGGTGGACCGGAACTTCTGGCCGCCGTTCGCGACCGCATCGTTCCCATCGCCGACATCCTGCTGAACCAGCAGGTCGGCGAAGAGCCGATTTTCGGCATGGAATCATTGCCGTATCTGGCGCCGAGTTTTGACGATCTCGAAATCCTGCAGGGTTTCGCCCGCGACCACTATGACGAGGTCGCCGAGCGCAACAATCAGAAGATCCTGTACATGGTCCCCTGGCCGGGCCAAGCCGTCTATACGACGGAGCAGGTTGAAACGATCGACGATCTCGACGGCGTGCGGATCCGCGTTGTCGACGCCATGGGATCGCGCTTCTTCGAAGCCCTCGGCGCCTCGCCGGTTCAACTTCCTTGGGGCGAGGTCGTTCCCGGCTTGGCCACCGGCACGATCGACGGCGTCACGACGTCGTCCAGTTCGGGCGTCGACGGAAACTTCTGGGAATTCCTCGACTACATGAACCGCTTCAACTGGCAGGGTTCGGCCATCATGGTCAATGTGAACCTCGAGGCCTGGGAAGCCCTGTCACCGGAGCATCAAGAGGCCATCGAATCCATCGCCGCCGAGATGGAAGCGGATTTCTGGGCCAATGCGCGGGCCGAGGATGAAGAAAAGCTGGCCATCCTGGAAGAAAACGGGATCGTAATCACCGAACCTTCCGAAGAACTCCAGGCGTCGCTTCTGGAAATCAGCCAGCCGATGTGGGAAGAGTTCATGGAGGACGTGCCGGAATCCCGTCCGATCATCGAAGCCTATCTCGAAGAGGTCGGGCGCTAACACGCTAAACGTCGAGCATCCGTTGCCGCCCCCGTCATCGGGATACCGCCCGGTGGCGGGGGCAGCGATTTGAGGTGTATCTCCAAACCACTATTGCGCGGCCCTGGCGGACACGTTCCATAGGGCCGGTTTCAACAATGGGACGACCGCCCATGATCGATCGCGCCCTAAGAAGCATCGATATCATTTCGCGCATCGCCATCTGGCTGGGCGCTATTTTTATGGCCTTGATCGCGATTCTGATGCTCAGCGAAATCGGCACCCGGTACCTGGCCGGCCGGAGCCTAGGGGTCACCTGGGAGCTGGCCACCTATTCGATGGCGGCCGTCATTTTCTTGGGCGCAGCGGATACATTGCGGGCCGGCGGGCACGTCCGGGTCAGCGTTCTGCTCGAAACGGTGCCCCCGAAAGTCGCCAAAGCCGTCGATACGATCGCAACCCTGATCGGTCTCGTCATCGTCGCCTTCATATTGGTGGCCGCCTGGGAATTCGTTTTCAACGCCTATACCCGCGGCACCCGCTCGTTTGAACCGACCCGCATACTGCTTTGGATTCCCCAATCGGTCATCGTCATCGGCATGGGTTTGCTTCTGCTGCAACTCGGCGGCCGCTTGTGCCGTCTCTTGACCGGCCGGGAAACGGAAACCGGCGAGACCAAGATCGATTTCGGACCCGACGACAAGAATATCGCACCCAAAACCGGGCCGGGGGGAGCGCCTCTATGACACCGATCATTTCCACCGTCATTCTGCTGCTGGTGCTCTTTCTGGGTGTCGGTGTTTGGGTCAGCATCTCGCTATTCGCCGTCGGCATCGGATCGCTGACGATATTCCGCGACATGCCGGTCGACCGAATCTTGGCGCAGAATATCTGGAACGGCACCACCAGCCACGAACTTCTCGCCCTGCCGCTGTTCATCCTTATGGCGGAAATTCTGTTCAGGACGCGGTTGGCGGATATGCTGTTCCGCGGCCTGGCGCCATGGACCAGCAATCTTCCCGGCCGTCTGACCCATGTGAACGTCTTGGGCTGCTCGCTTTTCGCAGCCGTTTCCGGATCGTCGGCGGCAACCACGGTCACGGTCGGCCGCATCACGCTAAAGGAACTGCTTGGCCGGGGCTATGACAAGCGACTGGTCATGGGGTCGCTTGCCGGCGCCGGAACGCTGGGCTTTCTGATCCCGCCCAGCGTCATCATGATCATCTATGGCGTCTTGGCGGAACAATCGATTCTGCGCATGTTCCTTGCCGGCGTGCTACCGGGGGCGGCGCTGGCGCTGTGCTATATGGCCTATATCGGCATCCGAAGCAGCATTTCGCCGCAATTGCTGCCGCCCGACACCATCACCTATACGTGGTCGGACAGGCTCAAGGGCCTTGGGCAGCTTATCCCGGTTATTCTGCTGATCATCTTCGTCCTCGGCTCGATGTATGGCGGCATTGCCAGCCCGACCGAAGGCGCGGCCATCGGCGTTCTCGGCGCCCTTCTGGTCAGCGCCTTCCAGCAAACCCTGACGCCCAGGAATGTCGGCGCCGCCCTCGTCGCGGCGGTCAGAACAACCAGCATGATCGGCCTGATCATTGCCGGTGCGGTTTTTCTGTCGATCGCCATGGGCTATCTCGGCATTCCCCGGTTCGTCGCCAATTCGGTCGCCGCGATGGATCTCAGCCCGCTCGGCCTGATCCTGATCCTTTTGGTCGTTTACGTGCTGCTCGGCTGCGTTCTCGAAGGGCTGTCGATCATCGTCATGACCCTGCCGATCACCCTGCCGCTGGTCACCATGGCGGGATTCGATCCGATCTGGTTCGGGGTGTTCCTGATCCTGGTCGTCGAACTGGCCCAGATCACGCCGCCGATCGGGTTCAATCTGTTCGTCATTCAGGGCATTACCGGAGAAAAGCTCAGCCATATTGCCGTTGCCGCGCTGCCGTTCTTCCTGATAACCCTGGCGTTCACAGTGTTTATCATTTTCGTGCCCGAACTTGTCTTGTTCCTGCCCGAAAATGTGTCTTTCCGATAGCAATCGCCATGGCACCACAAACGAACGACACAACCTCAGGTGACGGCGCTGATTATCGATTGCTTCCGGCAGGCGACCGGGCCGTGACGATCGAACTCGGCACGGCGGTCGATCCGGTCATCAATGCCCGTGTGCGGGCGCTAGATGCGGCCGTCGCCGCCGCAGGTCTACCCGGCATCATTGAGGCTGTGCCGACATACCGATCGCTCCAATTGGTCTATGATCCGACGGTTCTGTCGCTGGAGGATATCGGCGGCCATATCGACGACCTCATCGACGGCGGGGCGCTCGATGATCACCATACCGGCGATGTCGGGCGCCAATGGACCATTCCGGTCGCCTATGGCGGCGATAACGGCATCGATCTGGAATCGGCCGCCGATTTGCTGGGATTGTCGCCCGACGACGTCATCGACCTCCATCAATCGGCGACCTTCACCGTGGCCATGATCGGGTTTCAGCCGGGCTTTACCTATCTTAGCGGCCTGCCCGAAGCGCTCCATCTCTCACGCATGGACACACCGCGCACGGTCACGCCCGCCGGCTCGATCTCGATCGGCGGCATCCAGGGCGCAATCAGCTCGGTTGTGGCACCCAGTGCTTGGCATTTGCTCGGGCGCACCCCGGTCCGGCCGTTCGATTTGCGCCGCGACGATCCGTTTCTGTTCCGTCCGGGCGACACCATTCGGTTTCGCCGGGTCGAACCGCCGGACTTCAAAGAATTGGCCGAAAAAGCGGCGCAAGGCGACGACATCGTCAAGCCGGATCACGAAACCACCGGGACGGACACGGTAACCGGATGACCAAGCCCAGCCCCGAAAAAAATCAGGACGAGAATCCGGCGGCAGAACCACGGGCCAGCTTGAGGATCGTACAGGCGGGGCCCCTGGACGTGATCCAGGACGGCGGCCGGGTCGGCTTTCAGCGGTATGGGGTCGGTCCGTCCGGCGCCATGGATTTGCGCGCCCTGGCCGTTGCCAACACCCTGGTGGGAAATCCGGTCGACGGCCCGGCCATCGAATTCCTGCAAGCCAGCAGCACCATCGAAGCCGTCGGCGGCCCCCTTCGTATTGCCGTCGCCGGCGCGCCCGGTCCCGTGGATGTCAACGGCCGCACATGGGATGCCAATCGCAGCTTCATCCTGAACCCCGGCGACCGATTGCGGGCGGGACCGCGCAGCCGGGGGCAACGCGGATATATCGCGGTCGCCGGTCGTTTTTGCCTACCTTTGGTCATGGGCAGTTTTTCGACCCATCTTCGGGCTGGTTTCGGCGGGCTCGACGGGCGCGCGTTGGCAGCCGGCGACGAAATCGGCATCGCCGGCCCCGCCCCGACGGACACCCCCGACCAACTTCTCCCCGACGATGCCTGGCCCGGCGGAAAACCCGTTATCAACCCCGAAATGCCCGAAAAGAGAGACGGCAGCGACGTGACCCTGATTCGGGTCGTCGCCGGCCCCCAGGACGATCACTTTACCGACGAAGCGCTGACGACGTTCCAGTCCTCTGTCTATACCGTCTCGAAGGATGCCGACCGCATGGGATACCGGCTGGACGGGCCGGTTCTGGCGCATGCCGATGGGTACAACATCGTTTCCGACGCCATCGCCACAGGCAGCGTTCAGGTTCCGGGCACCGGAACGCCGATCATCCTGCTGGCCGATCGCCAGACGACGGGCGGCTTTCCCAAGATCGCCACGGTCATTTCGGCCGATTTGCCGCGTTTGGCTCAAATTGGACCCGGCGGCGGCGTTCGGTTTCAAACCGTCACAGGGGCAGAGGCGGCCAAGGCGGCGCTGGTCGACCAGCGCTGGAAGACCGGATTGCCGGACCAGATGCGTACCGCCGTTCTCAGATCCCGCGACATGACCGCCGGCCATCTTCTGGCGAACAATCTCGTCACCGGGTTTTGGCCGCCGACCGATGGCGCTTTCGGGTCGCGGGGTTGACTTCCGCCATCAACGTGCCAACCCTCTGGTAGCCTGCCCTGAACCCGGAGACACCCCTCGCCATGGAACTGATACTGCCGATCATCGCACTGGCCGTCATCGTCTTGATCGCCTTCATGCTGTCGACGATGATTCTCGTCATCGGCCAGAAGTCAGCCAAAGTCATTGAACGGTTCGGCCGCTATTACACCATCAAACATGCCGGACTTAGGGTTAAGGCCCCGTTCCCGATCGACAAGGTCGCCGGAACGGTCAACCTGAAGGTGCGCGAGCTGAGCGCGACGGTCTCGGTCAAAACCTCGGACAATGTCTTTTTGTCCATTCCGGTCGCTGTTCAGTTCGTCGTCGACGAGCGCAACGTCCAAAGAGCGTTTTACGAACTGGAAAATCCCGAAGCCCAGATCGAAAGCTACATCCTGGCCACCCTTCGTGCCGAAGTGAACCAGATGGAGTTCGACGACCTCTATTCCGACAAGGAACGCATCGCTCAGGCGATCGAAACCCAGCTCGGCGCCCGATTGGACGGATTCGGCTTTACGATCAGGGCAATCCTGGTTGACGAGCCCCAGCCCACCCAAGAAGTCGTTCAGGCCTTCAACCGGGTGATCGCCGCAAGGCGCGAACAGGATGCCGCCCGTATGGAAGGCGAGGCGGTGCGCATTCGTGTCGTCGCCGAGGCCAAGGCCAATGCCGAAAGCAAACGCCTTCAGGGTGAGGGCATTGCACAGCAGCGTCTGGAAATCGCCCGTGGCTTCAAGGAAAGCATTGAGGAAATCCGCGGCAGCGCCCCGGAAATGAGCGAGCACACCATCATCGCGATGCTGATGATGACCAACCAGCTCGAAGCGATCCGCGACGCCTCGGCCAGTCCGGGCAACACTTTGCTGATCCCCTATTCTGCAGACGGCGCCACCGCCGATCTTCAGCGCATGGCGACGGCGATCAAGCTGTTCGGCTCAATTGATGCCGACACCAACTTGGCCGCAAACGCCCCGAAACAATAGACGGGATCAGGGGCGTCAATAGAGCCGGGGTTCGGCATCCAAGGCCGCCATCCCGGCACGAAACCCCGACCTGACCGCCCCTTCCATGGTGGCCGGCAGCCCGGTATCGGTCCAATCGCCGGCCAGCCAAACATTCGGCCAGCCGGTTCGGGCACCGGGCCGCGCATGCCGATCGTCCCCGTTTTTACTGATTGGGCGTTGAGCGAATGTGGCCCGGCGCTCTTTGATGACCCGAAAGGCCGGGACTGAGCCGCTCACCCCGGCATATCCCATAGCCTGGATGACGGGTGCGATCTCGGCCCATACCGCCGGTCCGAGCCGGCCGGCATCCTGATCGGCGACCGTGCCGGCGGCGCTGATCGTCACGCTCCATATCTCGGGCCTTGGAAACAGCCATTGCGCCGTCCCGCCCAACAGACCGACAAGGATCGGGTCAGGGTCGGAGCCGGAACCTGAGTCAGGGACACTGTCCGGCGGCATATCAGACCGGTTTCGCTCGAAATGAAGATTGACGATCGTCTCGCCGGGCGCCGGGCATGGGGTGCCGGGCAACAATGCCGCCGCATGATTCGGCGGTACGGCAAGGACAACCCCGTCGTCGGCATCCAATGCCAGGCGCCCCCGATCCCGGCCGATCAGCAGCGCGCGAACAGGGCTGGCCGCCGATCTGTTCTCCGGGGACAGAACGCCGTCGGCGGCTTCAAGGCCGGTTACCGCCATCCCGGTTCTGACAATGGCCCCGCGAGCGGCCAGGAACGCCAATGCCGGATCAATGAATGTCTCGGAAAGGTTGGCCTTCGCCACCTGGGGGCGGCAAGCGGAGCCCCCCTTCAGAACGGTCTCGCGCAGGACGGCGGCCAGCAGATCGGCGGCGCCATGTTCCGGGGTCTCGTTCAGAACCGCCAGCGTCAACGGCTCCCAGACCGCACGCATCAATGGGCAATCCGGACCGACCCGGTCGACGACCGTTTCGGCGGGCCTGCCACGAAAAATTTTGCCGAGACGCGCCAGATCGGCCAACCGAACACCAGGGGGCCGTCCCCGCCGCCGCAACAGCGGCCACGGCCAGCGGCCCCGTCCCAAATCGAGCGCACCGTGAGCGCCGGTGGCCAGATCGACCATCGGAAACCGCGCCGTGCCCCCATCCCTGAGGCGGGCGGCCGCGCCGATCAAGGCAAGATACTCCATCAGCGCGTGATTGCCGGAAAGTATCAGATGGTTGCCGTTGTCGATGGTGAGTCCGAGCGCCGGATCGTGGAAACTCCGGCATCGGCCACCACAGGCGGGGGCCCTTTCATAAACCACCGCCCGCCCACCGCTTGCGGCCACCTTGACAGCGGCCGAGAGCCCGGCGAGCCCGCCGCCGATTACGTGAACGACGGCCATCGCCACCCCAACGCGGCGCCACGGATTGCGACCGCCGCCTTGCGCAGGCCGCTTCGGACCACGGGTCGGCGAGGATACGCCCACCCCCGGTCGCCAAGCCGTACCAAAAGATCGGCATAGACGGCCATCATCACCATGGCTGGCGCCAGCCGGGGTGAGCGGATCGACGCCACAATGCGTCGCGCCTCGTCGAATTTCTCCTCGGCCTCGCGCGCAAGATCGGTGCAAGCTGCTGGAAAATGCGGGTGCCGGACAACCGATTCCGGCGTCCCGGCTGGAACATCATGGGCGCTCAAATAGGATTGCGGCACATACAACCGCCCGATCGCCGCATCCTCGTCGATGTCGCGCAGAATATTGGCAATCTGGAGGGCTTCACCCAGGACGACGGCAAACCGATCCGCATCCGCATGCCGGACACCGAAAATGCGAACGGACAGGATGCCGACCGCACCGGCGACCTGACGGGCATAAAGGGCTAGCGCGTGGCGATCCGCCAGCGTGATGACGCCGCTCTCTTCATCGATACCGCCATCGACATCATGGCGCATCCCAGCGATCACGGCATCGAACTCGGCCCGAGGCAGATCATAACGACTAGCCGCCCAGGCCAGCACTTGCCCCACGGCCCCCGACGGCGTGCCGGCATAGACCGCGTCGATTTCCGCGCGCCATTCCTCCAGACCGCGGATCTTGTCCGACCGCGCCGCATCACCGTCGGCAATGTCGTCCACCGACCGGCAAAATGCGTAGACGCCATACATGGCCAACCGTCGACGCGGCGGCAATAGACGCATCCCCGTTTGGAACGATGACCGCGAGCGCTTTACGATGGAAACGACCTGCGCCCTGGCGGCGGCGGGCGGAATCTTGCCCCCCACCTGGCCGCGCCGCGCCGACACCGGCGGCCGTGCCGGCGTCACCGCACTATGTTCGGCCATGCTTCCCACCCTCGATTGTTATCCGCTGCATGTCGATCGAACCGCCACGGGCCGAACGAAAGCCGACAAGCCTGTCCATCCGATCAATACCCGATCCGATACCGACAAATCCACCCGAAGCGCCAAAGGATCGGCACGACGAAGTTGGGCGGACAGCCGCTCGCCGGCGGCGATGGCGGCCCGGTACTGCGCGTTCAATCCCCTTTGTTCCAGCCTAACGCCAGACGCAGAGTCAAGCAGATCCGCCGCCCCGTCGAGGCAGGCATCTAGGGCGGATCGCAAGGCCGGGCTGCATCGGGCCGACCCAAGCGCCGTCACCGAAGCCCCATGGGCCGCAAGCACATCGACTGGAAGATGGATACGCTGGCGCTGTCGATAGTCGGCGCCGCAGTCCTGGACATGATTCAGGATTTGCAAAGCAGCGCACAGATCATCGGCCGCCGCCCGTTTGGGACAAGCGCTCAGGGCCTGTGGTTCGCCATTCAGATCGAGCAGAAAACGCCCGACCGGCATGGCCGACAACCGGCAATAGGCCATCAGGTCGGCCCAACTCCGATACCGCTCTTCATAGGGCATCAAGGCGGCATCGCCGCGAAAAGCCGCCAGCAGGTCGCGTGCGGCACGGTCCGTCAGCCCGCGCATGCGCAATATCCGGGCCAGGGTCCGCGCTGCCCGGATGCCCGCGCGGACCGGCGGATCATGGACATCCACGCCCTCCCCGTCTTCGATCCGATTGCCGTCCCCGCCGGCCGTGTCACCAGCCTCGTCTTCAGTTTCGTCCAGCGCCCTCTCGATCCGGTCCAATGCGGCAACCGCCGACCGGCTGTCTCGCGACGGATCGTCGGCGATATCATCCGCCGATCTGGCAAACCGATAAAAGGCCATGACCACCGGCCGCAACCGACTCGGCAACAGAAACGAGGCGACCGGAAAACTCTCATCGCCTGCGGTTTTTGGGGCGGTCTTTGAGGCGATCTTAGCGGCGGTCTTGGGCATGGTGTGCTACGTGCTCTCTTGAAATCCCCATGGTACTTACGTCCATGCCGTGCCATCCTCGGCGCCCGCCGGTCTCGTGATCGGGGCAGCCGCAATCGCCAAAGGAGACCACCGAATGCGACCGATCTTCATTCAAGTGAAATGCGAGTTGGGCAAAGCCTATGACGTCGCCGCGCACGCCGTCGATACCATCGAAGAGGTCTCGGAAGTCTACTCGACGTCGGGTGAGTACGACCTGCTGATCAAATGCTACCTAGACCCGGATTCGGATATCGGCCGGTTCGTCACAGCCCGGATTCAAACACTGCCGAACGTGGCCGATACCTATACGATCATGACATTCAACGCATTCACCTGATTAGGCCGACACCTGATTGGGCCGACAGGTCGGGCCGGCGGCATCACCGGTGCGGTCATCGGCGTGACCGCATCTGCTCCAACCGCGGCCGAGCCGGGGAAATATCGTACCCGGCCGCCGCCGCCTTCGAGACCAGTTCGTCAATATCCCGTCCCGCCCCGGCTTCGGCCATGGCCCATAGGAAGGTCGACCTTGTGCCGCTCCGGCAATGGGCAACGACACCGCCGCCCTTGGTTCGCGCTTCGGCCAGCGCCTCTGCAAACGCGCCGACAGCCTGATCGGTCATTGTGGCCGACGTCACAGGAACATAATGGTAGTCAATGCCGTGTTCGGCTGCCAGAGCCGACGCCCGGCCCGACTCCATCTGGCCGGCTTCTTCACCGTCGGGACGATTGTTGATGACGGTTCTGATTCCTTCCTCTTTCAGCGTCGGAAAATCTTCTGGTGTGATCTGACCGGCAACCGAAAACGGCGGGTCCAGCGGTATCAACGTCATGAAGTCTTGTCCTCTTGGGTGCACCAACTCGGACCAGGCAGCGCCATATGACGGCACCGCCCAGTGCGTCCGATCCTCATGCTAGCCCCGATCATACACGGATGCCAAATCTTACACGAATACCCGGTATTTCGACCGTCGCCACCTGCGCCGGAATACCCGGACATGTCAGAAGCGAAAAACGGACCACCGCAAAAAAGTTCGAGAGTTGGCAAAAAAATCTCGGCGACTGAACAAGGACTCCAAACCTTTAGCAATCTAACGATCTTCGCATCCTGCCAATGTATACGTCAGCACATCCTCACTTCGTTTTTCCTGAAAGCGACATTTTTCTGCCTATCAATTACTTAGATATCTATCATTCATAATTCGAAAACGGTATGGCTTGATGATGGTATGAAACGGGGGTGCTAACGCGACTCGGATGATATGTCCTCGGCATCCCAAAACCGCTCATCGAACCGTTCGGAATGTGAGGGCTTTCATGGAACAAGGCAGGCTGGATCACGTCGACTTCCCCGGTATGGCGGGCCGGCGCATTTCCGAACCGTTGACGGCCAAGTTCTTTGCCGACGGCGCACTTCCCGTTCCTCCGGTTATCGAGCGGCTCTGGCATCACTGGCGGGCTTGCGCACGCAACGGAAACGTCCCGCGGTCGACCGCCATGGATCTTGATCATCTGCGGCATCTCAACTGTCTCGGCCAGTTCGTCGCCCATATAACGCCGAATCACGAGGGCGATCCGCAGATCAGCGTTGCGAATACCCTGCCCTCTCCCGAAGCCGCCGGAGCCCCGCCAAGCAACGAGAAGTTTGACGCCGACGAGTCCCAGCCCCTGCATCCGGCCGAGGCCGCCGAACTGGCCGAGGACTGGCCGATCATTTCCGGCGGCCGGCCAATCCTGAGAGTGGTGTTTGGTCCGGGCAGGCATTTCGATCGTCCTCTTGCCCGACTGTGCTTGCCGATTCGCACGGGCAGCAATTCAGATATCGATTCGATGGTGATGGCGGTCGAACCGGCCGATCACGCATTGGCTGATTTATGCAACCAACCGCCATCGGAACGGACAGCACAGTGCAAGGCCGAGCCGGCCATCACCGGCCTGGGGCGGCCGAACGAACCGTCGTCCCTTCCTCTGGAAATCCGACTTGCCTTCAAGGAGCGGATACAGGAAGCCACCTTCGAGTTGAAGCGGCAGGCGGCCGAGAAGCCCGATGCCGAGCGGCGCGGCATGCTGCTTGAGGCGGCTCGATTGCAGCGATTGGCTCAGCGGTACTGATTGGTAGCGCGTTTTACGGGATTATCCGTTGAATTAACGCAACCGAAACTTTTCCAGGATATGGTTAACCGCATCGCCAATGGTGCTGGAGTGTGGTTTCGTGAACATTGATACACGCTTACCGGGTATTTTCATCAGTAATTTGCGCCTTATGCGTACTGGCCGTTCCTTCATAACGCCATTACCACGCGATCGGCTTACGCAGGTCTGACAGTCCGCACCTCATAGAATGAACACGACGGTCAAAGGACCGAGAAAATGCTCAAGAACATATCAATTCGCGTTAAGCTGTTCATTGCGCCCATCATTATTTCCCTACTGATGGTCGGCACTTGGCTCGGCGCCCGTCACGGCTTTATTCAACAGGGCGAAGCACTCGATACCGTGGTCAACGAGAACTTCGCATCGGCCAATGACAGCGCCCGCCTGCTTCAGAATGTCAGCGAAACCCAATCGGACATTTTCCGTTTAATGGTTTGGGGCCGGCTTCAGCGCGACGAAGACGAACTGGACATTATCCGCGATGCTATTGACGAGCGTATAGAGACCACAATCACACTTGCTGATTTAATCTGGCCTGGGTTCTCGGAACTGAACGAAGATGAAGACGATGACGGCGCGACCCAAGCCGAGGTCGCCGAAGAACTGAACAATTATATTGAAGCGGCGATCCGTGCCGCCGATATGGCCCGCATGAACCCGACATTGGCGAGTGCCGTCGTGGTCAGCGCTGCAACGTCATACGATAATCTAAGCCGCCTGCTCGAAGCCGAATATCTGGACACAGTCGAAGGTGCCCGTCAGCAGCGCGATCAAAGCGCTGATACCATCGACCAAATCAGCACCTATCTCGCGGCCGCCGTGGGCGGCGCGGTATTGCTCGCGGCGTTGCTAACTCTGCTGATGGGGGGGCACATCGCCGGAGCGATACGCCGCAGTGTCGCCGTAACCGGCCGACTTGCCGAAGGCGATACCGAGGTCGAGGTCACCGACACCGACCGGCGCGACGAAATCGGACTCATCAACCGGTCGCTCCAAGTCTTCAAGGAGAACGCCCTGAAGGTCCAGAATTTGACCGACGAAGAAGTGCAGCGCGCTCGCGAGCGGGAAGCCAAGGCCGCCGAAGAGAAACGTCGCAACGAAGTATTGGCGCTGGCAAACGAGCTGGAATCAAACGTCAAATCAGTCGTTGACGGTTTGTCCAAGGCGTCATCGGAAATGTCGGCGGAAACCGAGACCATGACCCGGCAAGTGGCCGAGGCGACCAATCAGGCCGATGCGGCGTCAACCGGATCCCGCGATGCCAGCAACAAGATCACCGCAATGGCCGCGGCCATCGAAGAACTGAGCAGTTCCATCGACGAGGTCGGAAGCCGGGCATCGGAATCCATGGACATCGCCAACCGCGCCGTGGAGGAAGCGAAATCGACCGACGCCACCGTCGCCAGTCTCAGCGAGGCGGCACAGCGGATCGACGAAGTTATCGCGCTCATTGATGATATTTCGAAACAGACCAATCTCTTGGCGCTCAATGCCACCATCGAAGCGGCACGCGCGGGCGAAGCCGGCAAGGGTTTCTCGGTGGTTGCAAGCGAGGTGAAAAGCTTGGCGAACCAGACCGGCAAGGCAACCACGGAGATCGCCAATCAGATTGCAACCATGCAGTCGGTGACCAACAACGCCGTCAACGAAATCCGCAGCATCGCCAATACGATCACGTCGATCAGCGAGGTGGCGTCGGCGATCGCCTCGGCAGTCGCTCAGCAAACCTCGGTCACCCGTGAAATTTCCGGCAACGTCCAACAAGTGTCCGGCACGGCCGACCAAGTGGCCGACAACGTATCATCGGTCTCGATCTCAATGGGCGAGACCGGCAAGTCCGCCAGCAACGTCCTGGAGCAGGCCGAGGGCCTTGCCGAACGGGCGCAGGACCTGGATGCCCAGGTCGGGGAATTCCTCAACCGACTGCGAACCGATTAACCCGGACGCGATGCAGCACGAAGTGATGCTTCGCAGAGCCGGGGCCCACACGGCCAGCGCTCTCGCGGAGATTGTAATCCCCGGACAACGCGTTCTGAGTTTCCGGGGATGAGATAGGGGGCGATGGCGCAACGAAAATCCCCCTGCTCCGGACGCGCTGCGGCACGGAAGTGACGCCGCGCAGAGCCGGAGCCCACACTGTCAACGCTCTCTCGGAAATTGTAGACCCCGGACAGCGCTTCGCGCTTCCGGGGATGAGATAGGGGACGGAATTCGGCTTAACAAGGACAGTTGAGCCTGTGCCGGCGCTTAGTCAGCCCGGCGCAAGGCCGTCCGCAGCGTCTCGACCAATTCGTCGATCTCGGTCTTCTCGATGATCAGGGGTGGCGTCAACGCAATGATATCGCCCGTCGTCCGGACCATGACACCGTTCTCATAGCAATCAAGGAAGGTCGAGAAGGCGCGCTTGGTGGGACGGCCGGGAATCGGTTCGAGTTCAATGGCGCCGACAAGCCCCATATTGCGGATGTCGATCACATGCGGCTCGCCCTTTAATGAATGAAGGGCCTCTTCCCAATACGGGGCCATCTCGGCGCAGCGCTCGAAAAGGCCTTCATCCAGGTAAGTATCGATCGCGGCGTTGGCGGCCGCACAGGCCAGAGGATGGGCCGAATAGGTATAGCCGTGGAACAATTCGATGGTTTCCTCCGGACCATGCATGAAGGCGTCATATATGTGTTTTCGAGCGAAAACCGCGCCCATGGGCACGGCGCCGTTGGTAAGCCCCTTGGCCGTCGTCACCAGATCGGGCTGAACGCCGAACAACTCGGTCGCGAAACTTTTGCCGAGGCGGCCAAAGCCGGTGATCACTTCGTCAAAGATCAGCAGAATCCCGTGCTGGTCGCAAATCGCGCGAAGCCGTTCCAAATACCCCTTGGGCGGCAAAAGGACGCCGGCCGATCCGGCGAATGGTTCGACGATGACGGCTGCGATCGTCGACGGGTCATGCAGTTTGACCAATCGCTCCAGATCGTCGGCGCGTTCCGCGCCATGTTCGGGCTGGCCACGCGAAAAAGCGTTGCGCTCAAGATCATGGGTGTCACGAATGTGATCAACGCCGCCCAGCATGGCCCCGAACATCTTGCGATTGGGGCCCATACCACCGACCGAGATACCGCCGAAGCCGACACCGTGGTAACCGCGCTCCCGGCCAATGAGGCGGGTGCGCCCCCCTTCGCCGCGGACCTTGTGATAGGCCAGCGCAATTTTCAGCGCCGTATCAACCGACTCCGACCCGCCATTGGTAAAGAACACATGATCCAGATCGCCCGGCATCATGCTGGCAAGGCGGGACGCCACGGCGAACGCCGCCGGATGGCCCATCTGGAAGGACGGCGCATAGTCCAGCGTCGCCGCCTGGGTCTGGATCGCCTTGACGATTCTCGGTGCGGCATGACCGCAGTTCACGCACCACAGGCCGGCTGTGCCGTCCATGACCTTGCGGCCATCATGGGTATGATAATACATGCCCTCGGCCCCGACGAGGAGGCGGGGGTTTTTCTTGAACTGCCGATTGGCGGTGAACGGCATCCAATACGATTCGAGATCGTTCGGAAAAGCCTGGGTCGACAGGGCGTTTACGGCGTCGTCCATGAGCGTGGGGCTCCCTCTCTGGCCAATGTGCTCCGGCTTTGCGGAACCTCGGCCGATCGTACTCGTGAATGAAAGTCTTTCAAGGATAAGGGTGTTTGAAAAGTCTGACAAGCGTCGCCGCAAAGTCGCCAAAGCCGACGGTTTTCAACAATTCCACTAGACAGCGTTAGATATTTCGCACAGATTCAACAACCAGAGTCGAGAATTGGAGTCACCATCGCCATGGTGCCGCCCAACAGCGCCCCCCTATCCGAGCCTGACCTGGAGCCTGGCAGCGACCTTGGCGCCGACATCGATATCGGCCGGCGCCTGCGCGGCTTGCGCGAACGCAACGGCCTTAGCCAGCGGGAACTGGCCAAACGTGCCGGCGTTTCCAATGCCACGATTTCCCTGATCGAACAAAACCGCGCCAGCCCATCCGTTGGCAGCCTGAAAAAAGTCCTCGACGGCATTCCGGTGTCCCTGGCCGATTTTTTCGCCGATGACCAGCCGAGCCGCATGCGGGTATTTTTCCGGGCCGGCGACTTGGTCGAAATCGGCGGCGGCCGCGTCTCATATCGTCAGATCGGCCGCGACCTCAGCGGGCGGGCCATGCAGATCCTTCACGAACGCTATGCCCCGGGCGCCGATACCGGGACCGCGCCGCTGACCCATGCCGGCGAGGAAGGCGGCATCGTTATTGCCGGTCAGGTCGAATTGACCATCGGCGACGATCGACGGGTTCTGACATCGGGCGATGCCTATTACTTCGACAGCCGGATTCCCCACCGATTCCGCAATGTCGGACCGGACGATGCGGTGATCGTATCGGCCTGTACGCCGCCTTCATTTTGATGGACCCGCCATGCCCCGCCATCGCAAACATCCGTTTCTCCAGACTGCGGGACCCATTGCTTTCGCACATCGGGGCGGGACCGAAGAAGCGCCGGAAAACACCCTCGCCGCCTTCGAGGCGGCCGCTCGGCTCGGCTATCGCTATTTGGAGACCGACGTCCACGCCACAAGAGACGGATACCTGATCGCGTTTCACGACGAAACGCTCGATCGGGTAACCGACGGCACAGGGCGGATAGCGGATTTGGCCTGGGGTGACATTCGCAAGGCGACGATCGAAGGGCATGCCATTCCCCTGTTCGAGGAATTGGTTTCGGCTTTTCCCAACGCCCGGTTCAATATCGACCCGAAGACGGATCAGGCCGCCGCGTTACTGGCCGACCAACTGGAGAGATTGCGCCTGACCGAGCGTGTCTGCGTCGGTTCGTTCTCCGACTCGCGCTTGGCGCGATTGCGGTTTCGGTTCGGATCGCGCCTATGCACCTCCACCGGCCCGGCGGAAGTCGCCCGTCTCCGGCTGAAGGCGTGGCGTTTGCCGGTTCAGTGGCGATCGGGCGCCGATTGCACCCAGGCTCCCTGTCGACATTGGGGCCTGCCGATTGCCGACGCCCGCTTTGTCGCCCAGGCGCACGCGGTCGGGCTGCCGGTTCATGTCTGGACCGTGAACGACGCTGCCACCATGGAGCGTCTGCTTGATCTGGGCGTCGATGGCATCATGACCGACTATCCCAGCATGCTGCGCGACATCATGATCCGGCGCGGTGTCTGGTCCGCCGACGCGCCCGCATAGCGGTGGGGCCCGTCAATCCCGCCAGAACGCCGGCACCAGCAGGATCAGAAGTGTGAAAAATTCAAGCCTTCCAAGCAGCATGGCGAAGGCGATGATCCCCTTGGCGCCATCCGGCAGGCCGGCAAAGGTCGATGCAGGACCGACCACGGGACCCAAGCCGGGCCCCACATTCATCACGGCCGTGACGGCGGCGCTGAAAGCGGTCAGGAAATCCAGCCCGAACGCCCCGAGGATAACCGTGATCGCCATGATCGAGACAAACACAACGGTTACGAACGCGTTGATCGAAGCCACGATCGGGGGCGTAATCGTCTTCCCGTCATATTGGGTGATGACCACGGCGCTCGGATACAACAGGCGGCGCAGTTGGGCCATCAACACGATGCCCGAAACTTGGTGGCGATAAATCTTGATCCCGCCGGCGGTTGATCCGGTGCATCCCCCGACGAACATCAAAACGAAAAACAGCGCGAGCGGGAACGCCCCCCAGGCCGAATAATCGGATGACGCATAACCGGTTGTCGTCACCACCGAGGTGACGTTCAGGGCCGCCAGCGTTGTTGCCTCGAAAAACGCCAGATCGTGATTGGCCATCAGCCAGATCGCAAGAACCACGATGATGGTGCCGAGGAAGATCAAAAAGCTTCGAGCTTGCGGATTGGCTAAGATGCGCCCGAATTCACCATGCGTCATGCATTGGATATAAAGCGCAAAAGGCAATGCCCCCAAAACCATGAAGATGACGGCGATCCAATGAATGGCAGGTTGGGTGAACGCGCCGAGGGAGGCGTCATAGGTCGAAAAGCCGGCCGTTGAAACGGTCGTCATCGCATGGGTGACGGCATCGAACCCTGACATCCCGGCAAACCAATAGGCCAAAGCACAGGTGAACGAAAGAAATGCATAAAGACCGGCGATCCGTACCGCGATCTCACGCGTCCGGGGCAGCACCTTCTCCGATTTGTCGGAAGATTCTGTCCGAAAAAGCGCCATTCCGCCGATTCCCAAGAACGGAAAAATGGCGATGGCCATGACGATCACCCCGATACCGCCCAGCCACTGCAATTGCGCCCGCCAGAAGAGTACAGCGCGTGGCAGCGACTCCAGATCACTGAGAACCGTCGCACCGGTTGTGGTCAGGCCCGATACGGCCTCGAACAGGCTATCGACCGGTCCTTCCCCCACACCGGCAAACACGAACGGCATGGCGGCGACAAAGCCGCTCGTGACCCAGGACGCACCGGTGACCAGAAACGCCTGCCGCGCCCTAAGGCGGAGCGGTTCGCCCGCTGTGGTAATGGTCAGCGCAAGGCCCAGGAACATCGCCATCCCTGCTGCGACCAGGAAGGAATCCCAGACACCGCCGCCGTAGACGATATCGACGGCGATCGGAAACAGCATCATCAGTCCGAGGCCGAACCAAAGATATCCCAACAGATGCAGGACGGGGCGAAGCCGCATGATGCGCGATCTTCCCAGACGGACCAAATAGCGCGAACCTGCCGCTTAAGCGCACGGGACACAACACAAATGTGACATTCGCGCGATCCTCCGCCAACAGACTGCATACTCTTCTAATGAACGATGGTTTTCTCATCGCGATATATTCGCTACACTGCCACCATGGCACAAACGCGAGAGACAATAGCCGGCCGGGGCGCCGAGGCCGCACCCCTAGCCTGCAACCACGCCGCACCGGATCATGCTTCGGGTCTGCCCCCCATTCATCCGGGTGAGGTGCTATGGGCCAATTTCATGCAGCCTATGGGCCTCTCCGTCGAGAGGGTGTCCGGCGTGATCGGAATCGCACCGGAAACCCTGCAGACCGTGATTGACGGAAAACAGCCGGTGGACACCCATCTCGGATGGCGGCTTGCCCGGTACTTTGGAACCGAACTCCATCTCTGGAGTCGGTTGCAGCAGGAATTCGACCAGGAGACCTCGGCGGGCGGTTAATCTGCGGCTGCCGCATCACCCGCAGGAAAGCCGGCGAATCGAGTTGTTGGGCCCGACCCTGATATTCAACCGGTCCGGACGGTGATCCATGATGCCGGCGGTTTCTTCGTTCAACAGCCTGATCGTACTGGCGCCCGTCTCGCTCAGCAGCCGCGCCCGAACCGTTGCGGTGTCCCGTTCCCCAATGGCCCAGTTCCCGATTTGCGCACCACAGCTCAGTTGCGCTTCGCCTGTCGGTGCCGCCATGGGCGGGTCGACGACCGAAGCGCAGGCCGCCATCAAACCGGCACAGCCGGCCGCCAGGGCAACTCTCCGAACAATCCGGAGTATCGGCGCCATCCGCCCATCATTGATCACGATGAATTTCTCCATTGTTGGATGCCGTCCTTAGCCGGAAACGATTTCAAAACCGGATTTTGCCGTATTATCGAGTTAGACCAGCGTCTGACCGATACCAGGGGGTGCACATTATGACAAACCACGAACGAACGTCCAGTCGATCCCGCGCGGCACGTATCGTTGCCGGCACGCTGGCGGCTGGCCTGGGCTTGGCGTCGGCGACAACGGCGGCCTCTGCCGGCACCGACGGCCCTCAAACCGGCAATGGCTGCTCGGCGCTGGATCCCGTTCCTCTGCATTTCCAAGAGTACGGCACCCCCCGGGACAGCGGCACGGCCGTTATCCGCGATCCCGATGCCATGGCCGCCTATTGGCGCTTCTTGACCGGAAACGACACCCTTCCCGCAGCCATCCAGTCGATGGAGTCGGGCCGGATCGCCGTCGCCGTTCATGCCGGCCGGCAGAACTCAGGCGGCTACAGCCTCGAGATAACCGAATGCCGCACGATCGGCCGGCGCCTCGCGCTCACCGTAACCCTTTCGCCGCCTGCAGGCGCCGCCACGCGCGCCCTGACGACACCGGCCGCGTTCTGGGCGATTGACGATCCGGGCATGCCGATTGACGTCAGCCTTGCCACCCAGGAACGGCGCAGTGCCGGAGATCCGGACTAGACGGGTGGGACTAGACGGGGGGACTAGACGGGGGGGCTCGTGACTAGAACGGTTGCCGGAACCGCACCATGGCGGCTGTGTCCTGGCGTCCGGCAACGTGGTCGGCATCGAAACGGTGCATGGCCAGCGCGGTTATCCGGCCCTCCGAGGCCAAGTCGAACCCATAGGTCGCCTCGAACCGAAGTTCCCGGCCCGACGGCGCCAGTTCCACATCGCGGGTGGCGGTCTGGATCGCGCCCGACCAGTCGCGCCATACCGGCACCGCAAAGGACGCCTGTCCCGACTCGACCCTTATCGGCTGCGACACGGCAAGACCGAAACGATCGTTTTCGGTGACCAAGTCCCGGCCGATCAATCCGGCGGCAAAGGACTGGGTCTCGACGCCGTCGATCGACCGGATCATGGGCGACGCGAACCCGTCCATGGCCGTCCAGCCGTGATGGTAATTGCCGACCAACGACCACTGGTCATCGAGTTCGGCTTCGGCCCGGAAACCGGCATAAACGGTTCGCGCCCCGCCGCCGAACGAAAAGGCGCCTTCCGCGCTCGTTCCCATCAGTGTGTCATTTTCAATCAGGGCGCCGCCATCGAAGGCGAGGCTGAACCCGGCGACCGGCTCCACGGCGATCGTTGCCTGGGTTCCATATCCCTTGAAGGGCGTATCATCCCCACCCTCACCGGCGAATGATATGAGGCTGAAGGTCGCCGCCTCTCCCATCGGGTGATCGAAGCCAAGCGAATATCCCTCCTGGGCAAAACCGGGATAGGGGGCAGCGAATAGCCCCGGCGCATGCCCAAACACCTCGCCGACCGCATTTGGAGCCAGCCGGGTCAGAAGATCGTCGGCGCTTTGGTGGAAGCCGACATGCATCCGCCCGGCCGCCAAATCGGTCTCGAATGAGGCCCCCATGAAATTCGCCGAGGCGTCCTGAGACGGCTCGCCCTCAACGTGATGATATCCGGCCATCCCGAGCCGATCGGCCGCGCTTGGCCGCTGCGACTGACCGACAGTAGGCCGCATGGTCATGCTGAGGGTGCCGATACCCGGCATATCGAACCGCTGACGGTTCGGGCTGACCCCCAAAGCATTCAGTGTATCGAGCGCTGTCGACGCGGGGCCCTGGTCGCTCACCAGCGAGCCCATATCGAAAAGAAAAGCCGCGCCGCCATCGTCAAAGGCCGCGATCGGCGTGCCCGTGAACGCCCGGCTCATGGAATCGCCGAA
>LFIK01000344.1_pt1 | contig 34409 bp, 25 predicted proteins | sample 643401 | NCBI WGS metagenome assembly LFIK01 (sample SAMN03777447, study PRJNA286221) | soda lake metagenome | biome: soda lake; feature: Kulunda steppe; material: water; isolation source: sample T5-Br brine of Lake Tanatar-5 | place: Russia: Kulunda steppe | collected 2010-07
GGCGGCTTCGGTGACACCGCCGCGACCGTGCACCGCGAGGCCATCGACTGTCTGGCCTGGTGGGGGGTGACCGGTGGGGTGACCCCGACCAGCTACGTCCCGGCCGACGGCGTGACCCGCGCCCAGATGGCCTCGTTCCTGGCCCGCTGGATCGACGACGTCGCGGACCGGGGCAGCGGCCGGGTCCTGGCCGCCGATGCCTCGCTGCCCTTCACCGACGTGCGCGCCGACAGCGTCCATGCCGACGCCATCGCGCGACTGGCCACCGTCGGCGTCGTCAACGGTCGCACCGCGACGGCGTACGACCCCGACCGGGCGGTCACCCGCGCGGAGACGGCGTCGCTGCTGCGTCGCGCGATCGAGTACGCCACCACGGAGCCGCTGCCGGCGGCCCGCGACACCTTCCTCGACGACAACGACCTCGTTCACGAGGCGTCCATCGACCAGTTGGCGGCGCTCGGGGTCATCACCGGGACGGGCAACATGGCCTTCGAGCCGAACATCGTGGTCAGTCGTGGGGCGATGGCCTCGCTGGTCATGCGCGCCAGCGACCTGCTGGTCGAACAGGAGCGGGTGACCGCACCGCGCTGATCCGGCCGGACTGCTCCGGCCGGACTGACCCGCCCGGGCTGCTCCGCCGCGCTGCTCCGGCCCGGCTGCTCACGCGGCTGCGACTACGCTCTCCCGCCAACCGTCGGCGGTCGACCGGTCGCCGTGATCCCCGCACCATGCCGGAGTCGTCATGCACCCCCGGGCCACTGCCCTGCGCGATACCCGTTGGACCGCCGGCGTCATCGGCCTCGGCTACGTCGGGCTGCCCCTGGCGGTCACGGCGGCCTCCCGCGGGCTCGACGTCATCGGCTTCGACGTCGCCCAGGACAAGGTCGACGCCATGAACGGCGGTGTCAGCCACGTCGAGGACGTCACCGACGCGGAACTGAAGGCGGCGATCGCCGAGGGGGCGCGGTTCACCACCGACGAGACGGCCTTGGCCGAGGCCGACGCCATCTTCATCGCGGTGCCGTCCCCGCTGGGGCGCAACCGTCAACCCGACATGTCCTTCATCGAGTCGGCCGCCGCGGTCATCGGCCGCGTCGCCCGTCCGGGCCAGCTCATCTCGCTCGAGTCGACCACCTATCCGGGGACGACCGAGGACTACCTGCTGCCGCCGCTCGAGGCAGCCGGCCTGAAGCTCGACGACGACGTCTTCGTGGCATTCTCCCCGGAACGGGTCGACCCGGGCAACGTGCTGCACACCGCCGACATCCCCAAGGTCGTCGGCGGCGTGACGCCGCAGTCCGGCGAGGTCGCCGCCGAGGCCTACCGGCGGCTGGTGGAGAACGTCCACGTCGTGTCCTCCGCCCGCGCGGCCGAGCTGACCAAGCTGCTGGAGAACACCTACCGCGCGGTGAACATCGCGATGATCAACGAACTCGCGCAGGTCGCCGACGTGTTCGACATCGACATCTGGGAGGTCGTCGACGCCGCCGCGACCAAGCCGTTCGGCTTCCAACCGTTCTACCCGGGGCCGGGCGTCGGCGGGCACTGCATCCCGCTGGACCCGCAGTTCCTCGCCTGGCGCGCCAAGGAACTGAAGGTCGCCACCCGCTTCATCGACCTCGCGGAGGACGTCAACCTCCACATGCCCGACTACGTGGTCAACCGCGTCGGTGCGGAGCTCAACGGTCGGGGGCTGCCGGTGTTCGGCACCCGGGTGCTGGGTGTCGGTGCGGCCTACAAGAAGAACATCGCCGACGACCGCGAATCGCCCTCGATCGACGTGCTGCGCCTGCTGGCGCGGCGTGGTGCCGTCGTCGGCGTGCTCGACCCGCACGTGCCGGCCGAGCGGCTCGCGCGGCACGGGTTCGACGCCGTCGACCCGGACGCCGCACTCGACGACTGGACGATGGCGGTCGTGCTGACCGACCACGACGCGATCGACTACGCCCAGCTCGCCGAGCAGGTCGACGTGGTGTTCGACACCCGCGGGGTCTACCGACGCAAGGGCATCACGGCTGCCAACGTCGTGGTGCTCTAGCCCGAGCGTGGGAGGCGGCAACGTCCCGACGGCCGTGCAGCCCGACGACCTGCGGGTCCTGGTCGTCACGGTGGTGCACACGCCGCTGGACGCCCGGATCCACCACCGCCAGATCGCCGCGCTGCGGGCCGCCGGGGCACGGGTCACCTACGTCGCGCCGTGGCGGGCGACCGGGACCGACCCCGCGGACGTCCACGCCGGCGTCCAGCCGGTGGACGTGCCCCGGGCGAGCGGCCGCGCGCGCCTGCGGGCGCTGCGTGCCGCGCGCCGGACGATCGCAGCGCTCGGCCCCGACCACGATCTGGTGCTGCTCCACGACCCGGAACTGGTACTGGCCGTCATCGGTGCCCGCCGCCGTCTGCCGCCGGTGGTGCTCGACGTGCACGAGGATCTCGTCGGCAGTCTGCCGGACCGCCCGTGGGTCCCCGCGCCGCTGCGCCCGGTGGCCCGCCGGCTCGCGGCGCGGCTGGAACGCTGGGCGGAGGACCACCTGCACCTGCTGCTCGCCGAGCACGCCTACCAGCAGCGCTTCACCCGTCCCCACCCGGTGGTCGCCAACCTGCCATGGGTGCCGGCCGACCCGCCGCCGGCCGGCTCCGCCGCGCGGGTCGTGCACGTCGGACGGCTGTCGGTCGGCCGCGGGGTGCACGAACTGCTGGCGCTCGGCGCGTCGATGCACACGGATCCGATCCACCTCGATGCGGCCGACGGTGCGACCGGACCTGCGAGCGCGGCCCGCGACGGCGCTGCGGGCACGCACGGTGGTGCCCGGGTGCGGCTCGAACTCGTCGGTCCGGCCGACGCGGACGTCGAACCGCTCGTGCAGGCCGCCCACGACCGCGGCGAGCTGATCTGGCACGGGTTCCGGCCCAACGCCGAGGCCCTGGTGCTGGTCGCCGGCTCGGTCGCGGGACTCGCGCTGCTGCACGACCTACCCAACTACCGCTCGTCGCGGCCCACCAAGGTCGTGGAGTACCTCGCCGCTGGCGTGCCGGCGATCGTCACGCCCCTGCCCGAGGCGGTCGCGCTGGTGGAGCGGTCCGGCGGCGGGGTCGTGGTCCCCCACGGGGACCTCGGCGCGGTGCGGGCCGCGGTCGCCGAGCTCGCGGCGGACAGGAGCCGGCGCGCACGGCTCGGTGCCGCCGGGCGGGCGACGGTCGTGGCCACCGAGAGCTGGGACGCCGCTGCGCCGGCGTTCGTGGCCACGCTCGCCGCCGTCGCGGCCGGCCGGAGCGTTACGCTGTCGTGAGCCGTCGACCGGTGGTGCGCGAGGGCGTCGGCACGGTGTGCCGGTGTCGGCCGGGGTCGGTCGTCCGGAGCCGGTGTCCGAGCAGCAGCGAGGTGAGGGGGAACCATGGCTGACCCCGAACTGCTGCAACCGACCACCCGACCGGCCGGGTCGACGGCCGACCGGCCCCTGCTGACGCGCTTGAACCGGCACGGGTTCCGGCTGATCATGATCGCCGACGCGCTCGCACTGCTGCTGGTCATGGTCGGCTCCATGGTGCTGCGCTTCGGCGGGTTCGACTGGCCGACCTACGACGCCGTCACCTACATCGCCTCGTTCCTGCTGGTGCTGGCGGTGTTCGTCGCCGCGCTGTACTTCGGCGGGCTCTACGAACGCGACCCGCGGCTCGGGGCACCGCCGGCGCTGCCCCGGGTCGGTCGCCAGACCCTGGCCGCCGGTGGGCTCGTCGCCCTGCTGCGCCTGGCCGTCCCCGGTACCGCCCAGCTGTTCGGCCTGCAGACCGGTCTGGCGCTCGCCCTGCCGATCCCGAACCTGATCGCCCTGATCGTGGTCGGTGCGCTGGCGGTCGCCGGCATCCGGTGGCTGTCGCACCAACTGCGGACCCGCCGCGAGGGACCACCGCGGGTCGTGCTGGCCGGGGCCGACGACGACGTGGCCGTGGCCCGCGACCACCTCGCCGGCGACGCGGACCGGGTCCGGGTGGTCGCCGAGGTGACCGACCCCACGGCGCTGGTGGCCACCACCCAGGACCACGACGCGACCGACGTCGTCGTGGTCTCCGGCGACTGGGTCGACGAGCTGTATCCCACGCAGCTGCAGACCTTCCACCACGCCGGGATCCCGGTGCTGCTGCGTGTCGGTGCCCGCGAGACGCTCTACGGCCTCGAGCGGGTGCGCGAGGTCGGGGGGCTGCCGCTGGTGCTGCTGCGCGAACAGACCATCCCCCGGTCCCGCGCGCGCTTCAAGCGGCTGCTGGATCTGGTCATCCTGCTGGTCGCCGCACCGGTGGCGCTGCCCGTCATCGGGGCGGTCACCCTCTACCAGTTGGTCGTGGCGGGACGGCCGCTGCTGTACTGGCAGCCCCGCGTCGGGGCCGGTGGTCGGGTGTTCCGGATGGTGAAGTTCCGCACCATGGTCGTCGACGCGGAGGCCGACGGGGGCGGCGCACGGCTCGCGGCGGCGGAGGATCCCCGCATCCTGCCGGCCTGCCGATGGGTGCGGGCCACCCGGATGGACGAGGTGCCCCAGCTGTGGAACGTGCTGCGCGGCGAGATGTCGCTGGTCGGGCCGCGCCCGGAGCGTCCGGAGCTGACCGCGGCGTTCGAGCGTCGGATCCCCGGCTACGCCCGCCGACACGAGCTGCCGCCGGGGCTGACCGGTCTGGCCCAGATCCACGGCCGCTACCACACCGACGCGGCCTACAAGCTCGGCTACGACCTGCAGTACCTGGTGAACTGGTCGCCGCTGCTCGACCTGGAGATCCTGGTCCGCACCGTGTGGGTCGTGCTCGCCCGGCGGATCTGAGCACCGCCCGGATCGGGCGGACGGGTCGACTAGCCTGCGCCGGTGGTCCGCACCCCGGAGGCTGTGGCGGGGCTCGACGAACGAAAGATCAAGCGTGCAGCAGATCAGCATCGGCGGCAATCGCACCGCGAGCCCCGGCTACGGGCTCGACGACATCGCGCTCGTGCCCTCCCGACGGACCCGTGACGCCGCGCTGGTGGACGTCAGCTGGTCGCTCGACGCCTACCCGCTCGCGCTGCCGGTCGTCGGGGCACCGGTCGACGCCGCGATGTCGCCCGACAGCGTCGCGCAACTGGGCGCGCTCGGGGGGCTCGGCATCCTCAACCTCGAGGGGCTGTGGACCCGCTACGAGGACCCCGCCGAGGTGCTCGCCGAGATCGCCGCACTGACCCCGGGCCCGGCGGCGACGGCGAGGTTGCAGCAGCTGTACGCGGAGCCGGTGCGTGAGGACCTGATCGGCCGGCGGGTCGAGTCGCTCGCGGCCGCCGGACTGGCGGCCGGCAGCCTGACCCCGCAGAAGGTCGGCCGGTTCCACGCCGCCGCGCTGGAGGCCGGACTGCAGCTGCTGGTGGTGCAGGGGGTCGCCGTCACCGCACAGCACGTCGGGACCGACGACACCGAGTTGCTCGATCTGAGCGACTTCACCCGCCGCTACGACATCCCGGTGGTCATCGGGGACGTGTGGTCGGCCAAGACCGCGATCCACGCGATGCGCACCGGGGCCGTCGGCGTGCTCGTGGGATCCGGGTCCTCGAGTGCCGCGACCACCCAGCACTCGCTGGGCATCGGGGCCCCGCTGGCCACCGCCATCGCCGAGGTCGCCGCGGCCCGCTCGCGCTACCTCGACGAGTCGGGCCGTCACGTCGAGGTCATCGCCGCCGGCGGGATCACCACCGGCGGGGACATGGTCAAGGCGATCGCCTGCGGCGCGGACGCGGTCATGCTCGGCCGGGCGTTCGCCGCCGCCGACGACGCCCCCGGGGGCGGGGCGTACTGGGGTCTGGCGGCCGCGCACCACGACCTGCCGCGTGGGCGGCTGACCGACGTCGAACCGCGCGGCAGCCTCGAGGTCATCCTCAACGGTCCCGCGCACCGCGACGACGGCACGGTCAATCTCATCGGTGGTCTGCGCCGCGCGATGGGCATCACCGGCTACGAGTCGTTGCGCCGTCTGCACGAGGCAGAACTGACCGTCCGTGCGCGCTGAGGCACCCCGCCGCGACGAGCGACGGAGCCGGTCGTGGTGAACCTGTTCGTCGTCGGGGTCGTCAGCGATCCGGCCCGGACCGAGGCGGTCCGCCGGGCCATCCTCGACGCCCACCGGCGGACCACGCCGTTCGCGGCCGACGCCCACGACACCGCGCTGTTCGAGGGTGAGCACACCGTCGCCGCGTCGTTCTCGATCCATGCCGGGCAGACCGCCATCGGCCGCTACAGCCACCGCGGGGACGACACGTTCGACACGTTCGCGGGTCTGCCCCGGCTCGGGCCACTCGCCGCCGGGCGGCCGTGGGCGACGGCACTCGCCGCGGCGCGCGACGACGGCTCGCTCGATCCCGACGAGCTCGGTGGGGTGTGGGCGCTGGCCCGTGTGGGTCGGCACGAGGTCGAGCTCCACGGTTCGTCGACCGGCAGCGAACAGCTCATCATGGCGCGGCGGCCCGGTCTGGTCCTGGTCGGCAACCGGGCCAGTCTGGTCCGCCTGGCGGCCTGGCCGGAGTTCCCGCTGGCCTACGACACCGATGCGCTCACCACCCTGTGCACCCGCGGCTGGCTGGCGCACGACCGGTTGCCGTTCTCCGGTCTGGAACTGCTGCCGCCGGGCGTGCACGTGCGGCTGCGCCCCGATGGCGTCCGCATCGACCGCCGGCGGGGGCCGACGTCGGCGGCGGACGGGGATCCCGCCGGCCAGGAGATCGCCGGGATCTACGACGCGATGGCCGCCGAGCTGGTCGCCGCCGCGACCGAGGCGGGCGAGGTCGCCGGGCGGCCCGAGGTGGAACTCACGGGGGATCTCAACACCCGCCTGAGCGCCGCGGTGTACGCGGCCGCCGGCGTCGAGGTGACGCTGGTGACCCCGCACGCCGCCGACGAGGCCCACGCGCTGGTCGCGGCCGAGGTCGCCGCCGCCACCGGGGCCGAGCACGTCTGCGAGCCGGTCGCGCCCGCCGGCGGGTCACTGCGCACCCAGCTCGGCGTCCAGGTGCTGCAGGGCGAGGGGGTCTCCAGTGTGTTCGACCCGTGCCCGCCCCTGGCCGCCAGCCCCGCCACGCAGGTGGTCCGCCATGCCGCCGGCGCGCTGCTCGGCGGCTACGACAACCTGGCAGGCGGCCCGCGCCCACCGATCGCGGACATCGAACAGGGCCGCCGCTTCCTCGACGACCTGACGCTGCACAACGCGACGTTGCTGCTGCGCGAGGAGGCCCGGACCGCCCAGGAGCAGATCAACCGGCGCACGGCCGAGGAGCTGCTCGACGAGGTCGGCGAGCTGAGCTTCCACGAACTGGCCTACCTGCGTCTGCGCGAGGGGCGGGGGACCGGCGCGAACCGGCACGCCGCGGCTTTCGGTGCGCTGCAGTTCGCGCCGATGCTCGACGACCGGGTCCTGCGCCACCTCGACGCCATCCCGTTGGAGCACAAGCGCTCCCAGCGCGCCGCGTTCGAGTTGATCGACCGGTTGGCACCCGAGCTGGCCCGCATCCGGTTCGTCGGCAGCCGCTGGCGGTTCGAACAGGACGGTCCCTCCGAGCTGCTCGGCGCGGACGGCTACGACGACCGGGCCCCGTTGCCGGCCGACAGCGGCGCGGGCGCGTCCGGCGGGTGGCGCGTCGCGGCGGACGGGGGGCTGCCGGCGGTGCTGCGCAAGCGGCTCGCGGAACCCAACCGTTTGCTCGACGAGATCGTCGACCGCCGCCGGCTCCAGGCCGCCCTGCAGCTGCCCGCCCCGGTGGGCGACCGGGACCTGCGCAGCCTGTTCGGGGCGTTGACGGCCGCGCATCTGCTCGCCGACGAGTGGCTCCCGAAGGTGCGTCGTTCCGCCCGTCGGACCCGGGACCGACCCCAGTAGATTCCACCACGCCCGTCGCACGCCGCCTTCGAGCCGCTCGGACCCGTCGATGACCTCTCCCTCCGCCCCCGACCGCGACACGGTGCTGGTCGTCGACTTCGGAGCGCAGTACGCCCAGCTGATCGCGCGTCGCATCCGCGAGGCCCGCGTGTACTCGGAGATCGTGCCCCACACGATCAGCGCCGCGGAGCTGCGGGCGCGCAACCCCGCCGCCGTCATCCTCTCCGGTGGCCCGGCGTCGGTCTACGCCGAGGGAGCACCGGCGCTGGACCCGGCGGTGCTCGACGCCGGCATCCCGACCTTCGGCATCTGCTACGGCTTCCAGATCATGGCCACGACGCTGGGTGGCACGGTCGAGCAGACCGGGCTCGCGGAGTTCGGCGGCACCTCGCTGGAGCTCGTCGGCGGCGACTCGACGCTGTTCCACGGCCTGCCGACGCGCCAGTCGGTGTGGATGTCGCACGGCGACGCGGTGACCGGCGCACCCGACGGGTTCGCCGTCACCGCCCGCACGGCCGACACCCCGGTCGCCGCGTTCGAGGACCTCGACCGGCGGTTGGCGGGCGTGCAGTTCCATCCGGAGGTCATGCACTCCGACCACGGCCAGGCCGTGCTCGAGCACTTCCTCTACGAGGTGGCGGGCTGCACGCCGTCATGGACCACCGCCAACGTCATCGACGAGCAGGTGGCCGCCATCCAGGCCCAGGTCGGCGACAAGCGCGCCATCTGCGGGCTGTCGGGCGGCGTCGACTCGGCCGTGGCCGCCGCGCTCGTGCAGCGCGCCATCGGCGGCCAGCTGACGTGTGTGTTCGTCGACCACGGGCTGCTTCGCCAGGGGGAGGCCGAGCAGGTCGAACGCGACTTCGTCGCCGCCACCGGTGCGGCGCTGAAGGTCGTCGACGCCCGCCAGCGCTTCCTCGATGCCCTGGTCGGTGTGGCCGATCCGGAGGACAAGCGCAAGATCATCGGTCGTGAGTTCATCCGGGTGTTCGAGCAGGCCGCCCGCGAGGTCGTCGCCGACGCCGACGCGTCCGGGGAGACCGTCGAGTTCCTGGTCCAGGGGACGCTGTACCCCGACGTGGTCGAGTCCGGCGGCGGCAGCGGCACCGCCAACATCAAGAGCCACCACAACGTCGGTGGCCTGCCCGACGACCTCGCCTTCGGGCTGGTCGAGCCGTTGCGCACCCTGTTCAAGGACGAGGTCCGCCGGGTCGGCAGTCAGCTCGGGCTGCCCATCGACATCGTCAGCCGCCAGCCGTTCCCCGGTCCGGGCCTGGCCATCCGCATCATCGGTGCGGTCGACGAACACCGCCTGACCATCCTGCGCGCCGCCGACGCCATCGCGCGGGCGGAGCTGACCGCGGCCGGGCTCGACGACGACATCTGGCAGTGCCCGGTGGTGCTGCTCGCCGACGTGCGCTCGGTCGGCGTGCAGGGCGACGGTCGCACCTACGGCCACCCGATCGTGCTGCGGCCGGTGTCCAGCGAGGACGCCATGACCGCGGACTGGTCACGGCTGCCCGACGACGTGCTGGCCCGCATCTCGACCCGGATCACCAACGAGGTGCGCGACGTCAACCGCGTCACGCTCGACATCACCTCGAAGCCGCCCGGCACCATCGAGTGGGAGTGAGCGCTTCCGCCGCCCGGTGCCGGACCGACAAGTAGGCTGGTGGTTCGAGAACGGCGCGCCATGCGCTTCGGAGGGAACCCGTCATGCTCGAGATCCTGATCATCCTCGCGATCGTCGTCGCGCTCGTCGGCTTCGTGGTCGTGCTCTACAACCGGCTGGTGCGCGCCCGTGTGCGCGTCGACGAGGCGTGGGCACAGATCGACACCCAGCTGCAGCGCCGGCACGACCTGATTCCGAACCTGGTCGAGACCGTCAAGGGCTACGCGGCCCATGAGCGCGAGACCTTCGAGGAGGTCACCGCGGCCCGGGCCAAGGCCATCACCGTGCAGGGCGCGGCCGACTCGGCCGAGGCGGAGAACGGCCTGACCCAGGCGCTGGGCAAGCTGCTCGCCATCACGGAGAACTACCCCGACCTGAAGGCCGACGCGAACTTCCGTCAGCTGCAGGAGGAGCTCGCCCACACGGAGAACATGGTCGCCGGCTCGCGGGGGAACTACAACGGCTCCGTGCGCGCCTACGACGAGTTGCGTCAGGTCTTCCCGACCTCGATCTTCGCCGCGGCCTTCAACTTCGAGCCGCGCGACTACTTCGAGGTGGAGACCGTCGAGGTGCGCGACGCCCCGAACGTCTCCTTCGAGTGACCCAGCCGCGCCACGACCGTCCGTTCCGGTCGGCCATCCGTCCGACCGACCGTCGTCCGCACCGCCGTCCGCACCGTCGTCTGGGGGCCTGAGCCGTGGTCCGCGCCGAACCTGCGCTCTACGACCAGCTCCAGCGGGAGAACAAGCGTGCCTCCCGGCTGTTGCTGATCGGTTCCGTCGTGCTCGCGGGCGTGATGGTCTGGATCGTCGCGGGTGCGCTCGGTGTGCCGGTGCTCGATCCGATCGCGGGGTCGGCGATCACCGCCATCGGGCTTGGCATCGGGCTGCTGTTCGTGCTCATCTCGGTGCGCTCCGGGCCGTCCGTGGCGTTGCGGGCCGCCAAGGCGCGCGAGGTCACCCGCCAGGAGGCCCCGGAGCTGTGGAACCTGTTCGACGAGGTCTGCGTCAGCGCCGGCATCCTCAACACCCCACCGAAGCTCTACATCGTCGACGATCCGGCCCCGAACGCCTTCGCGACCGGGCTGAAGCTCGAGGACTCCCACGTCGCCGTGACCACGGGGCTGATCGAGACGCTGCCGCGCTACGAGCTGCGGGCCGTGCTCGCCCACGAGGTCGCCCACATCCTCAACGACGACATCCGGGCGGTGACCATCGCGGTCGCGACGGCCGGGCTGGTCGCGCTGCTCGCCGACGTGCTGGTGCGCTCGCTGTGGCTGCGCGGGGGGCGGAGTCGTGGCGGCAGCAACCAGGGCGGGGCCCAGATCATCTTCCTGGTACTGGGCCTGCTGGCCGTGGTGCTCGCCCCGTTGGCGGCCCAGGTCATCCGGTTCGCCGTGTCCCGGCAGCGGGAGTACCTCGCCGATGCCACCGCGGCCGACATCCTGCGTGACCCGCAGTCGATGGTGAACGCGCTGCGTCGCATCAGTGGCGACACGACCGAGCTGCAGCGCTTCGAGGTGGCGACCGCGCATCTGTGGTTCGAGGAACCCAACGACACGGACAAGTCGCACGGCGGTGCCGCCAAGATGGCCAGCCGGTTCGCCAGCCACCCGTCGATCCAGGATCGCATCGAGCGTCTGGCCCGGCTGAACGCCGGCACCGTCATGCTCGACGCGCCGCTGCCGCCGCCGCCCGGGCGTGGTCGTGGGGGCGGGTCGGATACCGGGCCGTCCGGTCCGTCCAGCCCGCCGCCGTCGAGCCCGCCGCCCGGCGGGTCCAACACCCCTGGCGGTCACGGGTTCCCGGGCATCCCCGGCCTGCCCGGCTCCGGCCGCTGACGCCGTTCGTGCACGGAGCTGTCGCGGGCGACAGCAACGCGTCGTCCGGGATCGGCGGATGCGGCGCAGCGGCGCGGGTGCGTGCGAGAAACTGTCGTGGACGACAGCAACGCGCCGGTGTGACCGGCACGTCCGGTGGGTCGGCGCGAGTGCGTGCGAGAAGCTGTTCCGGGCGACAGCAACGTGCCGTCGTCGACGGCTCGGCCTCAGCCCGCGCCGTGCGGCGGACCGGCGAGGGAGCCGGCTCAGACCGCCCCACGGGGCGGACCGGCGAGGAACCCGGCGCCCCAGCTCATGTGCATCGTCACGAACACGCCCGGCAGGCGCACCAGCAGCGCCGGCTCCCCCTTGGCGACCAGCACCGAGGCGCCGATGACCCCCGCGACGTAGGTCCCGGGCACGACCAGCGCCCACGGGGTCACCGCCGCACCCACCAGGCCGGCCACGTTGGCGACCAGGGCAGCGGGCGGCACCAGCTGCCGCCACTTCACCGACCCGGGATGCTGGCGCAGCACCACCCGTTTCCACCGGCCGTACTGCCCGTACTGGCTGGCGAGCGCTTTGAGGCTGGTGCGCGGCCGGTAGACCACCTGGAGTTCCGGGTCGAACCACACCACGTGCCCGGCGTCACGCAGGCGGATGTTGAGCTCGTAGTCCTGGTTGCGTACCAGCCGCTCGTCGAACCGGCCCACCGCATCCAGCGCCGCCCGGTCGAACACCCCGAGGTAGACGGTGTCGGTCGGGCCCGGCTCGCCGCCATAGTGGAAGCGCGCGTCGCCGGTCCCGAACCGGCTCGACATCGCGGCCGCGACGGCCCGCTGCATCGGCCCGCGACCGACGGCCCGCTGCACGCCCCCCACGTTGCCGGCCCCGGTGGCGCGCAGGGTCGCCACGGCCGTCCGCAGATAGCCGGCGGTGAGCTCCGCATGGGCGTCGACCCGGGCGATCACCGCGCCGTCCGCCACCTCGATGGCGCGGTTCAGGCCGCTCGGTGCGGTGCCGGCGGGGTTGTCCACGACCCGGACCCGCCCGTCGGCCGTCGCCAGCCGTGCGGCCACGGCGGCGGTGTCGTCGTCGGAGGGTGCCACGGCCACGACCACCTCGAGCGTCCCCGGGTAGTCCTGCGCGAGCACGGCCCGGACGGCGTCGTCGAGGTGGTCGGCCTCGTTGCGTGCCGGCATGACGACCGACAGCGGCGGCCAGTCCCCGGCTGCCATCGTCCCGGCGGCGGCCGCCTCGTCCGCCGGCGTCTCGCCGGCCGTCTCCCCGGCCGTCGCGCCGGCGGTCGCGGGCGTGGCGGACGCTGACGGCTCCGCGCCGGAACCGCTGGACGGCGACGCGTCGGTCGCGGGCACGTCGGTCACGGCGTCGGCCTCGGGTGGTCGGTCAGCTCGTCGGCGGCGGCAGGGACCGTAGCGCGGCCACCGATCGGACCAGGCCGTTGAACGAGCGTGGGTCCCAACCGGTCAGCTCCTCCCACCGGTCGAGGCGGTAGGCGACGGTGTTGGCGTGCACCGCCAGGGTCCGTGACGCCTCGCTGACGCTGAAGCCGGCCGCGGCGAAGGCGTCCACGGCCTCGGCGAGGTGCGGGTGGTCGGCGGCGATGCCGGCACCCGGCGCGAGCAGCGGCTCGAGCCGGTCCCCGACGCCCGCGAGCGTGGCCCACAGCCAGGTCTGCTCGAAGTGGCCGATGTCGCCCTCGTCGGTGACCGCCAGGCTCCGCTCGGCGTCCTCCAGGCTGGCCCGGGCACCGCGCAGCCCCCGGCGCGGGGTCCCGACCCCGATCGTCGCCGCGGGGAACGTGGCCCGGCAGGTCGCCACCAGGGCGTCGAGGTCGGCGTGCTGGGTCACGACGATCACCAGTGGGCCGCGGGCGACCACGGCATGGATCCCGGCCGTGACCTCCAGGGCGTGCTGCAACTCGACGGCGTCGAGGTCGTCGCTGGCCCCGCGGATCGCCAGCACGTGGAACGCGTCGTCGGCCCCGAAGCCGAGCGCCTGGCCGAGACGTGCTGCCTCGTCGCTGTCGAGGTCGCCGGCGGCGAGCAGCTCGATGAGTCGTTGGCGTGCGCCGACCTCACGCGCCTGCAGCGAACGCACCATCGCCCCGTGCGCGGTGGCCAGCGCATCGGTGACGTGATGCATCCAGGCCCACACGGTCGTGGCCGCGCCCAGCAGCTCCTGGGCTCCCCGTTCGTCGCCCGGCTCGACCGCGGCCACGAGCGCCACCCACAGTTCCCGGTAGACGACCTGCGAGGCCTGGATCAGCGCGTCGACCGGTAGCGCCTGCGCCGCCCGACGGGTGCCGAGTTCGCGCCGTACGGCGATCTCCTCGTCGGTCGGCCCCCGGCCCTCGGCCAACCCGACCAGGATGGCGTCGAGGTTGCGGCGCACGGACGTCTGCAGGTCGCGCCGCGGCACGTTGCTCCGGGCATAGGCGTCGATCTCGTCGGTGATGCAGCCGACGACCCGGTCGACCAAGGGATCGAGTTCGGCCGCCACCTGCCGCGCGATGCGCGCGAGCCGGTCCGCTCCGGGGGGGACCGCCAACGTGTCCCAGGGGGTCGAATCGGGGGCGCGCAGATCCACGGGCGGCGGCGGGCGTCGCTCGGCGGGCGTTCGACGGGCGCGGGCTTCGACCACGATGGCACCTTCGCGACGTGTGCGGACGTCGACGCCCCTCTCCCGAGGACATCGCCCGTCCGACCGTTCGGTCAGGCCTGTGGGAACCACGAGGTACCGGGACCGAACGGGCGTGATCCTACGAGCTGGATGCGCCGTCGGCCACCATGGACGGTGCGCGCGCGAGCGTCGGCAACGCGCTAGTTTTGACACGCGCCGACGGGGCGGGTAACAAACGTCCCCGGACACCGGTTCGTGGGAACCACGAACCGCCAAGGGAGAGTCGTTCCACGTCATCCGCGGATGCGTCGGACGGGAGCAGTGCCGCCGGTCTGGGAGGACCGGTCGGGTGAGGCACGTCCCGTGCGCCGCGCGTCGGAGGTGGAACCGGATACGTCGAGGGAGCGCCCGTGCTGACCATCGAGAACCTCGAGGTCGTCTATGAGGACGTCATCCTGGTGCTGAAGGGCGTGAGCCTGTCGGTGCCGGAGGGCTCCATCGTGGCGTTGCTCGGTGCCAACGGGGCCGGCAAGACCACGGTGCTGCGGGCCATCACCGGGCTGCTGGACATCCACCGCGGTGAGATCACCAAGGGCACGATCACCCTCGACGGCAAGCCCATCCACCAGCTCGACGCCACCGACACCGTCGCCAGTGGCATCGGCCAGGTCATGGAGGGCCGCCGCATCTTCACGGAGTTCACCGTCGAGGAGAACCTGCGCATCGGTGCCCACACCGCACCGCGTGGCAGCGTGGAGTCCGGGCTCGACCGGATCTACGAGTTGTTCCCGCGGCTCAAGGAACGGCGCAAGCAGGTCGCCGGCTACCTCTCCGGTGGTGAGCAGCAGATGTGCGCCATCGGTCGCGCCCTGATGGCCCAGCCGCGGTACCTGCTGCTCGACGAGCCCTCGCTCGGTCTGGCCCCGTTGATCGTCCAGCAGATCCGCGACCTGATCGTCGACATCAACAAGCAGGGCACCTCGGTCCTGCTGGTCGAACAGAACGCCAACATGGCGCTGTCCATCGCCACCCACGGCTACATCATGGAGACCGGCAAGGTCGTCATGGACAAGCCGGCGGCGGTACTGCGCGAGGACGAGGACGTCCGCGAGTTCTACCTCGGTCTGCGTGAGGAGGGGGCGACCTCGTTCCGGGACGTCAAGCACTACAAGCGCCGCAAGCGGTGGCTGAGCTGATGATGGTCGGTGACCTGCAGCGGATGCAGCGGAAGGTGGCAACGACATGGTGATGGTGCGGCAACTGTCCGAGGCCCTGACCTCGACGTCCGTCGACGTCCCGCCGGGCGAGCCGATCCTCGAGGTGCGTGACCTGGTCCTGCGCTTCGGTGGGACCACCGCGGTCAACGGGGTCAGCTTCGACGTCAAGCGCGGGGAGCTGTTCTCGATCATCGGACCCAACGGGGCCGGCAAGACCTCGATCTTCAACTGCCTGTCAGGGGTCTACCGCCCGCAGGAGGGGTCGCTGGACTTCCTCGGTGAGACGCTGCTCGGTGCCCGGCCGGACGCCACCGCCAAGCGCGGCGTGAGCCGGATGTTCCAGAACATCGAGTTGTTCGACAACCTCACCGTGCTCGACAACCTGATGCTCGGCCGCCACCAGCACCTCGACTACGGCAGCTTCGCCGGGATGCTGTACCTGGGCAAGGCGCGCGGGGTGGAGCTCGAGAACCGCCGCATCGTCGAGGACGTCATCGACTTCCTCGAGATCGAGGCGTTCCGCAAGTTCCCCGTCGGGATGCTGCCCTACGGCATCAAGAAGCGGGTCGAGCTCGGCCGGGCCCTGTCGATGGAGCCCAAGCTGCTCCTGCTCGACGAGCCGGTCGCCGGCATGAACGTCGAGGAGACCGAGGACATGGCGCGGTTCATCCTCGACATCCGCGCGGAACTCGACCTGGCCATGATCATGGTCGAGCACGACATGGGTCTGGTCATGGACCTCGCCGATCGCGTGATGGTGCTCGACTTCGGCTCGCGCATCGCCATCGGGAGTCCGGACGAGGTCCAGCAGGATCCCGAGGTCATCCGCGCCTACCTCGGTGAGGGCGACGACGGGCCGACGCTCGACGACGAGGCGGCCGGGGAACAGCAGGCAGCAGCAGAGGAGATCGGCTCATGAGCACGGTCATGGAACCAACGGCACCATCCGGCGCGACCGGTCTGCGCACCGTGGTCACCAAGGTGCGCGACCGGGCCACCAGCGATCCACGTCGGGTCAGCATGCGCGAGAAGCGCTACGGCATCTGGCAGGACATCACCTGGGGCGAGTACTGGGACAAGGTCCAGCTCGTCGGCCACGCCCTGCTGGCCATGGGTGTCGAGCCCGGTGACCGCGTCGCGGTGCACTCCGAGAACCGGCCCGAGTGGCTCTACGCGGACCTCGGCACCAACGCGATCCGGGCCATCACCATGGGCCTGTACCCCACCAACCCGTCGCCCGAGGTCCGCTACCTCATGCAGGACTCCGGCTCCAAGGTGCTCATCGCCGAGGATCAGGAACAGGTGGACAAGGCGCTCGAGGTCGAGGGCGACTGCCCGGACCTGCAAAGAATCGTCTACCTCGAACCGCGCGGGGTGCGCGACTACGACCACCCCAAGCTGATGAGCTGGGACGAGTTCCTCGAACTCGGCGCCGAGCACCGTGAGCGCGAACCCGGCATGGTCGAGCGGTTGACCTCCGAGGCCGAGGAGTCGGACGTCGCCACGCTGATCTACACCTCGGGGACCACCGGTCCGCCGAAGGGGGCGATGCTCACCCACGGCAACGTCTCGTTCGCGATGCACGAACTGATCGAGGGTGGTGGGTTCTACAACCCGGCCCCCGGCCCCGACGACGTCATCCTGTCGTACCTGCCGCTGTGCCACGTCGCCGAGCGCGCCGCGACGACCTGGACCAACGCGGAAGCCGGCGTCACCGTCCACTTCGCGGAGTCCATCGAGACGGTGCAGGCCAACCTGCGCGAGGTCCAGCCGACGCTGTTCTTCGCCGTGCCGCGCATCTGGGAGAAGATGCAGGCCAGCATCTTCATCAAGATGAACGCCGCGTCGCCGCTGAAGAAGCTGATCTACAAGGTCGGGATGGGCCTGGCGACCAGGATCGGCGACGACATGGTCGCCAACAACGGCTCGCACACGCCGCTCACCCGGGTGCTGTACGCCATCGGCTATCCGTTCCTCTTCCGCGCCCTGCGTGACCGGGTCGGGCTGCGCAAGGTCCGCGCCGCCGGTTCCGGGGCCGCCCCGATCGCCCCCGAGGTGCTGAAGTTCTTCTTCGGCATCGGGGTCCCGATCCACGAGATCTACGGGATGACGGAGAACGCCGCCGTCGCCACAGTCAACCGCCGCGGCCGGGTGAAGCTCGGCACGGTGGGCGAACCGCAGCCCGGTATCGAGTTCAAGCTCGACGAGGAGACCGGCGAGATCCTCACCAAGCACCCGGGCGTGTTCGCCGGGTACTGGAACAAGCCGGACAAGACCGCGGAGACCTTCACCGCCGACGGCTGGTTGAAGACCGGTGACGTCGGGGAGTGGGTCGACGGCACGCACGTCAAGATCGTCGACCGCATCAAGGACATCATCATCACCGCCGGCGGCAAGAACATCTCGCCCTCGGAGATCGAGAACTCGCTCAAGACCTCGCCGTTCATCAAGGAGGCGGTCGTCATCGGCGACCAGAAGCCCTACCTGACGGCCCTGATCGGGATCGAGTTGGACACGGTCGGTGACTGGGCGCAGCGCCGCAAGCTGCCCTACACGACCTACCGCGACCTCTCCGAGAAGCCCGAGGTGCTCGAGCTGATCCAGAAGGCGATCGTCGCGACCAACGACAAGTTCGCCCGGGTCGAGAACGTGCGCAAGTTCCGCATGATGCCCAAGGAGCTCGACCACGAGGACGGCGAGATGACCGCCACCCAGAAGATCAAGCGCTCCGCGCTGCACGACATCTTCGGTGACCTCGTCGAGGACATGTACGGCAACCGCAAGGAACACGCCGGGGGCGACCTCAGCGAGGTGCACGGCTCATCCCGTCCGGTCGACGACGACGCAGAGGTGGCCTGAGTGGAACTGTTCATCGCGGCTCTGATCCGGGGCGTCGGCGTCGGCAGCACCTATGCGCTGATCGCCGTCGGCTTCGTGATCATCTATCGCGCGACCGATGTGGTGAACTTCGCCCAGCCGGCGCTGATGATCCTCGGCGCGTACTTCACGGCGCTGTTCGTGTTCAACGTCGGGATGCCCTTCCCGGTCGCTGTCATCGCGGCGATGGCGACGATGGCGCTGCTGTCGGCGCTGACCGAGCGGGTCGCACTGCGACCGATGGTGGGTGAGCCGCCGTTCTCGGCGGCGATGGTCACCGTGGGTATCTTCTTCGCGCTGCTCATCCTGTCGTTCCGCCTGATCGGGACGAACGTGATCAGCCCCGGCGATCCCTGGGGTCTGCAGCGCGTCGAGATCCTCGGGGCCACGGTCGCCCAGACCGACATCGCGCGCACCGTGCTGTCGCTGGCGGCGATCGCGGCCGTCGGGTTGTTCCTGCAGCGCTCGAAGGTCGGGCTGGCCATGCGCGCCACGGCGCTCGACCAGGAGACCTCGCTGGCCCAGGGCATCAACGTCGGCCGCATGTTCGGGCTGTCGTGGGCCATCTCCGGAGCGCTCGCCGCCCTGGCCGGGATGCTGATCGGCACCGGGTCGGGCGGGATCACACCGTTGAGCGCGTTCGTGGCGCTCAAGGCGCTGCCGGTGATCATCCTCGGTGGGCTGGACTCGATCAAGGGCTCGGTCTACGCGGGCCTGCTCATCGGGATCGCCGAGTCGCTGACCCGGTCCTACCAGCCGGCCTTCGCCCCATGGCTCGGCTCCAACTTCGACGTGGTCGTGCCCTACCTGATCATGATCCTGGCGCTCATGGTTCGGCCCTATGGCTTCTTCGGCACCCCGGAGGTGCAGCGCGTATGACCGAGCAGAGCGACAAGACCATCGACACAAAGGCATCGCGGGCCACGCTTCGTGGCCGCCCGATGCTCTACACGGAATACGCCCGCGACCAGGCGCTGCTCAACACGCCGGCCAAGCGCGTGTGGACCCTCATCCTGGTCGCGCTGGTGATCGCGGCACCGTTCCTGCCGTTCGTGACCCGGTCGCAACAGTCCGACCTGACCCTGGTGTTCATCCTGGCCATCGGCGGGATCGGACTCAACCTGGTCACGGGCTACGCCGGTCAGGTGTCCCTCGGTCACGCCTTCTTCGTGGGACTCGGGGCGTTCACCGCCGCGGCACTCGGCGGGACCTCGACCCAGAACGTGGTCGGCTACGAGCTCGACCTGCTGCTCTGGCTGCCGGCGGCCGGGCTCGTCGCCGCCGCGGTCGGCTTCGTCCTGGCACCGCTCGCCGCGCGTGTCCGTGGGCTCTACCTCGCGATCCTCACCCTCGGGCTGGTGTTCATCGGTGAGCACCTGTTCAAGGAGCTGCAGTTCATCAGTGGTGGACTCGGGGTCGGACGCCGCGGACCCGATCCGACGATCCTCGGGTTCGGACTGTTCCAACCCCAGGAGATCCTCGGGGTCCAGTTCGACCGCGAGACACCCTTCTACCTGTTCACCTTCCTACTGCTGGTCCTGATGGGGGTGCTGGCCCGCAACCTGGCCCGCTCGCGCATGGGCCGTGCCTTCGCCGCCGTCCGTGACCGGGACATCGCCGCCGAGGTCATGGGGGTGCCGCTGCTCAAGACCAAGACGATCGCCTTCACGGTGTCGTCGTTCTACGCCGGTGTGTGCGGCGGGCTGCTGTCGGTCTCGTTCGGGCAGATCACCCCGGAGAACTTCGGTGGGCTCGGCGGCCTGCTGCTGTCGGTCGAGTTCCTGGCCATCATCCTGATCGGTGGCGTCGCGACCATCTCCGGCTCGATCATCGGGGCCGCGTTCGTGGTGCTCATGCCCCGTCTGGTCCAGAACTACGCCGGGGACATCCCGTTCATCGGCGACGGGACCTTCCTGAGTGTCCAACAGCTCGAGGGGATCCTGTTCGGTGTGCTGATCGTGCTGTTCCTGATCCTCGAGCCGCGGGGCCTGTTCGGTCTGTGGTTGCGGGTCCGCAACTACTGGAAGGCCTGGCCGTTCTCGTACTAGCCGGCCTGGCCCGCACGACCACCGCTGAATCCCCGCTGCATTCTGTCCGGCCCCCGGCCCGGTTCGCCGGGTCGGTACACCGGTCCGTCACACCAGCACGACGGACCGGTGGGGCACTACGACGCTGGTAGTAGCTGTAGTAGTATGATCCGTACAAGGGAGTGGCGGCCGGTCGTCGATCGGCTGCACGAACTGGAGAGCAGGAGATCCTCGCGGCAGCAGCCGACGGGATCCACAACCTGGGACTGGGAGGTCTGAGGTATGAGGCAGATGACGAGATGGCGTCGAAGCGCCGCGATGATCAGTGCACTCGCGCTGCTCGTCGTGGCGTGTGGGGCCGATGACGACACCGATGCGCCCGCGGACACCGACGCCGATGTCGCGGACGACGCCGATGACGAGACCGAGGACGACGCGGACGCCGGTGAGGACGCGACCGAGGGTCCGACCGAGATCGCGACGGACTTCGGTGTCACCGATGACCCGTGCCCGAACGCCGTCAACGAGGACAACGGCTGCATCTACCTCGGCGTCCTGTCCGACCTGACGGAGGGTCCGTTCGCCGCACTCGGCGTCGAGATCGTCGCCGGTCAGCAGGAGTTCTGGAACCGGGTCAACGAGGCCGGTGGTATCGCCGGGCAGTACGACGTCGACATGGACGAGTACACCCGCGACAACCGCTACGACCCGCAGACCCAGACCTCCGAGTACCGCTCGATCGAGCCGAACATCCTCGCGCTGGCCCAGACGCTGGGCACGCCGCCCACGGAGGCCATCCTGCCGGACATGGACGTCGACAACATCGTCGGAGTCCCGGCCAGCTGGTGGTCCGGTTCGCAGTTCGCCGGCCAGGACCAGGGTCTGATCCTGGACTCCGGGTACTCGTACTGCGTCGAGTCGCAGATCGGTCTGGACTACATCAACGACGAGGTCACCGAGATCTCCTCGATCCAGGTCATCGGCTACCCGGGTGACTACGGCGGCGACTTCGCGGTCGGTGCCGAGGCGTGGGCCGAGGCCAACGGAGTCGAGTTCCTCGGTGTGGTGCAGACGCTGCCGAACGCAGCCGTCGGGACCCAGGACGAGGCCATCCAGCAGGTGCTGAGCGCCAACGCCGACGTGGTCGCACTGGCCACCGGTCCGGCCGAGCTCGCCGAGATCGTCGGCAGCGCGTCCGCGCAGGGCTTCGAGGGCATCTACGTCGGCTCCGTGCCGACCTGGAACCCCGGTATCGTCGATTCGCCGGCAGGTCCGGCGCTCGAGGCGCAGTACTACCACATCGGTCCCTGGGAGGCCTTCGAGGGCACCAGTGACGCCCACGTGGCCATGCAGGACGCGCTCGGTGGGGAACTGCCCGCCAACGACGGCTTCACGTTCGGTTGGATCTGGAGCTACCCGCTGCTGACCGCACTGGAGGACGCCGCGGCCAGCGGTGACCTGACCCGTGAGGGTGTGCGTGCCGCCGCGTCGCAGATGGTCGTCGACTACGAGGGTGCCCTGCCGGACCGCGACTTCTCGCTCGACGGTGGCGAAGGTGCCCCGCGCGTCGCGGTGATCTCGCGTCCGGACAGCTCGGAGGCCCTGAACCTCGCCACGCTCGCGACCGGTGTGACCGGCGCGACCGCGGATGCGTTCGAGTACAACGAGCCGTGCATCGTCCCGTGATGCACGACGGCGCCTGATCCGGTCGTCCGACCGGATGTGGGACGACGGAAGGGATGGCCTCGCGGCCATCCCTTCCGCGTGTTCGGGGGTCCGGGTCGTCGGGCCCGGGGATGACTCAGGGTCTCAGGGTCGGACGGGGGTGGTCCCGGATGGATGCCCGTTGCGATGGTCGGCATGCTGGTGTCCGACGGCGGACGGACCCCATGGTCACGACCGCCCCCGGCCCGAGGAGCTGAACATGATCTGCCCGACCTGCGGTGCTGACGTCGCCGACGACGCTGCACGGTGCCCGAGCTGCGACGCCCCCGTCGGTCCGGACCGTCCGGGTGAACCGGTCACCGGGGCGTCCGACGGTCCGGGTGCGGGTGGTTCCGGTCCGGGCGACCGGCCGCCACCGCCACCCCCGTCGTGGCAGTCGCCGCCGGAGCCCGGCGACCGGCCATCGGGTGCCGACCACCCGTCCGGGCTGTCGAGCGAGCTCCGCAACTGGGGTGTCGCCATGCACCTCGGTGGCCTGGGTGCCGGCGCGCTGTCCGCGGCGTCGCTGGGCTTTCTCGCGCCCTTGATCATCTGGCTGGTCAAGCGTGACGAGCACCCCTCGCTCGATCATCACGGCAAGGAGGCCCTGAACTTCCAGCTCACGGTGCTCATCACCGTGATCGTGGCGGCGTTGCTGGTCGTGCCGGCGGTGATCATCGGGATCCTCACGCTCGGGATCGGTCTGGTGCTGATGGCGGTCGTCGCCCTGGCGGCACTCGTGCTGTGGATCGTGCTGCCGATCCAGGCGGCGCTCGCCGCCTCCCGGGGTGAGGGCCACCGCTATCCGTTGACGCTGCGCCTGGTGCGCTGACGGTCGGCGCGGCGGTCGGTGTCAGGGGGCAGCACTACCCTCGCGGCAGACGCTGCCGAGACCGGGGCAGACGCCGCCGAGACGAGGACCGCGCCCGTGGCCGTGACCGACTCACCGTTGCTCGAGGGCCTCAACGAGGCCCAGCGTGAGGCGGTCACGGCGGTCGACGGGCCGGTGCTGGTCGTGGCCGGGGCTGGTTCGGGCAAGACCCGGGTGCTGACCCACCGCACGGCGCACCTGATCCGGGATCACGGGGTGCATCCGTTCGAGATCATGGCGATCACGTTCACCAACAAGGCCGCGAACGAGATGGCCGAGCGGGTCGGTGGGCTCGTGGGCGAGAAGCTCGGCCAGCGGATGTGGGTCACCACCTTCCACAAGGCGTGCGTGCGGATCCTGCGGCGTGAGCTGACCCGACTCGGCTACCGCTCGGGGTTCACGATCTACGACGCGCAGGACTCCAACCGGCTGATCGCCCAGCTCGCCAAGCAGCTGGGGGTCGACGACAAGCGCCTGTCGCCCCGCGCGATCCAGAACGCCATCTCGAACGCCAAGGACGAGCTGGTCGACTTCGAGACCTACGCGTCGCGCGCGACCGGCTGGCCCGACATCCAGATCGCCGAGGTCTACACCGCGTATCAGGACCGGCTGTTCAAGGCCAACGCGCTCGATTTCGACGACCTGATCGTGAAGACCGTCGAGGTGCTGCAGCTGTTCGATGACGTGCGCGAGCACTACACCCGTCGGTTCAGCCACCTGATGGTCGACGAGTACCAGGACACCAACCGGGCGCAGTACCACCTCGTCGACCTGCTGGCCGGGCAGGGCAACCTCATGGTCGTCGGCGACCCGCAACAGGGCATCTACGCCTTCCGCGGGGCCACGATCCAGAACATCGCCGACTTCGAGACCGACCACGCCGACGCGCGGGTGATCGTGTTGGACCGCAACTACCGCTCGACGCAGACGATCCTGGATGCCGCCAACGGGGTCATCGCCCGCGGCGCGGTCAAGCGGCGTGCGGAGCTGTGGACCGACCGCGGGCAGGGCGAGCAGGTCACCCGCTACCACGCCGACGACGAGCACGACGAGGCATCCTTCATCGCCGAGGAGGCGGAGAAGCTGGTCGCCGACGGTGCCAGCTTCGACGACATGGCGATCTTCTACCGGACCAACGCCCAGTCCCGCGTGCTCGAGGACGTCTTCATCCGCGTCGGGCTGCCCTACCGCGTCATCGGCGGGGTGCGCTTCTACGAGCGCAAGGAGATCAAGGACGTCCTCGCCTACGCCCGGCTGCTGGTCAACCCCGACGACGACGTCTCCGCCCGACGCATCGTCAACACCCCACGCCGAGGCATCGGGGATCGGACCGTCGAGGCCATCGACTGGCACGCCCGGCGCGAGGGCATCAGCTTCCTCGCCGCCTGCCGCGACGTCGAGCAGGTGCAGGGGCTCGCCGCGCGGGCGATCAGCGCGGTCACCTCGTTCGTCGACCTGCTCGACGTGCTGCGCACCGAGGTCGAACACGACCTGGCCGTCCCGGAACTGATCGAGAAGATCTACGACCGCACCGGCTACATGCAGGAGCTGCAGGCCGACCGCACGATCGAGGCGCTCGGTCGGGTCGAGAACCTCCAGGAGCTCAAGTCCGTCGCCAGCGAGGTGCAGGAGCGCGGTGGCGGTGCGGTCGGTGAAGCGGGGCTCGGGGCCTTCCTGGAGTCGGTGACCCTGGTCAGCGATCAGGACCAGCTCGACGCGGACGACCCCGGGGAGGAGCAGGGCCGCATCACCCTGATGACGCTGCACACCGCCAAGGGCCTCGAGTTCCCCGTGGTGTTCCTCGTCGGCATGGAGGACGGGGTGTTCCCGCACGTGCGGTCGCTGTCGGAGCCGGAGCAGCTCGACGAGGAACGCCGGCTCGCCTACGTCGGCATGACCCGGGCGCAGGATCGGCTGTTCCTCACCCACGCGGACCACCGCACGCTGTGGGGCGGCACGTCCTACAACCCGCCGTCACGCTTCCTCGACGACGTGCCCGAGGAGCTCGTGGCGGTGCACGGCGCGTCACGGGCCGGGTCCGCCGCACGTCGGGTCCGTGATGCCGAGGTCCTGTCGATCGGTGGGACCGAGTTCCACGTCGGCGATGCGGTCATGCACACCAAGTTCGGGTCCGGCACCGTGCGCGAACTCACCGGCGAGGGCGAGCGTGCGGAGGCGACCGTCGACTTCGACGAGCACGGCCGCAAGCACCTGGTGCTCGCCTACGCGCCGCTGGTCAAGGTCGGCTGAAGAAGTACGGGTCGGCAGTACCGACGAGGTACGGCTCAGACGTACGGTCGAGGGGGCACGTGAAGCTGTTGCGTGCGACAGGTTCGCGTCGACTGCCCGGGCGGCTCGGTCGATTGGCCGGGCGTGGGTGCGTGGTGCTGTTGCCGGTGACAGGTTCTCGCACGAGCCGGTGATGGCCGGACCCGCATCGGGTCCGGCCATCGCCTTGGCCGCCCGGGCAGCCAGAGCCGGGAACGGCCCCGAACGAATGGTGATGCATCCGGCCTCGTTCGTGCCGGTATCGACCATCCGTGGAGGATCTCTCGTGGCCAAGCAACGCAAGGTGTCGGCACAGCGTGTCATCGCCGCCGACCGTCAAGCCCTGTTCGACATCGTCGCCGACCCCTCGATGCACCCGGTGATCGACGGGTCGGGCACCGTGACGGGCACGCGCCCCGACGGCCTGCCCGACCGGCTGGCCGAGGGCACCACCTTCGGTATGGACATGAAGCAGGGCGCGGCCTACAAGATCACGAACAAGGTCGTGGAGTTCGAGGAGGGCGCGAAGATCGCCTGGCGGCACATGTCCGGTCATCGCTGGCGCTACGAGTTCCGCGACGTCGAGGGCGGCACCGAGGTGACCGAGACCTTCGACTGGTCGACCGCGAAGCTCAAGCTGCCCTTGGAGCTCGCTGGCTTTCCGGAGCGCAACCGCAAGGGCATGGAGGCCACGCTCGAGCGGCTCGACGAGCTGGCGACCACCGGCGAGGTCGCCGACGCCTGAGCAGCCGCAGCCCGGCAGGCCCGGTCAGGCGCAGCCGGGCTCGACGGTCTCCGGGTCCGGGTCGGGCCCGGGGCTCATCCGGGTCGGATCGACGTAGGCGATGCCGTCCTGGGTGAGGGTCGGATGTTCGGCGAGCGAGTCCGTGCCGAACCCCCGGCCGGTGAGCGACCACACCCGACCGTCCGGGCTCTCGAGCCGGTTGGACGGCTCGCAGTAGCGCACGTCGGTCGCCTCCGCGAAGGCCCGGATCCGCCCGCCGGCGCGCACGATCAGCGCATCGACCGCGGTCGCCGGCTCCGAGGCGGGCAACTGATCGACCGTGCCGACCGCGACCCACGGCTCGGGCGGTGGATCACCGGCGGTGACCAGGAACCACACGCCCGCCACGACGACCGCGACCCCGGCGACCACCGACGCCACGATCCACTGCGCCCCGAGCGGTGCGCGCAGCACGATCTTGCGGGCGCGCTTGGACGCCCGCTCCGGCAGGTAGCCGGACGGGCCGAACTCGAGGTCGTCGTCCCGCTTCGGCGCGTCGGACGGAGTGCCAGGATCGCTCATCGTGGCGTGCACGGTACCGAGCGGTGTCGCGACGGCGTCCGCCCGCTTGGCGGTTCCGAGGTGCCCCCGACTAGCCTCGGCAACCAACATCACCCGGCCAGAACGGGAGCAGCATGGCCATCCGTGTGGTCGTCGCGAAGCCCGGCCTCGACGGGCACGATCGCGGCGCGAAGGTCGTCGCCCGTGCGCTGCGGGATGCGGGTATGGAGGTGATCTACACCGGCCTGCACCAGACCCCGGAACAGATCGTCGCCGCCGCCCTGCAGGAGGATGCACAGGCCATCGGCCTCTCCATCCACTCGGGTGCGCACATGACGCTGTTCCCCAAGGTCGTCGAGCTGCTCGCGGCCGAGGGGGCCGACGACGTCATCGTGTTCGGCGGAGGGATCATCCCCGACGCCGACATCCGGGAGCTCGAGGCACAGGGCGTCGCAGCGATCTTCACGCCGGGGACGCCGATGAAGACCATCACCGACTGGGTCGCCGCCAACGTCCCCGAGCGCGTCTGACCCGGCGGACGCCGCCGACCGATGCCGCTCACGCCGCCGAGCACCCTCGCCGCCATAGCCGTCAGCCACGCCCCGCACGCGCACGACACGACCCACCACCACATCTCCGACGCAAGGACACCTCGATGGACCTGGTCGAGTTCCAGGGCAAGCAACTGTTCGGCCGCAACGGCGTTCCCGTGCCGCCTCCCGGGGCGGCCTGCCGCACCGTCGAGGAGGTCGTGGCCGCCGCCGAGCGGTTCATCGCCGACGGTGCGGACGCCGTCATGGTCAAGGCCCAGGTGAAGACCGGTGGCCGTGGCAAGGCCGGTGGGGTCAAGTTCTCCCCGTCGGTCGAGGCCGCGAAGGAGAACGCCGAGGCGATCCTCGGGCTCGACATCAAGGGCCACGTCGTCAACGTGGTCTGGGTGGAGCCCGCCTCCGACATCAGCGAGGAGTACTACCTCGCGGTCATGCACGACCGGGTCAACAAGGGCCACCTCATCATCTGTTCCAAGGAGGGCGGGGTCGACATCGAGGAGGTCAACCGCACCAATCCGGACGCGGTCGTCAAGCGGTCGCTGACCCACGACGAGACCGTCGACGGTCTGCCGCGCGCAGTCGCGGCCGAGGTGATCGCCCAGGCCGACTTCCCGGCCGAGGTCCGTGAGGGCTCGACCGACCTGCTCGTCGCGCTGTTCGGGGCCTACCGGGCGGAGGACACCACGCTGGCGGAGATCAACCCGCTGATCCGTCGGCCCGACGACTCGGTCATCGCGCTCGACTCGAAGGTGACGCTCGACGGCAACGCCGCGTTCCGCCACGACGGCTACGAGGAATGGAAGATCGAGGGCATCGACGCCGACGATCCGCTCGAGGCCGAGGCGAAGGCCAAGGGCATCCAGTACGTCAAGCTCGACGGCGAGGTGGGTGTGCTCGGCAACGGTGCCGGTCTGGTCATGGCGACCCTCGACGTCGTCGCGCAGAACGGCGGCCGGGCGGCGAACTTCCTCGACGTCGGCGGTGGTGCGTCGGCCGACGCCATGGCCGAGTCGCTGGGTCTGGTGCTGAAGGACCCGAAGGTCAAGAGCGTGTTCATCAACATCTTCGGCGGTATCACGCGTGGCGAGGAGGTCGCCAACGGCATCATCGAGGCGACCTCGCGCCTGGGCGACTTCCCGCAGAAGCTCGTCGTGCGGCTCGATGGCACCAACGCCGAGGAGGGCCGTCGGATCCTCAACGAGGCGGCCCTGCCCAACGTGGTCGCCGCGGCGACGATGCAGGAAGCCGCCGCGACGGCCGTCGACCTGGCCGCCAACGCCTGAGCCGACCGACCCGGTCACGCCGACGCGCCCGCGGTGGCGCACCAGACAAGGATCCAGCAGCCATGAGCATCTTCATCGACGAGAACACCAAGGTGGTCGTCCAGGGCATCGGTTCCCAGGGCACCTTCCACGCCAAGCGCAACCTCGACTACGGCACCAGGGTCGTCGCCGGTGTCCACCCCAAGAAGGGCGGCACCACCTGGGAGGGACTCGACGTCCCGGTCTTCGCCACGGTCAAGGAGGCCGTCGAGGAGGCCGGCGCCAACACCTCGATGGTGATGGTGCCCGCGCCGTTCACCAAGGACGCCATCATCGAGGCCTACGAGGCCGGCGTGCAGACCATCGTGGTCATCACCGAGGGTGTCCCGGTCCACGACATGACCGAGGTGTACGACACGGTCGTGCGCCGCGGTGGCGTCCGGCTGCTGGGCCCGAACTGCCCGGGCATGATCAGCCCCGGCAAGGCCAACGTCGGGATCATCCCGGCCGACATCCCCTCGCCGGGCAACGTCGGGCTCGTGTCGCGTTCCGGCACGCTGACCTACCAGATCATGCACGAGCTGGCCCAGGCCGGCATCGGTATCTCCACGTGCGTCGGCATCGGTGGTGACCCGATCATCGGCACCCAGTTCCTCGACGTCATCAAGGCCTTCGCCGACGACCCCGACACCCACGCGATCGCGTTCGTGGGGGAGATCGGTGGGGCCGAGGAGCAGCTCGCCGGCGCCTGGATCCGCGACAACATCCCCGACACCCCGGTGGTCGGCTACATCGCCGGCTTCGAGGCACCCGAGGGCAAGCAGATGGGCCACGCCGGGGCGATCGTCAAGGAGGGCGGCGAGGGCGGTGAGTCGGCGGCCGAGAAGAAGGAGATCCTGGAGAGCTACGGGATCGCCGTCGCGATGAACCCCTCCGAGGCCGCCCAGCTGATGATCGAGCGTCTGCAGGCCTGAGCCCGGCCCGTCACGGAGCAGCTGCGCCCACCGTCGCGAGGCGGTGGGCGCACGCGTTTCGGGGCTCGGCGGCTTCCATGGGGGGTGACCCGGCACGGTCCCCCGGCACGGTCCCGGTCCCCCGGCACGGTCCCGGTAACGAGGTGCGGCCCCCGGCGAGAACCGCCGAGGGCCGCGAAGCCGGGACGCGCGGGGCACGGCGTCGACCGGCTGGTGGTCTGCCCAGGGCAGGGCAGCCCACCGGGCGCACCGTCCGATGGGGCGTCGGACGTAGATGGTGCGCCTGGCGATCGGGGCGGATCGCCACTCCCTATGTAACGTCATGATGACGTCCGATGGTGCCGTCCGTGCGTCGGATGCACGCACCTCCCGGTTGGGCGTACCCGAGCGCGCAGCCGCCGGGGCAAATCACCCCAGGTGGTCGTGCGACCTGTTCCGGTGGGCGTGCGGGTGGTGTCGCACGGAGCGGGCGGCGGGTACCCGTCGGCGGCTGCGGTGCCGTGCGGGCCGGGTGCCGGCCCGCGGCCCACGATGCCCGACCAGATCGCAATCGATGCCCTGTGGTGGCGTAACCAGGTCGAAACGATCACGACACCGCGCAGAGACACCGGGTCGCGAGTATCGCCATCCGCGGGTGGGACACCACCCGAGCGGGCGGTGCGCAACGAGCGTCCGACGGCCACCGGGTCGAGCGACCCGGCGGCCACGCGGGCCCAGTCAGCACCACCACCACCTGCAGCACCTGCCAACCGGACCCGTTCGGTGTTGGTCAATACCAACACCCACGGGGTCAGTGCCCATCCCGACCCGCGATGGTCGGATCATCGAGGAGGACGATGTGAAGCTCGTCACGGCGATCGTGAAGCCACACAAGCTCGACGAAGTCAAGGAAGCCCTGCAGGAGATCGGTGTGGCCGGCCTGACGGTCAGCGAGGTCCGCGGGTACGGCCGGCAGCGTGGGCACACCGAGGTGTACCGCGGGGCGGAGTACACGGTGGAGTTCGTGCCGAAGGTCAAGCTCGAGGTCCTCGTCGGAGACGACGCCGTCGCCGACGTCATCGATGCCATGGTCAAGCGGGCCCAGACCGGCCAGGTCGGCGACGGCAAGGTCTTCGTCACCAGCGTCGAGAAGATCGTCCGTATCCGCACGGGCGAAGAGGACAACGACGCGATCTGACCGGGCGGCGCGTGGGGCGCTGCGGTGACCGCGACCGGTTGACGGTCGCGGTCACCGTGTCCCCGCGGACATCTCGGGTCCGAACGGAGTACGACCGACCACGATCAGCGCGCCAGGCGAGGAGGCCCGATGTCTGCGACCGCCCCGCTGGGAACCGTTGATCCGGCCGACACCGTCGCAACCCTCAAGCAGGTCCGACAACGGCTGCGCACCGACGGTCCCCCACCGGGCCGGGCCTGGTGTCACGCCTGGACCGAGGCCGTCGACACGGCGCTGATGGCTCTCGCCGCGCCCGTGGTCGCCGACCACCGGATCGCCGTCGTGGCCGCCGGGGGCTACGGCCGCCGTGAGCTGTGCCCGAACTCCGATGTCGATCTGCTGCTGCTGCACGACAAGCTCGACGACGAGGTGCTGCAGGAAGCCGTCCGGACCATCGTCTACCCGCTGTGGGACGTGGGGCTGGAGGTCGGCTACGCCGTGCGCGACCGCCGTGAAGCGCTCGGTGCCACCGACGACATCGACAGTGCGACCGCGACCGTGGATCTGCGTCTGGTGACCGGTGACGCCGGCCTCGCGCAACTGGTGCGCTCCGAGGTGGTCCGTCGGCTGCGCCGTCGACCCCACCGGTTCGTCGCCGCGCTCCGTGAGGCCGACCGTGCCCGCCACGAGAAGGCCGGCGATGCGGCCGAGGTCCTCGAACCCGACCTGAAGAGCGGGGCCGGGGGCCTGCGCGACATCCAGTCGTTGCGGTGGGCTGCCGCGGCGCTCGTTGGCACCGCCGGACTCGACCCGCTGGTGCCCGCGGGCTACCTCGGTGCCCCTGATCGCCCGCGCCTCGCCGCCGCCGAGGAGGCCCTGCTCGCCGCCCGGGTGGCGCTGCACCTCACCGCGGATCGCACCGACGTGCTGCGCCTGGACCTGCAGGACGAGGTCGCCTCCCGGATGGGCATCGAGGACGCGGGGGAGACCGAGCTCGCGCCGCACCAGCTGATGACCCGCCTGACCCTCGCGGCGCGGACGGTCGACCACGTCCACCGCCGGGCGTGGGCGTTGATCGACGCCGACGTGAGCCGCGGGCGTCGCCGCCGGGGCCGGCCCACCGATCAGGTGCTGGACGGCTTCGAGCTGGTCGACGGTGTGCTGCGCATCCCGGCGGAGCACGACATCGACGATCCGACGCTGGCCATGCGTCTACTGACCGCGTTGACCGAATCCGGGGCGGTCCTCGACCGCGGCAGCGCCGCCCGGCTGCGGGAACGGGCCGAACGCGGCGAGGTGACCTGGAGCTTCACCGACACGACCCGCGATGCGCTGCTGCGGGTGCTGTGGCGAGGCGAGGTGGCACTGCCGGCCTTCGCCGAACTCGACGAGGTCGGGGTCTGGGTCGCCGTTCTGCCGGAGTGGGCACCGCTGCGTGGCCGCCCTCAGCGCAATCCCTACCACCTGTATGCGCTCGATCGTCATGCCTGGCACGCCGCTGCCGAACTCGGTGACCTGGTGCGACGCGAGATCTGGGCGGCCGAGACCCTCTCCGAGGTCGACGACCGCGAGGGGCTGATGCTCGGCACCCTGCTCCATGACGTCGGCAAGGCGTTCGGTGAGCCCCACAGCGAGACCGGCGTCCCCGTGGCGGCGGCGTTGGCCCGTCGGCTCGGCGCACGACCCGCGACCGTGGCGTTGGTCGAGAAGCTCGTCCGGTTGCATCTGGTCCTGCCCGACGCGGCCCGGAAGCGTGACATCGCCGATCCCGCGTTGGCGGAGCAGCTCGCGGCCCAGATCGGTGACCGCTCGACGTTGGCGTGCCTGCACCTGCTGGCCGTCGCCGATGGCAGGGCCACGGGGCCCACCGCCTTCAGCGACTGGACGGCGGCGCTGGTGTCCAGCCTGGTGACGAAGGTGAGAGCCGTGCTCGAGCAGACCCATCCCGATGAAGTCGGTGACGGGGCGGTCGTGACCGCCCGCGAGGCCCAGGCGCTGGCACCGGAGCTCGGTGCCGAGCCCGAGGAGGTGCGCGACCACCTGGCACGGCTGCCGTCGCGCTACGCCGCGGCCGTCTCCCCGCGTGCCGTGGTCCGCCACAGCCTGATGGCCCGGTCACGGCCGTCGCCGACCGAGGTCCGCACCCGGGTCACCCCGGGCGAGGAGGATCCCGACGGGTTGCAGGGGATCGACGAGCTCGACGTCGTCGCGTTGGACAGCCACGGCTGGTTCGCGAAGGTCGCCGGGGTGGTCGCGCTGCACGGCGGCTCGATCGTGGCCGCCAACGCGTTCTCGCGGGACGACGGGCTGGCCGTGGACACGTTCATGATCAGCCCGCCGGAGGGATCCGGGGGTTCCTGGTGGGCACGCGTCGAGGGCGACCTCGCCGACGCGGCCGCCGGCCGGCTCGCGGTCCGGGCGCGGGTGGCGCGCAAGGCCAGGACCGACGCGCACCGCATCTCCAAGCTGCCGCCGGTGGCGACCTCGATCGTCCAGGAGGAGGACCCGGCGGGGCGCTCCACGGTCATCGAGGTGCGCACCCTGGACCGCATCGGGGTGCTGTACGCGATCGCCACGGCGCTGGCCGAACTCGAACTCGAGATCGTGGTCGCCCGGATCCAGACCGTCGGCCACGAGGCGGTGGACGTGTTCTTCCTGCGCGACGGCGACGGGGCACCGCTGACGGAGGATCACTTCGCGGAGCTGCAGCTGGGCGTCGGTGCGGCGATCGACGAGCTGTGAGCGTGCCACCTCGATGCTGGTGAGCCGGGAGCGGGTGCCGGGCGAATAGGCTGCGGGCTCGGCGTGCTCGCGTCGACCGCATCGAGTTGGAACGGGTCATCCGTGGATCCTGCGACGTCCGCCACTTCCGCCACCTCGGCCACCCCGGCCGCCCCGCAGATCGCGCCGGCGACCGGCAAGCTCGGCGTCGTGTGCGTCGGCCTCGGTGCCGTGGCCACGACGTTCATCGCCGGGGTCGAACTGATCCGCCGGGGGATGGCAGAACCGATCGGGTCGATGACCCAGATGGGCACCCTGCGGCTCGGCAAGCGCACCGAGGACCGCTCGCCGCGCATCGCCGACGTCGTGCCGCTGGCCGGGCTCGACGACATCGTGTTCGGCGCCTGGGACCCGTTCCCGGACGACGCCTACGTCTCCGCGGTGAAGGCCGGCGTGCTGGACGCGGCGCGCCACCTCGAACCGATCGCCGAGCAGCTGCGCGCGATCGAGCCGATGGCCGCGGCGTTCGACCCGGCGTACGTCAAGAAGCTCGACGGCCCCAACGTCAAGACCGACACGTCCAAGCAGGCGCTGCTCGACGGGATCCGCGCCGATCTGCACGACTTCCGCGAACAGCACGGCTGCGACCGGATGGTCATGGTGTGGTGCGGCTCCACCGAGGTGTTCGTCGACCCCGGCCCGCAGCACGCCGACCGCGCGGCGTTCGATGCGGCGATCGCGGCCGACGATCCGGCCATCACGCCCTCCATGCTCTACGCCTACGCGGCGCTGCTCGACGGGGTGCCGTTCGCGAACGGGGCCCCGAACCTGACCGTCGACATCCCGGTGCTGCGCGAGCTCGCGTCCGAGCTCGGTGTGCCGATCTGCGGCAAGGACTTCAAGACCGGTCAGACGATGGTCAAGACGGTGCTCGCGCCGATGTTCAAGGCCCGCATGCTGGGGATGGAGGGGTGGTACTCCACCAACATCCTCGGCAACCGCGACGGTGAGGTGCTCGACGACCCGGAGTCGTTCAAGACCAAGGAGACCTCCAAGCTGGGCGTGCTCGACCACATCCTGCAGCCGAACCTGTACCCGGAGCTCTACGGCGACCTGCACCACGTCGTGCGCATCAACTACTACCCGCCGCGCGGTGACAACAAGGAGGGCTGGGACAACATCGACTTCTTCGGTTGGCTCGGCTACCCGATGCAGCTGAAGGTCGACTTCCTGTGCCGCGACTCGATCCTCGCCGCACCGCTGGCCCTGGACCTCGCGCTGTTCCTCGACCTCGCGCAGCGCGCCGGGATGTCGGGCATCCAGGAGTGGCTGTCGTTCTACTTCAAGGCCCCGCAGACCGCACCGGGGCTCTACCCGGAACACGACCTGTTCATCCAGCAGACCAAGCTGAAGAACACGCTGCGCTGGCTGATCGGTGAGGACCAGATCACCCACCTGGGCGTCGAGTACTACGCCGACGACTA
>LFIK01000345.1_pt1 | contig 34365 bp, 28 predicted proteins | sample 643401 | NCBI WGS metagenome assembly LFIK01 (sample SAMN03777447, study PRJNA286221) | soda lake metagenome | biome: soda lake; feature: Kulunda steppe; material: water; isolation source: sample T5-Br brine of Lake Tanatar-5 | place: Russia: Kulunda steppe | collected 2010-07
GGCGACCGCGGAGGTAATCCTGCAGTTCGGTGTAAATGCGCCAGCCGTTGGGGTGCCAGAACACCATGCCCGGGGCTTCATCCTGGATATGGAAGAGATCCTGGCTGCGGGCGATGCGGCGATGGTCGCGCTTTTCGGCCTCGGCCAGGCGGTGCAGATAGGCCTTGAGCTGTTTCTTGTCCGGCCAGGCGGTGCCGTAGATGCGCTGCAGCATCTCGTTGTCGGAGTTGCCCCGCCAGTAGGCGCCGGCCACCTTCTGCAGCTTGAACGCCTTGAGTTTGCCGGTGTTGGGCACGTGGGGCCCGCGGCAGAGATCGAGGAAATCCCCCTGCTTGTAGATTGAGATGATCTCGCTCTCGGGCAGGTCCTCGATGATCTCGGCCTTGTACTTCTCGCCCTGTTCGAGGAAGAACTCGATGGCCTGGTCGCGATCCCAGACCTCGCGCTCCACCTGGAAGTTCTGCTTCGCCAGCTCCTCCATCTTCTTCTCGATGGCTTTCAGGTCATCCTCGGTGAAGGGGCGCTTGTACGCGAAGTCGTAGTAGAAGCCGTTCTCGATCACCGGGCCGATGGTGACCTGGGCCTCGGGGAACAGCTCTTTGACGGCCTGGGCCATCAGGTGGGCGGTGGAATGGCGGATCATGTCCACGCCATCCGGGTCACGGTCGGTCACGATCGACAGCTCGGTATCACTTTCGATCCGGTGACTGAGGTCGACCAGCTTGCCGTCCACCCGGCCGGCCAGCGCGGCGCGCGCCAGGCCCTTGCCGATGGATTCGGCGACTTCGCCAACCGTGACGGGGTGATCGAACTCGCGACGGGAGCCGTCGGGGAGGGTGATTGCAGGCATGTGTCACTCCTGACAGTGGTGGCCTATACGAGGGGCCACGTGTGTGTGGGCACTCGGGAAGGTGCCGGCGAATTCAGCCGGCTATTGTTGCAATTCACCCTGTTTTTCTCAAGAGGGCAGGTCAGGTTTTTTGCGGTGCGGCAAAAGCGCGATGGGCGAAGGCGACCCGCTCGTGGGCCGGGTAGAGTTCGTCGTCCTGCTGCCGGATGCGTTCCCGCTCGTGGGCGTCCACCTGTTTCACGCGCGGCATCAGGCCGCAGCCGTTGGCCATCTGGATGGCCAGCCCGGGACGCGCGTTGAGCTCCAGCAGCAGGGGGCCGCGGTTGCGGTCCAGTACCATGTCGGTGCCCAGGTAGCCCAGGCCGCTCATCTCGTAGCAGCCGGCAGCCAGCTCCAGCAAACGCGTCCAGTCGGGGATGGCCAGTTCGTGCAGGTCGCGCCCGGTGTCCGGGTGAACGGTCACCGGTCGGTCGTACTGCACGGCGCGGGTGGCCTCGCCCGTGGCGATATCCAGCCCGACCCCGATGGCCCCCTGGTGCAGGTTGGCCTTGCCGTCTGAAGCGTGGGTGGACAGTCGCATCATCGCCATGAGCGGATAGCCGCGGTAGATCACTACACGGATGTCCGGCACGCCCTCGAAGGTGAAGGTCTCGAACTGCGCATCGAACTCGATCAGCGCCTCGATCACCGCCACGTCGGGGCTGCCACCCAGGGTGTAGAGCCCGGAGAGCAGGTTGGAAAGGTAGCGCACCACGTCGCGCCGGCTCACCCAGACGCCGCTGCCCTTGCGGAACCAGCCGTCCTTGTGTTCCAGGATAACCAGAATCCCCTTGCCGCCGCTGCCGCGCGAAGGTTTGATGGCGAAGCCCTGGCCGGGGCGCAGGAGCGATTCCAGCTTGCGGATCTCGCCCTGGCTGTGAATGACGCCGAGCAGCTCCGGGCTGTCGATCCCGTACTTGCGCGCCAGCAGCTTGGTCTGCAGCTTGTCGTCCACCAGCGGGAACCGCTCGCGGGGGTTGTGCAGGTTGATCAGGCTCAGGTTGCGCTCGTTCAGGCCGACGATGCCCTGCTCACGCAACCGGCGTGCCCAGCCGAAGAGCTGCATCAGCGTGCCCCTCCGCCCTCGGCCAGGAATGGCCGGAAGCGCCAAAGTTCCAGCAGCCGGTAGCCGGTGTAGCTACCCAGCAGGATGATGCCGGCCAGGACCACCGGTTGCAGGCCCAGGAAGTTGAACATCAGGTGCTGAACCACGTTCATCTGCATCAGCCCGAAGGCGGCAATCGCGGTGATAAGGCTGCCGGCACCCTGCTTGAAGACATCGCGCGGGCCCTCCTCCTCCCAGAGGATGGACATGCGCTCGATGGTCCAGGCCAGGATGATCATGGGGAAGAGGGCGACCTTGAGCCCGGAGGTGAAGCCCAGGTCGAAGCTGAGCACCGAGAGTAGCGATATCAGCCCGATCACGCAGACGATCACCACGGAAACACGGGCCACCAGTAACAGGTTGAGGTGGGCCATCGCCTGGCGCATCAACAGACCCCCGCCGACCACGAGCAGGAAGGTGATCAGCCCCGGGAGCAGATTCATCTCCAGGAAGGCGAGGGCGATGAGCACCGGCATGAAGGTGCCCGACGTCTCCAGCCCGACGATGACACGGAAAAAGACCACCACCAGCGCCCCCAGCGGGAGCAGCAGGATGCTCTGGAAGATGGCCTGCTCCGACAGCGGCAGGCTGTGGATCGAGAGGTTGAACACCGCCTCGGTGACCGTGCCCTGTTCGCCGAGCCCGGCGGCGGACTGGCGGGTCTCGAGCATGGAGAATGAGACCTGGGAGTTGCGGCCGCCCTCCACCTCGAGTACCGGGCCTCCGGTGCGTTCCCAGAGCAGCACCTCATCCGTGTTGATTTCGACTCCGGCGGTGGCGTCGAAAAGGCGCCAGTCCCCTTCGTTGAACACCTGGACGAAGGGTTGCAGTGACTGGCGTCGCCGTCCGTCCTCCAGGATCAGGCCGTGGATGGTGCGCGCCGGCACCTCGGCCTGGTGCAGCAGCCGGACCAGGGTGGTGCTGGGCGGGTATTCGCTGAGCAGCAACTGGGCGTTCTGGTTGTCGCCGTCGTTCAGGCGGCGCACCAGGGCGCGGGCCAGGCTGAAGCCATCGGCGGATTGCAGCCAGGCGTTCTCCGGAACCTGAGCGGAGGCCAGTTGCAGGGAGGGGCTCCAGGCAACGCGTCGGATATCCGGCGGTTCCCCGGGATGGCGGGAGCCCAGAGTCGGATCCACTTGGAACTGGGCGCGGTAATACAGGACCTGAGGTCCGTTGGCCTCTCGCGTGGTCCATTCCGCAACCCGCTGCACCTCCTCCAGAAAGTTGAGCCCGTAGCCCGGTGACGCGGTGTGTTCGGCGACCCGGCGGAACCCGGGCGGGTCGTCCGGCACGGCCAGTCGCACCTTGACGGCATCGCCCCCGGCCTCCAGCTGGACCGTGGCCTCGACATCCCAGAGCGTTTGCGCGGCGCCGGGCAGCCAAGGCACCCCGTGTTCCAGGTGTCGGTGCACGCTGTGGGTGATACCCACCAGGATGAGTGCAGCGGCGATCCAGAACAGGGAGCTACGGGCAAGTTTCATGGGCGCGGGCCGGGTCAGTCTTCGTCAGGGTGGGGATGCATATAGGTCTCCGCCACGTCGATCAGGGCGATATCCATCAGCAGGTCGCGGCCGATCAGGGCGGGGTAGGTCAGGTGAGCGCGATCGGAAAGCGTGAAGCGTGCCTCATCCTCGATCGGCCCCAGTCGGACCGGCAGCCGGACCACGAAGCGCTCCTCGGTGCCCGATGCCTGGCGTACCGTGGTCCGACTGGCCAGCGGTGCCTCCAGTTCCACTTCCCGGTGATCATCGTCATCCACCTCGTCGGGCTTGCCGTCCGGGTAGGTCACGGTGAACCGGACCCAGGTCTCCCCGTCACGCTCGAACTCGCTTATGTCTTTCGCGTTCAGGGAGGAGCTGGCCGCCCCGGAATCCACCCGGGAGGCCATGATGATGTCGTGCTCCGTCAGTTGCAGCCACTCCACGGCGCCCAACAGCAGCTTGCCTTCGAGGCCGTTGCCGTTGTCGGCGGGCATGCGGGCATCAATAACCGACGCGAAGCCCCGGTTTTCGCCTTCATCCGGGGTGGAGAGTTCGGCGACCCGTTGGTTCAATCCGGTGACGTTATGGCCCAGGGTGGCAAGCTGGGCCCGCTGCTCGTCGAGTTCCGCCAGCAGCGACCGTTCAAGTGCCTCGAGCGCTTCGTGCAGGGCATCGCTCTGTTCTGCCTGGCTTTCCTGAAAAGCGGTGGCGGAGAGTTGCTCGTCGGCTGGCAAGGTCTGGCATCCGGCGAGCAAGGCTGCGGTCAGCAGACCACCCAGAACGCCCGTCGTACGCGTGTGGCTTCCCCTCCGTTGCATCTGGATCATGCGGTGCTCCGACTAATAATCAGGAGCGCACGTTTCTACCAGCCTGAGCGTACAAGGACCCGCACAACCGCAAATGCCCCGCGCCGCGGTCGCCCCGCGCCGCCCCCTGCTAGAGGGCGCCCGGCGGAGAGGAGGCCCGGGCGAACCCCCGCGTCGGCATGCGACCGGCTAGCCACGCCTGCCGCCCGGCGATCACGGCATGCCGCATGGCCTCGGCCATCCGGGGCGGCTCGTCGGCATCCGCCACGGCGGTATTCATGAGCACGGCGTCACAGCCCAACTCCATCGCGATGGCGGCATGGGAGGCGGTACCGACACCGGCGTCAACCAGCACCGGTACCGTGCAGGTCTCGACGATCCGCGCGATGTTCAACGGGTTCTGGATGCCGAGCCCGGAGCCTATGGGAGCACCCAGGGGCATCACGGCCGCGCAGCCGATGGCCGCCAACTCCCGGGCGATCAGCGGATCGTCCGTCGTGTACGCCATTACGTCGAAACCCTCCTTGACCAGCGCCTCGGCGGCGGCCAGGGTTCCGCGCACGTCGGGTTGTAACGTCTCCTCGCAACCGATGACCTCCAGCTTGCATAGTGATTCGCCATCCAGAAGGTCACGGGCCAGCTGGCAGGTGTAGATGGCTTCCTCGGCCGTGTAGCAACCCGCCGTGTTGGGCAGCACGGTGCAGCCCAACTCACCGAGCAGGGGCAGCAGGCCATTGCCGCCCGGTGTGGATGGCAGACGCCGTATCGCAACGGTGACGATCTCGGCGCCACCGGCCTGAATGGCGCGGCGGGTCTGGTCCAGGTCCTTGTATCGTCCCGTGCCCAGCAGCAGGCGGGACTGGTAATGGCGAGAGCCCAGTATCAAGGGGTGGTCCGGATTGGCCATGGTCGTCCTCCTCGTTTGTTCAGCCGCCGCCGACGGCGTGCACGATATCGATCGTGTCGCCGTGCACGAGGCGCTGGGTCGGGTAGTCCGGTCGGCGGATGACCGAACGGTTGATCGCGATCGCCACCCGTTCGCCGTCAAGGCCGCGCGTGGTTATGAGGTCGGTGAGCCGGCTTGCGGCCGGTATGCGGTGCGGCTCGCCATTGATCGTGACGGTAATCCATGCGGAAGGAGACTCGGCGGTCATGGGACTCACTCCTGCAGGCGCAGGCAGGGCTTCTCCGCCGGGGAGGACGTTGAAGCTCCCTGCGCCGGTACGATCCGGATCAGGTTCCAAGGGTCTGTTCTCAGCCCCGGGGGGCACCCCTGCTTCTGCAATGCATTCGGTTATGGCGCCGATCGGGTCTTCCGGGGTGCACGGCACCCCGCGGGCGAGCACTTACGCCGGAAACAGAAAGACCGGTCGGGTGGATTTCATGGTGATTTTTCGTGCGACGGAGCCGATGATCATCTCTCCCACCGCCGAATAACGGTGAGAGCCCATGATGATGCAGTCGGCGTCCAGGCGGTCCGCCTCGGCGAGGATCTCCTTGGGTGCCCGGCCCTGTCGCACATGGACTCCCGCGATATGCGCGGCGCTGGCATCGGCCGCATCCAGGAGGGTCCTGCCGAACTGGTCCAGGCGCTTGCGCAGATCCTCTTCCACCTCGTCCAGCGTTGACTTCTGGTAGTTGCTGAGCAGAGAGGGGTCGATGAAGCGTTCCGCGGCCTGGGCCTGGATCTGGTTGCGCATGTACCGGGGCTCCTCGACCACGTGGACGATGTGGATTGCCGCCTCGAAGCGCTCCGCGATGCCGATCACGCAGCGGAAGACATCGGGTCCCCTGGGGCCCAGGTCCGTGGCGTAGAGGATGGTCTTGATGTCGAAAGCCATCTGCATTTCCTCCTTTTGGCGCTGCCGCTGTCGGCGGGGCCGGTTCTGAAGCCGTGGCCGGTACGGGACCGGCCACATTGCCTGCTCTTGCTGATGGTGTGGGACGGGGCCCTCACGCACCGTTGGCCGTGGCTCCGGGAGCTGAGCTCAGCTCGGAGAGCATGTCCGGGATTTTCAGCCGCTGGACCTTGCCCGACGGACCCTTGGGCAACCATTGGACCACGTGGAGCTCTCTGGGGGCCTTGTAGGCGCCCAGCTCCCGGGCGGCCGCCTGGCGAAGGTCTTCGGGACTGGCCTGTTTGCCCTCCTTGAGTACTACGCAGGCCATAACCTCCTGGCCGTAGTTCTTGTCCTCCACGCCGAAGGCCGCGGCCTCCAGAACAGCGGGGTGCTTCAACAGGGCTTCGTCGATCTCCCGCGGCGCGATATTCTCACCACCCTTGATGATCAACTCCTTGAGCCTGCCGGTGATGTAGAAGAAGCCCTCCTCGTCCTGGTAACCAAGGTCCCCGGTGGCAAACCAGCCGTCCGGCGTCAGCGCCGAGGCAGTGGCCTCCGGGTTCTTGTAGTAGCCGTTCAAGACGTTGTCCCCGCGGACATGGAGCTCCCCCGGTTCGCCAGCAGGCGCGTCCCGGCCGTTCTCCAGCACCACCTTTACCTCATTACGGTAGGCGATACCCGGCGAGCCGTACTTGAACTCGAAGGGTGGAAGCGGGTTGGAAAGAATCTGCGCAGCTGTCTCGGACAGGCCCATGGTCTCGATCAGGGCGATGCCGAAGCGCTCCTCGAATGCCCTGTGCGCCTCGGGGGGCAGGGCGGAGGAGGCCGAACGCCCGAATCGCAGTTGGGCCAGTCGCGGGTTGTCCCGTACCTCCACCGGGTGGGTCTCCGCCCGCTCCAGCAGGTAGGCGACAATGGTGGGCACCACGCTGAACCAGGTGCACTGGTGGTCCATCAGCAGGTCCCAGAACTGGCTGGCGCTGAAACGGTGGGGGAGCACGACGCTGCCTCCGCTGATCAGCGGCGCCACCATGGTCACGATTTCGGCGTTGATGTGGTAAAGGGGCAGCACGCAGAGCCCGCGGTCATCCTTGGACAGGCAGTGGGCCTCCACGGTGTTGAGACCGCCGCCGATGACGTTCTGCTGGGTCAGCATGACGCCCTTGGGCTTGCCGGTGGTGCCCGAGGTGTAGATGAGCAGTGCGTTGTCATCGGGGGTGGGCACTGGCGTCTGATAGCCCTGGGCCGGCGCCGGCTCACCCGGCCATTCCGGGCCCTGGTCGGGGCAGGTCGGGATGACGCGGATTTCGCGCTCGGAGGCCTGACTGATCTTGTGTCCGCGATCCAGGTGGCCCGCCGATGCGAACAGCAGGTCCGCGTCCGAGTGGTCCACCACGTACTCCAGTTGCGAGTCACCGGAGATGGCATTGAGGGGAACGACCACCCGGCCGCTGGCCATGATGGCGAGGAACAGCAGGCCCGTCCACTTGCCATTGTCCATCAGCGTTGCGACGTGGGCCCCCCGGGGCGCGCCAAGCGCTTCCAGGTGGCGCGAGACGATGGAGACGTAGTCCTGCAACTCGGAGAAACTGACTTGTTCGTTCGGCTCCGGGGCCACCAGGTAGGTCTTGTCCGGGGCCTGCTCGGCCCAATGTGCGATGTAATGCGTAATGGTCATGATTGCCTCTCCCTGATGCCCCGGGTTCACGCGCCGGGAAGGCCGAATTTCTGCCAGTAATCGCCGAAGATCTCGTCCAGCGTCGGCTCATTGGGTGTGATGGTTTTCACCACCCGGGTCGTGTTCAGGTAATGCCGGTAGTTCAGGTTCTCGGAGATGCTGTTCTGTCCCCAGGTGCCACACCCCATCGAGAGGGAGAAGGGCAGGCCGTTATCGAAGCTGCCGCCGGTGGCGACGGCATGGGCCTGGTTGACGATGACGCGACAGACCGGCATGTGCAGGCCAAGACGGTTGATGTGTGCTTCGTCCTGGGTGTGGATGCCGCAGGAGTGGCCCTTGCCCTGGTGTTCCAGGATCTCGCGGGTGCGGGCGTAGGCGCCGTCAAAATCCGGCGCGCGGTAGACGGTCAACACCGGGGAGAGCTTCTCGCCGGAGAAGGGGTAGTCCTTGCCCACGCCGGTCTCCTCCACCAGGAGCATGGTGGCACTTCGCAACTCCGGGCGGGTAAAGCCGCACGCCTCGGCGATCTCCGGTGCGCTCTTGGCAATAACGTCGCGGTTCAGGTTGCCATCCACCCAGAGTGTCCGTTGCAGTTGTGCCTTCTCCTCCGGAGTGAGTACGATGCCGCCTTCCACCGCAAGTGCCTTGATCGCCTCCTCGTAAATGTCGTCGACGATGACCAGGTTGTTCTCGGAGGAGCAGCTGGTGGCGTTGTCGAAGGTCTTGGAGAGCCGGATCTTGGCGGCGGCCGCGGCCAGGTCGGCCGTGGAGTCGATGATCACGGGCACATTGCCGGCACCCACGCCGATGGCGGGGCCACCGCTGGAGTAAGCGGAGCGAACGTTATTCTGCGAGCCGGTGACCACCACCAGGTCCGCCTGGTGCATGAGCTGATGCGTGGTGGCCTTGTTGACCGGAGCGGGGAGCTGTTGCACCAGATCCCGCGGCGCGCCGATCCGGTCCAGTTCGGCGTGGATGTAGTTGATCAGACGGGTGCAGACCTCCTGCCCCTTGGGGGAGGGGGCCAAAATGATGGCGTTGCGTCCCTTGAGGGCGTTCAGGGTCTTGTTCATCGGCGTGGCCGCCGGGTTGGTGGATGGCACCACGGCGCCTACAACACCCACCGGGCGGGCGATTTCCACCAGACCTAGTTCCGGCAGCTCCCGGACCACGCCCACCGTCCGCGCACCTTTGAGGTCGCGCAGCAGCCCCATGGTCTTGCGGTGGTTCTTGGTGATCTTGTCCTTGACGTTGCCGAGGCCGGTGGTGCTGACGGCGAGTTCGGAGAGCTCCTGGTTGCGCTGCGGCTCCAGGAGCGCCCAGGCCGTCGCAATAACCACCTCGTCCACCTGTTCCTGCGTATACGCCTCGAACTGCAGCTGTGCGTTGCGGGCCCGGTTGACCAGGTCGCTGACAATGGCCTCGGCTTCTTCATCGAGGCTCACGGTGCTGGCTTTGTTTGTCATCATTGAGGGGCTCCCCTGTGTGTTGCGCAATTTAGCTAACTCATATAAATGAGTGGAAAACCAGGTTGCCCCGGTCCTTTGGTTTACAGGATAGCGTCGGGAGGTTATCCGGCTTGGTCAGGGTGTCGGGGCGGGGCGGGCACCCCGGGGGTGCCCGCCATCGAACATCAGGGCTGATCCTGCTCCAGTTCTTCCTCGATCTCGTCGGCATCCATTTCGGCGAAAAGGTCCTCAAGGAAGGCCTGCCGTTCTTGCCACATCCCCTTCAGCTCCTCACGGTTCATGACATTCATCGGGGAGCCGCCTTCCTTCATCTGGGCCTTGATCCGCTCGTCATTGAACATCTCCACGATGCGCTCGGACAGCCACTGCAGACGCTCCTCCGAGGGGCCTTTCGGGGCCATGATGCCGCGGAAGTTCACACTGGAGTTGTCGATGTCGTACCCCAGCTCCTGGAAGGTGGGGACGTCCGGCAGGAAGTCCTCATCCCGCTCCAGGTCCGCCACGGCCAGGATGCGCAGCCGGTCCTGGTTGCGGTAGGCGTCGGAGAGGTTGTTGAAGCCGGCCTGCACCTGGCCACCCATCACGAAACGCAGGGCATCGACCCCACCGGCAGTGGGCACATAGCGGAGTTCGATGTCGCCGGCCTGCTCCAGCTGCAGCGTGGCGATGTGGTGGCCGACGAACAGACCCGCGCCGGAGACGGTGATGCTGCCCGGGTTCTCCTCGGCGTATGCCACCAGGTCATCTACGGTCTCGAAGGGGCTGTCTGCCGGCACGATCAGCACGGCCGGGTCCTGCCCCCAGTTTGCGATGGGTTCCAGGTTCTCGATGCTGTAGTGGGTGTCGTACATGATCGACTGGGCGATGAAGTGGGGCACGTTGTAGGCCGCCAGGTCATGCCCGTCGTCGCGGCCGCGCCTGACCAGGTGGTTCCAGCCAACCTGGCCACCGGCACCCGGCCGGTTGGTGATGACGATGGGCTCGCCCAGGTATTCCTCGGCGGCCATGGTGGCGATACGGGCCTGGAAGTCCGTGGCGCCACCCGCCGAGTAGGAGACGGTCACATTGACAGAGCGGGACGGGAAGTCGTCCGCCATGACGGGGCCGGCGGCGACTGCGAACAGGGCGCCAGCGCTGATGGCGGTGACGGTGGCCTTGGCTTTTTGGATGGCGTTGCTTATTTGCATGATTCTCCTCCAGTCGCCCCTGAAAACGGGGCTTTCGTTATGGCACTTCGCCTCAGAACAGAACCCCTTCGGGGACCTGAACGTTTAAAACCACGATAAATATCAAGTACAGGGCGCCCATGAAGGCGAGGGTGATGGCGCCCACGCGGGTGACCCGGGCCCAGCTGAAGCGCCCGGGGCTGTAGATGCTGGCAATCAGGAAGAAAGCGATGGCCGAGGATACGAAGTAGCCCAGCGACTCGCTGACCAGCAGAAATCCGAACAGGATGAGCAGCAGTGGCCAGATGGCCCCCCACGGTACCGGCTCCTCCTCGCCGCCGGTCACTCGGGCGCCCGGCTTGAAGGCCAGGAGCATCAGGAAGACGGCGATGCCGAGCATGCTCAGGGAAACGATTCGCGGGAACTCATACCCTATCGGGGCATCGGGGGCGAAGGACGCCCAGACCACGAGTCCACACACCACCATGGTGGCGACAGCGGTAATACGGTGACGGAGATGGCTGGTATTCATCAGGCCTGCCCCTCCTCTGCAGCCTTCGCCTCTTCGCGGCGGCGGGCGCGGATGCGGAACTCCGCGATGATGCTGTATGCCACCGATACGACGCAGAAGGAGATGAGAACGATGTTGATGGTGCCGGTGAAGAAGTAGGTGCCCATGCCCACCGTAGCGTCGGCGATCATCTGGCCCTGCAGGAAGTTGTTCTCGGCGATCGGGCCGAGGATGATGCCCAGCACCACGGGACCGGGGCTGAAGCCCCAGCGCATGGCGAAGTACATCATGGTGCCCAGCGACACCATGATGATCACGTCGGAAAAGCTGTTCTGGACGCTGTAGGTTCCGAACACCGCGAGTATGGCAACTGCGGCTGCCATGTACTGCTTCGGAATACGGATCACGTACTTGCTGAAGCCGGCCAGATACAGCCCGCCGACGACCAGCAGCAGCTGGCTGACCAGCAGCGCGCCCATGAACGTCCAGGCCACATCCGCGTGGTCACGGAAGAGGTCCGGGCCGGGGAACAACCCCTGGATGAGCAGGCCGCCCAGCAGGACCGCAGCGGTGGGGCTGCCGGGTACACCCAGAGAGAGCATGGGCACCAGGGAGGAGCCCACCATGGAATTGTTCGCGCTCTCGGAGGCGATGACCCCGTCCGGCTCGCCCTTGCCGAATTTCTCGGGGTTGCGGCTGAACTTCTTGTTCTGGTCGTAGGAGATCAGGCCCGCGATCTGGCCGCCGGCGCCCGGGATCAGGCCCACCAGCGAGCCGATGGTGCTACCGATGGTCAGCGAACGGACCCGCTTGAGGTTGTAGAGCAGCGAGTGGATGATCGGCCGCTGCTCCATGGCGAATTCCGTTCCCTGGCGGCCGCGTTTGGCGGTCTCGACCATCTGCAGAATCTGCGGGATGGCAAACAGCCCGATCAGGGCCGGGATGATGGTGATCCCGCCCTGCAGGTGCTCCGAGAAGACAAACCGCTCCGTGCCACTGACCGGGTTCATGCCGACGGTGGAGATCCATATCCCGAAGGCGCCGGCCGTGAGTCCCTTGAGCACCGAGGAACTGCCCAGCGAGCCGATCACGGTGACCCCGAGAATCGCGGTCCAGAAGAGCTCCGCGGGACCGAACTGCAGGGCGAAATTGACCAGCATGGGGGTGAACAGGATCAGCACCAGGACCCCGACGAGGCCACCGATTCCGGAGCTGATGAAGCAGTAATGCAGTGCCTCGGTGGCGCGGCCGTTCCGGGCCATGGGGTGGCCGTCCAGCATGGTGGCGATGTTGGCCGGCGCCCCCGGTATATTCACCAGTATGGCGCTGACCGCACCGCCGGCCACCGTAGCCGTGTAGACCACGCCGAGCATGATCAGGCCGGAGGTGGCGTCCATCTGGAACGTGAAGGGGATGAGAAGCGCGACCGCCATGGTGGGACTAAGCCCGGGGGTGGCGCCCAGTATGATGCCGAAAATCGTTCCCAGGACCAGTATGGCTATGTTCCAGCCACTGAAGACCTGTGGCAGATACTCAAATAATTCCACTGCCTACTCCCCCCGGTGCCCGGGACTGGTGTCCCGGTGCCTCTCTTCAGGTGGCCTCCGCCCGGTATCCGATTCTCTGTGGGCTTGGTGGTCCGGCGGGGCCTACCCTTATCGTTGTGTATGTCAGCCTCGATAGCCTTTTTCGGACACCGACTGTCGCAGTATTGCTATCAAACTGCCCGGCCGTCTATCAGGGGCTGCCCATCCAGTTCACATAGGTCATGTATCTACCTAAGTAATCGAATAGACTATATGGGAGAGGAAGTCAAACCTGGATTTCCTCCAGGCACCTCTTCAGGCAGGCGCATTCGCGCGCCGGGAGCCCGTCACAGCGGTGTTTGCCGACAGTGAGGAAATTTTTTCTTTCGGGTCGGTATGATGGGTGCAGCTAAAGCTGACCGGAGGAGGAGATGACGCAAATGGAAGCAGAGAGTGAACGACTGATGCTATTCACGGCAACGAACCTGGAAGCGGCGAAGGGGCGTCCTCTGTACCGGCTGGTCGAGAGCCACCTGCGCGACCTGATCCACTCCGGCAAGCTGATTCCCGGGGACCTGATCCCGTCGGAGTCGCAACTGGCCAAGGCTCTGGAGGTCAGTCCGGGCACGGTCAAGAAGGCCATCGACAACCTGGTGTGGGAGGGGTTGCTCTTCCGCCACCAGGGCAAGGGGACCTATGTCTCCAAGGTCGATTTCGAGAAGAGTCTGTTCCGCTTCTTCACCTACGGTGATGCCGAGGGCCGGGCGCTGCGGATCCACAAGATCACCACGGCCCGGGGCCGGATGCCGGGGCCACTGGGTGCGTGCAAGCGGTTGGGCTTCGAGGCCGGCACTGAGCTGATCTACATCGAGAGGCTCGGGCTGGTTGGCGAGACGCCGATCCTCGTGGAGTACTCCTGGTGGGCGCCGGATGTGGTCCCAGGGCTCGAGGATGAGAGCATCCACATCCCGGATTACCTTTACGCGCTGGTGCTGGACCGGTTCGGGGTGCCGGTCATCCGTGCGGAGGAGACTTTGACCGCGGGGGCCGCTGATGAGCAGACCGCGGAAATGATCCGGGTGAAGAAGGGCGCGCCGGTGGTGGTGCTCAAGCGGACCACCTACTCTCGGGACGACCGGATGGTGGAGGTCCGCACCACCAAGGGCCGGGCCGACCGTTTCAGTTACAAGACCGAGATCCGCTAGGGCGGGAGAGGCAGAGCCACAAACGTCGAGGGCCCCTCCGGAGGGGGCCCTCGGCGTTTGTGGGCGAGCGTACTGTCGGCGTTACTTGGACAGCGTGGCGTCGTGGTTGAAGAAGCCGAACAGGCGCTACTCAATCGCGCTCACGCCTCTGGACAGCAGCGTCACGGCGCCGGAGACGGCGACCACCAGCGGGTTATTGAACTCGAACTCTACGGAATCGCCCACCTGGCGGACAGTGACTGGCTCCAGGCCCGGCTGGCGCTTCAGCTCCTCGGTCGCGATACCGGCATGCTGCTGGTTGTCGAGCTGCAGTTTAAAGGACGTCTTCATGGTGAGCATTTCCTGCTGATGTTGCGATGCAGTATAGCGCGTTTATTGCGCTGCAGCAACTGCCAGGAGCCCACTATTCTACGATCTGTCAAGCGCCGGGATGTTGATGGGAGGCATGGTGCAGGTGGCCATGGCGTGCTGGGGTGCAGGCGCCGCGGTTCAGTCGGCGAGCAGGGGGGCAACTGTGCCGGGGAGGGGAGTTTCCGGGAGGGAACAAAAAGGGCCACCCGGGCCCGGCACGCGGGGTGCCGTGGCCCGGATTGAACGCAAGCGCTGCCTTGTAGGCGCTTGCAGCCGGTGCTCGGTTCAGGAGCAGTGCTTCAGACGTAGTCCTTGTACTTCTCCAGATAACGGACAGGCTTGGACAGGGCATCCCGACGGAAGGGGTCGCCCAGCTCCCGGGTGCACATGATCTCGAGGATGCAGGTCTTGCCCTCGTTCATCTGCATGTCCACCGCCTTCTTGAGCGCCGGGCCGACATCCTCGAGCTTGTCCACGGTGATGCCCTCGGCCCCCATGGCCCGGGCGATCTCCGCGAAGCTCTCGTTTTCCAGCTCCGCGGCCACGAACCGGCGGTTGTAGAAGTCCACCTGGTTCTTCTTCTCAGCACCCCACTGGCGGTTGTGGAACACCACGGCGGTCACCGGGATGTTGTGCTGCACGCAGGTCATGGTCTCCATCAGGCTCATGCGCCATGCGCCGTCACCGGCGTAGGAGATGGCCGGACGCTCCGGTGCCGCCACCTTGGCGCCGATCATGGTGGGGAAGGCGTAGCCGCAGTTGCCGAAGCTCATGGCGGCGAAGAAGCTGCGCGGCCGCTCGAAGCGCAGGTAGCTGTTGGCCACCGAGTTGATGTTGCCGATGTCGGTGGACACCATCACATCCTCGGGCATGGCCTTTTCCAGCTCGCGCAGCACCTGGCGCGGGTGCAGCCAGGTGCCGCCCTCACCCTTCTGCTCATCGATCATGTCGAGGCTGAAGGGGTCCCGCTCGTGGGTCCACTCGTCCAGTTCCTTCTCCCAGGCATCCTTCTCGGCCTGGACCTTCTCCAGCCGCTGGTCGCGGTTCTCGTCGCAGACGAGCTTGCGGTCCTGAAGGCGCTCGGTGATGGCAACTGCGGAGGCCTTGGCATCGCCCCAGACCGGCACGGAGATCTTCTTGACCAGGCCGAGCATTTCCGACCGGGCATCCACCTGGATGATCTTCGCGTCCTTGGGCCAGTAATCCATGCCGTGCTGGGGCAGGGTGCCGAACGGGCCGAGCCGGGAGCCCAGGGCAAGCACCACGTCCGCCTGGGAGATGAGCTTCATGGCGGCCTTCGAGCCCTGGTAGCCCAGCGGGCCGCACCAGAGCGGATGGCTGGCCGGGAAAGAGTCGTTGTGCAGGTAGCTGTTCACCACCGGCGCACCCAGGCGCTCGGCCAGCGCCTTGCACTCCTCGACCGCGTCCCCCTGGACCACGCCGCCACCGGAGATGATCACCGGGAATTTGGCCTTGGCCAGCAGGTCGGCCGCGTCGTTCAGGCTCTGCTCGCCGCCGGCGCCCCGCTCGATGTGGGTCGGCGTCGGGACCTCGGTTTCCAGCTCACCGTAGAAGAAGTCGCGGGGAATGTTCAGCTGGGTCGGGCCCAGGTTGTTCATGGCGCGGTCGAAGCAGCGGCCGGTGAATTCGGCCATGCGCTTCGGGTTGTTCACGTGGCCCTGGTAGACCGTGAATTCCTGGAACATCGGCAGCTGGTTGGCCTCCTGGAAGCCGCCCAGGCCCTGGCCCATGGTGCCCGTTTCCGGGGTGACGATGACCACCGGGCTGTGGGCCCAGTACGCGGCCGCGATGGAGGTGACCGAGTTGCTGATGCCCGGCCCGTTCTGACCAATGAGCACCCCGTGGCGGCCGCTGGCGCGGGCGTAGCCGTCCGCCATGTGCCCGGAACCCTGTTCGTGGACCACCGGGATGAAACGGATACCGGCCGAGGTGAAGATGTCCATGGCATCCATGAAGGCGGAGCCCATGATGCCGAAGATGTCAGTGACCCCGTTGGAGACCATGGTCTCCACGAAGGCCTCGGAGGGGGTCATCTTCTGCACGCCGCTGACCACCTGGCGGTTATCGGTCTTCTGCTGCGGTTCGGCCACCGCACTGTTCTGCTTGCTCATCGCTCCTGCCTCCTTTGGCGGTCCAATCTGTATTATCTGGTACCTATGGTTCCGGATATCGGTACACAGTGATGACTCTAGGGGCGGTTCAGCGGTACGTCAAGAGAAATTTTTAGAAAACGGAACAAAAGGGTTCATTCGGCGGGATTTTGTGTGCGGTGGGGCGGTCGAGGCGAGAGGGCAACCCCGGGCGCCAGGTGGCTGGTGGCCCGGGCAGGGGGAGGATTTCGAGAGGGGGTCAGGTCTCCAGTTCCGCGAGGGCGTCCGCTGCTTCCCTGAGGTCGGGCAGCAGCGACTTGGCCTTTTCCGCATCCAGGCGCATGACCGGTGCCTGCAGCGCGACGCAGAGGTTGGGCTTTTCTGAGGTGGGAACGAGCACCGCGACGCATAATAATCCGGGGAGAAATTCCTCGCGGTCCAGCGCGTAGCCCTCTTCCCGGACCTCCGCGATTTCCGCCTCCAGGGCGTCCGGATCGGTGAGCGTGTTGACGGTGTGACGCTCCAGCGGGGTCCGGGCCAGCAGGCGGCGGCGCTGCGAGGGCGTCATCTGCGCCAGAAGGAGCTTGCCGCTTGCCGAGCAGTGCACCGGCACCCGCGAGCCCGGGTGAAGGTAGAACCGGAGGGGGGCGTCCGTCTCCACGCGGTCCAGGTAGAGCACTTCACTGCCCGACAGTGCGGTGAGGTTACAGCTCTCGCCGACCCGGTCGACCAGCTGACGCAGCACCTGGTGGCGGGCCGCATGCAGGGTGTCGTTGAGCAGTATCTTTTCGGCTAGACGCCGCAACCGCACCCCGGTGCTGTAATGGCGGCTGTCCGTGTCCCGCTGCAGTATGCCCGCCGCTTCCAGTTGTTGCAGCATGCGGTGCAGCGTGGGCTTGGGGACATCCGTCTCCTCGACCAGGTCCTGCAACGAGAAAACTTCGTCCTTTGAGGCAATGACCTCAAGCAATGAGAACAGGCGCAGTGCCGGCGTCTCGCCCTCCAGCTTGACCGGGGCCACCATTCTGCGTGCCGGGGCACGTGCCGTATTCGTTGCCATCTCCCTTACCTCTTGTGTTCCGGCCTTGTCGGTTCCGGCTGGTTCGCCGGCAGCGCAGAAGCGCCCGATGAGGGCTCCCCGGGGCCTCGCGCTCAGCGCCGATGCCGCCCGGCCATCAGTTGCACGATGTCGAAAAGCAGTTGGTTATCTAGCCCCCGGGTGAGGTCCGTAGCCAGGCTTTGGCGATAGTAGGCGCCAAGGTCCAGGCCCACGCCCAGACCGAGGATATTCAGGTCCGGCCGCGCATCATAGCGCGAGACCACGTCCCGCAGGTGGTTATCCAGATAGTGCTCATGGTTAGCCAGTGCCGTGGCCCGTTCCATGGGGCAGCCGTCCGATATCACCAGCAGAACGCGCTGATCCTCATCGTGGGTCAGCAACCGCCTGCAGGCCCACTCCACCGCCTCGCCGTCCACGCCCTCGCGGAACAGATCCTGCTTGAACAGGCCTGCGATGTCACGACGGCTCCGGCGCCAGTTCTGCCCGGCTGACTTGAATACCAGATGGGTCACCTCGGTCAGCCGACCCGGCGCCTCGGGCCGGCCGCGCGCGAGCCACTCCTGCCAGACGCGACCGCCGTTCCAGCCCCCGGTGGTAAAGCCTAACACCTCGGTCTTCGCTTGCGCCTGCTCCAGCGCCCGGACGAGGATGTCCACCAGCGCCGCCACTGACTCCATGTGCTCCTTCATCGAGCCGGAACAGTCAATCAGGATGCTGACGACTGCATTGCCCACCGGCTTTTCCCGCTCCAGGCGGAAGACGCGGTGCTCGTCCGGGGAACTGACCAGCTGTCCCAGCCGGCGGCCGTCGATGTAGCCCTGCTCCTCTCCGAAGGACCAGCCATCCCGTTGCGGCACCGCGAACAGCGCGGCGAGCTGGCGCACCAGCCGCCGGGTGTTCACCCCCTGGGCGGCGACCAGTGCATCCAGCTGCCGGCGGTACTGGGCCAGCAGGTCCCGGCGCACCAGCTTGCCGATCTCGGTTTCGCGGTCGTACCGCCGGCTGTAGACCTGGTAGCGCTCCACGCCATCGTCCGGTGATCTTCCCCCAGAGGCGCCACCGCCATCCAGCGGCTCCTCCCCTTGCAGGTCGAAATCGAGTAGCAGCGCGAAGGCGGCGAGCGCATCGTTGTCCTCGTTGGTCTCCTCGTCCCCCTCGCCGCCGGCCTGGCCGATCAGGCCGGAAATCAACTCGCCCAGTGCCAGGGCGTGATCGGCGAAGGCGGCCTGATCACCCCGCGTGCGGCGCAGGCCGGCCAGGTGGGGCCCGAGCAGCGGGGCGACCGCCGCGCGGGTCGCCTCGATGACGCCTTCGGTCTCCTCGAGGACCGGCTGGCCGGTGAGCCGGGCGCGGAATATCTGAGCCACGGTGAAGAGCAGGACGCCGACGTCGGTTTCGGTCATCCCCGCCCCGTGGAAGTCACGCAGCCACTGCTCAAACCGCTGGCGCAGGTTGCGCTTCATGCCGGGCATCGTTTCCGGGGCGTAGGTCTCGACCCGGAGCTGCTCCAGCAACTCGAAGATGAGTCGGCTTATGGGATCCGTGGGAGCCCTCGAATGATGCAGTGCAGGGTCGGAATGGCAAAGCCGCAGGGCCACGCTGTCGATCATGCCGCGGTGAGCCTGCAGGTCGTGCCAGTCGGGATCGAGGCGCAGGTGGGGGGCGTGCACCGGGACCGGCTGTTCTCCCAGCCGCAGCCGGCCGGCGCGGTAGTGGAGGTCCGGCTCGCCGGTCAGGGCCCGGGCCGTCGCGGCGCAGAGCTCTTCCACGCGCTGCTGACGTCGGGCCTTCTGTTGCACGCTCTCCATTACGTGGCCTCATTCCACGCAGAGGCCTCGGCCAGCTCGTCACCGAAGCAGCGCTCGTAGTATTCCGCCACGATGTTCCGTTCGATCTCGTCGCAGCGGTTGAGGAAGGAGAGCCGGAAAGCGAGGCCGACGTCGCCGAACAGTTGGCTGTTCTCCGCCCAGGTAATCAGGGTGCGGGGAGACATCAGGCTGGACAGATCGCCGGCAGCGAAGCCCTGGCGGGTGAGGTTGGCCAGCTCCACCATGGCGCCGACTCGATCCCGTCCCTGCTGGTTATCCAGCTGCGGTACCTGCGCCACCACAATGTCTACCTCGTCCTGGTGGGGCAGGTAGTTCAGGGAGGCAATGATGTTCCAGCGGTCGAGCTGGGCGTGGTTCAGGACCTGGGTGCCGTGGTACATGCCGTTGACGTTGCCCAGCCCCACGGTGTTCGCCGTGGCGAACAGCCGGAACCAGGGGTGCGCCTGAATGACGCGGTTCTGGTCCAGCAGGGTGAACTTGCCATCCCGCTCCAGCAGGCGCTGGATCACGAACATGACGTCCGGCCGTCCGGCGTCGTACTCGTCGAAGATCAGGGCCACGGGCCGGCGCAGGGCCCAGGGCACGATGCCCTCTTGGAATTCGGTGATCTGTTTCCCCTCCTGCAGCACGATGGCGTCCCGTCCCACCAGGTCCATGCGGCTGATGTGGCCATCCAGATTGACCCGCAGGCAGGGCCAGTTCAGGCGCGCCGCCACCTGTTCGATGTGGGTGGATTTACCCGTGCCGTGCAAGCCCTGGAGCATGACCCGGCGGTTGCCGGAGAAGCCGGCCAAAAGGGCCAGTGTCACCTCGCGGTTGAATCGGTAGGCCGGATCGATTTCGGGGACCAGGCTGTCCCGTTCGCTGAATGCAGGGACTTCAAGGTCCACGTCCAGCCCGAAGGTGTTGCGGACGGACAGGGTTTGGTCTGGACTATCGACTGTGATTTGGCTCACACCAACCTCCTGCGCTAGCTCCCCGACCTGACCGGCGCCGCAAGGGCAATGACAGCCGGCACCCGGGTTGGATAGGGGCGGAGGCGCACCTCCGCGACTGGGTTTCAGTATACATAGCCAATAAACAGAATGCATCGTACCGAAATACAAGATTTATGCTTGCCCGGCCAGGCGCCGGTGGTGTGGCATACTCGACCGGTCCGCACAGCGAGTCCTGGCCTATGAACCTGCAGCTACTCCGAGTCTTCGTTGCCGTCGTCGATGCCCGCAGTTTTTCCCGCGCCGCCCAGGCCCTGGGGGTGAGTCAGCCCGCGGTCTCGAAGTCCGTCCGGGAACTGGAATCGCAGTTGGAGACAGTGCTCCTGGAGCGACAGGCCAGGGCGTTCGAGCCCAACGAGGCGGGGCAGGTGCTGTACGACTACGGCCGAAGCATCTTCGCCCTGGAGCAGGAGGCGCAGGAAGCCATCAGTGCCTTCTACGGCCTGGAGCGTGGGCGTCTGACCATCGGCGCCAGCACCACGATCGCCACCTACTGGCTGCCGCCCTACCTGGTGGAGTTCGGGCGCCGACACCCCCATCTGGATGTGGTCCTGCAAAGCGCGAACACGCAGCAGATCATCGAGCGGCTGATTGACTGCGAACTGGACGTGGCGCTGGTGGAGGGGCACGTGGCGGATGCCCGGGTAGAGGCCCGCCCCTGGCTCAACGAGGAGATGGTCGTCGTGGCCCCCGGGCGGTCGCATGGGGGCGCGCCCTTGCCGGAGCGCCCCCTGGGAGAGCAGGTCTGGGTGGTCCGCGAGCGGGGCTCGGGCAGCCGCGAGGCCACCGATGCACTGCTCGCTCGCCTCGGGGATCAGCAGCCCGCCACTGTCGAGGTGGGAAGCAACGAGGCAGTGGTCCAGACGGTCGCCGCCGGTGGTGGCCTCGGCCTGGTGCCCCGGGTCTGCGCCCGCGACCAGCTGGAATTCGGACGGGTACAGGCGGTTCAGTTGACCCCGGAGCCGATCCGGAGACAGTTATACCGAGTGCGGTTACCCCACCGCGTCATCAGCCACGCGGCGCTTGACTTCGAGGCGTTGATCGCGGCTTCCGGGTGACACCGAACACTGCCAATCCCGTCCAATAGATAACCCATAGTTATCCATGTTTAACTAACATGGCATGGAGTAATACAGGTCTCTGACATAGCCTGATCAGCAACAGGCGAAAAGACGGCACGGCTGCGGCGGGACCGCGGCATGTGACGCTGCAGAACGATAAGGGGCGCAGCCCCCCGGAGGAGACCTGTCGTGTTGAAGAACCTGGTCAAGATGTTTTCCCCCGCCGGGGGCGAGGTATCGCAGGCCGTCGCGCTGTCGGTGGATGGGCCGCTGCCGAAGTTCGAGGATCACTCCAGGCAGGAGAAGCGCTACACCACCTGTTACATGTGCGCGTGCCGTTGCGGTATCGAGGTCACGGTGGAGGACAACCAAGTCCGATTCATTCGTGGCAACCGTAACCATCCCATCAACAAGGGGGTGCTCTGCGCCAAGGGCAATGCCGGCATCATGAAACAGCTCTCGCCGGCCAAGTTGCGCAACCCCCTGATGCGCAAGCCCGGAACCGAGCGCGGCGACGGCGAGTTCGTGGAGGTCAGCTGGGACGAGGCGCTCGACTACCTCACCGAGCGGCTGCGCAAGATCCGCGAGACCGACCCGAAGAAGCTGGCCTTTTTCACCGGGCGGGACCAGATGCAGGCCCTCACCGGCCTGTGGGCGCAGCAGTTCGGCACCATCAACTGGGCTGCCCACGGTGGCTTCTGCTCGGTGAACATGGCGGCTGCCGGGCTCTACTCCATCGGGCAGTCCTTCTGGGAGTTCGGCGATCCGGACTGGGATCGCGCCAAGTACTTCATGCTCTGGGGCGTGGCGGAAGACCATGCCTCCAATCCCATCAAGATCGGGATCGAGAAGTTCAAGCGGCGCGGTGGCAAGTTCGTGGCCATCAATCCGGTCCGCACCGGCTACCAGGCCGTGGCCGACGAGTGGGTGCCCATCCGGCCCGGAACGGACGCCATGCTGGCGCTGGCCATGTGCCACGTGCTGCTGTCCCGTGATCTGGTGGACTGGGACTACCTGGGGCGCTACACCAACGCCCCGTTCCTGGTCATCGACCACCCGGGCCACAGTGATCACGGGCTGATTGCCCGGGACGACGAGGAGCGCCCCCTGGTCTGGGACGCGGCCGGCGAGCGCTTTGTTGACGGCATGACCTCCGGGGTGGAGGCCGCGCTGTTCGGCGAACACCAGCTGCCGGACGGCCGCAAGGCCCGTACCGTGGCCACGCTCATGGCCGAGAAATACCTGGACCCGGCCTACAGCCCGGAACGGGCCGCCGAAGTCTGCGGCGTGCCCGCCGAGCAGGTCGAGCGGCTGGCGCTGGAGATGGCGCACGTGGCGTTCAAGGAGACCATCGAGATCGAGTGCGAGTGGACCGACTGGGCGGGCCGCAAGCACGACCGGTTCGTGGGTCGGCCCGTGGCCATGCACGCCATGCGCGGCATTTCAGCACACTCCAACGGTTTCCAGACCTGCCGCGCCCTGCACATGTTGCAGGTGCTGCTCGGCACCATTGATGTGCCCGGCGGGCACCGGGCCAAGCCGCCGTTCCCGCGGCATACCCCGCCACCGATCAAGCCGGCGCGGGACACGGCCCCGAACACCCCGCTTTCCGCGCCGCCACTGGGCTTCCCGACACACCCGGAGGACCTGGTGGTGGATGACGCCGGCCGGCCGCTGCGCATCGACAAGGCCTACTCCTGGGAGGCGCCGATCGCCAACCACGGCCTGATGCACATGGTCATCACCAACGCGGTCAACGGCGACCCGTACCCGATAGACACCTTGATCCTGTTCATGGCCAACATGGCCTGGAACTCCACCATGAATACCGGCAGCGTGCAGGACATGCTGCGGGCCAAGGACGAGAACGGGGAGTACAAGATTCCCTACCTGGTCGTGGTGGACGCCTTCCATTCCGAGACGGTCAACTTCGCCGACCTGGTACTGCCGGACACCACTTACCTTGAGCGCCACGACGTCATCTCCATGCTGGATCGGCCGATCTCCGAGCCGGACGCTGCCTGCGACTCCGTTCGGCTGCCGGTGCTGGATGTGGACCGCAACGTGCGGCCCTGGCAGGAGGTGATGGTCGACCTGGCCGGGCGCCTCGGATTCCCGGCCTTCGTGGATGATCAGGGCCAGCCCAAGTACGAGGGTTACACGGACTTCATCACCCGCTGGGAGAAGGCGCCCGGCGTCGGTTTCCTGGCCGGGTGGCGCGGTGAGCAGGGCGAGAAACCCATGCGTGGTGAGCCCAACCCCGACCAGTGGGAGCGTTATCGGGACAACCAGGGGTTCTTCCAGCACCACCTGCCGGAGCACATGCGCTTCTACCGTTTCGCCAACCGGGACTACCTGGAGTGGGCGAAGGAGGTCGGGTTCAACCCCTCCAGCGAACCCATCGTCATGGAGCTCTACTCCGAGGTGCTCCAGCGCTTCCGGCTTGCCGGTGAGGGCTTGTACGACGGCCCGCTGCCCCCGGAGGAGGTGGACCGGGCGCGTCTGGTCGAGTACTTCGATCCGCTGCCGTGCGCCTACCAGCCGCTGGAGGAGGCGCGGATCGACACCGAGGCCTATCCGTTCCACGCGGTGAACCAGCGGCCCATGTTCATGTACCACTCCTGGGATTCGCAGAACGCCTGGCTGCGCCAGATCGCGACCCAGAACTACCTGTTCATGAACCGCGGCCGCGCCCTCGAGATGGGCATCGACGACGAGAGCTGGGCCTGGGTGGAGTCGCACAACGGCCGCGTCAAGGTGCAGGTGAAGCACATGGAGGGGTGCGAGCCGAACACGGTCTGGACCTGGAACGCCCTGGGCAAGCAGAGCGGTGCCTGGGGGCTGTCGCCCGACGCCCCTGAGGCGCGGAAGGGGTTCCTGATGAACCACCTGATCTCGGAACTGCTGCCCGGCGCGGATGATCCGCGGCGGCTGACCAACTCCGATCCGGTCACCGGACAGGCGGCGTGGTACGACCTGCGGGTCCGCATCACGCCGGCCGGGCCGGACGAGGCGGCGGAAAGTGCGCCGCAGTTCCCCACCATCAAGCCGCTGCCGGGGGCACCCGACGTCCCGGAGAGGCTGCGTTACGCCACCCATGTGCCGGTGCTTCTGCACCGCAAGTTCATGGATATCCTCAAGCGGAGGTAGGCATGAAGCTCGGTCTGGTTATCGATACCGACAACTGCGTGGGCTGCCAGGCCTGTGTAGTTGCCTGCAAGCAGTGGAACACCTCGGGCACCCTCGGTCCTCTGACGGACTACGAGCCCTACGGGGAGGCCCCGGAGGGTGTGGCCTTTAACCATGTGCGCTCCTACGAGGTCGACACCTTCCCGAACAATAAGACCTTCAACATGCCGATGTCCTGCATGCACTGCGAGACGGCGGAGTGTGTGACGGTCTGCCCCACCGGTGCGTCCTACAAGCGCGAGGAGGACGGGATCGTGCTGGTGGACCAGGACAAGTGCATGGGTTGCAACCTGTGTGCCTGGGCCTGTCCCTACGGAGCCCGGGAACTGGACGAGGCCCAGGGCATCATGAAGAAGTGCACCCTGTGCGTCGACCGTATTTACGATGAGCAGCTGCCGCCGGAGGAGCGCCAGCCGGCCTGCGTGCTTACCTGCCCGAGCAATGCTCGCCACTTCGGCGACTTCGACGACCCCGACTCCCACGTGAGCCAGCTGGTCCGGGAGCGAGGCGGGCAATCGTTGATGCCCGAACTGGGCTACAACCCGGTAAACCAGTATCTGCCGCCCCGTAATCAACCCCACATGGAGCAGGCCGAAGGCGAGGCCCCTGCGGGGCTCACCGAGCGGCTGAAGCGCTGGCTTGGCCAGCGCGTGGCGCGCTGAACCGGCTGTCGAGGAGAAACCGTTATGCACCCTGCCTTGTCCGTCATTTTCTTCACCGTGGCCTCCGGTGCCGGATTCGGCCTGGTGATCGTGACCATAACCCTCGATCTGCTCGGCGGTGTGCCCGGCCTGGGTGCGGGAGGCACGCTGAGCGCGGTGGCCCTGGGCGTGGTGCTGGCCACCGCCGGGCTGCTCGCGTCGACGCTGCACCTGGCCAATCCGAAGAATGCCTGGCGGGCCTTCTTCCGGTTCCGGACCTCCTGGCTGTCCCGGGAGGCGGTGTTCTCCGTGCTCTTCTACCCGGTCGTGCTGGCCTACGGGCTCGTGCTGTGGTCCACGGGCGGCGGGGACTGGGCGAGTGCTGCCCTGGGCGTGCTCACGGTGCTGCTGGCCCTGCTGACCGTGTTTGCCACCGGGATGATCTACGCCAGTCTGCGCACCATACCGCAGTGGAACAGCCCGCTGGTGCCCACCAACTACCTGCTGCTGTCCGTGGCCTCCGGCGCCCTCTTGCTGACATCGGTCGCCGGGATCAGCGGCGGTGAACTGGGGACGCCTGCCGTTCTGGCGCTCGCCCTGCTGGCGGTCGCCGCCCTGGCCAAGACGGTTTACTACTTCTGGATGGGGGTACCGCAGGGCCCCAGCATCAACACCGCCACCGGCATGACCCGGGGACAGGTGCGGCTGCTGGAGGCCGGCCAGAGCCACGACAACTTCCTGAACCGGGAGTTTAGCTACAAGGCGCCGGCGCAGAGGCTGAAGGCCCTGCGTCGGGTGGTGTACCTGGTCGCTTTCATAATCCCACTGCTTTTGCTGGTCGCCCTGGTGCAGGGCGGCGGGGCGTGGCTGGCCGGACTGGCGACCCTGCTGCTGCTTACGGGCCTGCTGGTCGAGCGTTGGCTCTTCTTCGCGGAGGCACGCCACACGGTTAACCTGTATTACGGCCAGCAACGGTGCTGAGCTAATGACTGAGCCTGCGAGTCGGCGTGCAGTGGCGTTAATGGGGAGGGCCGGGTGATGCGGATCAGCCAGTTCCTCCCCTTCCTGGAGTGGATGCCGCGGGTAACGGGGCGCAGCCTGCGTGCCGATCTCATGGCCGGGCTGACGGGGGCGGTCATCGTGCTGCCCCAGGGCGTCGCTTACGCTTTGATCGCCGGCCTGCCTCCGGAGTACGGCCTTTACGGCGCCATCGTCATTGCCATCATCGCGGGCCTGTTCGGCTCCTCGATTCATCTGGTCTCCGGGCCGACCGCAGCGTTGTCCATCGTGGTGTTCAGCGTGGTGTCCGGCGTGGTCTCTCCGGACAGCGCCGAGTTCGTGCCCTTCGTGCTCACCGTGACCTTCATGGCCGGGGTTTTCCAGCTGGTGCTGGGGGCCGCGCGGCTTGGCGCCCTGGTCAATTTCATCTCCCACACCGTCGTGGTCGGCTTCACCACCGGGGCCGCGGTGCTGATCGCCACCAGCCAGCTGCGCAACTTTTTCGGGCTGGACATGGCCGCCGGGCAGTCTTTCATCAACACCGTGGCGCAATTTGCCCAGCTTCTGCCGCAGCTCAATCCCTGGGCGGTGGCCGTGGGGGCGTTGACCCTGGGCACTTCCGTGGTTGTGGCCCGGTTGCGGCCACAGTGGCCCAGCATGCTCGTTGCCATGCTGGTGGGCAGTGTATTCGCAACCGCCATCGGGGGCGCGGAGCGCGGGATCCACATGGTCGGTGCCATGCCCGGGCAGTTGCCGCCCCCCAGCACGCCCGTCTTCTCGCTTGAGGTCATGAGCCAGCTCGCGCCGGGGGCGCTGGCCATTGCCATCATCGGGCTGATCGAGGCGGTGGCGATCAGCCGCGCCGTGGCTACGAAATCCGGTCAGCGACTGGACGGCAACCAGGAGTTCGTCGGTCAGGGGTTGTCCAACGTCGTGGGCAGCTTTTTCTCCTGCTACGCCGGTTCCGGCTCCTTTACCCGCACCGCGGCCAACTACCATGCCGGCGCCTGGACCCCGCTGTCGGTGATCTGCAGCGCGACGATCGTGGTGATGGTCCTGGTGTTCGCGCCGGGCGTTACGGCCTGGCTGCCCATGCCGGCCATGGCAGCGATCGTGCTGCTGATCGCGTGGAAGCTGATCGATCTCAAGCACTGGCGGGCCATTATCGGCGTGAGTCGCCAGGAGACCCTGGTGCTGGTGGTGACCTTCGCCTCCACGCTGCTTCTGGCGCTGGAGTTCGCTATCTACCTCGGCGTCCTCGTCTCCCTGATGCTCTATCTCAAGCGCACCGCAAGCCCGCGCATGGTGCCGCTGGCGCCGGTGCCCAGCCGTCCGGAGCGGCCCTATCGCAACGTCGAGAAGTGGCAGGTAGAGCAATGCCCGCAGCTGAAGATCCTGCGGGTGGATGGCTCCCTTTTCTTCGGTGCTGTGGCCCATGTGCAGTCCGTCCTGCACGGCCTGACGCAGCAGGGCTACCGACACATCCTGCTGGTGGGGCCAGGGGTGAACTTTATCGACGTGGCCGGTGCGGAGATGCTGGCCCACGAGGCGCGGCGACCCAGGGATCTGGGCGGAGGGCTTTACCTATCCAGTTTCAAGAGCACGGCCCTGGAGTTGGTCCGCCAGGATGTTTACATCAGCGAGGTTGGTGAGGAGAACATCTTCCATTCACCGCAGGAGGCGGTTGCCACCATATTCCCCCGGCTGGACGAGCCGACCTGCCGCGCTTGCACCGCGCGGATATTCCAAGAATGCAGCAGGGTACCTGGACCGGAGTCCCAGACCACAAAGTCACGGGCGTCGGATCCTGAAAAATAGACCCGTGGAGGAGAAGCGGCGATGAAGGTTTTTGACCAGATTGTGGATCAGGCAAGGTTGAGTCCCCGCCACGTGGTATTGATGGAGGGGGAAGATGAGCGTGTCCTCGAGGCCGCCGGCCGTATCGTTGACCAGGGCATCGCACGGGTTTCCGTCGTCGGCGCCGCCGAGGCTATCGGCTCCCGGATGGCGGAATTGGGCGTTGATCCGTCCAGTGTCAACGTGGTGGATCCCGCTGACGACGCACTGGCCAGACGGCTGGGAAGCCGCCTCCTGGAATTGCGCAAGCACAAGGGAATGACGGCCGAGGAGGCGGAACGACTGGCACGGCAGCCGCTGTACGCCAGCCTGTTGCTGGTGGCCGGCGGCGAGGCCGACGGCTGTGTTGGCGGGGCGGTTCATGCCACGGCCGACGTGGTCCGTGCCGCGCTGCAAGTGATCGGTGTGGCCCCGGATGCCCGACTGGTATCCAGCTTCTTCCTGATGCTGCTCTGCGAGGAGTTCCACCAGCGCAAGGGGGGCGCGCTGTTTGCGGACTGCGGGCTGGTGGTGGATCCCGATGCCGAGCAACTGGCCGAGATCGCCATTACCACGGCGGCCACGGCCCGTCGCCTGTTGCACGAGGAGCCTCGGGTGGCAATGCTTTCGTTCTCCACCCGGGGCAGCGCCAGTCACCCGGTGCTGGACAAGCAGGCGCGCGCCCTGGAGATTATCAAGGAACGCGCCCCGGATCTGGCCGTGGAGGGGGAAATGCAGTTCGACGCCGCCTTCGTGCCCGACGTGGGGGATCGGAAGGCGCCGGGGTCCGCCGTTGCGGGGACTGCCAACGTATTGATCTTCCCGGACCTGGAGGCCGGCAACATCGGTTACAAGATTGCCGAGCGCATCGGGCGTGCAGGGGCCATCGGCCCCGTGCTTCAGGGCCTGGCCAAGCCGGTAAACGACCTCTCCCGGGGTTGTAGCGTGCAGGATATTGTCCGGGTGGCGGCCATTACCTGCGTGCAGGCACAGGAGCGGGAAGAGGCCGCATCGACCGGATAGTCCGGGGCCAGAACGCATGCCGACCAGTCCATGCACCCGACGATTGCGGTAGAGTGGGGGTCAACATGGCGCTCGCCCGTCGCGGGCGCCCTGAACCTCAGCGCGCACATCGCCCGGGAGAAACCCCATGACCTACTGCCTTGCCGCCTCCCTCCGGGCGGGCCTGGTCTTTGCCGCCGACACTCGCACCAACGCCGGCCTCGACCATGTGAACAGCTTTCGAAAGATGCACAGCTTCGTCTGGGAGGGAGACCGGGTGATGGTCCTGCTCAGCGCAGGCAACCTGGCCACCACTCAGGCCGTGGTCACGCATCTCCAGCGCGAGGCGGAAGATGGAGGCCCGCTGAGTGAGGTAAAGCACCTCAGTGATGCGGCGGAGCATGTGGGGCAGGTGAGTCAGCAGGTGCAGCAACGCTACCGCAGCACTGATAGCGCCAACCCGGTGTCGCTGGAGGCCACCTTCATACTCGGCGGGCAGATCGGTGGCGAGGCCCCGAGCACGTTCCTTATCTACCCGCAGGGCAATTTCATCACCTGCTCGGAGGAGCAGCCCTTTCTGCAGATCGGGGAGACCAAGTACGGCAAGCCGATCCTGGATCGCATCATCGAACCGGGGCTCAGCCTGGAGGATGCCGCTCGCTGCGCTCTGGTCTCCATCGATTCCACCATGCGTTCCAATCTCTCGGTGGGGCCGCCGGTGGACCTGGCGATATACAGTGCCGGTACCCTGGAGGCGCCGCGCATGTTGCGATACAAGCACAATTCGCCCTATTTTGCCTCCGTGCGCAAACACTGGAGCGAAGGGCTTCGGCGGCTGTTCGATGACCTTCCGCGGTTCGACTGGGAGTCCTGATCTGAAAGCCGTCGCCCGGGGATTACAGCCCGGATCTCCTGTCTAGGTCGTAGTGACCAGGTCGTGCACCTCCCGGTGTACCGCCTCCAGTTTGCGAGCCACGGTAGGCGTGATGGTGAAGGGGTACATGTCCGGAGACCCCATGCTGCGGCTCATGCTGTTCATTGCCATGGTCAGTTCCAGCCAGGCCCCGAGAAGGTAGCGGAAGTCATCCCGGTCGGAAAAACGTACCGTACCGGCGGTGGCCTCCAGCGTCAGGCCCAGGTCCCCGGCGGTTTCCAGGGCATCGCGCATATGCAGGTAGTGTGCCCAGGTCTCCGCCCAGTCCTCCCAGGGGTGGCTGCTGGCATAGCGGCTAATGTGCTGCTCCTGCCAATAGGGGCTCGGGTTCTCGTAATGCTGGCGCAAGGCCTTCGCGTAATCCTGGCGCTCGTCGCCGAACAAGGCGCGAAAGGCCGGCTGGCGGCCGCTGTCCGCGAAAAACCGTTCCCAGTAATAGTGGCCGCTCTCGTGGCGGAAGTGGCCGAGCAGCGTGCGGTACGGCTCGCCGAGTTTCTCCCGCACCGCTTCCCGACGCACCGGATCGGCCTCCTCGATATTGATGGTGATCAGTCCGTTGGTATGGCCGGTGGAGATGGGTGAGGCCTCTGGCTGATCGGCAAGAAAAGCAAAGGCCATGCCCCGGCGCCCGCCCGCCCACTTGCCCTGGAACGGAAGCCCCAGGTGGAGCAATTGGTAGACGAGACGCCGCTTGGCGGCCTCCAGCTTGGCCCAGCGGCGCCAGTTCTGCGCCTCTGACAGGTCCGGGATGACGTGATTAAGGCGGCAGGCGACGCAATGGGGGTCCGGGTCATCCAGCGGTACCATCCAGTTGCATACCCCGGCGTGCTCGTAGTGGGCGCACTGGCGGTATCGGCGGCCGCCGGCTTCTGCCCCCAACGCCGTCCAGGCGCCGTCCGGATCCGGGCGAAGCGCCGCAAGCACCCGTTGATCGGGCAGGAAGCCCAACTGGTGGTGGCACTTCAGGCAGTAGGTGTTATCGAAAAAGAGCCGATGCCCGCAGTGGCACTCGAAACGCCTCATGGGGAGAACCGGAAGTAGGTCTGCACCACGTCGCCGTGCAGCGCGGCAAACCCCTGCTGGAGGCCGTCGATGAACTCATGCATGGCCTCGGGGGACAGGTCGGCAAGGTTCGCCGTCGCCAGCACCGCCTGCAGGGCCTCCAACCTGGCCGCAGGTTGCTTGTGGTTGGGCAATCCCTCCAGGCATTGGTTGATCCGTGCCAGGGCAAACCCCACGGCGCGGGGAAAGCGCTCGCCCTGCAACAGGTAGTGCACCACGTCGCGCCCGCGCACCAGACCGTGCAGGTCCTGCCGGTACATCTCGTAGGCGCTGAGGGATCGCAGCACGCTGATCCAGCAGACCGACGAGTAGTAGCTGTCGTTTCCGTCACCATCCATGGGAAAGAGGCTGGCGTAGCGGACGTCCAGAATCCGCGTGGTCATGTCGGCTCGCTCCAGATAGCGGCCCAGGGCGATGAACTGATAGCGCGGACCCCGGCTGACGGAGCCGTGCAGTACGCCCTGAATGCGCTGGCACTGGGCCGCGATGGCGGCCAGCAGGTCATTGCGGCGCCAACGACTGCTGATAGCGCTCGTCTCCTGCTCCTGCACCAGGTAGTAGAGGCCGTTGATCGCCTCCCACACCTCCCGGGGGAGCTGATCCCGGGTCACCCGGGCGTTCTCCCGGGCGCTGCGCGCGCTCGCAAGAATTGACCCGGAGTAATCCGGATCGCTGATGAGAAAACGCATCACCGCACGTTCGTTCTCGGAGCCATGCCGCGCCCTGTAAGGCTCGTTGGCCCCGAGGATCTCCAGCAGGGAACGCCAGCTCATGGGCATGCCGCCTGGCAGGTCCATCTGGATCTGCGCCGAGGCCAGCAGCAGGCGTGCCGTGTCCTCCGTCCGCTCCAGATAGCGGGCAAGCCAGTAGATGTTCTCAGCCAGTCTGGACAGCATCAGGAGGCCCCTTCCACGGTTCCGTCACCTTCGTCACCCGGGCCCGCATCGGTGGACGTGTCCACGACCCAGGTATCCTTGCTGCCTCCCCCCTGGGAGGAGTTGACCACCAGTGAGCCCTTGCGCAGCGCTACCCGGCTCAGTCCGCCCGTGGTCACGTTGAAGTGCTTGCCCTGCAGCACGAAGGGCCGCAGATCCACGTGGCGCGGTTCCAGCTCCCCATCGCAAAGGGTCGGGCAGGTGGAGATGGACAGCGTGGGCTGGGCAATGTAGTTCCGTGGTCGGGCACGAATGAGTCCGGCAAACTCTGCCCGCTCCTCCGCGCTGGAAGCGGGACCGATGAGCATGCCGTAGCCCCCGGACTCGTTGGCCGGCTTTACCACCAGTTCGTGGAGGTGATCCAGCACATAGGCCCGGTCGTCCGGATCGACGCACTGCCAGGTGGGCACGTTGGGGAGGATCGGCTCTTCGCCGAGGAAGTAGCGGATCAGGTCCGGCACGTGGGCGTAGACCACCTTGTCGTCCGCCACGCCAGCGCCCGGGGCATTGGCAATGGCGACGTGCCCCTTGCGCCAGGCGCGCATCAGGCCGGGCACGCCGAGTGTGGAGTCGGGGCGGAAGACTTCCGGGTCGAGGAAGTCATCATCGATGCGGCGGTAGATCACGTCCACCCGCTCCAGGCCATGGATGGTGCGCATGTAGACGTACTCATCGTCGCCCACCACCAGGTCGCGCCCCTCTACGAGTTCGGCGCCCATCTGCTGGGCCAGGTAGCTGTGCTCGAAGTAGGCGGAGTTGTAAATGCCGGGGGTGAGCACGACGACTTCCGGGTTTCTGGTGTCCAGCGCCAGCGAGCACAACGTGTCGAGCAACTGCCCGGGGTAGGCGTCCACCGGCATGATGTGGTTGTACTCGAACAGTTCAGGGAAGATGCGTTTCATCACGTGCCGGTTCTCCAGCATGTAGGAGACTCCGGAGGGCACGCGGAGGTTATCCTCCAGCACGTAGAGGGTGCCGTTCCCGTCACGCACCAGATCGGTGCCGCAGACGTGGGCCCAGACTCCGTGAGGGGGCGAGACGCCCCGACACTGCGGCCGGAAATCGCGCGATTTCAGCACCACGGATTCGGGTACGATGCCGTCGCGCAGGGCGCGCTGGTCGTTGTAGACGTCGTTAATGAAGGTGTTGAGGGCCCGGAGCCGTTGGAACAGTCCGGCCTGGATGGTCTCCCACTCCCGGCGCTCGATGATTCGAGGCACAAAGTCGAAAGGCCAGGCGCGGTCGATGTTCTTGCCATCGGAGTAGACCGTGAAGGTGATGCCCATGGCGCGGATGGTGGCATCAGCCGCCTGGTGCCGGTCGGCCAGCTCCTGTACCGAGAGGGATTTGAGGTACTCCAGCAGGTGTTGGCAGCCGGGGCGCGGGCGCCCTTCACCATCCACCAGTTCGTCGTAAAAGCCGGAACCGGCGTGATACCTGTTCCACTGCTGCATGCGCTGGCGCCTCCGAAGGGACGAGGCCCGACCCGGGCATCAGGTCCAGACGGCCCGGTGACAGGGCCGGGCTCGGGGTCTGGCGCTGGATGCCCGGTTGCCCCAAGATGTGAGTATAAGCCAAGCTGGGATATTGCAGTGCAACACAAGGGGCGGGGCTTTTCAACATCCGGTTTCCAATGCCCCGCGCGAGCCGGTCGGCGCCCGATTCAGGAGATGCGAGTATGTGGTTACGCACCGGTTGCGAGATCGAGTTCAGTCAGAGCACGCCGGCTCCGTTTGTGCTCATGCTCCGCCCCCGCAGCGGCAAGGGGCAGTGGGTGGCGCGCGAGACCTACGTGTTACGGCCCAATGTGCCCGCGGTGGAATACACGGACGCCTATGGCAACCTGTGTCAGCGGCTCATCTCCCCTCCCGGGACCTTTCTGATTTGCACCTCGGCGGAGGTTTACATCCCGGAAGATCCGGACAGCGCCCGGGGCGCACCTTTCGTGGAGGTGCAGGATTTGCCCGACGATGCGCTGACCTATCTGTTGCCTAGCCGCTACTGTGAGTCTGACCGTTTCATGCAGATGGCTTGGTCCATCGTGGGGGATGCCCGGCCCGGTCATGATCAGGTGGCCCGTATCACGGACTGGATAAGGGAAAACGTGCGCTTCAATCCCGACTCCCCCCATTTCCAGTTGTCGGCCGTGGAACTGAACCAGGCCAGGGAGGGGGTCTGCCGGGAGTTTGCTCACCTGGGGATAGCGCTTTGTCGGGGGCTCTGCATCCCCGCGCGGATGGTGGTGGGCTTCCTGCACGGGCTGGAGCCCATGGACTTTCATGCCTGGTTCGAGGCCTACATTGGCGGGCGTTGGGTGGCCTTTGATGCCACGCAGCCGGAAGATTGCGGGAAGCGGGTGACCGTCGCCTGCGGTCGGGATGCTGCCGATGTGGCCATCTTCAACCAATTCGGCCCACCCATGTGTCCGACCCGGATCGGGGTGACGGTGGAGGAGGTGGAGGGGCCGCCTGCGGTGTGAGTCCTGCTCAAATGCCTAGCCCGGAACGCAAAAAAGCCGCTGCGGTCAACGCCTCAGCGGCTTTCTGCTGCATTGTCTGGTAGGCGCGAGTGGACTCGAACCACCGACCCCCACCATGTCAAGGTGGTGCTCTAACCAGCTGAGCTACGCGCCTGTCGTCAGGGAGCGGAGTATAGCGGGATTGGGGGGCGTTGCCAAAGGGGA
>LFIK01000346.1_pt1 | contig 34344 bp, 31 predicted proteins | sample 643401 | NCBI WGS metagenome assembly LFIK01 (sample SAMN03777447, study PRJNA286221) | soda lake metagenome | biome: soda lake; feature: Kulunda steppe; material: water; isolation source: sample T5-Br brine of Lake Tanatar-5 | place: Russia: Kulunda steppe | collected 2010-07
GGCACAGCGTGCTGTACATCACCGGTGAAGAAAGCCTCCAGCAGGTGGCCTTGCGCGCCCAGCGCCTGCAATTGCCTACCGATCGGCTGAAGGTCATGGCCGAAACCGATATCGACGCCATTCTGGCCCAGGCCGACACCTTGAAGCCGGATATTCTGGTGGTGGATTCCATTCAGGTGGTGCACCACCCGGATATCGACTCGGCGCCCGGTTCGGTGAGCCAGGTGCGCGAAAGCGCCGCGCTTTTGACTCAACACGCCAAACGCACCGGCATGGCCCTGTTTCTGGTGGGGCATGTCACCAAGGACGGCTCCCTGGCCGGCCCCAAAGTGCTGGAGCACATGATTGATTGCTCGGTGATGCTGGAAAGCGCCCACGACAGCCGTTTTCGTACACTGCGCTCGATCAAGAACCGCTTTGGCGCCGTCAATGAATTGGGCGTGTTTGCCATGCTGGAACAGGGGCTGAAAGAGGTCACCAACCCCAGCTCCATCTTTCTCAACCGCCAGGCCGACGCGGCACCGGGCAGCCTGGTGACCGTGTTGTGGGAGGGCACACGCCCCCTGCTGGTGGAGCTTCAGGCGTTGGTGGACGACTCCACCGGCGGCTACCCGAAGCGGGTGACCCTGGGGCTTGATCAGAACCGCCTGGCCATGATGCTGGCGGTGTTGCACCGGCACGGCGGCATTTTTACCGGCGATCAGGACGTCTACCTGAATGTGGTGGGCGGGGTAAAGGTCAACGAGACCAGTGCCGATCTGGCCAGCCTGCTGTCGATTCTGTCCAGTCTGCGCAATAAGGCCTGGCCCAAGGATCTGTGTGTGTTCGGTGAGGTGGGGCTGTCCGGTGAAGTACGGCCGGTTTCTTCCGGTCAGGAGCGTGTGGTGGAAGCAGCCAAGCATGGGTTCCGATACGCTCTGGTGCCCAAGGCCAATCGACCGCGGCAGGCCATTGAGGGGTTAACCGTGATGGGGGTCAGTCACTTGCAGGAGGCGCTGGACGCCGTGGATGAATTGATGCAGTCGTAGCAGGGTAGAGACGCGCATGGGGAAGTCCTTTTCCGATTGTGCGTCCTGCTGACCGTCCTGTCCTTGCCGTCCTGTCAGACCCTTGCGGGCCGTCACTTATTGGCTATCCACCATCCTGGTGCTTTTTTCTGGCTATCCTGACGTTCCGATAAAGCCATTCACTGCCTGTGAAACGGCATCCTGCCGGGTTCCTTTTGGACTCTTCCTGAGTACGGGATGCATCATATAGGTTTTGGCCTTGGGGGCGGCATCAGAGTTGTCGGTGAAGCCGTGTAAGACATTCGCTATGGGTGTGTCGGACGGCTACGAAAAATTACCCGCTGTTACGATTTTCTCGCCCCCTCGTACCTGTCACTTGACTATGCTGTTTCTGGGATTGAGCCGTGAAGGTTTGATAGGTGGTCGCGGAGGTGATTCATGATGTCACCCAACGTGTTGTTGCAAAGTGCCCAGCCAGTGGTGCGCCGACAGGTGGAAAATGCACTGTTGACTGATATGCCTCACGCCCGTTTGTTCGAAGCCGCAGACTGGATGGCTGCCGAGGCCCTGGCGGAGGAGCACGACCTGGATATTGTCCTGTTGTCGGCGGACGACATGCCGCACGGGGATCTGACTCGGTTGGCCATTTTGCGGCGCCTGCAGCCCGAGACCCGAATCATACTGTTGACCTTCGCGCCCCTGCCGTCCGAGTGGGCATCGGCCCTGGACGTTCTGGATGTCAGCGCGGTGTCACTGCGTTATCTGGCCCCGACCCTGCTCAGACCCATGAGTCAGCCCATTATGGGAGCTTCTTCGGGAGACTGGTTGGCGTGGTGGGAAACGCGTCGCTAACCGGCTGCGGTCAGTCTGTCGGCACAATGAAATGGGGCCACAGGGTTACACGAGGGCGGGCCTCGGCCTCTTCCAGGGCAGCCTCTGTTGCGGCCAGTTGCTCCCGCAACGCCTGGCGCTCCGCTTCCAGCGAGGATACCCGTTGCTCGGCCTGACTGAGCTGGGCGCCCTGTTCATCAAACCGGTCGTCCAGAGCGGCATAACGTTGCCGCAATTCGGCGAGATCGGCCCGCAGGGAAACCAGCGTTTCGGTGCTGGCCTCGGCCGTGGACACCTGACTTTCAATCTGCTCGGACAGTGCCTCCAGCCGCAGTCGCAGAGCGTCGCGGGCGCTCTGCACCCGATCCAGCTCCCGGGCATGTTCATCTGCCTGGCTGGCAAGCGAATGCTGCATGGCCTGATCCGCCTGTCGGTTGGCCAGACTGTAGCCGGTGACGTAACCGAGCAGCAGCAACACCGAGGCCGCCAGGATTATCCACAACAGGGTGTGGTAGGCTGGCGGAATCCGGGCGATCAGGCGTTGGCCTGAGCGCTTCAGTGTCTGGGGACTGGGCAGTTTCATGGACGCAGCTTATCACGACATGAGCCTCTGACTGAGCCCGGAAGCGGACCGGGTTCACGACCCTGCGAAAAATTTACGTTACACCGGTTGGTCATTCGGGAGACCGGAACGCTGTGCTGGAAAATTGACGCTTTGGCATGGTACAGCTTGTGCATAGTAATCAGGCTGGTTCATTAACGAGGACGTTATTAATGCGCTACGGGCTTACGGTGGTGACTGTGCTGACGCTGATTTCCACGGCACAGGCGGTGGAAATCCGCACAGACCCCTATCGTCTCTGGCAGGGCCTGGAAGGCGCGGCCGACGAAGGCCCTGTCATGTTTGACGTGGCCATTGATGTACCGCTGGAAAACAGCATGTGGGGTCCAAAGTACAGCTATTATGAAGACGACGCGGGTACCTTTCAGGCCCTGGGGGTGCAATGGACCCGCATGAGCGAGCGCAGTTCGGGGTTCTACTTCGGGGGTGGGGTCAACTGGCTTCAGATCGTGCCTGCGAACGAGTTCGAAGGCGAACTGGCGGAGGTCTGTCGCCCCGGCATACCCCTCAACGCCACGGGGCGCTGGGGCTACCGGTGGCAGTTCAACCCGGTTTTCAATGTGCAGTTGGGCCTCAGTGCATCAGCCGGTGAAATCACCAGTCGGCAGGGCGAGCGTTGTGCCACCGATGGCGAGGAGGTAGATCTGGGTGCCATACAGAATGTGGTAGACCCGAGACTTGATTTCAAATTTTCGCTGCGCTTGTAACCGGCGGGCGCTCTTTGTAAAGTCCGGGGCTGGGAAACTGCCCACTACCCGACGAGGTGCGAATATGGCGAAAGTAACCAAGTCAGATGCCGAATGGCGGCAACTGTTGTCCCCCGAAAGCTATCATGTAACCCGTGAGGCGGGTACAGAGCGGCCCTTTACCGGCGAGTACTGGGATACCTTCGAGCCCGGCACCTACCATTGCATCGGGTGCGATACCCCCCTGTTTACTCACAGCACCAAGTACGACGCCGGCTGTGGCTGGCCGTCCTTCAGTGACGTCATGGCCAGTGACAAGGTCATAAAGCGCAACGATGACAGTCTGGGCATGCGGCGTATCGAGGTGCTTTGTGCCACCTGTGATGCTCATCTGGGCCATGTCTTTCCGGACGGTCCGGAGCCCACGGGCGAGCGTTACTGCATCAACTCCGTATCGCTCAGGTTCCAGCCGGGCTCAAAGAGCACGGGCGGTGCTGACTGATGGTTCTGACGCAACTGCTACTGTTCGGCATCCTGGTGGCCAGCCCCTCGCTCTGGTTTCGCTGGTGGAGCTTCAATCGGTTCACGTCCTACGCCTGGGGCTCTCTGGTGTTCATGGCCTGCTTCGGCATCGTATTCCTGAATTTCGGCGAGGTGGACTGGACACGGATCATCGGTCTGTTCGCGTTCGTGCTGGTTCTGACGGTTGCCAAGCATCTTTATGCGCGCAAACGTGCCGACGAACAGTCAGAGCAGGAACAGTGATACTCACGACGGTCTTGTGAGCAGGCCGTCGGCTATTTCCCGCACAAATACCCGAGTCTGCCCATCGTCAAATCGGATGTGGTAGTGACCCGGATCCTCCCGCACGATTTCACCTGTCCCGAAATGCGGGTGCTGAACCGCCTGCCCTTCGCCTGAGCGCGTCGGCCTTGTTCCGGTGTCAGGCAACAGGCCCATTTCCCGTGTGAACACACTGCGTTGGTCCGGTGCGTCCGGGGTCAGTAGGGTCAGGTGGCGACGCGCCCGGGTAAGCGCCACATAGAGCAGGCGCCGTTCACTCTCCTCGTCGACGGGCAGACGCAGATCGCCGTCCGGCCGATAGGGGTAAAAGTGCTGGTTCAGTCCCGGGACCAATACACAGGGCCACTCCCGGCCTTTGGCCTTGTGAATGCTGGTGAGCAGCACTCCCTGATCGGCATTGGGCGCCTGAGTCTGGGCCTGGCGTTGCGTCATCAGGTCAGTGAGCCACTGATCCGTGTCTGCCGCCGGGCGTTCGTGCTGGCGCAAAAAGGCCAAAAAGGCTTGTACCGTTTCCTTCTGCTCGTCACCCTGCTGAGCCGAAAATGCGCTGCTGGCAAAGGCATTGAGGTAATCGGTATTGTTCAGCCAGGCGGCCACCACCCTCGGCGCCGAGACTCGCCCCTGTTCGGCCAGACGCATGACGTCGGTACGCAGGGCCAGTTGTTCCTGCTGCCAGTTGGAGCAGCGGTCGGGCATGCTGGCCTGCATGGCCTTGCTGGGCGGGCCGGGGTGGCGCGCCAATTGCGACGCCATGCGGGTGAGCAATTGGCGCTGGATCTTGGGGTAGGGTTGAGTCAACAGTGACATCCAGCCCTCCTGTCGCGCCTGCAGGGCCTGCTGCTGGAAGCGTCCGCTGGCCATGCTGAGCAGGGTCAGCAGGGGCCGCAGTTCCGACCGTTGCAGTACCGAGCCGCTGTGTTCGAGATGAAACGGGATATCAATGGTCATCAACTGCAGTTCCAGCCGGGCGGACTGAGCCCACAAACGATGCAGCACGGCGATGTCTGACCAGTCGTGGCCGTCGGTTTCGCCCCACTGGCGGATATGGTCGATGGTGGCACTCACCTCGTCGCCGACGGGCCGCAGTTCTACCCGGGTCTCCCCGGCACTGTCATGAGCCTGTGTGGTGACAGGTTCGCGCGCCGTGTTGTGGGCGATCAACCGGTTCGCCAGGTCTGCCAGTGATGGCCCGAAGCGGAAGCTCTGGCTCAGGGTGTGTTGTCGGGCATCCGGATAGCGGGTCGGGAAGTGGTGCAGCATGAAGTCCGGATTGGAGCCCCGGAACTGATAGATGGTCTGGTCCGGGTCGCCCACTATGGTGACCCGGGCGCGCTGCCCGGCAAGCACATCAAGCAGGTGGTGCTGGCAGGCGTTGATGTCCTGGTATTCGTCCACAATGATGTAGTCCAGGTGGTCGGCGAAACCCCGGGCAATATCGGGCTGCTGATGAAACAGGCGGACGGGATCATAGAGCATGTCGGCAAAGGTGATGCGTTGCTTCTCCTTGCGCCATTGCTCCAGTCGCTCAAAGAGGCGGATAAAAGGCCGGGCCTGGAGGTTCATGCCCAGCGTCTCGAATACCTGTTCGGGCGGAGCCAGCCCCGCCTTGACCCGCTCTACGAAGGTCATGGCCGGTTCTACCCACTTGCGCCGGTTGGCCTGCACATCCTGAGCCTGTTCGCCGGTCTCTGCCAGTTCCTGCAGCCAGCGCCACACCCGGGGCTCCAGCTCCTGGTCGGACAGGATTTCCCCCTTGTAAGGCGCCAGATGTTCCCGCTGAATCAGCGTACGGTAGATGCTCAGCCCCAGTGAATGAAAGGTGCGAATGTCGGGCATGGGCCCGGTATGCTCGGTCTGAAGGCGCTGCTGAAAGGCCTGCTGCGCGCCCCGGTTGTACATGAGCACCAGAATGCGCCGTGGCGGCACACCGTCGGCCAGCAAGGCACGGGCCTGGGCCAGCAGGGTGGCGGTTTTGCCGGAGCCGGCCACCGCGATGACGCGCTGGTGCGACTGCCGGTCCTGGACGACCTGCTGTTGCTCCGGTGTGAGATTCGGGGGCACGAACTGAGTGTCTCTTGATTGCAGCAAGGAGCCGTGAGGATAAAAGAAATGTCCGGGCAGTGCACTGCCCCTGAGGACAGTTCTGTTGCTTTTCGTGCCGGGCCGGGTGATGGGCATTTGATTCGAAAGAAAAATTATTTGACTCAAGGCGCGATCTGTCACATTATAAATTCGAGTAGCAAATTAAATATCCGGCCTGCCCGGTGGCAAGTGCACACAGGCCAGAATAAAAACAAGAGGCAAGCGTCAATGACATTCTATCTTGGGCTGGATCTGGGGACGTCCGGACTGAAGGCCGTACTGACGGATTCATCCGGTGCCGTGGTGGACACGGAGTCCGCCGGTGTCACTACAAGCACGCCGCAACCACTCTGGGTAGAGCAGCAACCCGAGGACTGGTGGCAGGCGTTGAAAACCGCGCTGTCGGCGCTGGGAAAACGTCAGGACCTGAGTCAGGTCGCCGCGATCGGACTGGCGGGCCATATGCATGGTGCCGTACTGGTTGACAGCGCCGGCGAGGTGATTCGCCCCTGCATCATGTGGAATGACGGCCGCAGCGGTGCGGAATGTGAGGCGCTTGAGTCGTTTCTGCCGGATTTTCGTGAGCGCAGCGGCAATGTGGCCATGCCCGGTTTCACATCACCCAAGGTGCTTTGGGTCAGCCGCCATGAACCGGACGCGTTCGCCCGGATCGACAAGGTGCTGTTACCCAAGGACTATCTGCGCTACCGCATGACCGGCACACAGGTGTCGGAGATGTCCGATGCCGCCGGCACGCTCTGGCTGAACCCGGCCAAACGCGACTGGGACGATGAACTGTTGCGCGTCACCGGCCTTGAGCGGGCTCACATGCCGGATCTGGTGGAAGGCAGTCGGGTGTCTGGTGAACTGTCAGCAGAGGCCGCAGACCAGCTTGGGCTGCCAGTGGTGCCGGTTGTCGGCGGTGCCGGTGACAATGCCGCCGGTGCTGTGGGTGTCGGAGTGACGCGCCCCGGTCAGGGCTTTATTTCACTGGGCACGTCGGGTGTCTATTTCGTGGTCAGTGACGACCATTGCGCGGCCCCGGAGCACACCGTCCATGCCTTCTGTCACTGCCTGCCCGAGCGCTGGCACCAGATGTCCGTGATGCTCAGTGCTGCCAGCAGCCTCGAATGGTTCGCCGGCATCAATGCCACGGATGTGTCCACCCTGCTGGGCGAGCTGGAAGACAGCGGCGTGACGGAGACGGACGTTACCTTTTTGCCCTATCTCACCGGCGAGCGTACACCGCACAACGATCCCAGAGCCCGGGCGCAATTCTTTGGCCTGACCAGCGCCAGTACCCGGGCGCACATGACGCTGTCCATTCTCGAAGGCGTCGCCTTCAGCATGGCAGACGGAGAAGCCGCACTGCAGGCAGCGGGCACGCCGCTGGATGATATTTCCCTGATTGGTGGCGGGGCACGGTCGGTTCGCTGGCGTCAGATCATTGCCGATGTGTTGCAGCGACCGCTGCATTTCCGCGAGGGCGGTGAAGTCGGGCCGGGACTGGGGCTGCACGCCTCGCTCGGCTGGGTATCGAGGGGGATGCAGATGGCGATATCGACCGCATTTGCCCGCCCCCTGCAATAGTGCAGACACACCGGCCTGACGTAGCGCGGGTCGATTATTACCGGGAGCGCATGGCCTTGTACCGTCAGTTGTACAAGCAGACGGCGCCCCTGAACCACACACTCTGAACAACCGATTTGAGAGGATAATCATGTCGAACTATTTCCGCGACATCGAGCCCATTCGTTACGAAGGCCCGCATACAGACAATCCGCTGGCGTTTCGTCATTACGATCCCGAGCGCGTGGTCATGGGCAAACCGCTGAAGGATCATTTGCGCTTTGGCGTCTGCTACTGGCACAACTTCTGTTGGGACGGTTTCGATGTGTTTGGCGAAGGCACCTTCGATCGCCCCTGGCAGTCTGGCGGTGAACCCATGAAACTGGCGCATCAGAAAATGGATGTGGCCTTCGATTTCTTCAGCAAGCTGGGTGCGCCTTTCTGGACCTTCCACGATTACGATATTGCGCCGGAAGGGGCAGACATTCGTGAAAGCCGGCGCAACCTGGACGAAATGGTCGAGCGGGCTCAGGCGAAGCAGGAAGAGACCGGCATGAAGCTGCTCTGGGGCACGGCCAAGAACTTCGGCAACAAGCGTTACATGGCCGGTGCGGCCACCAACCCGAACCCCGAAGTGTTTGCCTATGCGGCGTCTCAGGTGCAACAGGCGCTGGAAGCCACCCATCGTCTGGGAGGTGCGAACTATTTGCTCTGGGGCGGTCGTGAAGGCTATGAGACCCTGCTGAATACCGACCTTAAGCGTGAACAGGCGCAGTTGGGGCGCTTCCTGCAAATGGTGGTCGAGCACAAGCACAAGATCGGCTTTGAGGGCGCCATCCTGATTGAGCCCAAGCCACAGGAGCCCACCAAGCACCAGTACGATTACGACACCGCGACCGTATTCGGCTTCTTGCAGAAATACGGCCTGGAAAAGGAAATCAAGGTGAACATTGAGGTGAATCACGCCACGCTGGCCGGCCACACCTTTGAGCATGAACTGGCCATCGCCGCTTCGCTGGGTATTCTCGGCTCCGTGGATGCCAACCGCGGTGATCACCAGAACGGCTGGGATACGGATCAATACCCCAACAGTGTGGAAGAGATGACACTGGCCTGTTACGAAATCATCAAGGCCGGGGGCTTTACTACAGGCGGTTTCAACTTTGACACCAAGCTGCGCCGGACCTCGGTGGCGCCGGATGACCTGTTCCACGCCCACATCGGTGGCATGGATACCATGGCGCTGGCATTCATGCGTGCCGCAGAGCTTCACGAGCAGGGTGTGCTGAAGGAGTTTGTCGACCAGCGCTATGCCGGCTGGGACCAGTCCCTGGGGCAGGATATTCTGCAGGGTCGGATGGATCTGGCGGCGGTGTCCAAGTACGCCGTTGACAATCGCATCGATCCCAAGCCGGTATCAAGCCGGCAGGAAATGCTGGAGAACCGGGTTAACCGGGTGATCCACAAAGGCTGAGTGAACCCCGTTCCTCAGGGTGCCGTTGGGGCCGGACCAGGCAGTGTTTGACTGCCTTGGCCGGCCCGTTTTTTTTGAGCTCAGATAATCAGCAGGTAGGTACCGGCGCCCAGTATCATCAGGGGGCCGCTGATGCATTCGAGCAGACTGAACCAGCCCGGATACTGGGCGTCTATGCCCTGGCGATGCCGGGTCTCCACCAGGGTGCTGAGGCCGGCGGAGATCAGAAAGTGAAGCAGCAGGCTGCCGCTGGCGAGAGCCACCGGGTTCTAGCCGAGCAGGGCATGCAGCAGTATGACCGCGACAATGGCCCAGATGAATTCAATACCTTCCAGCAGCCGACGCCAGCGATGAGCGTGCCCGCCATGGCGCAGGCCGTGAACACCGCTGGCGGTGACCGCCAGGCCGATCATCACGATGCCAAGGAAATACCAGCTCATGGGGGTCGTCTCCTGTTATTGGAAATGCTTCAGGGCCAGGGCGATGATGCCTTTGCTGGTCATGTCCTCGGACCAGGGGTAGGACTGAATGCTGGACCGGCCGTACAGCTCGGTGACCAGTGCTTCTTCCAGGCCCTCGTTTATGCCGGGCTCAAGAAAATCGTAGGCACGGATTCCGGGGCCGGTGACCACCACCTGCTCCGGGCTCATCAGGGCCTGGATGTTGGCGATGCCGTAACCCAGCACTTTCCCGGCCTGGTGGAACAGGCGGGTGACGTAGTCGTTGCCCTCGGTGGCCAGTTGCGTCAATTTGACCATCTGCTTCTCCGACGGGTGACGTCGGTCGGTGGCGGGCAGGTCCATGACGGCACTGGCGTCGCGGTAGAGCGCATAGTCACTGACATAGGCTTCGATGCAGCCACGCTTGCCACAGGCGCACTGCGGCCCGTCGTGCGAGTATTTGGTATGACCGAACTCGGCGGCCGCACCAAAGTGGCCGCTGTAGAGTTCTCCGTTGATGATGAGGCCGCCACCCACCCCGTAGCCGATCATGATGACCACAAAGTTGCGATAGTGAGCGTATTCGGGGTTCTTGCGAATGGCGTAGGCGATACAGTTGGCGTCGTTGGCCAGTTCCACCGGGCACTTGAAGGCCGCTTGCAGTGCGCGGGTCACATTGACCTGCTTGGCGGTCATGGCCGGGCTCCAGACCACGTCACCCCGGTGCGCATCGACAAAGCCCTGAATGGCAATGCCGAGGCCGACAAGCCGTTTACGCTGGTCGGGGTGCGCATCCAGAAACACGGTGGCCTCCCGAATCAGCTCGGCATTGAGGCTGGCCTCATCATGGCTGAGTGTCTTGAGTGTGACCACGGACTCGGCAATGATATTGCCTTTCAGATCGCCCAGCATGAGGCGCAGTTCATTGATGGACAGCTTCATGCCCAGCACGCAGGCGTGATCCGGGTTCAGGTCTATGAGGACTCTGGGGCGCCCTCGCCCGGCGTTGATGCTGTTGCCCTTGACCTCGCGAATGACGCCTTCTTCGGCCAGCTCCGATGTGATGGCGGTTACCGTCGCCGGGCTCAGGGCCGTTATGCGGCCGATATCCACCCGTGCCACGGGGCCGAAGACCCTGAGTGCATTGATGATGTCTATGCGGTTGGAAGCCCGGATCTGTTCAGTATCGTTTTTCTTCATGGATGCGATCTTGTCATCGGGTTTTGTTTCGCGCCAGTGTAAAGTGCGCAGCCATTTAAGTCGACTCTAAAAATTATTTTGACTCGGCTGCCCTGATATGGTTTATTTAGTTTGAGACATAAAATTAGTGTCTGAGCCTGCTGATTCCTGCGTCCGGCGAATGCCTTGCAACACGGACCAGGAGCACGGAAGGCTCTCCAAGAGTGACAAAGACAACAACAAAGAGGACATTGTCATGAACCGATTGATCAAATTGCTGCCTGCCTCCTGTGCGGCGCTGGGCCTGATGGCTGGCGCGGCTTCTGTGCAGGCCAACGAGCAGGTCAATGTACTGCACAATCAACAGGACTAATTCATTCGCACCGTTTGGGATGAGTTGCGTGTGCAATTCGAAGAAGAGAATCCGGATTCTCTGTGAACCTGGAATTCATGGATGATACAGCGATGCAGGAGCGTCTGCCGACCTTGCTGCAGTCGTCTGCCAAGCCTCATATGTACTGGAGTTTCGGTGGTTAAGACTATCGCAGCCGGGTACGCAACGGCCTGCTGGGCGATATCACCGATCAGGCCCAGGGCATTCGTGAGCACATGGGTGACGGTGTTCTGGAGGCTTATGAAGTAGAAGGCCGCCTGTACGGTGCACCCTATCGCCTCGCGGGCGTGGGCTTCTGGTATAACAAGGAGTTGTTTGAACAGGCGGGTGTGAGCTCTGACGACATTGAAACCTGGGATGACTTCCTGGATGTGGTCGTGGCTCTGCAAGACGCTGGCATTACGCCCATTGCAGCCGGTGGCGCAGAGCGCTGGCCGATGCACTTCTACTGGACTTATCTGGCCATGCGTATCGGTGGACAGGAGTTGTTTGAAGATATCCTGGAAGACAACGCCAGCTTCGAGAACGAGCACTACATCCGTGCCGGTGAGGAACTGCAGCGTCTGGCCGAACTGGATCCGTTCCAGTCAGGTTATCTGGGCACTGTTTACAACGAGGCAGCCGGTGTGTTCGGTAACGGACAAGCTGCTATTCACCTGATGGGTGAGTGGGATATCGGCGTACAGACTTCAGAGTCTGAGACCGGTGAAGGCGTGTCAGGTGACAACCTGGGGTATTTCAACTTCCCGGCAGTTGAAGGCGGTCAGGGTGATCCGTCTGCGACCATCGGTAGTGTTGACGGCTGGGCCGTAACCTCGGGCAACGCAACTGAAGCTGCCGTACGCTGGCTGGAATTCTTCCTGGCACCCGAGCAGCAGAGCCGTCTGGCTGCCGAGGGCATTATTATTCCGGTTGCTACTGAAGCTCAGGCGCAAGTGGAAGATCCGCACCTGCAGATGGTGGCAGAGACCATCGCCAATGCCTCCTGGCACCAGGTATTCTGGGATCAGGCCCTGGGCGCCAACGTCGGTGGTGTGATCAATGATGTGTCCACGGAACTGACATCAGGTGACGTCACGCCCGAGCGTGCTGTGCAACTGATTCAGGAAGCCTGGGACTTCCGTTGATTTAAGATGAGTCCGGGCGCCACGGGCAATGGTCCGATGGCGCCCTTTGCTTCCTCGCATTACAGGATCACGAGAACGCCATGAGCCTTCCTTCTCAACCTCTGTCTTCATCAGAAACGCTCGGGCAACGCCTGCGAGCCTGGCATTACAGAAACAATTACGGCGGTCGTCTGACGACCCTGTTGCTGTCCCTGCCGCCTGGTCTGATGGTGTTTACGCTGTTCGTCATTCTCCCCATTGCAGAATCCGGGGTATACAGTTTTTATCGCTGGCAGGGTTTTACCGCTCTGGCAGAAAGTGGTCGCTGGGTCGGATTGCAGAACTACGAGCAGATCCTGACTCACAGTGTATTCCACCAGACGGTCTGGAATACCACCAAGATTGTACTCATCTCGCTGGCCATTCAGTTACCGCTGGCGATGGCGCTGGCACTGGCAGTGGCCAGCAAGAGCACACTGAACAACCTGTTCCGCCTGATTTTTTTCATGCCGTTCATCCTGGCGGACGCAGTGGCCGGTTTGATCTGGCGCTTTATCTATGACGGCAACTACGGTTTTGTAGCGGCCATCACGCATATGTTTGGCCTTGAGCCTTTCTATCCCCTGGCCGACCGCACCTGGGCGTTCAATGCCATATTGGTGGTGGTCGTCTGGAAATATTTTGGCTACCACATGATGATCTACATCGCCGGCTTGCAGAGTGTTTCCGAAGACCTGCTCGAGGCGGCGAAACTCGACGGTGCCAGTGCCTGGCAGACTACCTGGCGCATCAAGCTGCCGTTGATCTGGCCAGCCATTCGCCTGTCGATCTTCTTCAGTGTTATTGGCGCCTTGCAGTTCTTCGAGATGGCCATGCCTCTGGTGAGTTCGGGCGGCCCCGGTGGATCGGCCCATACCATAGTGACCTATCTCTATGAGTTCGGCATTGTACGATCCCGCATGGGCTTCGGTAGCGCTGTAGGTGTGGTGCTGTTTGTTGTCTGCGCCTGTTTCGCGTTCACTTATCAACGCTATGTCATGGCGAGCCACAAGTAGGAGTCCGAACAATGAACAATCGAATTGATGGCGCGTCCAGAACCACTCATGTTGCACGCTGGGGTCTGTTGATACTGACCTCGCTGTTTGTCCTGCTGCCGTTCTGGATTACCTTTCTGGGCGGCTCCAAGACACTGGGTGAACTGAGGGTCAGCCCGCTGGGTTTGCCAGCCGACTGGCATACGGAGTTCTACTGGGACATTCTGTCGAGCCCCACCACCTGGCGCATGATGTTGAACTCCATCTTCATCACCGCGTTTACGGTCGGCCTGGTGTTGATTCTGGCGTCCATGTTGGCGTTCACGTTCTCGCACATGAAGTTCGCCGGGCGCAATTACATCTATTCCTATGTGATCACCGGCATGATGTTTCCGGGCGCGGTCGCCATCCTGCCACTGTTCATCAAGGTGCGGGATCTGGGACTGCTGGACACCTATGCTGGCGTGGTGCTGCCTCAGGTAGCCTTTGGCCTGGCCATGAGTGTGCTGCTGTTTCGAACGTTCTTCGAGCAACTGCCCAAGGACCTGTTCGAAGCCGCTCTGGTGGATGGCTGCAGCTATGGCCGCTTTTTCTGGACCATCGTCATGCCCCTGTCCCGGCCCATTCTGGCGACGGTCGGGGTCTTCATTCTGGTGCTGAGCTGGAACAACTACATCTTTCCCCTGATCATGTTGAATGACCGGGATGTTTACCCCTGGCCGCTGGGGCTCATGGAGTTCCGTGGACAGTACGGGGCGGAGTGGAACCGGATTCTGGCCTATATTTCGGTCACCATATTGCCGGCCATCGCCTTCTTCCTGTTCGCACAGAAATACATCGTTGCCGGGCTGACCGGTGGCGCCGTAAAAGGATAATCAGGAGACATCATGTCTGCTTCATCACAGGGCTTCATTCACAACCCGGTTCTTCCCGGGTTCAATCCCGACCCCTCCATCTGCCGAGTGGGTAAGGATTATTACATCGCCACCTCCACCTTCGAGTGGTTTCCTGGTGTGCAGATTCATCATTCCAGGGATCTGGTGAACTGGACGCTGGTGGCGCGACCACTGAACCGTCCGGACTTGCTGGACATGCGCGGTAACCCGGATTCCTGCGGAATCTGGGCACCCTGTCTGAGCTGGCATGACGGGCGATTCTATCTGGTATACACCGATGTGAAGCGCCATGCCGGTGACTTCAAGGATGCGCACAACTACATCACCACCTGTGATCGGGTCGACGGCGAGTGGTCGAGCCCGGTCTATGTGAACAGCAGCGGTTTCGATCCCTCTCTGTTACATGACGACGATGGGCGTGCCTGGTTTCTCAATATGCGCTGGAGTTATCGCCTGGACGGGTCGCCCTTTGACGGCATTGAGCTCACCGAGCTGAATCCCGAGACCCTGAAACCTCTGGGGTCGCCACAGGACATCTTTCACGGCAGTGCGCTGGGCATGGAAGAGGGGCCTCACCTGTACAAGCGCAACGGGTACTACTATCTGCTCACCGCCGAAGGCGGGACCGAGTACGACCATGCCTGCACCCTGGCTCGGTCTCGGGCAATTACCGGGCCTTATGAGCTGCACCCATTGACTCATATCACCACAGCACGGGGGCGCTCTGAAGCCTATCTGCAACGCGCCGGTCACGGTGATATCGTTGAGACCCCAGAGGGAGAAACCTTCCTGGTGCATTTGTGCAGTCGGCCACTGCGCAACCGTGGGCGCAGTCCCATGGGGCGTGAAACTGCCATCCAGCGTCTGGAGTGGCGCCAGGATGACTGGCCCTGGCCGGTAGACGGCGATCCGGTACCGCGACAGCGAGTACAGGCGCCTGCCGGTTCTCAGAGCGCTGAGCCCGCGCCGCTTCGTCATCAGGTTTCGACCTTTGACGAGCACAGGTTGCCGCTGGATTTCCAGTGGCTGCGTACGCCTTACCCAGAGCAGATCATGAGCCTGAGTGACCGCCCCGGGCACTTGCGCCTCTATGGCCGGGAATCCATCGGCAGTCTGTTCAACAGCGCTCTGGTGGCCCGGCGTCAACAGGCATTCCGTTATACCGCCAGTGTCGAGCTGGATTTTCAGCCCAACAACTTCCAGCACATGGCCGGTCTGGTGTGCTACTACAACTCACGCAAATTCCACTATCTCTATGTCTCCCGGGACGAGATCACCGGGCGCTACCTGAACATCATGAGTTGCCTGGCTGACCCCGGTGGTCATCTGGACTACCCGCTGGGCGAGCGCAAGGTGTCACTGCCTGATACCGGCAACCTGCATCTGCGGGCCGAGGTGGTGGATGAGCACCTGCGTTTTGCCTGGTCCTCTGACGGAGAGACCTGGCAGGCACTGCCGGTTCTGCTGGAGCACAGTGTGCTCAGCGACGAAGCCGGTACCGGTGCGGGCAACAACTTCACCGGCGCCTTTGTCGGCATGGCGGCGCAGGACCTCACGGGTGGCGGTCAGCCGGCGGATTTTGCGCGCTTCAGCTACGAAGAACACCCGGGTGACGGCCTACCGTCAATGGCCTGAGGGCCGGATTCGATCCGGCCTGTCTTCTTTTCTGCAGTGAATCCACTGCGGCTCCTGGCCGACATTAAGTTTTAAACTGGAAATATAGATAGGCTGAAATATTGCCGGGCTTTATGGGCTATGATCACCCGATGACCCGGGCCATTGCCCTGGCTGCGGGCATTCTGGCCGGTGCGATTATCGGCGCGATTCAGGGGTATGTCATAGCCTACATGGCAGTGCCTGCCTTTATCGTGACCTTGGGTGGTCCGCTGGCGTGGCGTGGCGCTGCCTGGTGGATCACGTCCGGGCGTACCGTGGCACCCATGGATACCCAGTTCCGTATTCTGGGCGGTGGTCCAGCGGGCTCGGTGGGTGAAGTGGCTACCTGGAGCATAGCCGTCGTTGTTTGCCTGCTGATTGTCTGGGGGCTGGTTCGAGGACGGCAGTTGCGACAAAAGCATGATTTCCCCCTTCGACCACTGTGGGCAGAAACCGTGGTCGGCCTGTTTTACTGCAGTGGCGTGCTGGGTGCGGCGGCGGTGGCCAATGCTTATCATTGGCCGATTCGCATCGCCGAACGTTATGCCGAGGCCCAGGGTATTCCCGTGCCCGAGGGAGGGCTGATCATCGCCCATGGTTTCGCGGTACCCATGCTGATTGCGGTGTCGGTGGGCGTTGTGATGACTTTTATTGCCACCCGTACACGGTTCGGTCGTTACGTCTTCGCCATCGGTGGCAATCCGGAGGCGGCAGCCCTGGCCGGTGTGAATACACGGCGGGTCATCATGCAGGTGTTCATACTCATGGGCATACTGGCTGCCATAGCCGCCGCCATATCCACGGCACGACTGAATGCCGCCACCAATGCCCAGGGCACGCTGGACGAGCTGTATGTCATTGCGGCAGCCGTGATCGGCGGTACATCGCTGGCCGGCGGTGTGGGCAAGATACTGGGTGCCATGCTGGGTGCGGTCGTGATGCAGTCCTTGCAGTCCGGCATGGTGCTGGTAGCGCTGGATACGCCACTGCAGAACATGGTGGTTGGCGTCGTGCTGGTACTGGCAGTCTGGGTAGATACCTTGTATCGCAGGAGGGTCTCGGGATGACGAATGAGACGAATAAACGGCAGGCAACACCCCTTGTGGAGATGAATAATATTTCCATATCCTTTGGCGGGGTCAAGGCGGTGAACGATGTGTCCATCGACCTGTTCCCGGGCGAGGTGGTCGGTCTTCTGGGCCACAACGGCGCCGGCAAGTCGACGCTGATCAAGATCCTGTCCGGCGCTTACCAGATGGAAAGCGGCGAAATCCGCATTCAGGGCAAGCCGGTTGATATCAACAACCCAAGGGACGCCAAGGCGCTGGGCATAGAGACCATCTATCAGACGCTGGCGCTGGCGGACAATATCGATGCGGCCGGCAATCTGTTTCTGGGGCGGGAACTGGTCTCGCGCTGGGGCACCCTGGATGATTCGGCCATGGAGTCGGCGTGTCGCAAGGTCATGAAGCGTCTGAACCCCAACTTTCAGCGCTTCAAGGATCCGGTGAAGTCTCTGTCCGGCGGCCAGCGACAGTCGGTTGCCATTGCCAAGGCCTTGTATTTCAACGCCCGAATCCTGGTGATGGACGAGCCGACGGCGGCCCTGGGGCCGCAGGAGACCGCCCAGGTGTCTGAACTGATCAAGCATCTGAAGTCCGAGGGCATCGGTATCTTTCTGATATCCCATGACATTCACGATGTGTTTGACCTGTCGGACCGAGTGAGCGTGATGAAAAATGGTCAGTTGGTCGGTTCCGCCTCGGTGGACAAGGTCAGCAAGGACGATGTGCTGGGCATGATCATTCTGGGCAAGTGCCCGGACGGGGCCATACCGGGCCCCGGGGCCATTTCAGAGAAGGAGCTGGCCCGCATGGATGTACCGACCGAGCTTTAGCGGCATTGAAAACCACTCCAGTGACCAGATCATAGGGATGTGATCCGGTTTCATGGTAAAACAGGGCAATCTGGCGTCAAACTGTTCATACTAATGCCAGATTAGCCTGTGTCCTGGAGAGGAGTGCTCCCATCAAACGCCTGCCACCCCTGAACAGCCTGAAGAGTTTCGAGGCCGCTGCCCGTCTGGGCAGTTTCCAGAAAGCTGCTCAGGAGCTTTACGTCACGCCATCGGCGGTGAGCCATCAGGTGAAATCCCTGGAGGCCTTTCTGGAGTTGGACCTGTTCATCCGCCATACCCGTCGTATCGAGCTGACTTCGGCCGGTCGCGAATACATGGAGACCGTCCAGCAGGCGCTGGAAGATATAGGCTATGCCACGCGCAAGCTTATTGCTACCCACGGCAGCGGGGAGCTGAATCTGGCGGTGGCGCCGGCCTTTCTGACTCGCTGGTTGCTGCCACGCATGAGCCGGTTCTATGATCAGCACCCCAATATCGAGCTGGAGATATCCGCATCCACCGGTCTTATTGATTTTGCCCACAGTGACACCGATATGGCCGTCTATTTCGGCTCGGGAGACTGGCCCGATGTGACCGCTCACTTTCTCAAGAGTTCTGCGCTCATACCGGTCTGCAGTCCGGACCTGCTGGAAGAACACCCCATCGAGACACCGGAAGACATCACCAACCACCTCATGTTGCATGTGAGCAAGCGTCCGGATGAATGGTCGGCCTGGTTTGAAACGGCTGGGGTGCCGTACCGGGAGAAACGCAAGGGGCTGCATCTGTCCAGTTCGCTGCTCACCACACGGGCGGCGGCCAAGGGCCTGGGCGTGGCGCTGGCGGATGTCACCCTGATCAGTGATGAAATACAGTCCGGGCAACTGGTGGCGCCGCTGGACATCCGCATGGAGCGGGCACAGTCCTTTTACTTGGTGTACGACAGTGATCGCAACCCCACGGAGACCATGGCTCAGTTCAAGGAATGGATCATGGCCGAGATGGCCGTGGACGCCCTGACATCGGCGCGCCAGGAAAAAGAAAACCGGGATGAAGCGCTGCGTGAAAGCTGAGCCTCATCCCGGTTTCGGGGGATAAAAAGAGGCCCGTACAAGACGCACAGGCCCAACAACACCTGATTCAGGCGGTGCGTGATCCTGTACTGTTGACGTCGCCCGCCCACTGGCGAGCGGCTTTGACCAGATTGACAACCTGAGCAGATACAAAACGTGCAGCGGAAGCCAGACCGCCGTATACTGCTTCGCTACGCATTTTGCGTGCTTCGGCTTCATAGTATGCAATGTCGACGTTGCCAAAAGAGTCTAGAACGATTTTGTCCTGCTTAATCTGTGCCATGATTAGCTAACCTCCAGGTCATGCTTGATGTGAGTGCGACCGGTGGCGTCGCTGAACATGGGTGTAGAATAATGACCGGCCGGGATGGCGACAAACGATGCTTTTTCAATCAATAGATCAAAAAAATTCACCTATACGAGTTTCCCCTTGTTGACGGCCTTTCAACGCCGCTGTTTTGCCGTCAGAGCACACTATCGGTAAAGTGTTGTCCCGTTTTTCCGTTGCTCCGGTGCCATGAAGTATCTGATCAAGCTGTTTCCCGAAATCACTGTCAAATCACGCTCCGAGCGTATTCACCAGACGACGCATGGTGCGACGTTCGAGAGCCAGTACGGCCGGGTCTGACCCGACTCAGGCGGCCTGTACCAATACCCAGGGCGCCACCACGACGGCCCACACGTCGGCCTGATCGTCGTGCCACTGGCGGGCCTGATCATTGCTCACGCCTTCGATGCGTCCGGCATCAAGCCAGGCCTGAAACTGCACCTTGTTGTCCCGAATCAGCTCGCGCGCGACCTGTATCAGGTCAAGTCCCGAATGCACCTGCACCACCTGCCCCCGGGCAAACTGGGGTTGTAGTTCCAGCCAACTGATGCGTGCGGTTTCCGTGTTCAGTACGGCGTTGAGTTCTTCGTCGGTGAGGCTGTTTCTGTCGGCGCTCATGGTCCTGCCCGGGTTGATAGTGTGACGGGTATGGTAACTCAGTGGTCATGGAGTCGAAATATCCCGCTGACAAATCCGTCCAGGGTGGTTAGTCTGAACGGGTTAGTGTGAGTGTCGAAATTAAAGAATCCAGAGGAACAGACCATGCAGCAGACACCGTTCAACTGGGGCATCATCGCCCCCGGCCGTATCGCGCGGAATTTCGCGCAGGGGCTCAATGTCGTTGAGGGTGCGCGCCTGGCGGCGGTGGCCAGTCGCAACGCCGACCGGGCCCGAGCCTTTGTCAACGAACAGGCCCGGGCAGAGGACAATACCCGGGTTTACGATAATTACGCCGATCTGGTGGCGGATCAGGACATTGATGCCGTGTACATCGCCAATCCGCACCGGTTTCATTTCGACGCGGTCAGGCTGGCGCTGGAAGCGGGCAAGCCGGTATTGTGTGAAAAGCCCCTGTGTGTGAATGCCGAGCAGGCGGAGACCCTTGTCCGACTGGCAGAGGATCAGAATGTGTTTCTCATGGAGGCCCTCTGGTCGCGCTTTCTGCCCGTATGGCAAAAGACCCGTGCCTGGCTGGATGAGGCGCCGACGGGACGCTGGTATCGGAAACCTTCAAGGGCGAGCACCGGGCATCCGGATTCGAGTATCAGATCGAGGAAGTCATGCGCTGTGTGCGTGCCGGGGCGCTTCAGAGTGACACCATGCCCTGGAAGGCAACTCTGGGTAATGCGCGGGTGATGGATCAGGTCCTCGCAGAGGGCGGCGTGGTCTACCCTTTTCTCTGAGTCCGACCATGGTCTAATAGCGGTGGCCGCCGTCGACGGGTACAACCCCCACAGATAATAAAAATGTGGAGAATGTACCATGTCGACGCAAGTCCCCATGCCGATCCCGGCCAGGCACAAGCCGCGTTACAATGCCGACAGTTATGCCGAGCTTTACAAGGCGTCCATCGAGCAGCCCGACAATTTCTGGCACGCACAGGGCCGCCGCCTGGACTGGTTCAAGCCCTACTCCGAGGTCAAGCAGACATCATTTGCAGCCGATAATGTGGATATTCGCTGGTACGCCGACGGCACTCTCAACGCCTGTTACAACTGCCTGGACCGCCACCTGCCTGCGCACAGGGATAAAACCGCGTTTATCTGGGAAGGCGATGAACCCGACACTCAGGCAACGATTTCCTACGGTGAGCTGCACGCCCGGGTGTGCCGCTTTGCCAATGGCCTGAAAAAACTCGGCGTGGGCAAGGGTGACCGGGTCGTCATCTACATGCCCATGGTGCCCGAAGCCGTGGTTGCCATGCTGGCCTGTGCCCGCATCGGCGCTGTTCATTCGGTGATCTTTGCCGGCTTTTCCCCCAATGCCATTGCCGATCGGGTCAATGACTGTACGGCCAAGGTCGTGGTCACCAGTGACGAAGGCAAGCGCGGCGGCAGCCGCATCGGTCTGAAAGCCAATGTGGACAAGGCGCTGGCAAATGGCGCCTGCCCCAGCATCACGGATGTGGTGGTACTTCGCCATACCGGAAAAGAGGTAGACTGGGTCGATGGGCGCGATGTGGATTGGGCCGCCCTGGTTCAGGATCAAAGCACCGATTGCCCCGCAGAAGAGATGCACGCCGAAGACCCGCTGTTCATCCTCTATACCTCGGGTTCCACCGGCAAGCCCAAGGGCGTGCTGCATACCACGGGTGGCTACATGGTGTATGCGTCGCTCACCCATGAAACCATCTTCGACCTGAAAGATGACGACATCTACTGGTGTGCCGCCGACGTGGGCTGGATTACCGGCCACAGCTACATCGTCTACGGCCCCCTGGCCAACGGTGCCACCAGTGTGCTCTTCGAGGGCGTACCGACCTATCCGGGTGCGGGCCGGGTAGGTGAAATCGTCGACAAGCACGGCGTGACCATTCTCTACACCGCGCCCACACTGGTGCGCGCCCTGATGGCGAAGGGTGATGCCGCCACCGGCACCAGTGAGCGCACCTCGTTGCGGTTGCTGGGCAGTGTGGGTGAGCCCATCAACCCGGAAGCCTGGAACTGGTATTTCGAGGAGATGGGTCGCAGTCAATGTGCCATCGTGGATACCTGGTGGCAGACCGAAACCGGCGGCATCCTGATCAGCCCGCTGCCCGGTGTCTGCGACATGAAACCCGGGGCCGCCATGCTGCCCTTCATCGGTGCCAGCCCGGCCCTGGTGGACAACGAAGGCAACCGTCTGGCGGACACCGGGGAAGTCCAGGGCAACCTGGTACTGCTGGACTCCTGGCCCGGTCAGGCGCGTACGCTCTGGAATGATCACGAGCGCTTTGTGCAGACCTACTTCTCCAGCTATCCCGGCATGTACTTTACCGGCGACGGCGCCCGGCGTGATGCCGACGGCCATTACTGGATTACTGGCCGGGTGGACGATGTGCTCAATGTGTCCGGCCACCGGCTGGGCACGGCCGAGATCGAAAGCGCGCTGGTGGCCCACGAGGCGGTGGCCGAGGCGGCCGTGGTGGGCTTTCCCCATGACCTCAAGGGGCAGGGCATCTATGTCTATGTCACCCTGAACGAGGACGCCGGCGAGCCCACGGAAGCCCTGGAAAAAGAGCTGCGCAACTGGGTGCGTACCGAACTCAGCCCCATTGCCACGCCGGATATCATCCAGTGGGCAGGCGGTCTGCCGAAAACCCGCTCGGGCAAGATCATGCGCCGAATTCTGCGCAAGATCGCTGCCAATGAGTACGATACCCTGGGTGATACCTCTACGCTGGCTGATCCGGCTGTGGTAGAGTCGCTGATCAAGGATCACGAAAAATTCCAGGCTAAGGTTAAAGATGGCTAACTTTCTCGTTGCAGACGATCACCCGCTGTTTCGCGAAGCGCTGCAAGGGGCTCTGGCGAAACAGTTCGGGGCCCTGCGTCTGCGCGAGGCGGATAGCCTGGAAGCCACCCTGGATGCACTGAACGACGACGAGGACGTGGATCTGTTGCTGCTGGACCTGCACATGCCGGGCAGTGGTGACCTCTACGGCCTCATTCGTATTCGCGAAGACTTCCCCCTGTTGCCGGTGGCCATCATCTCCGGCAGTGAAGACCCGGCCGTCATGGCCCGCTGTATCGGTTTCGGCGCGCTGGGATTTATCCCCAAATCCCTGCCGTCCATGAACATTGCCGCCGCCATCCAGTCCATACTGGACGGCGATACCTGGGTGCCGGACGGTGTGGAACATCAGCTCAAGGCACTGTCGGCCGAAGATCAGGACCTGGCGCACAAGGTCGCGGAACTGACACCCCAGCAGTACCGGGTGCTGTGCCACCTCCACGAAGGCCTGCTCAACAAGCAGATCGCCTTCGAACTCAGCATTACCGAAGCCACGGTCAAGGCCCACATCACCGCCATCTTTCGCAAACTGGACATCAACAACCGCACCCAGGCCGTGCTTATGGCCGAGCGTTTGCAACTGACGCCAGTCGAATGACTTGAGTTCCGCTTGATATTTTTTGTTTTTCTGGGACCCATGTAATGGTGACACCTAGCAGGACGTGCTAGAGTTTTTGGAAATACTCGGAAAGTACGTCAGAGGCTAGGCGTGAACCCGTTGATATTTCGCCGTATTTTCAAATCCCTTTTGTCCGTCTTGTTTTTGCTGCTGGTAGCCTGCAATCTTGACGTGTCGATATCAGAGGATGATGGTTCCGATCAGGACGATGGCGCCGGGGGTGAAAATGGCACTGTCCAGGTCGTCACGGAAGTGAGTGGGCAGGGCACCCTAGACCCTGAAGAAAAGACAGTCGAGACGGGAGAGACGGCTGAATTTACACTGACTCCGGATACCGGCTTTGAAATCGGCGCTGTATCGGGGTGTGCCGGTAATGTGAGTGGCAACATCTACACCACAGGAGCTATCTCCGACGACTGCACTGTTGAAGCGTCTTTCGAAGGGGACCTGAGTATCAGTGGCACCCTGTCTGTTGGCGCCTATCATCAGGTGGATGGCACGTTAAATGATCCAAATGCCGACTATCAGCCCAACAACGCGCCGAACAACGCTCAGCGATTGCCCAATCCGACGGTTGTTGGTGGCTATGTGACCGACATGGCCACGGGTGAATCAGGCGATCAATTTGAAACCGAGGCCGATCCGGAGGATTACTATCAGGTCTCACTGTTTGCCGGTCAGCGGGTGACGCTCTACACGGGCGGGTTTGACCAAGACAACCAATTGGGGTTGTTCCTGTTCGACCCGAACGACCCGAATAATGCGGTTGACAGTGCGGTCGATGAAGAGGTACTGCAGGTCAAGGCGCCGGAAGCCGCCGACTACCTGGTGCAGGTAACCGCTAATCCGGGTGCGTCCAGCTATGTAATGACCGCCGGTGAGTCGGCGAGCCTCAGTGCAATGGGTTTGCCACGGCCCCTGCGGCCACACCTGGAGATTGTGCCAGGTGAGGTCCTGGTATCCCTGGCGGAAGACGACTCCCGGATGCGCATGCTGTCCGCCGCCACGCCGGGTCAAACAACGGCTCAGGCACTGGCGGATACCCTGGGACTGGATCTGGTCGGCAGGATAAGCGCAGGTGATCGGGAGTTCCACCGGCTGCAAACAGACTCGCTGGATAATGCCAGTGAGCGTTTGCAGCGGCTTGGGATACATTCTTCGGTGCGTACGCCTCAACCCATGAGCACTCAGCCCGCTGCACAGCAGGAAACCTGGGCCTTGATTCGCAGTCTGGCACGGGACCCCGGCGTACAAGCGGTGCTCCCGCAGTATGTCGAAACCCAGCTTCAGATGTACCCCAATGACCCCGAGTATCAGCACCAATGGCACTACGACATGATGGAGCTTGCTGAAGCCTGGTCGGTAACACAGGGCAGCAGCGATGTGGTGGTGTCCGTAATCGATTCGGGTATCGACATTGAGCATCCCGACCTGCAAGACAAAATCCGTAACGATGGCTGGGATTTCTACGATGACCAGCCCATTGCAGCAGAAGATGCCGACGAACACGGCACCCATGTGGCGGGTACAGTGGGCGCTGATACGGACAACAATGAGGGCGTGGCCGGCGCAGGCTGGGATGTGTCCATTATGCCTTTGCGTGTATGTGGTGAAAACTTCTGCATCAATTCATTTGAAGCCGTGCAGTATGCAGCCGGGCAGCATCCAGATCGTCAACCGGATCAGGTGGCGGATATTATCAATCTGAGCCTGGGTGGCAGTTTCAGCAGTGACGCGGTCAATGATATCTATCAGGCCGCCTGCAATGCCGGACTACTGGTAGTGGCGTCTGCTGGTAATGACAACACCGCTGAGGCCAAGTACCCGGCAAGCTATGACTGCGTCTTCTCTGTGGCGGCTCTGGGGCCGAGTCAGGAGAAAGCCTCCTATTCCAGCTATGGCGAGTTTGTGGAGTTGACCGCACCAGGCGGAGATATAGTGCTAGACCTCAATGAGGGCATCCGGAGTACCCATGTCGATGCTGACGGCAATTCCGGCTACGCGTGGCAGCAAGGAACCTCCATGTCCGCGCCGCACGTGTCTGGCGTATTTGGATTGATGCGCAGCCTCAATGCCGACATTACGCCTGATGTCGTCCGCAGTTGGCTGCAAAGCGGTGATATCGTGGACAAGATGGACGACATGGGCGGTGCTGACCGAACCGACGAACACGGCTACGGTATGCTCAATGCTCACAAGGCTGTGCAGGCGGCAGATAACATAGATCCCATGCTGACGCTGTCGCACAGTTCAATGCGTTTTGACCCGGTGACTGCCCCACGTACCTTCGAGATAGGGGCAACAAGGGACGGTATCACGGTCAAGTCCGTCGAGGAGGATGCAGGCTGGATTGAAATAGACAACAGCGACGCTGATGCCGACACGGGGTTGGGTGAGTACACTGTTTCCATGAGCGCGGACACGCCGGAAATCCCGGGCTTCTACGAGCAAGAAATTACGGTCACCGGAGACGACGACACGGCACTGACCCTGTCGGTCATCTATCGGGCGCCTGAAGAGGACGAGCCGGCGACCTGGGCGGTCGGACCCGTATACGTGATGCTGCTGGACGGTGAGGGCGACGTTGTCGAGAGCACACAGGCCGACTATGAACAGGGTGAGTATCATTATCAATTCAAGGATCTGAACCATTCGGAGTACACCGTGGTCGCAGGGTCGGATATGGCTAACTCAAAAGTTGTTTGCGAGCCAGGTGATGCCTGTGGGAAGTACCCGGAACATGGTGAACCCGAGGTGGTTGAGCTGGTTGATCAGCCGGTGACCGAGGTAAATTTCAATCTCGATTTCCGGTTCCGTATCCAGCATCTGGTTGACAGTGCGACTGGGCAGACTTACGAGCGTTTGGATTTACAGGGCTCGTCAGCTCATGGGGGCTATGCCCGATGAGCAGGGGCCGGGCTCTTTGGTTGGCGGCATTCTTTGCGGCAGGCCTGATTGCTGCTTGCACTTCCTACGGGGTTGGCGAGCAAAATCAGAAGGTGGCAGATGCAGTTGTGGCATCTGTAACGGTGAAGGAGCTCTCGCGTCATGACCAATGCGGTCAACTGAAAGACGAGCCGGATGTCCAGGTATTCCAGGCTCAGGCAGAACTGGATCGGGCACTTGAATCGTTGCCGTCGGGAGTTAACCCCGATATCGATTTTGACTCAGAATGGGTGGCGATAGTGTGGCAGGGAAGGCGACCCACTCTGGGGTATGGCGTGTCACTGGTGTCGGAACAGGTGAACATTGATCAGGGCGTGGCCTGGATCGTTGTCCGTTGGCGGGAGCCCGATGCGGGTGCCATGGTTGGACAAGCGTTGACCAGTCCATGCGTTCTGTTTGCTGTTGAACACCAGGTCGTGGTTGAGCGCGTGGAAGTAGAGGATACGCAGGGTCAACCTGTGGGAAACTGGGATCTGGATGCCGACAGGTAAGCCTTGATAGACCCATTTTGATGGCTCTACAGTTGCAATGATGGCCTGTGGCTACCAAAGGAAGGCCTCCGGTGACCTGCTGCCTTTGCTTTGACGACCGGGTGCCTCAAGGTGCCCCGTGTTCAAGGAGGACGCACCCATGAAGGAGAACACCTGCGTTACCATTGTTGGTGCCGGTATCAGCGGGCTGGTCTGTGCCATAGCCCTGCAGCGCCAGAACATCCCTGTTACCGTGCTGGAGCAGGCGGATACACTCGCCCCGGTAGGTGCGGGGCTGTCACTCTGGCCCAATGCTCTGCACGCACTGGAGGCGCTGGGCCTGAGTGAGGCCGTCATTGCTGCCGGGGCGCGTCTGCAGAAAGGGCATATCCGGCAGCCCGATGGCCGGGTGCTCAGTGTCATGGATACCGTCGGGCTGGAACGGCGAACCGGCATGCCCTGTGTCATGATTCACCGGGCGCCGCTGCACGATCTTCTGCTGAATGCTTTGTCCGAGGGTACCGTTCGAACCGGGTGCAAGGTGGCGCAAGTGATCTCGATTGGTGATGACGGCAAACCAGTCGGGCTGCGGCTGGAGGATGGCAGTGAATACCAGGCTGATCTGCTGATTGCCGCCCATAGCGCAATGGCATCGGGGGCATACCGTATTGCTGGGTGATGCTGCCCACCCGACCACCCCCAATCTGGGGCAGGGTGCGTGCATCGGCATCGAAAGTGCCCTGGTGCTGGCACATGAACTGACACGGCACGACAGCCCGCAAGCCGCGTTCCAGGCCTTCTACCGGCAGCGCCACCGGCGCGTGACCCATATCATGCAGCAATCCCGCCGCATCGGTGCGGTCGGCCAGTGGTCCTCCCCGCTCGCCTGTCGGCTGCGCAACCTGGGCGCCGCTGCCATGCCGACACGCCTTGCAGACTGGCAGGTCGATCAACTGGTAAAGGGGTTTGCTTCGCCAGTAGAGTGAGAGGCTACTGCGTGGGTGTCGTTCCCGGCACCTGCGCTGAGACATGGCGCAGCAGTGCGCGCAGGTTGGCGGGCTTCACCGGTTTGCTCAGGACCTGGAAACCCTGCTTGCGAGCGGCTTTTTTCAGGTCCTGGTCGCGCATGGCGGTGACCAGGGCGGTGGGTAGGGTTGGTGTCTGCCAGTGTTCGCGCAGGGCTTTGCCAAGGGTCAGGCCGTCCATGTCCTTGTTCAACTGGTAGTCGAGCAGCAGCAAGTGCGGCGGGTCGTTCTCTCGGGCCCAGTCCAGGGTATCCTGAGCGGTCAGGAAACACTCGACCTGACACCCCCATTTGCCAAGCAGGGCCGACAGAGCAGACATATTTTCCGCTTCGTCGTCGACGCAAATGACCCTGAGGTGGCCGAGTGTGTCCTGTGTGTTCACCGGAGCCGCCGGTGCTTCGGTGTCCGTCGGGTTGCCGAGTGGAACTTTGACGGTAAAACAGCTGCCTCGTCCCTCCGTCGAGGTAAGCGTGATGGGCGTGCCCAGTTGTTCACCCATGCGTTGGGCGACCGCCAGACCAAGGCCGACGCCGCTGACACCGCTCTGGTGCAGGCGAATAAAGGCATCGAAGACGCGCTGCTGTTGCAGTTGTGAAATCCCCGGTCCGGTATCCCAGACACTGATCAGCACGGCATGGTCCGACCATCGGCGGCGCACACCCAACAGAACGTCGCCTGTTTCGGTGTATTTGACCGCATTGGAGACGAAATTCTGAACAATTCGGCGCAGATAGGTGGCATCGGTGTCTACCACGACATCGTCCAGCAGGCGAGCCCTGAACCTCAGGCCCTGGCGCTCGGACAGCAGCGCGTATTCGGTAACCAGAGGTTCCAGAATGTCGTTGAGGCGCACTGATTTGCGCTGTGGCACCATGGCGCCCTGTTCCATCTTGGCGATGGCAAGCAGGGTCGACATGAGGTTCTCGGTGGAGTCTAGGGCGCTGTCGAGCCGGGTGGCCAATTGCCGGTTCCGCTCGTCCAGTTGTTCCGTATCCAGGGCCGACAGGTAAAGCCGCGCCGCATTCAGTGGTTGCAGAATGTCGTGACTGGCCAGTGCCAGAAAGCGCGTCTTGCTGGCATTGGCGGCTTCTGCCTCGGCCTTGGCCTGTTGCAGTTCGATTTCGGTCTGGCGACGACGGTCCACTTCTTCGCTGAGCTCGCGGTTGATCTCCTGCACTTCGTCGGTGCGTGTGCGAATGCGCTGTTGCAGGTCAATGTTGGCGTCTTTCAGTGCCTGCTGGGTTTCAATGTGTTCCGTGATGTCGGTGAAGCTGGTGACGAAGCCGCCGTTGGGCAAGGGGTTGCCCACCATTTCGATGACCCGACCATCGGACCGGCGACGAATGAAGCGATGCGGTGAGCCTGCTTCCATATAGCGCAGCCGTCGGTTGACCAGGTCGTCCACTTCGCCCACGCCACACTCGCCTCGTTCGGCGTTGTAACGGATCAGCTCGGAAATGTGGCGGCCGGGTTGAACCAGACCGTCGGGGTAGGGAAACAGTTCCAGATAGCGTTTGTTCCAGGCCGCCATGCGCAGATCGGCATCCACCACGCTGATGCCCTGGTCCAGATTCTCCAGCGAACTGAACAGAATGGACTGCTGAGTCTGCAAGGCCTGGGTGGTGTCATCAAAGAAGTTCACCACCTGTTCCAGGTTCAGTTGTTCGTTGACCAACGCGGCTCGAATCAGCGAGCGGGCGGTGGCAGCGCCCAGCACACCGGCGATGGAGCGTTCAACGTAATCGATGAAATCCAGGCTCGCCTGTTTTGACGGCTTGAGGTGAGCATCCTGGGTCTGCTCAAAGGATTTCACCAGTTGCTGCGCGTGTTCCTTGCCAAGAAAGGTGAGCAGCAGAAGTTGCAGGTCTTCATTGCGGATCCGGTACTGGTCGGTATCGCCGCGTTTGGGCTGGGGTGCGGCGGGCTGGACAAAGGCCGAGGCCTGAATGCGGTCGGTCAGCGAGTGCGTGGCCTGCCAGGACCCCAGAGTGTAGGCCAACGTGTTGACAATCAGGCTGTACGCCGTGCCGTAGCTGATCACGATATCGGCGACACGCTCAGGGTCGGTGGCCAGCGGCCAGAGTACGGTGACAACCCAGGTCAGGGTGCCCAGGCCCAGCCCCCAGTAGACACCCCGGGCATGCCCGCGTGACCAGTAGAGCCCGCCGAGCATGGGCGGCAGGAGTTGGAGCACCAGCGAAAAGGCGAGCAGGCCGATACTGACCAGATCCATCTGTACGGCCCAGAAGTGATAGCACAGCCAGGCCAGTAGCAGAATGCACAGAATGGCAACCCGGCGGATGAGCAGCAGCTTGCGATAAAACCGGTGGGCCCGGGGGAGTTGTCTGACTTGCCCCTGCAACAGCATGGGCATGACCACGTCATTGCTGATCATGGTGCTCAGGGTCACCGTGGCCACAATCACCATGGCTGTGGCCGCCGAAATGCCCCCCACATACACCAGCAGCATCAGCCAGTAATGGCCTTGCTGCAATGGCAGTTGCAGGGCCGTCATGCTGGCGTCTCGCGCTCCGGGCAGCAGCGCCTGACCGGCGATGGCGAGCACGATGATGGCCAGGCAGGTCAGCAGCAGGTAGAGCGGAAAGAGCCAGCGGGTGGTATTGAGGTGCGACGGATGCACATTGTCCACCACCATGACGTGAAACTGGCGCGGCAGGCAGAGTATGGCGCCTGCCGCCATGACCAACTGGATCAGAAACAGCGGCGACCACCAGGTACTGGCAGACCAGCCGGGACTGAGGTCAATCCGGCTCATACGCTCCGCCAGCGAGCCCACATCGGCTTGCCAGAACACCACAGCGGCGAACAATGAGGCGATGAGGAGGGCCATCAGCTTGACCGTGGATTCAAAGGCGATGGCCAGCATCAGACCGCTGCGGTACTGGGTCACATCCACTCGCCGCGTGCCAAACAGAATGGCGAATACCGCCATCAGACCGGCGACACCCAATTCAGTCAGCGAATAATCCGTACCCAGGGTGGGTGATCCGGAGGCGGCGCTGAAACTGATGGCCACGGCTTTCAGTTGCAGGGCTACATAGGGAATGATGGCCGCCGCCGCCAGCACGGTGACGGTGAGTGCGAGCCCTTGCCGTTTGCCGTAACGCGAGGCGATGAAGTCGGCAATGGAGTTGATGTTCTGGCGTTTGCTTACCGCCACCAGCTTGTAAAGCAGGCGCTGACCAAAGACAAACAACAGGATGGGCCCCAGCAGAATGGGCAGGAAGCTCCAGCCGCCGCCGGTGGCGTTACCCACAGCACCATAGTAGGTCCAGGAGGTGCAATAGATGGCAATGGACAGACCGTAAACCCAGGGGTGCAGACTCCAGCGATGACCCGCCGACCCGACACGATCCCCCCAGGAGGCCACGGCGAACAGCAGGGCAATGTAAGCGAGCGCAGCGAATACGAGCAGGGCGGTCATAGAGGGCCTTTGTCATCCGATTATTGTCACAGGCACGGTCTGGACTTTAGCACAGCGGGGTCTTGGGCGGTCTACGACCAAGGTCGAATATTCTTCTTGTCAAGAACACGTAATGTGAGCGAGTGACAGAAGCCAGTTCTGCTGGTGCAACAATAAAAACAACTGAGCCCGGAGGCAAACAGTTATGTCAGAACAAGACAACAATCAGTCGGCGAGCGAGTTTCGCGCCCGCCGTGACCTATACTGGCGCACCAACCTGCGTGTAATCGGCGGATGCCTGTTCGTGTGGGCCCTGGTCTCCCTCGGTTTCGGCATCTTGCTGGCCGAGCCACTGAACAGCTTTTCACTGGGTGGTTATCCACTGGGCTTCTGGTTTGCCCAGCAGGGTTCCATCTACACCTTTCTGGTTCTGATCTTCTTCTACGCCTGGCGTATGAACAAGTTGGATAAAGAATTCGAAGTCGACGAAGAATAACAACAAGAGGACAGAATCATGAGTTTGCAAGCCATGAGCTTTCTTGTAGTGGGCCTGACCTTTGCCCTCTACATCGGTATCGCCATCTGGGCGCGTACCAGCAGCACCAGTGAGTTTTACGTTGCCGGCAAAGGCATCCATCCGGTGGCCAACGGTATGGCCACTGCGGCTGACTGGATGTCGGCGGCCAGTTTTATTTCCATGGCAGGTCTGATTGCCTTTCTGGGGTACAGCGGGGCAGCCTATCTGATGGGCTGGACCGGTGGTTACGTTCTGATGGCGCTGTTGCTGGCGCCCTATTTGCGCAAGTTTGGCAAGTTTACGGTACCGGAATTCATCGGTGACCGTTTCTACTCCAAAACAGCCCGGGTTATTGCGGTGGTCTCCCTGCTGGTAATTTCCATCACCTACGTAATCGGCCAGATGCGCGGCGTGGGCATCGCCTTCTCTAACCTGCTGAACGTGCCCATTACCGTGGGTCTGGTGTCCGGCATGATCGTGGTCTTCATCTACGCGGTATTCGGTGGCATGAAGGGCATCACCTACACCCAGATTGCACAGTACTGTGTGATGATTTTCGCCTACACCGTACCGGCGGTATTCATCGCCCTACAGTTGACCGGCAATCCCATCCCCCAACTGGGCCTGGGTTCGACGCTGACCGGTTCGGATACCTACATGCTGGAGGCGCTGGACAATACGCTGGTGGACCTGGGCTTTGCGGCCTACACCAGTCTGACTGGCATGAGCCAGCTCAACATGTTCCTGCTGACCCTGTCGTTGATGATTGGTACCGCCGGTTTGCCGCACGTCATCGTGCGTTTCTTCACGGTGCCGCGTATCCGTGATGCCCGCAAATCAGCCGGCTGGTCGCTGGTGTTCATCGCCATACTCTACACTACGGCTCCGGCTGTGGGTGCCATGGCCATGTGGAACTTTGTGAAGACCGTGCAGCCCGGTGAAGTGGGCTCTGCAGAGGGCAATATTCACCTGGACGACATGCCGCGGTGGACGGAGCAGTGGCAGGCAACCGGCTTGCTGGCGTTCGAAGACAAGAACGATGACGGCCGGATTCAGTACTACAACGATGAGAACGAAGAGTTTGCCCAGATGGCCCGTGAAGAATACGGCTGGGAAGGCAATGAAGTAACCACACTGGACCGTGACATCATGGTACTGGCCAACCCGGGCATTGCCGGACTGCCGAACTGGGTCATTGCCCTGGTGGCGGCCGGGGGCATAGCCGCAGCGCTCTCCACCGCTGCGGGTTTGCTCCTGGCCATTTCTTCTGCCATATCCCACGACCTGTTGAAGGGGGTATGGATGCCGAACATCAGTGAGCGAAATGAAATGCTAGCCGCCAGGGCGAGTATGGCCGGTGCCATTCTGCTGGCCGGTTACCTGGGGCTGAATCCGCCCGGGTTCGCCGCCGAGGTGGTAGCGCTCGCGTTCGGGTTTGCCGCAGCCAGTCTGTTCCCTGCACTCATGATGGGTATTTTCATTAAGTCCATGAACCGTCAGGGCGCCATTGCCGGTATGTTGACGGGTCTGATCAGTACCGCCTTGTACATCTTCCTCTACAAGGGCTGGTTCTTCATTCCCGGCACCAATGTGTTCCCGGATACCGCGGACTACTGGCTGTTCGGCATCAATACCGGTTCCTTCGGGGCCGTGGGTGCCGGCTTGAACTTCCTGGTGGCCTTCCTGGTCAGCCGCGTGACCACGGAAACGCCTGAAGAAATCAAGCAGATGGTAGAAGACGTGCGGGTACCGCGCGCCGCCTGATCGTCAGGCGCAACGGGAGGTAGAGTATGTCTGTAGAACAGATTGAACTGGATGTCTTCATCCGGACTCTGCCTCCCTTCGACCGGCTCACCGAGAGTGAGCGTGCCGCGCTGGTAAAACGCATGGACAGTGTCTATGTCAGTGCCCAGAACCAGAAGGCGGTAATGGATGACCCGCCCGCCAGCCTGTACATTGTGCGATCAGCCGTGGTTGATCGTCTGGATGAACAGGGGCAGGTCGCAGAACGCCTGGAGTCCGGCGACGTGCTGGGCCAGGTATCCTCCGAGAATGCGGTGGCACCTCTGCCACCCTATGTCATTCATCAGGACGGAATTCTTTATCGGTTGCCCAAGGACAGCGTAGACACAGTGCTGGCGCAGAATGCCCACTTTGCTGCCTGGTTCTCGGCGACCGCGACACAGCAACTGGCCTTCAGGCCGGTGACAGCAGGTTCCGAGCTGGGTGACGACTGGACACGGCAGCAGGTGCTGGATGTACCTGGCCGACCACTTGTTACCGTGGATGCCGACGCCAGTATCCAGCAAGCGGCACAGACCATGGCCGAGGCCGGGGTTTCCTGTGTACCTATCATGACGGACGGGCTGCTGGTGGGACTGGTGACGGACCGCGACCTGCGCAACCGGGCACTGGCCCGGGGCATGGATCCCCACCAGTCGGTGTCCGCGATCATGACGCGTTCACCGATAACGCTGAAGGCGCGTCAGACACTGCTGGATGCCATGACGCTGATCAGTGAGCACAATATCCATCACCTGCCCATACTCGATGATCAGGGGCAGCCCTGCGGAATACTCACCACAACGGACCTGTTGCATCAGCAACGCAATGCGCCCCTGGTATTCATCAAGGCCTTGCACAAAGCCGACAGCCGGGAAGCACTGCAACGCTTGACCCGAGCCTTGCCCGAGCAGATAAAGGCCATTGCCCGTTCGGCTCAGGACGCCTCTGCCGCCGGGCGGGTATTGTCCGCCATTACCGATACCCTGAC
>LFIK01000348.1_pt1 | contig 34248 bp, 22 predicted proteins | sample 643401 | NCBI WGS metagenome assembly LFIK01 (sample SAMN03777447, study PRJNA286221) | soda lake metagenome | biome: soda lake; feature: Kulunda steppe; material: water; isolation source: sample T5-Br brine of Lake Tanatar-5 | place: Russia: Kulunda steppe | collected 2010-07
ATACTTTTCGGAGTGTAGTACGTAAACAGTATATGTTCTCTCCATAAATTCTCCATCAAATAAAAAAAGCCCAACTGCGTGAGCAATTAGGCTTTTGTCTTTGTGGCGGGGGTAGGACTAAATTAAGATTCTTTACAATTCTATAAAAACAGTGCACCGAACACAAAATGCCTTAAATAGAGTATATTTAGACTTTATGAACACTCCTAAAAAAGTACCAAACACAAAAAATGTTTTACCATTGTTTTACCCTAACCATTAATAGCGTTAAATTGCAACACACGGTAAAACAAAAATTGGTAACCAACAGCGAACAATATGGCGACTTCATTTCATCTGTATCTAAAGAACCGTAAAAAGCAGAACGGCGAATATCCTATCTATCTTCGAATCACTAACAACCGGAAGCATAAATATGTAAGTACCGGCCTATCTGTAAAAGAGAAGTATTGGAACCCCGAAGCTGAACGGGGGCGCTGGATACGGCGTAGCCACGATAATTATAAAACCCTAAATGAAACGCTCGAGCTTAAAGTAAACGAAGCCCGGCGGGTTCAAATGGAATTGAGCAGAAACGGCCATGAAACCGCAAAGGCAATTCGGGAGAGAATCAAATCAACCCAAAAAGCTGATTTTTTTGAATTGGGAGATCAGCTACTCGAAGAACTGGAAGCAAATAAAAAATATTACGCTTCCAAAACTCTAAAAGTAGTTTTAGGAAAGTTTGAAAAGTTTGAAGGAGAACGTTCTCTCCCATTAAAACAGATTGATGGTGGATATCTCGAAAAGTTTGAACAGTTCTTAAGAACAGAGTATGGAAACAGCGACTCGACCATAAACAAGAATTTTGAACCGATACGGAAAATCATAAGAAGGGCTTTAAAAACTTACTTAATGGCCAACGATCCGTTCAAAGAATACGATGTTCCAACTCGGAGCAGAGCCAAACAGAAAACGAAACTTTCCTTTGAGCAAATCCAAAAGATTGAAGCACTTCAGCTCAAGCCGGATTCCTGGGAATGGCACGTTCGTAACGCTTTTCTCTTCAGTTTTTACAGTGGCGGAATACGTTTCGGGGATATTTGCGGACTTAAATGGGTGAACGTGAAAAACGGTAAACTTTTTTATAATATGAATAAAAATGAAAAGTCATTCAGTACAGAATTAAACGATTATCAAAAAGATATTCTCTCTCGATATTCCGGCGCTACTGATGAATTTATATTTCCGTTTCTGAACAATCACAAAGACTATTCCGATCCGATTGAGTTGCGTCAGGATATTAGCTCCAAAAATGTTTTAGTGAACGGAAAAAATGAAAAGGGAAAAGAGACAGGATTGAAAAAAATTGCACTAATGGCCGGAATTGACGAGAATGTGTCCTTTCACGTTTCCAGACACTCATTTGCGCAGTATGCTGTATCAGAAAAAGGCCTAGACGTTTATGAGCTGATGCAAACCCTCAGACACTCAAAAATTGAAACCACACAATCTTATCTGAAGAGCCTGAATGAAGAGCTCGCTGATAAGGCAATGAAAAAAGTATTTTAAACTGATGAAAAATATATGAAACCTTACAAAGTTGAAATGGTGGATAAAGTCATTGAAGAATTCCACAGAAGATTTGAAGAGAATAAGCACTTTAACCTCAAGAAAATGCTTGATTCTGATGAATATGAACCTGGTAAGTATAACATTGCAACCAAGAATAAAAATTCCTATGAAGATCAATTAAAAGCTTTTAAAGAAAAAATGGAGCAAGATAGGCCGGACGGTCTACAAGGTGACGAGTTAAAAGACTGGCTCAAAAACCGGTTTCAAACCTTGCTTGACGATCAAGAAGAGGAACTATTAGATGATTTTGGCATCACTAAAGAAACACCAGATGATTTCGGAGAGCAAATCGCTATAATGCTTAAATATATGAACAATCCGTTTGCTCTGCTTCCCACCTCCATATACGAGAGTATGTCAATAAAGGGTCTTGAATTTAAAGATATATTTCCAAATGGAGGCTCCAATCTCGATTTATCAAAAATTAAAGTAGAAAGAGATGCTGTAGCTGAACAATCATTCCTGACATATTCTAGAAAAATTCACTCCAAAAGCTCAAAAAGATTAGACTCTCTGAAAGATGGGCTAGGTTTCATTATACCAACTTTCGATACACTAATTCGAGAAAATAAATTGAAAACTGAATATAATGATCTAAAGCAAGATTTGGATAATATGCCAAATATTTCAGCTTCTATATCCATTGCGAATTATAGAGACTTATTGGAGAAGCAGCTCGAAAGACAAATATCTGTAATCGTAGAGCTTAATCGCTTACTTCTAGATTACTTAGATTTATTTTATGTAGAAGCAGAAATTAATTTTCTTGAAGTAATGAGGGGAATGAAATTTCGAGAAAAGCGAATAGAAGAACCTCATTATGACTTGTTTCTGATTTTATTGATTGCAACTAACATACATAAATCATTTTTCTCAAACAGTAGCTTTGAATATGAAATAGAAATGCATAGGGACAATATTATCAAAATACCCTACGTCCCTAAATTGCAAAGAGAGTACTTTATTGAAAAAATGGAGACGATTTTTAATAAGAAAAAACCAATTTTAGAAGTTTCTGCTCTTTTGGTACTAAAGATACGAATATGTGAAAGCCTTCTTGAAGATCTCATAACAAATAAACGATTCAAAACAGAGGACGAAGTCAAGGAAATTTTAAAAATTGAACAATCATCTAAAAGTAGCAAAAAATATGCATTTCATTCACAGAATTCAGATTGGATAAAAAATACATTTGAAGAAGAAATGGGAAAGCAGCCCTCTCAAAACAAAGCCGCTATAAAGACTGGCGAACGATACGAAAAAGAATTTGGATATAGTATCAGTCCGTCTCATATCTATGAGCTTGCTGGCGTATATAAATAGTTTCTTCTACTCTTTTTATTTCCTTTTTATTGATAAAAAAATAAAAAATTCTTGCCCCCCCTATTCTTGTGGTGAATCCAAACTAAACCACAAGCATTATGAAAATTCATTTCCCTACTGACGATCTTGAAAAGATTGTTGACAAGGCCGTTAAAAAAGCGGTCAATGATTCCCTCCCCTCCGCCATCCGAAAAGCCACGCGTCCCAAGTGGATTACAACTGCCAAGGTCACTGAGATCCTCCAGTGTTCCACCCGTCATGTCCAGCATTTAAGAGACTCGGGGCGTCTTCCTTACCGACAGAATCGAAAAAGCATACGCTACGACATTGATGAAGTAGAGGCTTACCTCAACCGAGGGAGAGTCAACACTCAACAATAAAGCACTTCTAAACAGAAGGTATCAGATCTGAAATAGATTTGATGAGGCAATGTACCCCAAGTCTCTCGTGCCCGGAGTACGTTCAAAAACCAGCGAGATAAGACATCTTAATTACAATTAATAACATTAATAATAGAACTAAAGATGAAAAAAGCAGAAAATAAGAATGAACCACGTAAGGACTCAAACGAGCCTGTAAAAATCGAATTACATCAGGCTAATCCCTCAATCACAAAACCGGTAACAGGTAAATCACTTCTTGAAAAGGAAAAAGAGCAGTCTGAAGATTTCATTGAAGGCCTGATTCCATCTGGATTAACTGTGGTTGAGGCGAAGTCAAAAGGTGGAAAAACCCGATTTGGTCTTTATGTTGCAGCATGCCTGACTCAGGGGACACCTACGTTTGGAACACTTAATGCCAAAAAGAAGCGGGTTTTGTATCTATCCTTGTCTGAAGACCCAAATAGACTTAAAGAGCGACTGAAAAAAGTTGCTGACAGTTCAGTTGGTTTAAATCTGTTCAATATCGAGATTGTTACCGAAGAAGCATACAAAAGCCATGCCTTTATCAAAAGACTAAGCGCTTATATTATTAAACGAAAGTATGAAGTTGTTATCGTTGACACGCTTCGTGATGCCATGGAGCTGCCAAAGCGTGGTAACTTTCGTCATGAGTTCGAGGTCACAACAGGGTTAAGGAGGCTGGCCAATGATACTCAAACGGCTATTATTGCTCTTCATAACAGTAATAATGATAATCTCGATGAAAACACCTTCCAAGAAAAAAGCCTGGAAGCTGCATCAGATAACGTAATCCTACTAACCAAACCTTTTCAGGAAGGCAACCAAGAGTTCAGAACTCTTCACCACTATGGGAGGATGTTTCCGAAGAAGGAGATCTACCTATCCTCACCTCTCGATGGACCTGAGTTCACGCAGATCGATGAGCTACCAGTTTCAGAAAGTGACATGTTGGATAAGCTCGTTCTGCTGTCCCATTACGGACTCACGCAGAAAGATATGGCTTACGCTCTGAATCTGTCTCAGGGATACGTTTCGAAGCTTCTGAAAGATGTTGACCCATCAGAATTCTCAGATGACGTCATCACGCATGATGACATTGAGGAGTTTAATGCACCAGAGGATGAATGGGACTCCCCAGAGGAAGAATCGTCTTTAAAAAAAGAAGAGGACGACAACATGGACTGATTGATCTTTTAACCATTAATTAAAACATGATCCGGCTCTTTTGCGGAGGGCCGGATTTTTTTATGTATAATTTATCCAGTGCTGCCTTCCTCTTAGGAATAATAACAGTAATTCAGGAATAATGTTGCTAACGGAGGAATGAATATTGCCCGCCGGGCATGAATAAGAATAGTTTCAATAATAAATACCTTTTTATCTGAAATTCACTTGACAAATCCACCTACAATGTTCATTCTTTAAGTAGGCATGGATGATCGTCCATAGAAATGTAAACTAAAACCGAATAGACATGAATTGAAATAATATACCAACAGCACTACAAGACAAACAACATTGGGCGCCTCACAAGGCAGCCAAAACACCTCTTCCCCCTGGCGGCTTTACTGCCAATACCAACCATAAAACCACCTGAAGCTCCTTTCAGGATGTATCTGCGGCGATTCAAAGAAATAGATCAACAAAGCGATTTACCGGCATAGGATTCGTCTTCACCGAAGCAGACGAATACGCGGGAATCAAAACCAATGGCTGCCTGAATGACGGCCAGTCACATCCGGTTGCAAAACGCTTCACTGCTTACCCGGTCTCCCCCGAACAGAGACTCGAAAAAACGGTAACTCATAACGGATTGCGAAAATATTTCACTAAAACAACAACCTCAAAAAGGAGGAATAATGAAGAATAAGAAAACGAGAGATACCAGCTTTTCTAAAAGCTGGCAATTAATCGACTCACACGGCTCCGAAACTATTCGCGAACTGTGAGAAGAACATGGCATGTACGAAACTGCGAGGCGTCTTAACGCGTCCCCGTATGTGATCCGCTACATTGTTCATAAAAACGAGTGAACGCGGGATGCGTCCAAAGTGCCGCACCTTGTTAAAGCCGTTATAAATGGACGTGCAAAAGCGTCCGATTACAAAACACTGGACTTTTCTAATGTCCAGATTAACTTTAACTCCAAAACAGGAGAAACAAATGAAAAATAATAATAAAACAGAATTTCTGAACTTCATAGAAACCTATAAAGGTAGTTACACCGATTTTAAAAATATCAGACAATGAATAGAAAGCACGCGGAGGCTCAAAAAGTGTGCTACCGTAGATGAGCTAAAAAAGGAAATGGAAAAAGACTCCTATTTCACAAAACGACACTTTGCAAAACTTGATGCTGCAGAGAATTTCTACTTCGAAAATAAGGGCTTGTTCGTCTAACGCAACAGTTGATGAATTCACCCAAATACAAACGCCATGGGCAACGTGCTCATGGCTTTTTTACTACCAATACAAACAATTAATTAACTTTACTATGCAATTTAAATTTTCAGCAAATACCCAAACATACAGTTCCAAGCCCAGCAAAAAAGAAGCTGCTAAGATCAGTAATAACATGGAATCTGTTTATACCGACACTATCAAAGATTTTAGTGAAGATCTCGGGAAAGGTATCTCCTGAACCCCGTCGTTATTTAACGGACGTCGTTCAAACGAGAACTGGAGTGGGCAACAAATGATTACTTTAGATTTCGATGCCGGAATCACTCCCCAAGCAGCCGTTGAGCGAATGCAGGCATACGATATTACACCCAACCAATTGTACCCCACCTTCAGCGATAGCCCCGATAAACGTAAGTTTCGTCTTACCTTTGTTCTCGACAGGCTTATTTACAATATTGATGCCCGTAATTATCTGATGGATTCGCTATTTGCAATGTATCCTGAAGCCGATAGGGCGTGCAAAAATCCTGCTCATTTCTTTTTTGGGACTGATAAGCCGGTGCAGGTTTTAAATGATAAAGCTCTTTCTCTTGATATATTATTATCAGTCTTAGAGTCAGATAAGATTAAAAATGGTGGTAGACTAAGGAAAATAGACACGCAGAGATCAGGAGCGGCGTTTTTACGAAAAGATGGTTTTTCACGTTCTTCCTATAGTAATATTATAGGAGCAACGTCAAAAGCCACAGATGAACAAAAAATCGACTACTACGAGAAGCTTAAGAGAAACAAAGACAGTAAAGAGATCGATTGAGAGAAGCTACAAAACAAAGTCCGCCTATTCTTTGACTTTATGAATGGCCGTGAGCGACTATCTTATGCACAGCTGCTAGGCCTCGCCCAGAATTTAGCATGAATTAAGGGAGGAAAAAAGAAATACCAAGAACGCCTCAAAGAGTTCAATGATACCCACACAGGCAACAACCCGTATCCGCGAGACGGACGTTTTGAGCTAATTAGAAAGATGAACAAATATAATAAGCGCGTTGACACCGCTTATTTCCCCCAGCGCCTTGAAAACTTTTCTCCGTATAGCGAAGATCATAAATATCGAAACCTGATTACCGCCGAGAGAGATTTAATAGATGGTATTGAACGAACACAGCCCATCAATCGGATGCCACTTGAAAAGGCAGAGCAACTGTTGGAGTACAAGTTTACCCAAGCCCTTGATAGTATGACGGATGACATTTTTATCTTCCGATTGCCCACAGGAATAGGCAAAACATGACGAGCGAAAGATTTGGATGGAGTTACACTGGCTTTCCCGACGAACGATCTAAAAAAGCAGGTTTTCGAAGAACGGAAACTACCGGAATCTGCTATCATGACGCCGGAATTCCCGGTATTCACTGACGATAAACTTAATGACAGCATAGACAGGCTCTACAAGGCCGGCTTTGTAAAACAAGTTCACAGGCTCCTGTGGGATCTAAAAAAAGGAATAATATGTAGTCCGGAGGATCAGGCCATCGCTCAAACGTATATTGATGAGAATCAAGCCGTTCAAAGTTCGGTACGTAGTATTTTTACCACCCACAGCCGCGCTATACACTCGTCGTTTAGTCACGACACCATTGTGTTCGACGAAGATCCTCTGTCCTTGATTCTTGATGTGGATACATTAAAAATTGCTGACCTGAAGAAAATCAAAAATAATAAGAGCAAGGCACAACTGTTCGGGGATGATACGCCTAGATTTATTACTCTACAGCGATACCTGGAAGGCGTAGAGGCTGGTGAAATCCTCAGGCTACCCGATGAATTCAGAGTAGATATAAGTAACGATTGGCTGCTAATTATGCAGACGGAAGGCATCAGCAGCAATATTATTAAATTTCTAGACTGCACGTATTTTTACAAGGATGAATCAGACCGAGACAGGATTCACTTTATAAACCGGGAGAAACTTCCCGAAGACAAAAAAATCATCATTATGAGCGCCACAATCCCCGTTAATATCTATAAAGAGCTTTATGGAGAGCGAGTACGCGTCATTGATATAAGTGATGTAGAGCATGAAGGGACAATTACGCAACACACGAAATACTCCTATTCTCGCAGTTCTCTGGAAGAGCACCTTGAAGAAGCCAACGCAAAGCTCAGCAAACGCCCCACGATTACATTTAAGAGCTTCAACGACAAGGTAGAGAATGCTACTCAAAATATGTGGTTCGGTAATTGCTCAGGCTACAACGATTATACAGGAACATCCATCAACGTTCTCGGTTGTCCGCATAAACACAATGCGCTGTACCTGCTGATTGGTAAAGTTTTAGGCGTAAATGTGGACAAGTTTAACCGTGAATTCAACATGCAAACCGTCGAATGAGGTGGGTTTCGCTTCAACTTTAATACGTTCGACAATAAGCACCTTCAAAATATTCAGCTGAGTCTTATCGAGAGTGAGCTTATTCAGGCTGCCGGGCGGGCACGAGCTTTACGTAAAGATGTGGAAGTAGATATTTACGCCAACCTGCCGCTGCGTATTACCCAGATATTTGTGGCGGATTAGCATAACACAGTTAAAAAAGGATTAACATCATTCTTTACTGTAAGAACCTTACAATCAGCCCCCTAATTGAAGCCAGATCCTGCCCCCATAAAGGTTTCTTTCAAACCCGATTAAACCTCATCGAGGGGGGGGGGGATTCCTTAATCCCGGCTGAATTCGGATTTCGATATTTTTTTCCAAATTTTTAAAAAGTCGTATATAGAGATTTGATCTAAAAAGAGAGCAGAAGCCCTCTTAAATTAGCCCTCGGTTTCTGAAAGAAGTAAAGCCGGATCTGTACAGGATTATATGATCTTCCACAGGTATTCCAAGCAACTTACCAGCTTCAACTACTCGCTTAGTCAGATTTATATCCGAGGTAGATGGAGAAGCATTCCCGGACGGGTGGGAGTGTGAAATTAAGATGCTTTTTGCGCGTCCCAATATCGATACTTGAAATATCGACGCTATATCTACGATTGTGGCTGTTGCTCCGCCAGTAGACACTAGATTCCACCCAAGAACTTTTTTCATGTTATCCAATAAGACCACTACGAATTGCTCTTTGAGCTCTAACAAATCATCGTCCCAAATGGATCTGAGATATTCAGCTGCTTCTTCGGGAGAGGTAATTCTGGGCAAGGTTTCAACTGATACTGGAGACTTGTAGGAAAGCGTTACTTCAGCGATTTGAGGCATGAGTATAATATTTAGTTGAGGGTAATGAGGCTGTTAAAGCCTTCATTATTCTTATACCAGATTATTTCAAGTAATCACTTAGAAGAAAAAATCATCATCATCATCATCATCATCATCGTAATCTTCGTAATCTTCTTCTTCCTCATAATCTTCTTCTTCCTCAAATTCTTCCTCATTTGGAGCAGTGACGTAATCCCAATATCCCGAGGGATCTTTTAACTCGTCAGGATCTTCCACATCCGATGCATTAATCCAAGTTCCAAAAATAGTCTCAAATTTTGATTCTTTAGTCATCGTTTTCTGTTTTCATGTATTTATTCCAAACTTTCTTTGTATTGGCTCTAACCTTTTCATATTCCACTAAAAGCTGATTTGTAGATTTGTAGTCATACATTCGAACTGTTTTTCTAGGGAAGTGAAGTAAATTCTTTTCTGACTTTATAACATTAGCCTTGGCTATACATAAATGTCCGAAAGCAAGTACAATTTCAATTGGCCAGTCCAAATCATTTCTTATAACATCAACTTCTAATTCATCTGAATAGTTGATAGCAAGATAAGTGTCCAATATTACAGGTCTACCACTTTTTTTTAAATGTATCTTTAGTCTTCCCCCAACACATTGACCTCTTTTTAATAAATCTGGTACAAGCCATATTTTTGCCAAATTACTGTTTCTTTCACAGGTGAAGGTGGGTTCCAGTTCAAAATAATAAGGATATTCAGGTTCTGAATAATAAACCTCAACATTGCCTTCTGGATCGACTTTTTCATTAATATCATTGATCAATTTTTTTATTGAACCATACATCTTTTCTTTTTTTGGTATAAGAATTATGTGCAATAAAGTTTAAGTAACTAATAAAACCAATCACATGCCATTAACAAAATTAGTTATCAAACACTCACTCATCTGAGTACTTAAGGGCTGTAAAAGGCTCTTTTTTAGCTTAAAATACCTCTTCAGGGTAAATAAATAGCATTTCTTGGTATAAGAACTATGTAAGTACTCACACTTACATAATCTTAAACCCAATCAATATGGACTTACAAAAATTCTGTTTTCCTGTGGTCGAAAGGCGCGTAGCAGTCGACACCAGTGAACATCCAATGATCGATCTAGAAGATCAGAGTACATTTCTAAAAAACGGTTATAAAGCCATTGTCCGAGAGGACACAAACGAAGTGATCTCAGTCGTAAAAGATTCCTACCAAATCGTGCGGAATCAAGATCTCATTGATAAGCTACTTCGGCAGCTTGCCACCTGCGGTCATTCATTTAAGATTGATCCGTCACACTCATTCGTGGATAATAGTCGAATGAGGCTCCAAATAACCTTCCAGAATCTAAAACTCCGCGACAGCGAAAGCGATATCGCCTTGTCCGCCTTCATTCACAACAGCTACGACCAGAGTGAAGGAGTTCGCTTCTACTTTGGAGCGATCCGTGGAATCTGCCAAAATGGAATGGTATTCGGAAAGATTTTATCTCGCTATTACTCTCGTCACACTTCAGGATTCAATATATCCGATTTGGTAACGAAGCTTGAGGAAGCCAAAGAATACCTTCCGGAGATTCAGGAGCGCATTCACCGGCTGGAGAATCTGCCCGTTACGGAGGTGTTGATGGAGAAGGTTTCCGATACAATCTCAAAGAGACTTGCAGAGCAGGTTATTGAAGAGCATGAAATCGGTAGGCTACGTCAATGGGAGCTGTTCAACCGATTGACCAACCATATTTCACACGATATGGAGCCACGTTTACAGGCGCGTTATCAACAGAATGTGTCAAAGGTGTTTGCCTTATGAAAATTCCCTTCCCGATCATCCTAAAAATCATTGTAATCATCATCACAGGAGGAAAAAAATGATTAGAGATTTTGCAAAAGCAACAGGTGAATTCCTGAAAGCCGTACTAAAAGTCATGCTGTTTGGAGAACAACCACCAAACGATGATAACCATCCCGGAAAGCCCTCTCACTGAGGGCTTTCCTATTTCCATAAACTTTTAAACATCAACATAACTATGTCGAATAAAAAAATACTAGATAACATCCCAACGAAAGAATGGGTTGATGCACGAAAATCGTACCTAGGCGGCTCAGAAGTGGCAGCTGCACTTGGAGAATCCCAATGGACTACTCCTTTACAGCTTTGGCTGATTAAGACTGGTCGCAGAGAACCAATCATAAGTACACCTGTAATGGAACTGGGGCATCTTTTAGAGGCAACGATTGCCGAAAAGTTCAGTGACACTACAGGACTGAAGCTCCGAAGCATCTCCGAACCCTACCAGCATCCCAAACATAGCTTTTTACGTGGCAACATCGATCGTCAGATTTGCAGTAGTGAAAAGCATGACGGCCCCGGTGTACTGGAGATAAAATCCACGACTAGCCATCGGCTTAGAAATGAGGCTGGATTATATCCCGCTGAATTTAATTATCAGATCCAGCATTATTTGATGCTTACCGGCTACGAGTATGCGTACTTGGCAATTTTCGAGCGTGATACTGGGATCTTCCATGATCCGATTTATATCGAGCGTGATGAGGAATTCATTCAGGAAAACACAGAGCGCATCATAGAGTGGTGGACGCTACATATCTTCCGAGACATTTCTCCAAAGCCTGTCAACAATGAAGATGTGATGATTCTTTACCCAGATGCCAAAGATGATTCTGTGGTAGAAGCTTCGGCTGAAGACCAGGCTTACTACGATGAGCTTGTAAAAGTCCGCCAGAAGATAAATTCTCTACAATTCGAGAAAGAATTGCTGGAAGCCTTTTTAAAGAATTCGATTGGAGATGGAGAGAGATTGGTATCTGGTGGTGAGGACCTAATTACGTGGAAGAATCAAACCACCAATCGGTTAGACACCAAAAAACTAAAGCAGCGCTATCCTGCGCTCTGCAAGAAGTTCCAAAAACAAACAAAAACCAGGCGTTTTTGCGTCAAAAAATAGAGGTAATATCATGTCAGATTTAATTATAAAAGAAGACCCATCACAATACCCGATTCCCGATGAGGGGCTGCACAACGCTGTTTTAGTAGATGCTGTCGATTTAGGAAAATTAGATTCTCCTTGGGGACCTAAGCATAAAATCAGCTTGATTTTTGAGCTCCAATCGAAAGATGAGGATGGCAAACCATTCAATGTAGGGAAGCGATTTACCCGTTCACTTAATGAGAAAGCTTCACTTCGAAAATTTCTTGAGAAGTGGAGAGGGGCAAAATACTCTCCCTCGGAACTTTCAGAGGGTGTGGATCTGGAAAATTTCATAGGAATGAGCGCGACTCTCTTCATCGTACATAACGAAAGTGATGAGAAAACTTTCGCAAACATAGAGTCTGTGATTCCATACAAAAGCCATAAAACAGGTGAGATCGCGTACTTTGAGCTAACACCATCGGGCAATTATACCCAAGTAAAAGACAGAGAGGGGTACCAAAAACCTGAAGAGTATGCAGAAACTGTGAATAACGGTAAGGCTGCATAAGCTTGAAAAAGAGAGAAGGTGACTCCTTCTCTCTTTTTAGATTAAAACTTCATACAAGAACTCGGTAAAAAATTTGGAAAATATTGGTAGCTCGAATTTGTGAAAAAGAAGTAAAAAACCTTAGAACAGGTTTAAAAAATACAACCCTAAAGGGTGAGGAGTGACCAGGTGGTAAGGCCCCCGCCCGTTAAATGACATAGATTACAATACTTCTCAATCTATTAGTTTAGATAGAAATTACTCCATGACTCTGGCATCTATTATCAAATACTTTTACAAATTACGTATTTCCGTACTGACGGATTTAATCGAAACTACTTCGGATATCACTTGACAACTTCTCCGAACTCTCTTCCCGAATGCTATTTGTCAAATTATCTGAATTTTTTACGGACTTTATATAATTAAAATTTATTTTTTAAGTCTTCAATCCACTCGGGAGTCCTGTCCGTTTTGTACGAATCATCCTTCTCAACATAGGCTTGAGCAAATTGTAGTTTATTCCCTCCCTTATTCCGATTAAAAAATCCTTTAAGTTCTTTCTTTTGTCTGTCATACATATCATATGCTTCAGCAGAAATTTTCGCCGCTCCATTTTCTGATAAATCTTCCAACACTGATGATAATTTCTCATCTGCAACTTCTTTGAGAGTTGCTTTAAAAGTAAATGGATGTAATGCGTGTTCTATTTCAGTAGGTGGATTAACAATATTGCTATCAGACCGAACTAATGAGATTTCACCATCCTGATTTAGCAGCCTCAAAAATTTAATTCTTTTCTTTGCTCTGTTATCATCCGGTATATTTACATCGATCACATCTCTATCTGTATCAATTAAGCAAACTATTTTTCCTCCTATATCTACCTGAGAATCTGATATAGGCGTTAATAAGTATCGATAAAACTTATTGACATTATCTCTTCCACCAACCGGCAGAACACGTAAATTTTTCTCTTCTATCAAATCTTTAAGAAAATATTCAAAGTAAATTTTTTCAGAGGTTCCCTCACAAATTAACCAATTATAGGGTTCATCAGCCTGCAGAGATGAAATTATCGACTGAACCAAATCAGTGGTACTTTTTATTTGAATACTGGATGGAAGTGGACCTTTAAGCCTTTTTTTCAGCTGTTTAAGCTCTTCAGGAATATTCCCTAATTTCATCGAAAAGCTTTCAACGGTATTGTCAGTGCTAATTGATAAAAAAACAAGATGCCCATCCATAAGTACAGGCAAAAATCCATACCAATGTGTTGTAATTAAAACCTGATTATAATCCGAAAGCTCCTTTACCTTTTCAAATTGTTCATAACTGCTTGAAACATTGATCGATGATTCGGGTTCGTCTATAGCAATAATTACGTTACTATTCTTCTCATTTGTCTTCAAAAAATGGTAGGCTAAATCAATAAGTGCTTTTTTCTTTTCCCCAGAACTCAGTTCATTAATAGGAAGTGAATACTTAGAGTCAATATCTTTATGCAAAACTTTTATAGAGAAGAATTCTTCAATGGCCTTATCAGCTAAATCTTTGGAAGTTAACTTTCCCTTTTTACCAACCTTGTCATAGCTATACCCATTCATTGAATTTTGAATATCATCTACATAGTTCTGAAGACTATCATTAATTTCATTTCTCAGATCCCGATTAAATAATTTTCGGATGTCATCATGAATTTTACGATCCATTAAATGCTGCATAGATGCAGACTCAAGTTTCGAATAATTCAAGATATCGAGATCAACTGGCAAATATATGTACTTATAATAACTTAAAAGGTCTTCAAAAAGTGGATCAAGTTGTTGTGTAAAAATTTCTAAATCATCAATATTTTCTCTCTCAAATATATTTTGAAATGTAGACAACATAGGCCGTTTTGCCTGGAATGGACCAAAATGTACTCCTTTTGTGTCTTTTTGAGACCTACCACCAATGTGTAGATAGTGTGATTTTCGGTAACCTTCTTTTTCTAATTTGTCTCTGTGATTGTAAAATTTATCAAAGGCCTCCACATTTGCTTGGAAGTCTGTTTCCCAAAAAACAGAGCTTAGTTCACTGATTAAGACTTCTTTTTTTATTTCTGTTTCATCACGCTTTTGCTTGGGCCTTGCAATAGAACCGCCAAATACATCCTCCTTCGGTAATAAATAAACCGGTACGATATATGGATCTTTAATACCACCTTCTTTCCTTGCCTGCAGATTTATACTCCACTCCCTCCCATCTATTTGATTAAGTAGCATATCCAATGCTTCCAAAACAGTGCTCTTCCCCACCCCATTGTCGCCAATAATGGCACTAAATGATTCCCCATCCGATAAAGGAATATAATTTATGTTCTTGAAAATTTTGTAGTGTCTTAAAAAAACTCCAACGATCATAATTTTTTGAATATTTGTTTAAATTTTGAAGCGTCAATCACACCATCAATATAGATTTTAAAACATACTAGCTTTTTCCCGGGAAACTGTTGATGAGCTTGTTGGCAATGAAATATTTAAAATTTTCCTCATCTTTTTCAAAATTCCTTTTATAATCACTAAGGAGATGATAAAGTAAAGTGAGCTCCAAAACGTAGTTGCCTTGTAAATGGAAGAGCTTAATATTGAACATAAGTACGGATTAATTTTCGACTAAATAGGACAAAGGTTTTCCAATCTCCATCGAATCAAACAATGCCTCTATATTTCCACCAGGATTTTTATATCCAATTACGATTTCATCAGCTAATTCCACCATCAGCTGGTTTCGGAGGATTGCAGTTTCCTTAGTGACTCTTTTGATTTTAGTTTCAAACGGGGTGATAATGAGTAATCTATCTGTATTAATAAGTCTTTTTAGTTCGGTCGGCCATTTTGTTTTCAATCCTCTCGGTAATGCCAATATTATCGGTTGTTCTCCTTTCGCCAGATAGTGAAAAACATCTTTCTCAAGCTTGGAATGAAAACCTGAAATGATACAATTCCCTTTTTCTCTCTGCTCTATAGCCCAATCATAACACTTTAGTACCGCAGTTGAAGGAATTTGTCTGCTACATAGAAATGCTGTCTTCTTTAGATTTAAGAAATCTTTATCACCAATAAAACCATTGATTTTTGACATTGAATTTCAGCTTTAGCATTTGAACAATAAGAAAATATCTATACGTCAATAGATAACTGTGTAGAATTATTGATTTTTTTCAAAGATTTACCCTTTAATTGAAACTCTTTATTGAACTCTTTTTTTATTATGTCGAAATAATCTTGCTGTTTAGGTTTATCCACTTCAATTAATGGATCTAATATGTCTTTAATTTGTTTATATACATCAAGCTTAACTTCAATACAATTATCAGGTTGGCCTTCCAAAAGAGCGGTTATTTCCTTTTTTACTTCTTCTCTGAGCTCTGATTTAACAGCATCAACAACTTCTTCGGTTTCCTGATTTACTTTATTTGGGTCCTCTCTTTCTTTGTCTTCTGATAAAGCAATTAATTTTTCACTTTTCGGCTCCTTGGCCCCCGTCTTTTTCTGTGATCGTTGTCTAAATAATGTAAGTCCAATTTCATCGTACAGGTCACTATAAAACTTACTGAAGCCAAAAAATAATCCTGTAAGAAACAATGCATAACGTAGCTCATCTTTATATGGCTTGTTAGTTAATATGTAATCAACTTTCTTTTTTATCTCTGTTTCGTGAACTGAGTCTTTATCTGCCAACTCATCCTTAAACATCAAGAACAATACTCCGGCTAAGTATTGTTTTAGATTCCCTTTACTGCATTTGTTTTTAAAGGCCGATATCTCTTCACTTTTTTCAATGAAGTCGATAAGCTTCGAAAGTGGTGTGTCTCTATGCTCTTCCTTGATAGATTCTAAAAAATGATAGAGTCCACTGCCTTTAAAGGTGGGTTTTCCCATGGAGTGTGCAAATACTTCTCCAACATCATAGAAAAACCCCAAATCTGTATTTGGAAAAAATTCGTACCTCTCATAAGTCAAAAGATGCGCATCAAAACTTTTTTGGAACTCAGCTGACTTCTGACCATTTCGCCTCGCTCTTAAAGCGAATTCCACATCTTCTTTTTGAACGTAATGCTTTGTCAACTCATCTGTGTTTAAGATTACCCAAAGAGCTTCAGCACCCCTGATCTTATCTTCTATATCTATTCTAAGCTCTGCTTCAGTAATTAGATCTTCAAATCTTGCTGGAATAAATTCTATTCTCGCATCAAATTTTTGCTCGTATGACACTCTTGCAGCTTCTGTGAAAGGAATTACTTCGATCACATCTTCAATTTCTACTGTACCTTTTGCTTCTTCAGTTTCATTCACCTTAATGACAAGGTATTCCTCATCGCCACTGAAATAAGGTAGCTGCAGTAATCTCTCAACAAATAGATTATAAAATGAATCAGAGCTTTCGTCCTCCACAATAATCCGGTTCGGATCTTTGGGTATAAAACCAAACCGGTAAAGAGAAGTGAACTCCTGTTTTGTGATAATTTTTAAAACTTTATTCATAGTGATCAAAAATCAAAGTCTAAGTCGTCTATTTCATTATTTTTGTTATTATCCAAAGAAATTCGTTGACAAGTTGATTCAAAACTTTCCACCAATGGATGCAGGTAATCAGAATAGGTAATAAACAGGTTCCTTTTACTTCTCGTCATTGCAACCATAAACAAGGTTTTCTGATTTTGCGGTCTTATGTATGTAGTGCTGGACATAAAAGGAAGAAAAACATTATCAAAATCCATCCCTTTTGCACTGTGATAGGTCATGATAATTAAGTTTCTATGTCGAGATGCATTAGCAAATGAACCATAGCTGTTACCTACATATTCTGCTTTGATGTTGTTATTTTTGAAATGTTGGTTTAAAGCACCATAATTAGGCTTTTCCCACTTGTTTTCTACCAGTCCCCATTCAGGCTTTTCGTTTATCCTTAGAAGTAAATTTACAAATTCAAATATATCGTCATGTGTTGGTAACAAAATTGCTGCTGAATAGCCCTCGGCAGTAGCATCAGAGCCTTGCTCCCAAACATACTTTACTTCCTCTTCTTTATCGTAAGCTTGCCCTAATCGAATTTGTACATCCTGTCTTGTCATATCTCGTCTTGCACCAAATATATCCATATTAGGCAGAAGATTTGACACTGCGGCCATGATCGAACGGGTAAGTCTATATATCCTATTTAAAATAAATGGTCTTGCCGATGTTACGGTGCCAATTCTATCAGGTGAAATTCCATGATCGTAGATAGACTGATTTGAATCTCCTGCAACATGCAAATGATTACTTCTGTTTCTCATTTCCATAAGAACATTCTCTGGAAGATCTTGTACTTCATCACAGAAAATATAATCGTAATGATTATTGCCTCTTTTAAATTGATGATATGTCATCACTGGTATTCTGGATAGCCCTAATTTATTATCAGGATCGATTTCAGAAATCCCTTTTTTAAACATATCAATTAAAGAGTGGGTAAATACTATCACACAAGCATCCAAATTAGGATTCTTCTTTACCTTTTTTACTAATGCATGAACCAGCATGACTGATTTACCACTTCCGGCAAATCCCTGAACCCAAATATTTCCCTGTTTATCAATTTCATGATCAACAAAGTCTTTTTGATCATCGTCCAACCTATCATATGGCACCATCCAGTTTGACATATTATCCTCTGTTAGTTTTTTGAATACCCTCTTCTTGAGTAATTTGAGTTAAGTTTTGCGGATTGAAAATCTGATCCCTGTTTTCTTTAGGCTCGGAGTTTCTGATGTGTTTAGCATAATCGTGTTTTCCCATTGCTTCTGCACATGAAGCAAACCAAGAGTAGTCCCACTTTTGCATTTGGTTTGTTTCAAATTTTCTCTTCCAGTTTTCAAAAGCCTTCTTCATCAATTTTTCAGACTCTTCAGTTTTACCTTCAGATCGATACTCTTGAGCCAGATTATAATTTGTTACGTTGTGATCAGGATCAATTTCATGTGCCTTTTCAAGATACTCCCGGTACTTTTCTTTGTTTTTAAATTTATACTCATCAGCAAGATTTCTTGCTACCGTTGCACTGGGCTGCTTCTCTAAAGCTTCTTCGTAAAATTTAATTGCCTTCTCTTTTTTTCCTGCATTACTATAATGTATGGCCATATTGTTTAAGCTAACCTTACCCGGAAACATTTGTTCGATCTGTTCCAGCGTTTCTGCAGCTTTAAAATCCAATCCTATCTCTACATAGGCTTTGTGCAAATCCAATAAGGCCTGATAGGTTGGTTCACCGCCATTTTTTTCGCACTCTAAATTAAAATCACGTTCCGCTCTCTTTCTGATTCGGTCTTTCGTACTTAATTCAGAGTTTGTGAACGGATTGATAGGTTCGGCCATAACGCTTCTTGAACCTGCAGAGGCTCTTACCAGAAGCACTTTATCAGCATTAATTTCTATCTCAAGCTTAACTTTGTCTGACACTGAAAAACCGCCATCCGGATTGTGAATTTTAATATTGTGCAAGATCTTGTTTCTATTGCCTACACATATTGGAAGCTCAATCACCTCTTGCCCATCTCTTTGAGGAGATAAATTATCAATAACAATTACATCAGAAGGCATGACAGTTCCAGCACTTACAATCGATTCAACTCTTTCACGATACCCATCTTTCGTAATCAACATAATGGGTTCACTTGTAATGGGGCTAATTACATTTTTACCAAATCCATTGTAAATTAATGAATGTAAAGCCGCTCCTGCAGATACATGTGCCTGTAAGTCATCAGGTACTATAATATTCGATTCACTGAAATAACTTGAAACTGCATGTTGAATAAATGGGTTCTTGGAACTACCCCCAACGAATAGCACGTAATCAATTCCGGTACTGTCCAAATTTGCTTTTTTCAGCGCAGTCTTTATGGGCATAAATACATTTGGGAACTCGAGTTCATTTTCGATTCTTTTTACAGGTAAATTCGATTTCTCGTTAGTAAAAATGCTGTTTATTCTCGCAAACTCTTTATAGGTGAGTTTTGGTTCATTTATCGATAAACTCCCTTTTGTAGTATCAATATTCACCGATTTGCCAATTGAAACAACCTCATCTGACTCGGCAACAGCTGATAATGATCTGGCCTCGAGCTGTAGTTTAATTGCTTGACTGAGCTGTATTTTAAGCCTTTCTGCTGATGGCATCAGACTAGGTATAATATGCTCATTCATCTCTCTTGTCAGGTAATCATCTGTCTTTAACCCACTTCCTTTCAGTAGTTGTGGCAACAGAACATCTACTGCAATTAATCTGTCAATATTATCTCCACCGAGTATCTCAAATTTTGATATGGCAATATTTTTTGAATAGATCCCATGGTTGTCTTTTCCAACCTCAAGGATAGAGATATCACAGGTTCCTGCTCCGAAATCGAAAACCAACACGTTGGGTTGATAGTCATCCGGTATTTTAAGTGTGGATTGAGCTGATTCCGAATTAAGAATGTAGCTTAAAAAAGCCGCGTTTGGCTCATCAATAAGGGATTGTTTATTTACCATCATCCCATTGCTTTCTATAGCCTCTAGAAGATCTCTTCTTTGATTGGCCTCAAATGATGCAGGGATACTTATGGCGTAATCAATGTTATTTGGCAAGCCGTGCTCTTTAACATGCCTCTCTATTTGAGCTTTCAGGTAGCGAAAAAAAAGCTTTGTAGCATCAACCGGATTAAGAATAGTAACCAGCTTATGGTCTTTGCCTAACTCACTTGCCGGGTATTTACTCCCTACATCTTCTCCCAGTTCCATCTTGAAAGAGTGCCAAAGGTTTTTACCATACCGAAGCTTATATTTTAGTTTTTTTGCACCCTCCCCGATGATCAGCTTATTATTATACCAGGCGATAACGGATGGTACTTTGTAGGATGACTGTATAGCCCCATCGGCCAACTTTTGATTGACATCTATTGCTTTTACATAAAAAGGGTCCGAGTCGTCCTGGAAAGAGGCGATGCTTACTACGGTTGTTGAAGTTCCGAAATCAATACCTACATACGTGGTATTAATTGCATTTTTCTTTCTTTCTGATAGTTGATCAGAAGTTACTCGTGGCAATAAACTTTTAATCGTTAAATCTGTGCTCATATTTACTCTTTTAATCTAATCCAACTTTTTACTCACCCTCCAAAAACTTCAAGCTCTCAGGCAATTCTTTTTTGTATGACACCCCAAGGTGATATGCCGCTCTTGAAAGCCCAACATAAAGGTACTTCTGAAGCAACTCTTCGTCTAGCACATCCAAACAATCAATATTGGCAAAGAAAACAGCTTCGAATTCTAAACCTTTTATATTTTTGATATTGTAAACGCAGACTTGAGCATCAGGTACTAATTCTGAATCACTTGTGCTATGACGCACCGTTATACCGACATCCAGCAATCGATCTGATTCTTGTAAGGATTTTGCGATCTTAATCACAGCCTCATCTGATTCAGCAAAAATGGCTACTGATGGAATACTATTTCCGTATGCGGAATACACTCCAATGATCTGATGTTCTAACCAGTCAGAGATCTCTTCAGACGATTCTTTTTGTACTACTTCAGGTTTTGGCTCTCCTTTTGATTTAGGAATGTAGGCTTTAAAATCAGGTTTAACTCCGGTTACATTTTCATATAATTGTGAAGCTAACTCTAACAATGTTGGGGACTGTCGATAAGAAACGGTCAGCCTCTCTACTTGTGCTTCGGGAAAAAGATTATCAAGTGCTTCCCAGTCAGCAATCCCCGATGGCGTCATTCTTTGCATCAAATCTCCAGACAAGGTCACTGAATTGTATCTTGGATCAGAAAATGAAGAAATTGCAGCTAATTCAAGGGGCGAAAAGTCAGTAGCTTCGTCAACAGCAACCACACTCCGCACTTCCCCTTTAAATCCGGTTACATAATTGTGGTCAAGTTGATCATAAGTCGTCGGTGATTCCATCCTGAGATTCTTAATGGTTTGATTAATAAACCAAAGAACCAAATTCATTTCATCGGTATGAATTCGTTTTCTGTCTTTTTCTATAAGGGCCCTGAAGCTTTCATTTTTATATCCGTGTTCTTCCAAAAACTCTAGAATATCTGATCGGATCTGTTTATACACAGTAGGAACTCTCGATAAGACTGCTGTACCGCCCCCAGCAATCATTCTATTTGTGAAAGTTCTGAAATAGATAAGCTCTCCAACTTCAGTGAGGTCGATATTCTCAAACGCGAATTCTAACTCATCCCCCCAATCTTTGAGTACTTTTCTTTTGCTAAAACCTTTTTTCAATGACCGAAGGGCTTTCGCCGTAGTTAGCCGTCTGAAAAACCTTGATCGCTCTAATTGAGGATTGAATGTTTGAATAGCAGCATCTTCTGACTCAAAGTCTTCTTCCTCTTCCTCCTCATCAACATCAACTTCATATCGTTTTTCAAAGCGTTCTTGGAGGTAATCTGTAATCTCTTGGTATAGCTCCGGCTTATTCTCTTTTACCCGGACCATAATACGGGCTGATAATTTATTAAGCTTATCGTTAAGATCTTCAAGATCCTCTTTTATTGCATCCCGCTCTTTTTTCTTCCAGTCTTCAAATTGTTTTATGTAGGCATCTATGGAATCCTTATTTAAAGCAGATTTTGCCTTTTGCTTAAGGACCTCACCCTTTTCACTCCAAGACAATCCATCAATTCTCGAATCAATTACCCTGTTCAGTCTCTTGTTAATATCTTCAAGAACTGCTTCGTTAAGCATTTCGAATAACCTTAACAAAACAGAGCTATTGTTAGGAAAAACAGACACAGTGAATCCGTGTGCTTTTATGAATGGGGTCTGTGTTGCAGGGTTAAATAATGTGTATTTTTTAAAGGCTTCATTCAAATAATCAGACCAAACCTTGGTATACTGATCATTCGAATTCAATCCCTCAGCATTCATACTGTTTTTCAAAAACTGTTTGAGTAACCTAGATGGGCTAAAGAATCTCCAGCTTCCTTCCAGCTCATTAATTATTTCCGGCGACAAATCTTCCCGATATTCTCCAATAGTAGCAGAGGTTAGAAAGTTAATTCTTTGTATAAGTGTCGTTGTTTTACCTGTTCCGGGACCTCCGTCTATAATGAGCATGCCATCCAGGATTTTTGCCCGTTTGATAGTTTCCTGCTCAGGGTCCAGAATGGGCTGCATCCTTAATTCCGTTGATTCTCTTATATAGCGTTGCTGTTGCTCAAACTCAGAATCAATTTTCTCTTCCAGCTCTTGGATTTCTTGTTGTAAAACTGCGGCCCTTCCTTCTTCTTTTTCTTCTTTTAATTCTCTTTGAAGGCGTTCCTTTTCGGATTGATCTTGGTATTTCTTTAAAAGTTTTATGAGTGAGTTAAATCGTAAAACTTCTTCACCTTTAACTTGTATCTCCCCTGTTTTAGCATCAACCTTTTTTACTCCATAATGGGGTGAATAAATAGTGAAATTTTTGGGGTCAACCCGTTGCTTTCCTTTAGGGGCTGTGTAGGAGAATGATTTGACCCGACTTTTAATTAATTCACCACCAAGCACAGAATTTTTTGATAGCCTTAATCCATCATCAATTTGAACGGTTTCCGGTGGAGTGAAATCCGGGTCGAAGCCTGTAATATCTCCATGAATATTCCTGCGTTCCGTCCTCTGAGGTTGATAATCTTTATTGTATAACCAAAAAATACTGGGTTTTTTGTTGAATAAGGCCTCTACACGCATTTCCGCTTTTTGTCGTGCGTTCCGCTCTTTTTCGTACGCAATTTGTTCGAGGACGTGGTTCCCGATTCTATTGATCTCTTCCATCACTCATCCTCCAATTCCGAACCCATTCGGTATTTAATGTCGAAGTTTATGATGTAGTCGAGTTCTTCAGGCGAAAATTCAAAAAAATCAGCTAACACATTATCTATCTCATCAATATATGCCTTGGACTCTTTGAGATAAAACTCATCATATTCGACTCTTCCAGAAGTTTTATAATTATAAACTCTTCTCTTGCTATTTTTCTTTAAATCCTTATTCAGTTTCTTAGTTCTTTCTGATAACTTAAATATTAGATTTTCATTCTCAAGATTCAGTGGAAAGTTTTCCACCTCTGGTTTGTTTAAATGATAGCAATCAGAAAAGGTTATCCACCAAAGAAAAAAAACTGAACTGCATATTGTTCCCGCAACAGCATCAGCTTTTTCCTGGCTATCAAATCTCAATGGCTTCAATTGAGTTGATACTTTCTTGCCATCTCTTTCACTTTCGAAATATGGAGTAAATGAATGAGCTCTTATCCAATTCACTGGAGCATTATGGTAATAAGTAACATACTTACCTTGACGATTATAAAAATAAGATTTTTTACTAAAAATCTTCTCAATAATACCCTCTTGCTTATCAGTTGATACTTTTGGAATGATATTTTCATATTCAATATTACATTCGGTGTAATATACTGTATTGAATAGTGTTTCTCTTTCTTCGCTATACCATCTTAAGTATTTTGATGTGTAAGCTTTATTATTCACTGTATTTTTCTTTCCAGAATAAATAGATAGTCTAAACTTTACACCTTCAAATAACCTGCTGGGATTTGCATCCCCACTTAGGTTTAATGAATGAAAATTGCTAAGACTATCATAATATTCATCAACCAAATCACTCATTCTTGCCGTACTATGCCCACTGAGAGGGACTATCATTCCATTATATCCGTTTTCTTTGGTTAATTTATAAGTCCTTTCCATTACAAAAGCATATAGGTTTCCGCATTTTTCAGTTTTATAACCATGAATTTTATAATCCTCTTTGACATTTGAATATTCCACATAAGGCGGATTCCCGATAACCACATCAAACCCGCCCCGGTCATGGATGATATCATAAAACTCCGCATACCAGTGAAAGGGTTGATGACTTTCATTCCAGTCTTCTAAATCTTTACCGGGGTAGTGTCGTTTTTTTAGCATTTCATCCAGCTTACCCCGTAAATCAGCAAGCCTATCTGCTAACTCTCTTTTTGCCTCTTTAAAACTATCAAAATCTTCTCCGTAGGTGAGCTGAATTTGTTTGTAGTGATTAAATGCTTTAGAAACCATATCGCACTGTTCTTCCACAGCCCCCTTGGAGTTATCAAAATCCAAAAAACCATCATACAGCGTATCAATTTCTTCTTCTGTACCTACACCCACCAATGTGTTACCTGCCCGGATGTTAAAATCAATATCGGGCAGCGGTTCTAGTCCTAAATTCTCTTTAGAAGTATCCACATCTACCGTGGCTACCATTTTGAGAAACAGGCGCAGCTTCGCTATTTCCACCGCCTCCCGCATAATATCTACCCCATACAAATTACGGAGGATGATACTTTTATAAATAAAATATTCCTGATTTGGGTGGTAATCGCTTTGTACCTCTTCCAGCACTTCCCTGAAAAATATATACTGGTTACGGAACTTCGATTCATCTTCAGCATTCAGCTGATCTTCCTCGGCAATATACGACCGCATACGAAGCAGGCAGGTTTCATACAACGGTTCCAGGATATTCAAACCCGCAAACAGAAATGCCCCCGAGCCACAGGTTGGATCTAAAATAGAAACGGGATTTCGGCTTTTCCCATCCCCAGCCATGGACTTATAGAAATGCAGGATAAACTTTTGATCATCTATATTTTCCACCACATCCTGTACAAACTGCCGGATATCCAAATTGTAGGTAATCAGGTCATTGATCTTGGTAATTTCTCCATTTTCAATGGCCTGCCGGACTTCAACATATCGTTTTCGGCGTTCAATCACTTCCCGCCAAATTTCTGTTGGCAAGGCCACTTCTTCAGGAGCAGAAGTATTCCATGCCTCCCGTATGTCCACCAAATCTTCCTGATTGGGATTCAAACCTGCTTTGAGATGATCATCAAGATCCGCAAAAACCGGGCTTTCCCACCAGTTATCTACGTGCTTCCAGTTTAATACCTCTTCATTCTCTTCATCTTTGGGAAGGCCATGTTTCACCGCATCGTAAATGTATTTGTCACCGCTATTCTTTAGCATTTTCCAGATCGGACCATCGGTATTGAAGGCCGTATCATAATGTCGCTCCGTTTCATCAAACAGATACGGCAATATGCTGTTCTTGCTGATGTAATCGGTGATATCCTCTTTGGTATAATAAGCTCCCATATCGGCCCGGTCATTGATATACTTCTCAAAAATATATCCAATGACATCCGGGTTGATCTCTTTTCCGGTAGCACCGTGACTTGTATCCAGATGCCATTCCCACTTATCGAAGAAATTAAAAATGCTTTCAAAAGCGTCATCATCAATATGAATATCGTAGCTGCGCTCCAGATCGTGTTCATCAAATAAACCGCCGTTCAGATATGGAATATTTCCAAGCTCAATTTCAGTGGACTCTGACTGATACGGAGCTCCTAAACCTTCATGAAAAAGCGCCAATAGGAAATCTCGATAAAAATTATAAAACTCATCCTCTCCTTTTCTCTCCTGACAGGCGTTAAGCTTATTCTGCATATAATTGAAGTCACCGTCCAGAAATCCCTTTTTCTGGATGAAGTAGCAAAACATAAGCCGATTAAGCATCAGAGACGCATACCAATCACGATCCGTCTGCTTTTCAATGCCATCAATAAACTTCAAAAACTTGGTATGCTGCTTTTTAAACTTGGTGTAGAACTTCTTGGTAACCGTCTCATTGTTCTTATCAAAGTTCTTAGCTACTCGTTCCTTTACATCAACAATGGTGATTTCATCTTCTTCATCCAACGAAAAGAATAAACCCGAGGCTTTCTGGAAGAGTAGTTCAGGCGATTGACCTTTAATCCATCGCGTATCAGAAATACGAGCCGGCTGGTTAGGCTTACGAATCATCCATTGCCAGAGCTGTTCTGTTCCTGCCTGATTAGTGAAAATAATCAGATGCTCCCGGTAGAGCTTGGTAACTTTCGTTTCCAGTTTTTTACGAACTGCATAACTTGGAATTTCCCCTTCATCGTTAGCACTGCACAATAAAATATGAAATCCTTGTTTCTCTGTGATGGGCTTAAGCTGAAACAGTTCTTCACCAACCCGAACAGGATGTGGGTCCCTTTTGAGATGATTCCATCCCAAATCAATAAAGAGTTCCTGAAATTGAAATTTTTGAATGTAGTTCTTAAACGTAGATTTCTTCATCGATGGACTCATTCTACTATTTTATTTTTAACCCCATGGAGCAGATGATTTGAGGATCTTTTGATTTAGCTTCTTCATTGGGATCTATGATACATAGTCTATTTTCATCCCTTAATTGCATACAGAGGATAGCCATATCCTCATCAGTAACTCCAATTCGAATTCTTTTATTGATTAAATCTCTGGCTCGTTCTCTGAGTGGATATTTATAAATATCATCTATCGTTTTTTTGAGTTCATCCACATCAAACAGGGTGTTTCGTACCTCATTATAGTGTCGGTTCAAGATATGGTATACTTTATACCGGGCACTTGCCTTGCTGCCCAGCTGTCCGCCCGCTCGTTTTGATTCTTTTTCTCCAATAGTAACAGAATGGGCTACTAACTCATGATGTCCTTCAATCTTTTCAAGTGCTTCAGTGGTTGGCTCACATTCCAAAGCTTTGAGAATTTTTGCCTGACTTTGTGATATTACTTTTTTGTTTTCATCCAGCCACGTTAAAACTTCAAAACCATTTGAGTTTTTATGGTATGAGACAACTGAACTTTTGCTTAGAAGATCATCATTCGATTCCTTGGTAGAATAGATTACGTCAGGTAATTCAGGTATTACCTTCTTTAGTGAGGGTTTTTCTTTAATAGCCCGTTGCCAAATCTCGTATGCTTGAGAAGTAAGATCAACTTCACCTTCATCCTCATCAAAAATTCCGGCTCTTTCATTATAAAGATCTTCGATATTTACAGGATCTCCTTCAAAAAATGTTTCATCAGCCCCAACCACTTCGGCATTCTGTTCGATGCGATTCTGGAGGCGATCTCTTAATCTGATAATATTATTCAAGCCATCTTGAGGAAGAAATGAATAACAGTATATATTCTCTGATCTTTGTCCAATACGATCTACGCGGCCGGCTCTTTGTATGAGCCTAATTAAAGCCCAGGGAAGATCAAAATTTACCACTATATGAGAATCCTGAAGATTTTGTCCCTCACTAAGCACATCCGTAGAGATCAGAACTCTGAGTTCATTTTGGACCTCTTTCTTATTACTTATAGGACTAAATCGTTGTGCCAACTCCGTTGGGTTCTTCGAGTCTCCCGAAACCATCGCAATATCTTTTACACCTCGCTCTTTGAGCTGGTTATATAAATAATGAGCGGTATCAGTAAACTGAGTAAAGATAATTAGTTTTTCCGTGCCGTGATCTTTTTCAATCAAATCATGAAGCGCATTAAGCTGTTTATCCGTTTCCGGATCCCAATTTCTTGCAAGCTTTATGATCTCCAATATAGCTTCTGAGTCCTCAACCAACTCTCCTTTCAGGCTTTCATCAAAGTATTCAGCAGATATCCATTTATACTTGTGTGCTTCTTTTTCACATTGTTTATACTCTTTTTCTCCCTGTTTCTTATACTTCTTTTTATCCGTTGTTATCTTGATAGTCAGATCATCTTCTTCAGGCAATTTTTCATCTATAAAATCCTCAAGATCTGCAGTTTCCTGTCTTCCTATAGGTATATCTAAGTTATTCTCTATGGCGTGAATGAATAAATAATTCCTTTGTACATGGCGAGCCAGAGAGATTAAAAATGAGAATCCACTACTTTCTAACCTTTTAAATAGATTTGTTCGACAAAAACCCATAAGTCGTTTACCGGCACGAGAGAGATTATCCAGAATGATTTCTTCATCTTTATCAGCCTGATCAGCTTTAGCAGGATCGATGTAGTTCCCTAAACCATATCTTGCAAGGTGAAGGCCGTTGATAGAGTCAACTACAAAATCAGAATAGAGTTTTACGTATTGATCTGTTGGATCACTTTCATCGAAGCTGTACTCTACTTTTTTCGGTAGACGTTTAGGGAAATAGTTTCGGGTCCCATCACTGAACTCTATATAATGTTGCCCTTTATTTTCGTTCCAGTTAGCATAGTTATCTTTTATAAATGTTCGGGTACGACGAACCATGTAGAGCTTTAACAATTCTTGCCAATCCTCGGCAATATCGCTCTTTTCAAATGCTAAGATTGTTTTAGGTGAATATTGATATTTGGCTACAAATTCCACAGTTCCCCCAACCTGCTCGATAAATTTCTCAGGTGAGACCTCTAATTCTTGGTCTTCCGGAATAAATAACCGCAATTGATTGGAGATATCCATATAACTTTTATTATATGGAGTCGCAGTTAATAGAATCACACGGCTTTCGTTTCTTTCCAAATACTCTTTTACAAATCCATACCTCTTTGAGTCACGGTTACGAAGATTATGACTCTCATCAATTATAACGACTCTGTAACGTCGGGTTTTTTCCACAAAATCATCCCGTACCATTGAAATACTTTGGACTTTACCTCTAAGCTGATATTCATGTCGATAGTCCTCCCACATCTCAACAAGATTCTTAGGGCAAATTATCAGGACTTCTGTAAAAAAAGTCTCTTCAAAAAGTTTGGCTACAGCAGTTGCCGTGAGTGTTTTACCAAGCCCAACCACGTCACCAATCAGTACTCCACCCCTTTTGTCCAAGTGTCGGGCTGCAACACTAACAGCGTTCTCCTGGAAAGGCATCAAAATATCCTTAAGAGCTTTAGGCACCATATAATTATCTATCCCGCTTCTTGCTTCTTGGGATAGATGATAAGCTACTTTTAAATAGATGTGATAAGGTGGGATTAATTCTTCACCGGCCCAGCTCTCTCCAAGAATTTCTATGAGCTCCTCTGATATATCAATGCAAAGACGATGTTCCCATCGATCTTCAAACCATTTAACTAATTTTTTAGCTGCATCTTGCTCAACAACATCAACGTTAAGCTCTCCACCTCTTGATAAACCGGAGAGTGTCAAATTACTGCTTCCAACATATCCTATATAAGGAGTCTTTTTATCTTGCCTATAGAGTAGATACAATTTGGCATGTAAAGAATGCTTTAGGTATAACTTTACTTTTACCTTCCCATCTATTAGCTGTTTTTTTAGCTTTCTCAGTGCAGCTTCATCTGCATCAGTGGGCGTACCAAAAGTAAGCTGCTTTCGAAAGGACTTGGCGACACTCTTTTTTATTTCATTGGCTCTCTTATTGTCAACTACTTCTTCTTCAAATACACCTACTGCTTCACGTAGAATCTGTTCCTCCGGTCGCTGCATACCTACAAGCAATCTGCAACAATCATCTCCCCCCTCAAATTGTTCAATATACTTTTCGAGGTGTTTCCACCCCCGAAGATTGAAATAGCCGACACAAAAGTCTGAACGGAAAGATTCTTCAAGTGTATCCGTTAGCCCCTGATGCAAATGTTGCGTAATGTTGTCATAGATTTCAGGCATAATGTAAAAATATTAATATTTTATGAATCTATTATCGTAAAAATAATCAACCACATTCATGACTTAATTTAGTGGGCATTTCTTGCAATACTCAACCACCGGCTTATGTACTTTCAGACACATTACTATCTTCAAATAAATAAGGCACAAGTGATTCAATCATATTCTGCTGGACTTCTTCGAGTCGACCTTCTCTAAATGGAACAATAACTTTCAGATCTTCCTCTTTGATCTTAGACTTCAGACCATCTTCACTGTAGCCATTTATCATTTCCCGAAGATTTTCAGTTAACGTTCGTCTTTTCCCGGTTGCCATCTCTTCTTTGAGTTTATCCATAAGCATCTTCCGGAATTTTGGCTCATCTATCCATTTTGGATTTAGGACTAAAGAAAACAGATCTACAGATGGGAATCCATTATTAAGAAAATAGGTGATGGTTAATTTTGTGAGATCTGTCTGAGAATCAACCGGTTCTATTTTGTACATACCAGGGGTAAATCCATCGGCTGTTTCATAAAATATGGCTTTCTTATTCCAAGTGAATAAGTTGTAACTTGTATTTGTACCGGTCATTCCGGTCGTCATATAGGAGAAAAATGTTTCATGCATCAAATCATCACTCTTTGGGAATATTTCGGCTACATAGTCAAAAACATCTGAAGCTGCTACCCACTCGTTTTCATAAAGATCTTGTAGTTGCTGATCCGGTTCAAAATCAGCAGAGTTGAACAATATCTCTGCAACTTTCTCACTATTTTCTACATAGTCGAGTTCAGGAGCTTTGTATACTTCTATATTTCCAACCGAACCGGACCTCTCATTGAACTGATCAAACAGAAGGTTTAAAAGATCATTCGAGTAATTTTCCTCTTTCTGCATGTGGCTAAGCTATTGATTTCTGAGTGACATTTGCGGAGCTAAATAATTGCTCTGTTTCCGGGTGGCAGCTAAACAGAAGGATCTGCTGATCTTCCGCGAACTCTCCCAGAGCCTTTGCCGCCAGCTTTTTTCGCACCGGGTCCATATCCACCATGGGATCATCCATCAGAAGCAGACCCGATCGATCAGCCAGGTACTTCTCACTGATAGCAAGCTTCCAGGCCAGGCCAGCCAAATCTTTCGTCCCGTGTGAGAGAAGTTTTGGCTTTAAGTGTACACCATTCTCTGTTTTGAATGAGCCGGGAATCTCCTTTTGGTCTTCATTTAATTCCACAGATGTAAAACGACCGTCACTCATCCGGTTCATCCATTTCTGGAGCCCTTCCACGAGCGGTTCATAGGTATCCTGCTCAATCTCAGACACAAGAGCATCCGTTTTCTCTTTTACCTTCGCCAGGCTCTCCGCCTTGCTGAGCGTTTTTTCATACTGGCCTGTTTTCTCATTCAAGATCACCTGCTGTTCTTCTGCGGAAACATCTCCTACATTCTCTTCTGCCCTGATCAGCTCTTCACGAACTTTTTGAACTTTAGACTCCAAATCGTTTCTATCATTTTCAATTCCATTCACATGTGTTCGAAACTCCTCAACAGATTCAAATTCTTCCGGAAGTGTCGGCAGCTCCTGCAGAGCATTCTCAATCTCTTTTTTCTGTCTTGTTAGACCTGACCGCTTGTCAAATACAGCGTCCATATCTTCAAACTCCAGCTTCCATTTCTCCAGGTTATCTCTCATTTCCCGGGCTTTACCGGTCAGATCACTCTTCTCCTCAAGAAGTTTATCCCTATCCCGGTTGATCTCTTCAATGCTTCTCAATCCCTGGAGATCTCCTGCCTCATTTAACCTTTTCTTCAACTCTTCAATGGAGTCTTCTCCCAACTCCTCTTCATATCGCTGATTAAGCCCGTTGTATTTTTGAACTTTATCGGCATACAGCTTGTGCAGTGAGTTAACTTCATCCCAGGACTCTACACCAAAAGATTCCAGTTTTTGGTTGAGTTGTTCCTGATTTTCTTGCAATTTATCTGAAATTTCGGACAGATCATCCTCACCCGCCGAGACATTGATGGTGAATTCGTCTGTCTCCAATTTGAATAACCCTTCAAATACAGCCTCATGCTTCTCACCGCTTTTGATTTCAACCTCAGCGCCCTCACCGGAAGCACCCTGAATCTTAATTCCGGCATCGTGTTTCGCCTCGATTCGCAAGGCCAGTTTAGAAGCTTCAATTCGGGCCTTGGAGGTCTGTATTTCTGATCGAATATTTCGCAAGGCATCAAGGTCGCTTTCAGTTACCGGAGTACTCTCTTCTACATCCGACCTGGCTTCAATCAACTCCTTTTGAAGACTCTCCAGTTTATGTACGCGCTTCTGAAGCTCTTTCATTTCAGCTAACTGAGAAGCTTTTTTCTGCTCTTCATTCAGCACTTCCAGCTGCTTCTCCAATTTTTCAAGCTTGGGTGTCAGCTTTTTCAAATCATTCTCATAAATAGGCCACTTCTTGGTAATTTCCTTAATTCTGTCAAATCTCTCATCAATGGCACTCAGCTGACTTTCCAATGCCTCTCTCCGATTCAGCTGATCAAGCATTGATTTGTATTCCTGGAGCTGTTTCTTCTTCTCTATTTTTTGACCCTCAAGTGCTTTAAACTCTTGCTCAAGACGATCCAGCTCATTTTCAAACTCTGTGATTTTTGTCAATTTCTGCTCGGCATTTTTCATGTCATACCAAGCTTGTAAAACATCCCCTACTTTTTGGGCATGTGGTCGTTGAATACCCCGGTCATGCCCCTTTCCATCAGGCTTTGGATATTCCTTTTCTCTATTCCAATTATTGAAATAGTACTCAAACTGATCATCAATTCTTTTCTTAAAACGATCCACAGAAATCCCGCCGGTTTCCATAACGCTCTTCCTCAGGATTGTACCAATATCGTTGCGTACAATATCACTCTCCTGAACATTGCTGAAAACCTCGTGAAGGCCGGACTGTTTTGCCAGAAATACCTGGCGCATAGTTGCCGGCTGCACAGGAAGCAGACCGTTCAAAAACTGTTGAATTGCTTCTTCATTTGTCATTTCTGATTGATCCGGTTTAATCAGTGAGGCACTTCCGGCTCTATTCCCTTTCTTCCACTCCTTCTTAACCAGGTATACTTGATCCGGATCATCCAGGTAGAATTCAATTGTCACCCGTATCACATCCCCGCCGTTAACCGGAAAGTAATCCCCCATAATGTCATTTAATTTACCCTCCGTTAGGTTTGTGGTGGTGAGCAGTCCATGCGTTATTGCATTAAACAGGGTCGATTTACCGGCTTCATTTGGCCCAATAATAAGGTTCATCCCATCTGTAAAATCAAAGCTTTCCTCTACAACACCTGCAAACGGGTGCAGTTCAACCATATTAATTCTCATCTTTTGCCTCCTCTAATTCATCAAATGCAATTTGTAGTGCGTCCTGATCATTCTCTTCCAAAAGTTCTGATAGCAGTTTTGCCGGAAAGGAATCTTCTGCAAAACGACTTGCAATCTCCTCTTTTGTAATCTGTTTCCTGAGTTCCTCATCGTTGGCCCGAAGGAAGAGGAAGTAATTTTTTATTGAAGGCTCAATCTCCTTTACCCAATACTCATAATCTTCCGGAGTTAGTACTCCTGAAAGGTTTAAACGACAAACCAAATTCTTATTTTCTTCATTTTCAGATCTCTCTTTTAGTTTGTCCAGGTCAGACTTGTCAGATACCTTAAGATCCCAGGTTTCGAAATAGTAACGACCGGTTGTAAGCTTTTCGACAGATCGGTTGCCATCCTCATCAATTTCAATCACCAATGCCGTGCCTTTGTGTGGTGTATTCGCTGTATCCGGTTCCGGAGTACCTGAATATAAAATGGAATCGGTTGGTCCTGGATTATCAGGCCAAGGTACATGAATGTGCCCCAGCAACCATAGATTTACACCGGCAGCATCAAGTTCGCTCCGTGTCATTGGAAAGTGTTCATCATTAAAATCCGGAGCAACACCGGTTACACTACCGTGGGCAATACCAATATGGTGACTCTCATTATTCTTTTCTATATCATTTACCCAGCCTACCTGGTGAGTACTGGAGTGCTTGGTCTGGCATGGGGCAGGATAAAAAACAGCATTCAGATCATATTCACTCAGATCATAAGGCTCTTTTTCATCCAGAAGAATTACGTTTTCATCTTTCACATCTCGAACATAGCTCCACAGATTACCGCTCTCCCCCATGTAATCATGATTTCCCGGAAGCAGC